>Ga0299915_10004018_pt1 | contig 10672 bp, 8 predicted proteins | sample RVTome_13_FD_200263 | JGI IMG/M metagenome (GOLD analysis project Ga0299915, IMG submission 200263) | Soil microbial communities from uranium-contaminated site in the Upper Colorado River Basin, Wyoming, United States - RVT92D227 (version 2) ... | reverse complement strand
GACCCCCACGGTCGCGGCGGGCACCTACCAGTTCTCGATCACCGGCACCAACGACTCGGACCTCTACGTCCGCGTGGGTAGCGCACCGACCACGACCGCCTACGACTGCCGCCCGTACAAGAACGGCTCGAGCGAGACGTGCAGCGTCACCCTCGCGCAGCCGTCGACCATCCACGTGATGGTGCGCGGCTACTCGACCGCGGCGTCGTCGTTCACGGTCGTCGGAAAGAAGATCTGAGCCTTCGACTCGTCGACAACACGCCGGACCTGGCAAGCGGGTCCGGCGTCTCGATTTTCGGAGGACTTCACTGAGTCTGGGGACGCTCTACACTTCCACAACTTTCACCGCGGGAGAAAGTTGTGAAAGTGTAGAGCGTCCCCATGTCGGACCGACGAATTCTCGCTGCAGCGCCATCGCGCGCTGTTCGATGGCTTCGCCGGGGACAAGCTCGAGCTCGCGACGGCGCTTGCGGTCGACGAAGGCTGACGTGACTCAGCGGCGCAGCGTCGCGACGAGCTGGCGGATGGCCGCGCTGGTCGGCTCGACCTGAGCGAGCCTGCACACGAGCTCGAGATCGAGATCCTGCAAGCAGACGCTGCGATCGCGCGATTCGTATCCGTCACGTTCGAGGACGTGCACCGAGATCAGGTCGTTCTTCCAGAACCAGACCTCGCCGACGCGCAGCCGCCGATAGGCCTCGAGCTTGTCGATCCCGCCGCTCGTCCACCGGCGAACCTGCGAAGCCTGAAGTAAAGGAGGTCGAGTAGCCGTGGCGCACCGCGACCTCTCCGTCGACGAGCGGCGCAACGTCCTCGCCACTCTGCACGCGCTGCGTGCTCGTTTCGGCAACTGGTTCACCGTCGAGCGCGCTCTGCCGATCTCGCACAGCCAACGCGTCGAGGTGACCGAGGGACGGACTGAGGTGAGCACGACGATCGCGTTTCCGGATCGCGAAGCTCCTGGAGGTGTCGCTCCACGACGTCCTCCAGGGCACCGCGCTGCCCAAACCAACGTGCCCGCACTGCGGGAAGGTGATCTAGCGTGACGGTCGGCGCCGTCGCGGACGACCACCCCGTCGCCGTCGCCGTCGCAGCGTCGCGGGCCGCAGCAGGGTCGCCGCACGCATCATTTCTCTTTTTCCGAAACCCCACGCACGCCCGCGTGAAGCGTCGCGACGTCGCGCAGACGAATGAGTGCGTCCCCATTGAACTTCAGAGCCATCGACGCGAGCTGACGCAGTTCTGGCAGCAGCATGCCACTGTCTGTTTCCCACGCCCAGACAAAATAGGACACGCCGTCACTTCGCCACTTGCCGTATGCGGGATGGTCGGGACTAGGTTCGATCTTCTCGATGGCCGACAGTGTGATTTCGGCGGGTAGACGTGTAAGAGCCTCGCTAATCGCCGGAATCAATTTCTCAGCGTCGTGCTCGGGAAAGAAAAAGAAGGTGAACTTGCGGGCTCCACCGCCGCCTTCCTCGCCGAAGATCCACTTCGGCTGCGCGACCGCGTTGAGACATTCCAACAGCGCATCGTGGAAATGAGACTTCGGCTTATCCGGCGAGAGTAGCGAGATCGAGACAACTGGCGGACAGAAACGCGGAAGCTCTCGGAGCGGCATCTGCTCATAGCAGAGCGTCTCCCATTGGCTTCGTTTGTCCAACAGCGCCGGATACTCCCGTCGGAACGCAGATTCGATATGAGCCACCGTTACGCCGTGAGCTGCCATGGCATGGCGGTCAATGAGCAAAAGCGCTGCCGGCATTGTTGGCGGCTGTCTCTTAGCCGTTGCGCCATCCTCGACAGCCATGTCGTGCGATGCGGAGCCCGTCGACTGAAGTGCGCCGACCAACGTATTCCAATCGCGGTAACCGAGGCATTTCGCGAGCGCCTCGTAAGCGTGCGTTTGTTTGATCGACATGCCACCGGCCGCCAGAAATTGGCGCAGTCGGTTGGCCATCTCTTTTGCGTTGTCGTGTGTGAGCGAAATCGCGATCATCTCCAAATCTCCTTTGGACGGTTTCTCGCGAGAGGGCTCCATTGTCTCACCTGACCGTCCCTTGGACTTGGGATGTCGGACGGGGAGTTACGATGTCGTTGCCGTGTGTAGCTTTGCCGTACCCTTTGCGGGCGGAGCCGGACCGGCGCTACAGACCAAGGCTGAAGCTATCACGCGGCGGGATGGAGAGCACGGGCGACGCGCAGGCTCATGTACCGTCACGTCACGAGCCCGCTGCCACGCCGCTGCCACACGAGACGAGGATGAACGTTGCGCATTAGCGGGTTCGAGTCCCGTCCATTTTCCGGGAAACGCGATTCGAGTCCCGTCCATCTTGATTCGAGTCCCGTCTATTTTCCGGGAATCCCGGATTCGAGTCGCGTCCGGTTCTTGAAAGTAGCAGAGCGGCTGGAGCGACCTCGTATCGCTATGTTGACGGGATTTTCCGGGAAGCGCGGCGATTATCCGGGAAGGGTGTATTTGTCGGGCACAGCCATGCGATGTCCGGCCACCGGACAGCTCAGCCGTACTCGATCTCGATCGTCTCGATGATCGTGGTCATCGCGGCCTTGACCACCTCGGTGTCGCGATCGCGGACGATCACGTAGCCATCGCCCTCGTAGCTGTCCGAGCGGAACGTGCCGCGTGACGGCAGCCGGGACTCGACGACCAGATGACCGATGCGCTCGTTCGCGCGATCGACACCGCTGACCTGGACCACGCGGCCGCGGCCGACGCCACGCAGGAACGCGACGCCGACCGCGTAGCGTCGCTCGAACGGGCCGTCGAAGGCGTCGTCGACGACGGCGCGGGCCCAGGCTCGGTACATGTCCGCGTCGTGGGCGTAGCTGTTGGCGAGCACGATGTTCGCGCCCGGTGGACGCGCGGCGATCTCGCCGATCGCGAGCGAGCCGTCGTCGCGACGGAACCACTCCATGTGGGTGAAGCCGGTCTCGAGGCCGAGCGCGTGGACGGCTCGCTCCCCGAGCGCGCGCGCGTCGGCGAGCTCGGGCACGTCCAGCTCGCGGGGCAGCACGATGACCCACTGGATCCACGGCGTCTCCATCACCTCGAGCGGCGACGGGTAGTAGCGCGAGCACGACTGGAAGCGGACCTTGCCGCCGATCGTGATGGTCTCGAAGCTGTACTCGCGGCCGCGCAGGAACTCCTCGGCGAGGGCAGGGCGGTCGGGGCCGGCGTGCAGCGCGCGCAAGGCCGTGCGCAGCTCGTCGAGCGAGCGGATGCGCCACGTCGACTTGCAGCCCATCCCGGCGGGCGGCTTGAGCACGAGCGGTAGCCCGACCTCGCCGACGAACGCCTCGGCGTCGGCCCACGTCCGGATCAGCCGGTGCCTCGCGCACGGCAGGCCGTGGCGCCGGAGCTCGTCCTTCATCCGCGCCTTGTCGCGGAACAGGTCGGCGGTCTCGGGATCGGTGCCGGCCACGCCGAGCGCGCGGCGGACCTCGGCGAGCTGGACCTGGAGCGGCTCGAGGATGCCGAGCACCCGGTGGAGCTTGCCGTGCCGGCCTTCCAGCACCCGCGCGGCGACGCACAGCTGCGCGGTGTCGAGCCCGTCCTCGACGCAGACCACGTCGGCGAACAGCTTCGCGTCGTCACCGCTCGGCGGCGTCTGGGCGATGCCGAGCAAGCGGACGTTGTCCAGCCGCGCGGCAGCTCGCGCGAACCGCATCGTCGTCTCGAGCGGGAACGGCGCGACGAAGACGACGTTTCGCATGCGGCGCGTTGTAACACGGCGATCCGGCGCACCCGTGCATGAGACAATAACCAGGTCGGAATGAAGGTCGTCTTTCTCGCTCCTGGCTACCCGCCGGAGATGCAGCAGTACACGCGCGGTCTCGCCGAGGTCGGCGCGACGGTGTACGGAGTCGGCGACGCACCGGTCGCCTCGCTCCCCCCATCGCTCAAGCAGCACCTGTCCGACTACCTCCAGGTGCCGAGCCTGATGGACGAGGCCGGCGTCGTCGATCGGGTCCACGCCTGGATGCGCGGCCGCGAGGTCGATCGCGTGCTCGCGAACTGGGAGATCCTCGTCCTGACCGCAGCGCGCCTGCGCGAGCGCTTCGGGCTACCCGGGATGTCGTACGACGCGGTCCAGGGCTTCCGCGACAAGCAGCTCATGAAGGAGCGGGTCGCCGCCGCGGGCCTGCGCGTGCCGCTCTCGGCCCGCGTCCGGACGATGACCGACGCCCGCGATGCGGCTGCCAGGCTGGGCTATCCGCTGGTGCTCAAGCCGATCGCCGGGGCCGGCAGCGCCGATACCTACGAGGTCGGCAGCGACCGCGAGCTCGAGGCCGCGCTCGGCAAGATGCTCCACGTCGGCGAGGCCAGCCTGGAGGAGTTCATCGAGGGCGAAGAATTCACGTACGACACCGTGTGCATCGGCGGCAAGCCCGCGTTCGTCAACGTCGCGCAGTACCTGCCCAAGCCCCTCATCGCCCGGACCAACGAGTGGATCAGCCCCGTGATCGTGACGGTCCGCGATCTCGCGCAGCCCGCGCTGGCGGCGGGCCTCGCGCTCGGTGGCCACGTGCTCGACGCACTCGGCATGGGCGACGGGTTCACTCACATGGAGTGGTTTCGCAAGCCGAGCGGCGAGGTCGTGTTCGGCGAGATCGGCTGTCGCCCCGGCGGCGCTTGCCTCGTCGATCAGATGAACTACACGTGCGACATCGATCTGTTTCGCGAGTGGGCACGCGTGGTGTGCTGGGGACGCTTCGAGGCACCGACCCGGCGCAAGTACAACGCCGCGATCATCTTCAAGCGCGCGATCGGCCAGGGTCGCATCACGCGCATCGTCGGGCTCTCCGAGTTCATGCGCCGATACGGCGAGCACGTCGTCGAGTCGAAGCTGTTGCCGGTCGGCTCGAAGCGCCGCAACTGGAAACACACGCTCATCTCCGACGGCCACATCCTGCTGCGCCACCCCGACTTTGCGACCGCGTGCGAGCTCGCGAACATCGTCGCGACCCAGATCACGATGTACGCGGAGTGAGCGGGGGCTCGCTGTTACAAGCGTCAGAGAATTCGCGCGAGGTTCTCGAGCTCGATCCTGCGCAGCTTGAGGTACCGCCCGTCGTCGAGTGCGTGCTGCCGAGCCCACGCGATCACGTCGACGGCATCCTCGCCGAGCTCCGCCGCGAAGCTCTGCGGCCAGTGGTGGTGCCAGGCGAAGACGAACGCCGCGAGCGCCTCGGCGTCTCGCCCCGTCGGGCCGGTCGCGATCGCGGCACGCGCGGCACCTGCGATCTCGCCGGCGTTGCGAGCCACCCCCGAGCCCGCGATGGCCAGCGGAAGGCCGCCATCTCGGAGGATTTGCCACGCCTCGTGCATCTGTCTAACGTTACCACCATGGCGCCGCTAGGCTTCGATCGGGCTCGCATCCAGGCCCTGCTGACAGCGCTTCGGTAGGGACGCTCTCCACTTCCACAACTTTCGAAGTTCGGGCGGAGCTCGCGTGACAGCGCCGATCAGCTCAAGGCTCGATCGGCTCGGTCGGCTCGGGCTTGCGATCGATCCTTCGCTCGGCCTTCGGTTCGACCTTCGGCTCGGGCTTGGGCTCGACCGGAGCTTCGGTCGCGAGCTGTTGCTCGAGCATCTTCGAGGCGAGCTCCATGAAGTCTTCCTCGGTGACGATCCCGACGAGGTGGCCATCCTGGACCACCGGCAGGCAGCCGACGCTGAGCCGGCGCATCGTGCGGAGGGCGTCGATCGTCGCGGTGTCGGGGCTGACCGTGGTCACGTCGCGCTTCATGATGTCGGCGACCGGGGTGCGTTTCGGCGAGCCGCCGCTCATGAGGAAGCGCAGCACGGCACGATGCGTGAGGACGCCGACGAGCCGGTGCTCCTGGTCCTCGACGGGGACGTGGCGGATGCGCTCCCAGATCATCAGGTTCGCGACCATCTCGACCGCATCGTCGGCCTGGACCGTGAACAGGTCGGTGGTCATGTACTGCTCGACGCGCAGGTAGTTCGTCGGGCTCACCTTGGCCTCGTCGAGGCGAGCGCGCTCCCACTCGGAGACGGGCCGGCCGGTGAGCTGGCGCTGGATGGTCGCGGCGACGAGCGCGTTCGCGCGTTCGGCCGGCGTCGAGCGATCGCGGAGCGAGTTCCACGACGACAGCTGCCAGCGGGCCCCGGTGCGCGCGCTGCGGACGCGCTCCTCGATGACGCCGAGGTAGCGAGCGACGTCGGCGTCGGCAACGGCCTGCCGGCGCAACCCGGCCTCGGCGAGCGGCAGCAGGCGCTCGAGCACCAGCGCGCGCGCGGTGATGTCCTCGCCGTCGAGCCAGATGAAGTGGGAGCCAATACCCTCGCGCGCGGCGGTGTAGAAGTTCGCGGCGGCCTGATCGAAGTCGATGCGGCGGGTGATGTCCTCCTCGCGCGCGCCCATCTCGACCATCAGCCCGCACCAGAACGCGGCGTTCGCCATCTCGTCGACCGTGCTCGGGCCGGCCGGCATCACCCGGTTCTCGATCCGCAGGTGGGCCTTGCCGTCGGTGATGCCGAAGCACGGGCGGTTCCAGCGGTAGATGGTGCCGTTGTGCAGCCGCAGCGCCTTGAGCTGTGGGACCTCACCGCGCGCGATCAGCGCCATCGGATCCTCGTCGAGGTCGGTGCCGACCAGCGCGCGGAACCGCGTGATGTCCTCCTTGAAGATCTCGACGACCGACTTGCGCACCCAGCGCGTCCCGAAGCTGACGCGCGCCTCGGTCTCGCGCTGGTTGCGGCTACGGCTGTCGACCGCCTGCCGGAACAGCGCGATCCGCGTCTCGGCCCACAGCCGGCGCCCGAAGAGGATCGGCGAGTTCGTCGACACCGACATGATCGGCCCGGCGAGCACCTGCGCGAGGTTGTAGAACCGCGCGAACTCGTCGGGCGCGACCTGGAGGTGGACCTGGAAGCTCGAGTTGCACGCCTCGAGCATCACCGAGTCGTGATCGATGATGAGCTCGTCGAGCCCCTTGATCGAGAACTCGAAGCGCCCGCCGCGCATCCCGGTGATGATCTTGTTGAGCTGCATGTACCGCGCGCTCGGCACCATGCCGTCGAGGCTGAGGTCCGCCTTGCGCATCGTCGGCAGGATGCCCATCAGCACGACGCCCATCCCGAGCTCGCCGGCGGCCTTGCGGGCGCGGTCGACCAGATCGTCGAGCTGCGCGTGCATGCGCGCGATACCGTCGCCCGAGAGCACCTGCGGATCGCAGTTGGCCTCGAGCTGGAACTGACCGAGCTCGGTCGTGTAGTGGCTGTCGTGGCCGAGCTGATCGAGGACCTTCAGGACGCCGCGGGTCGGCCTCCAGGTGTCGTCGAGGAGGAACATCTCCTGTTCGGCGCCGATCCGGCGCACGCCGGTCTCGAACAGGTTGTGCTCGAGCATGTGCTCGAGCGCACGCAGGTCCGCGAGGATCGCGCTCGTGAATTCGCGCTGGCGTGGGCCGTCCAGCTGGCCATCGACATCCTTGTGCTCGCGCGTCGTCATCGATTACTCCCTACTGGCCCCTGGTCCACTCGTCGAGAATCTGCGGCAACATCTTCCTCCACGTCACCCAATCGTGGTGCCAATCTGGCCCCCAGGAGTCGACCTTGTTGGGGATGCCCTGCTTGCCCAGGGCGTTGGCCATGGCCCACGACTCGCCGAGCGCCTCCGCCCGGCCCTCGCCCGAGGACAGCTGGATGAACCGCGTACGCAGGACGTCGAGGTGGCGGCCGGCGAGCTGCGGCACGAAGTGGAGCGGCGACGAGACCCAGAACTCGTCGGAGAACTCGTTCGAGTCGTAGAACCGGCGCAGGTCGTACGTGCCGCTCATCGCGAGCGCCCGCGTGAACACGTCGGGGAACCGGCACACCACGGCCGCGGCATGGAACGCGCCGATCGACGCGCCGGCCGCCCACAGCTCGAGATCGGGCGTCTTGCAGTCGGCGCGGACCGCGGGGACGACCTCGTGGCGGACGTAGTAGTGGAACTGGTTCTGCAGCCACATCAGGTGGCGCGGCGAGCCTCCGCGCGAGAACAGGGCCTGGCCGGCGACGCTGTCGCACGAGTAGATCTTGATCCGGCCGGCGTCGAGCAGCGGCGCGAGCGCGTCGATCAGGTGGAACCGCTCGATCTCCTCGGCGTCGCCGCCCGCCGTCGGGAACAGCAGGATGGGGCGCCCGATCGTCCCCCATCGCACGAGCGTCACGTCGCGCTCGAGACGTTCGCTGCGCCAGCGCGCGACGACCTTGTCACCACGTTCCCCCATCACGCCACCTTCGTGTCGGCGCGCCAGGCCTGGACGCGGCTCCAGAACAGCTCGGTGAACTGCTCGACCTCGTGCTTGGGAAACAGCGCGGCGACCTTCTCCCGGAACGCCGCCTTGGCCACCGGCGTCCCGAAGAACTCCCACGCGATCTCGTCGAGGTGAGGCAGGTGCTTCGCGCAGAACTCCTCGAACCGGGCGGCCTCGAAGCGCTCCTCGGCGACCGCCGCGTAGGCGCGGAGCCGCTCGCGATACGGCATGTCTGGCACGGCCGCGATCTTGTAGAACGGATCCCAGTCGAGCGTGCGGCGCATCTTGCGCTTGGTGACCGCGCAGAAGATCGACCACCGGAGGTTCGCCTTGACGAGCCACGGAAAGTGCCGGTGGAGCGAGGTCACCTGCGAGTCGGGGCACGGGTTCGCGAAGTCGATCGGGTACCAGACGCCGTCCTTGCGGAGCAGCTCGCACGAGTTGAAGTCCCAGCCGAAGAACGCGTTGATCGTGAGCGTGGTGTCGCGCAGCAGCGCGGCCTCGCCGTCGGTCACGAAGCTCGTGTCCTGCGTGTAGCGGTCGTGCAGCGGCGCGTCGGGGTTGTAGCGGACGAGGTGGGTCTGCGGGCCGAGCCCGATGCAGCGCACGAAGCTATCGAACGGGTGCACCGCGGCCTGCAGGTGCATCAGGCACTTGCCGCTCTCCTCGTAGCGCTTGCGCAGCGAGGCCTCGTCGGCGATCCGGCTCACCGCGCGCCAGCCGCCGCCGTCGTACGGCTTCATGAACAGCGGGTAGCCGATCGCGTTGCCGACCGTCGCGAGATCGAACAGCTTCGCGTACTTCTTCAAGGTCGGTGCGAGGTCGGGCGTCACCTCGTACGACTTGGGCGGCACCATCCACGTCTCGGGGATCGGCATCCCGAGATGCATCATCGCGCAGTACGACGTGTGCTTCTCCATCGACTGCACCGACCACGGATTGTTGAGCACGTAGAGCCCATCCATGACGATGGCTTTTTTGATCCACTCGCGACTCGTGTGATACCAGTGCGTCAACCGATCGAGCACGACGTCGTAGCGGCATGGCTGGCGTAGATCGAACGGCTCGATCGTGACCCGCTCGACCTCGACGCCGACGGTGTCGCCGTTCAGCTCGATCGCGAGCGCGAGCCGCGACAGGATCTGCTCGTAACAGATCGGCCAGCAGATATCGGCGCCGAGGGACAACCCGATCTTGCGAGTGACGCTTGCCATCGTTTGGCCGAGACTCTACTCGGAGACGTGGAGAAACGGGCCCGGCACGCGCCACTCGTGGAGCCGGTCCGAGCTTCCCGCAGTCCGGGCGGCGTCGAAAGGGTACCTGTCGCCGGTGGCGGGCCAGCGACGGCACGTTCTCGGGCTCGAAGTCGCGATGGCCCGGTCGAATCGACGTATACACTGTGTATGCCGCCGCGTAGCCGCAAGCGAGCCTCGCGAACCCCGAGCCCGGTGGCCACGCAGCTCGCGCGGGGCTCGATCCTCGCGGCGGCGATGCGGGTGTTCTCGCGCGACGGGATCGACAAGACCCGCGTCGAGGATCTGCTCGAGGCGGCGCACATCGCCCGCCGCACGTTCTACCGGTACTTCTCGTCCAAGGAGGACGTGCTCGCCGCGCTCTACGAGGTGGCGACCGGCGAGCTGGTTCGCGCGATCGACCTGGGCCAGCGCGACAAGACGTCTCCGCTCGCGAACATCCACCTCGGGATCGACACGTACCTCGACTTCCATCGCAACGTGCACGGGCTCCGCGAGCTCATCGAGCTCGGCCTGCGCTCGAACTCGATGCTGGCCCCGCGGCGGCGGTGGGTGCGCGACGAGCTCGTGCGCGTGCTCGACGTGGCCGTGCACGAGCTCGACGGCCGGCGCCTGGATCCGCTCGTGTTCTACGCGCTGATCAGCGCGCTCGAGGGGCTCTCGCTGCAGATCCTCGACAATGGTGCGCAGCCGGCCGAGCTCGAGCGTGCGCGCAAGGCGATCCACGCGCTCGTCGATCACGCGCTCGACGTGCCCTCGGCGCGGCCGTTACCGACCCGGCGTTAGCATCCCTCGCCCCGCGTTCCGGTGACGTCATAGCTTGCCCTTCGGCAGCGTGTCGGCAGGTCTGATCATCGAGTACGTGCCGCACGCGGACGTCACGACCGACCCGATCACTCCGAGCGCGTGCCTCATCTCGATGAGATGTAGACACCGTGTATCCAGCTGTCGACGAAACGATCCCGTCGCGTGCTGGAAGCCGACCTCACTTCAACCAGCCAGCGTTCGCGTTGTAGGTCGCGCTACAGGAGCGAGCGCGCGCCGGTCGTGACCACGATGGCCTATTCGTAGACGTGGAGGAACGGGCCGGGCATGACCCACGAGAGTCCCTCGCGGAGCCGGTCGCGCCA
>Ga0299915_10004016_pt1 | contig 10677 bp, 13 predicted proteins | sample RVTome_13_FD_200263 | JGI IMG/M metagenome (GOLD analysis project Ga0299915, IMG submission 200263) | Soil microbial communities from uranium-contaminated site in the Upper Colorado River Basin, Wyoming, United States - RVT92D227 (version 2) ... | reverse complement strand
CCGAAAGGGCAAGTGGATAGACGCTTCGGAAGAGATAGACAAGGCGATAGCAAAAGCATACGAGCAAGGCAAGTCCGACGGAGACAAGATAGCTACGAAAAGGACGCTCTCGGAAGTTCTGAAATTTGTCAAAAGTCCGCATAAAGAAGATTACAATTTTGATTTGATTGAATGGTTAGAGCAGAAGCTGAAGGCGATGGAATGAAAGTCGGTTGTTCAATAAAAGGTTGCAAAGAAGAAAAACATTATGGAAAGGGATTATGTAATAAACATTATCAGAAGCAGTATCAGAAGTCAGACAAGTATAAGCAGTATCAGAAGCAGTATCAGAAGCAAAAAGCCATTAACGATTTGGCGATAGAGGTTGAAAAATACGATTGGATAAAGGACAAGGAAGCGATGATATTGGACGGGAAACGGGCGGACAAGCGCATGAAAGAACTGCGAAATCCGAAAGATTTACCGAATTCATCAGAAGTCGGAAAGAAGGTTTGAGAAAATGGATGAACTATCGAAGCGGGATTTGTTTTATATAGTCGTGTTTGCGATTCTGATTGCCGTCTTGACCATTATTATTTTTCTCGCTCTCGGTGGGCATACTCGCAACGAGCTTGATTCAGTTGAAGCGTGTTCGGCATTGAGTGATTTTGCGTGATAATATGTGCATAAATAACGGTTTCCGAGCGGATAGGAAGGCTAGGACGAGTTTTCCGGACAAGGAAGATGTAGTAGCTCATACATCATCACCTCCGCAGCCTTCCCCGCAATTACGCTTCTACAAGACCAAGAAAGGCCTTGAGACGAGGTGGGAATGATGAGAGTCCAGGGCGAGTTCATATTCAACAGTTTCGAGGAGGCGTTAGGCTTTGTCAGCAACCCGACGAACTACGAGAAGGACCACAACATAACCATAATCGACCAGGACATCGTATTGAGCCAGGAGGATCTTAAGGTCGTCATGATGAAGAAATCCGACAACACCAACACCGCGTTTATCTTTTTTAGGAATTCTACAAAATACGATATCTGGAAGTTCTGGTGCCCGAGCGAACGCCAGATTGAGTTCCTGGCCATAATAGGCAATCTGATTAAAATAGAGGACAAGAAGAACGGCATGGCGCGCGTGTAACATATGAGCTTAAATATGTAACATGTTAATTACAGACTATGTCATCGCGCGGTTCTGTTGCTGACAGTATCTTCGTCATAGTAATCTGCTTCGCCATGGCGTTTGGGGCGGTAATAGGCTTGACAATCTTCAACTCCTTCTCCAACGAAGCCTTAAAAATGCCAGCGTTCAACACCTCGATAGGGCAGAACGTGTCGGCTAAAGTCACGTCAGGTTTCAGCGCGCTCGACTATGCGTTTCCCCTGCTTTTCATAGGAGCAAACATAGCGGCCGTCTTTCTATCGTTCATGATTAGGGCACATCCGATTTTCCTCATTTTCGCGCTGTTGATGCTGGCCTTCGCGATAGTTTTAGCCGCAGTTTTCAGCAATACCTATTACGAGCTGGCTTCTTCGGCGGCTTTGCAGAACGCCTCTAATAGCCTAACTCTAACAGGCTTCGTGATGAACAATTTGGTCCTTCTCCAGATGATCTTCGCCTTTATCGACATGATAGTCCTGTATTCGGGCTTCGGCTCTCAGGGACAGCAAGGGGGTTATGCATAAATGGTCAGATTAGGTCGGGTGTTGTTGGCGTTTATGGTGGAATTATGACAGATTGGATAAAGTTTGCAATGTATGCGTGCGCGGTGGTTTCGGTTATCTTTATCTTTGTTTTTTTCCTGGGGTTTTGGGCAGTGGGTTCCATCCGAATTTCAGAAGACAACCTAATGGTCAGGGGGATAGAAACGGTTGTGTTCGGGGTAGCATCTTTTTACTTTGCAAGGGAATGGTGGCATCTGATGAAGATAGGATATTTTGAAATCACGCCGATAGAAATAAAAAATATCATGGGAGAGATTAAATGAAACAAATTAAGATATTTGTGGCATTGATTATTTTAGCTAGTGTCGGTCTTCCCTTTTATTGCTATCAAGAATCCGCTAATGTTTCGACTACTTGTGGCGGATTATCTACTGGTTCTTATAGTTGGGGCAGTGGTTGGACAAATCCTCAAAATGCTATCGATGGAAACTGGGATACTTATGCTGTCTCTGCGTCCGGACAGTTTTTTATTAACTATACAATTCCAACTGGTGCGCTGACCACTTCATTATGGCAAGTTAGGCCAGCAGGAACACCTGGTTACGAATATACTCAAAATTTAACTATTCCATCTTCTTGTTTTTATACGTCTCTCCTCAGATTCAATGTTACTGCAATGATATATTACTGTTTAAATAGTTCTAATGTATGGATTATGATTCAAAATATGGACCCATCTTCGAGTTTTCACGAAGAAGCGATGTGGTGGAATATGACTCACCAAATAACAGGAGTAACTTTGAATGATACAATCGCATTAGGTAAAGAATCTTTTAAAAGCAATATATATATAAAAAATGATACCACTGCGACAATTATTCCAAGGTTGATTGTAGATGGAAATACGATCTTTGGAATATACCAAGGTTATAATGGCTCGGATATGAATTACTCCGCAGTTTTCTCAGCAAATGGCTCTCTTCCAATCCAGAGCAAAAATTACACTTGGAATATTAGTATTTCCGATTATTATTTGACTGCGACCACGCCTAATATCACTTTTTATCGGCCGATAATTACCTCCTGCGGGGATGGGAACTTAACGGCATTAGTGTTCAAGACATACGACGAGGACACCTGGGCCTATCTCAATAATAGTGATTATAATATTCAGGTAAATCTTAAGACCAGTGATTTGACATATTTGTACTCTTATTTAGCCAGTCTCACGCAGAACATCTCGATTTGTGTTTATCCTTCATTCGCTGATTATATTGCAGACATAACCTTATTATATTCCAAATCAGGTTATCCGCAGCGCTCATGGTACGACTACAACGTCAGATTGGACAACAGCACAAAGAATGTCAGGGTCTATCTGCTCAACACCACTAACGCCTTTTTAGTCGACATCACCACGCGCGACCAGTATGCATTGCCAGCCAAAAACGTCTTGATACAGGTGCAGAAGTTCAACTACACCGACAACATGTTCTATAACATGACCATAGCCTATACGGGAGAGGCCGCCGAGACGTTCGCCTATTTCGAGAGATATGTCACGGCGTATAAACTTATCCTGACCGACACCGCTAACGCCGTGAAGAACACCTATGTCGACTATTTCATAACCCAGACGCCCATCGAATTGAGGACAGCGACGACGTTCTCCTACCACTACAACCAGTTCACGGGAATATCGGCCGGGTGCACTTACAGCAATGACACGAAAGTATTGTCGTGCACCTATGACGACCCGAACAGCTATCTGACAAGCATAACGTTAGCCGTGCGCGAGGCCAAGATGTTCGGCTATTCCTATATCTGCAACGAGACGCAGACCGCCCATTCTGGAATCTTCACCTGCGATCTGTCCGGCTCTTCGAACTCGACCAGCGGATTCTATTACAGCCTGGTCGGCTCGATAATAGGCAGTCCGGAAGCGACCACTATTTTCGCCGACGGGGCCATAAGCAAATCATCAGCCGTCGTGTTCGGAGCGTCAGGCGTCATATATGCGATGTTCATAATAATACTGCTGTTCTTCGTTGGCATCTGGAAACCTGTCGTCGCCGTGGTACTGGGCTTTATAGGATTTTTAGTCTCATACTGGATTGGATTGTTGAACGTCGGAACTGCGCCTCTTTATATGCTGGGCGCATTGGCAGTGATGGTGATGCTGATAATCATGAGGGGGCAACGGCAATGAACGTGAGCGCGCTGATATTCGGATTGCTGATTTTCGCGAGTATGCTGATTGCCGGAGTCCTATTCTATTCGAGCATGGCCTTGAACTATGGAGTGGAGACGCCGGCGTCGATGGGGACGATAGTCCAGCACGTCAACGAGTCTATCATAGGGAAAAGCACGACGATGGCGCAGCAGGCCCAGAATAGCTCGCAAATGACTCAATTGACTGGGATTGGGGCCGTAGACAGCGCGTTCAACTTCTTCTGGAGCATCTCTAACAACCTATGGAGTGTTGCGTTGCTCATGTTTAATATACCTGACATGCTTTCCGCAGTAACGAATGATATAGGGATAATGTTCGGAATACCAAAGTTTTTCATAGATATAATAGGCGTGATGGTCATACTGACGATAGTGTTTGCGTTGCTGAAATTGATATTCAAGGTGGATGTCTAAATGCCATACAATCTCACAAGCGGAACAGGCGCTCTAACGGACAAGACGGACATATTCGGGTTTTTCCAGTGGATGAATTCTGCATCTGGAGGGTTTTTCTCCTATCTGCTGTTGCTGACCATCTTCGTGATTGCCTATATCTACTCGAGCAGGTACGACAGCCAGGACGCTTTCATGACCGCATCGTTCGGCACGTTCATGATTGGCGTGCTGCTGTCCGTCATAGGATTATTGGACGGGGCGATAGTGGTGATGCTGCTGATTATGGTCGCGATAAGCGTGGTGCTGAGGAGATGAAAAAACTGATACTGGCTCTGCTACTTTTGGCGACATTCTTAACTACTGGATTCTCTGTCGAGATATTCTCCGATTTCTTCGATGGTACGAACTTGGCTGGCTGGCAGCGAAGCTTTGTGGGAACTTGCACTAACCAATGGAATGCTACGACCACAACCCCGATAAACGGGACACACTCTGCCTATGTCGTGAATGTCGATTGCCAGACGATAATGAACAGGACGCAAGACCTTTCCAGTTATTTCAACACTTCCCTTAATGTCAGCTTCTCGATAAAGACGGCTGGGCTTGACGCTGGAGAGTGCCTTAACTTTTCTTACTCCAACGGTTCGGTATGGACTGCACCCCTGTCTATCTGTGCGACTAACCTGCCTTATGCTAATTATACTTATTTATTGACCACGAACAGCAATAAGACAAACGCTATGTTTTCGTTCAGATGTTATACTTCTGCCAACGCCGAAACCTGCCAAGTCGATAATTTTAGGATACAAGGAACGGTGATGGGACCGCCGCCCGACACGACATCTCCGAACATAAACGGCTTTACCTACAATGTGACTAACGCAAGCAACTATTCCGCTACACAGGGATACCAGTTCAACGCGACGATAACAGACGGGACGGCGGTGGACGACGTGTGGCTGGAAAACAACTTCACGGGAACGATGACGAACACGAGCGTTACGACTGCCGTGGGAAGCTCGTATTATTACAATCATGGAAAACTGGGGGCAGGGCAGTATTACCTTAAATGGTATGCAAACGACACCGGAGGATATTTGAACAATAGCGATTACGTCAAGTATTATTCGGTGATGAAGGCGAACCAGATATTAGTCGTGAGCTCGTCGAACGGGACATCGCTGATATATACGAATGCCACGACCATAACTGGAAACGGAAATCTGACAACAGCCGCGCTCTACGAGAACGGAACCGCGAAATACAGCCCTTACACGAACATATCGGCTGCGGGGAGCTATAACTATACGTGGAACAGCACGGGAAACGCCAATTACACGGCAAATTCGACAAGCATAATAGTGAACATAGCGAAGCTGAGCCAAAACATGGCACTGACGATAGACCCTTCCCAGAGCGAAGAATATGGGACGACAACCACGGCCACAGGGTCCGGGAATATGACGCTTGGTGACTTATACAGGAACGGGATGCTGAAGACGAACGGGGAATCCGTAATCCTCGGAGCAGGCGAATACAATTACACGTTCAACAACAGCGGAAACGAGAACTACACGGCAAACAGCACGAGCAAGATACTGACGATAACGAAGAACACGAGCACGACAACCTTATACATAAATGGAAGCACGGCAGACACGACATACGCGAACAGCACGACAGCCAATCTAACGGGAATCATGGACCGAGCAGGATTCACCATACAGATATGGACCAATCTGACGGGAACGTGGTTATTGTGGCAGGAAGGAGCCAGCCCATTGACGAATTACACGATATTGGCCCCATACCAAGCGGGAAACTATTCGATAATAGCAAACTGGACAGGGAACGAGAACTATACGGGAAGCGCAGACGACTCGATGCTGCATCTGACATATAATGGCAATTCCACCGAAATAACGCTGAATTACCCTAATGACGGCATAACCAACACGACGACAAATAACATAACTTTCGGATACACGCCTACGGCCTATGGAACCACATTAAGAAATGCGACGCTGTGGACGAACGAAAGCGGATGGGCAAGGGCGAAACTCAACTTGACAGCAATAATAAACGCAAGCTTAAATACCATCCAGCATAACTTCACATCGTATGGGACATATCTATGGACGATAAGCGTATGGGACAGCAACGGGGAGGATTTCACAGTCAACAGGACGCTGACGATAGAGGAACCTGAGACATTGACGTCATCGGGCGGCTGTTACGATGTAATCGGCGGGTGGGGCTACTGCAATATTACAAATGGCACGATGAGGGATAATCAAAAAGAATATCAGAAATACGCCCCAGCGATAGCGATAGGAGATGCAGATAATGACGGCTTCAATGAGACAATAGTGGGCTATGCAAACATGACCAATGAATTAAGGATGTACAAATACAACGGCAGCGCATGGATTGAATCGAACATAAGCGATGTGCCGAGCACAATCAGCGCGGTGGCTATCGGGGACATGGACAAGGATGGGAAGAACAGCATAATGATAGGGATGCGGTCATTGTTCGGCGCGGACATCACAAGCTCGCTGAGGGAATACAAGGCGAACACCACGCCATTAGGATGGAGTTATGGAGCAAATTTGGTACAGAACCCGAACTTTACGGATACAAGACCAGAGAACGCCTCATTGCCTGCGGATTGGTATCAGCAGTTTTATAACGATTGTTCACTGATAGGAGACGACCCGCCTTGGAACGATTCTCAAGTAGATTATATTGTTAGTGATTATGTGAATTATACTGGCGGGATTACTGCCGATTTGTTTAGTTACCCATTGTTTTTACAGGCTAATAAGACATATTATCTCTCTTTCGATTTTTTTCAATACGAACCATTTGACGGAAACGGTCAGTTTGTCATATTTGAAAATGACAGCTTATGTTCAGAACCAATGGTGGGAGATTATATTCAATGGAATACGAGTTATGCTCAAGAATATGCTGGCACTGCATATTCTTCTTTAGCTATCACACCGATTGGCGACGGGTGGTATAGACTGACTGGTCTTTTGTCGACAAGTGAATGGGCAGATGATGAATATATACGCCTTGTTTTTTCTTGGACAATAACAACGGGACGCTATTCCCTCGACAACGTCGTCCTGAAAGAGGCGACATGGGGAAGCTGGACAGAGGTCAACATAACGGCCATAGACAGCAACGTGACCGCGATAGCCTATAACGACGTGAACAACAACGGGTTCATGGACATAACGGTGGGCTATGACCAGTTCACTTATAACAACACGCGCTTCTACGAGAACAAGTCCGGGGGCTGGGTAGAGCAGAACATATCCGACAACTACGGGTATAAGGTCGTAGTGCTGGACGTAGGGCGCACAAGGGCGACCACGAGGAACAAGACGATTATAGGGCTGGACGGGGCGGTGAACGCGATAAGGAAATACGAGAACATGACGGGGAAGTGGGTGGAGACGAACATCTCCTCCACAGCTATTTTCAACGGCTCAACCCCGTGCTTCCCCAGCGCATTGAAGATTGGGGATGCGGACAACGACGGCTTCAACGATTTGATTTTCAGCGAGGTCCACAGCGCCCTTGGGATTTATTATTCAAGCATGTACAGGTTTTATAATCCAGCTGGAGATATATGGAATGGGGTACTGATATTAGGCGGGATAACCGCGCCGTTCGGACCGATGGAGATAGGCAAAGTGAGCGGAATGGCCAACAACAGCATCTATTTTTCAGTAAACACCCTAGATTTGAGAAAACTAGAGCTTGTCAACGCGAACTGGGTGATGTCCATAATATCGAGCGGTGAGCTGATAGACTACAACGCCTTCAGAATAGGAAATGCGGACAACAGCGGCGGGAACGAGATTTACGCGGCGACGACCACGCTGGGCGACCCGTACAACAAGTACAGGATATTGGAATACCATTACACGGCGCCGGCGACGGGGGGAGGAGTCTCTTATGCTTCGAACTATCAATGCGTCAATCTAGATGATAAATATGAAGTCTGCTTACAAGGGACACAAAAATATTTCTGTCTAAATATAGGAGGTAATAAGCAATGCGTTACAATCTGATAATAGCAATGGCATTATTGATGTCGGTAGGCTTTTCGCAGAACATGACATCCTGCACCGATAGCCTGAACCAGCAGCAGAACTTCAGCATTTTAGTCAACGGAAACAACACAAATATTTCAGTCACTACGGCCTGCCAGTATGGGTGCGACCAGGTCCTGAACAAATGCAAAACGTCGGACTTCACCTTCGCGGGAATAGTCGCAGGCAGCATTTTGGGGTTCATAGCGCTGATGTTCTGGCTTTCCCATTACTTCAAGGCGAAAGAGCCTGAGAATGAATCCATCCCGACAGTGACGTTCAGCACGATATTCCTGATGATCGGCCTGATGTCCATTTTAGGCTTATTTTTATATATCGGGAGCATCGCGTCTGGATTCGATGATACATTTATAAAGGACAGTTCGAATTTCATAGGCTCTTTCGGGAGTTTCTGGGGATTGTTCATGGCAGCCTTCCTGATACTGCTTGTGGCGTTCTTCATCATCAGGACACTGAAGGAAGGCTATGGCAAGAATCTAGGTGGGGATAGCGAATGACACGCTCCGTGATAATGAGGGTAGACCCGAAGTTCAAGCAGCTGGTCGGGCTGATAAAGGTTCGAAATCCTAACTTATCAGACCCGATAATAACGAGTTTCATAGCCGACAAATACAAGAGAGGCTTCATCCTCATACCCCACGACAAGTTGCTTTAAATATAAGGTATGTTAATATAATGTAATGGATATTTTAAACGACATAGTGTTCAATCCATTTCTGGTCGGATTCGTTATCCTCATTGTATGCTATGTTTTCCTGGTTCTGCTGGTGAATATGACCGGCTCGCCCAAGTTCGCCAGGCGCATGCCGATCGCCAAGCGCTTCTTTCCCGTGCGAATCCGTGTGTGGGAGGCCAGGAAGAACGGATATTTCCCAATCGACACCCTGGGCAGAAGGTTTAAGATGAAGGACGGGAAAGAACTATACCAGACAATAGGGTATGGCGACATCATCCCGCCAAAACTGGATTCTATTTATATGGCGGCGAAAGGCAATATCTTGGAATTTGTGCTTTCCGAGGACGGCGAGTTCCATCCGATAACGATACAAAAAGGGAATCTGGGATATGAATATGCGCCGCAGACCCAGGAACAGAAGGCGATATGGAGGATAGAATGGGAGGACGGGCGGGTCAAATACCAAAAAGAACAGAGCCTATGGGGAAAATTAGTGCCGTATATCCCGCTGATACTGATTATTTTCGCCGTCTTCATATCGCTCAAGATAATAATGGACGGCTTCACTGTCTATGGCGCGCAGCTTAAAGATTCCAGTATGATGCTTGCTGATGCCCTCAAATATGCGAAGGTTGGAATCGGGCCTGTGACGGGAAACTATAGTTATTAGGGGGTTTATAAATGGCGTTCACAAAGCCCGGCACGACATGGCCGGGGCAGCCGCTTAATTACGAGCAACTGGTTCTTGAGCAGATACAACGGATTATGCAGGATGAATCCGGGCCCGAGGCGATGTTCAGGACTCCTAAAAACGTAAACAGCCTGGAGACCCTGACGCTTGTCGATACGGCTGACGACAAGGAATACAATACAACCATGATAACTCTGGAACGTGAAAGAAGAAAACGGATTGAACGGGAGTCTAAAGACAGCAAGACGGGGAGGTCGATAGACGGGGGCGAGATTTCAGTCAATCACGCCATCGCGCTTGAGAAATGGCGGGAGATAATGAAGAGCCTGAAACGGGGGGGGAGGTTCAGAAAAAAGAAGGACCAGGAATTCGAGTCAGACTTTATGGAAGGCGAGCCTGATGCTGTTTAAGACGTTCCTGAACACGCTTGTCTTGAGGATAAGAAAGAACAGGAACGCAATAATCACTATAATGGGTGAGACCGGCTCGGGAAAAACCTATTGCGCCCTTCGCCTGGGGGAGCTGCTGGATAAGGAGTTCTGTCTTTATAATATCTCCTTCACTGCGGCGGACTTCATAAAGAAGATCAACGACCACTTCAACGGCAGCCATCCTTTAAAGAAGGGTACGGTCCTTATCGTAGACGAAGCGGGGGTCGAATTCTCTAACAGGCGATGGCAGTCGAACGAAAATCAATTGTTAGGGATGCTGGCGCAATCATTTAGGTCGCTGAACTGGATTGTCATTTTCACATTACCTCACCTGTCGTTCTTCGAAAAACAAGCAAGAATGATGAGCAACTACGTTTTGTGCACCAGCAGGATAGACTATAAGAATAAGACGGTCCAGCTCGAGTTGTGGGAGATGAAATTGAACCGCAGCCCTTATGCTGAAAAACC
>Ga0299915_10004015_pt1 | contig 10678 bp, 3 predicted proteins | sample RVTome_13_FD_200263 | JGI IMG/M metagenome (GOLD analysis project Ga0299915, IMG submission 200263) | Soil microbial communities from uranium-contaminated site in the Upper Colorado River Basin, Wyoming, United States - RVT92D227 (version 2) ... | reverse complement strand
CCTTTTTGCCGCCAATGTCGGTTATGGATACGGCTTGACTGCCCGCCATCGGCTGCCAAAACTCTTGAGCGACCTGCTGAGAGTATGACAGGTCATCAACCATCTCGTAGTCGGTCGCGGGAATTGGCGGCGCTGATTGTGATGCGGCGAGCAGTGAGACGATAAAGACGATGGCGGGTGCGACTGTAAAATGCTCGAACATTGTATGCTCCTAAAAGGTAGATAGTGTGCAATGTGATTTCACGGTTTGACGAGTCCGCAGGCGCGAGTCGCCAGGATTCTGCGAAATCACAATAGCCGGGCACAAAGGCCCCCGTCAGTATATGTCTTGTTTGCACGATGTGCCAGTAGTAGTTTCCAGGCTGCCTGCTAAATGCTTCAACGCCCGCAAGATACGACTGTGATGCGTTGCTAAGTCCAATAACTGCCGAGTTTTACGGTAGCCAATTCGACAACCAGGTTAGGGGTGCACTTAAAACAAGTGAGCCGTTCTTCTGTCCGAAGATGGGATGTATGCTTGCATTTGAGCTATATGACGTACGACTTTCGCTCGAACGCATTGGCCGCTCGGCAATATGGAGGCTTTGCTGCCGAGAATTTAACGACTATTTCCCTCAGAAAGGGATTGACCACAGGGTCGTTTATGTGATACAATAGGATAGATTGTTTGCCCGGATTCTGTTCCGTTTGGGCCTGCAAGTTGGGGACGGGACCGGTGTTATGTGGCATTAGGAAGGCCACGGGGAAGGATATATGAAGATGCCCAGTCCGAAGAGAGTCTTGCTGTCGGCGTTTGCGCTGATCCTGTCGTTAGCCTGTTCCATTGACGCGGCCTGTCCGGTGGGGGATGTGTATCCCGACTGCACGGTGAACCTGCTGGACCTGCGGGATTTTGCCGTGAAATGGCTTGATGGTGGGTGTCTGGTTCCCGGTTGCAGGGCCAACCTAAATGGTATTCCGGGGGTTGATATGGAGGACTTTGCCCTGTTGGCGGAGAACTGGCTGAGCGTGGGGACGTGGACGCTGGCTATCAATGAGTTCATGGCCGACAATGAGGGGACTATCGAGGATCCGCAGGAGCCGGGCGAATTTACCGACTGGATTGAGATTCACAACTACGGTGACGATCCTATTGATATTGCGGGGATGTACGTGACGGATGATTCCCACTGGTGGCGGATACCATTGGGGTACCCTGAGAAGACGACGATTCCAGCGGGCGGTTATCTGCTGGTGTGGGCTGATGATGATGCGGAGCAGGGTCCGCTGCATGTGGGCTTTGGACTCGGCAAGAGCGGCGATGTGGTGGGGCTTTATGATGCGTACAGGAATCCGATAGACAGGATTGTTTTTGGTGTGCAGGTTACGGATGAGTCTTATGGTCGGCTGCCCGATGCCAACGATCACTGGGAGGTCTTTGGGATAGGGCGTACGACGCCAGGCAAGCCGAACAGGGCCAGGCCTGTGGAGGTGCTGATCAACGAGATTATGTACCATTCCGGCCACGCCCTTAACACCCCTGAGAACATTGGGCAGGAATATATCGAGCTGTATAACAAGGGGCAGGATGCGATCAATCTTGGGGGGTGGCGATTTACGGATGGGGTTGATTTTGTTATTCCAGGGGGTGTTCAATTAGGTTCGGGTGGGTATCTTGTTGTTGCAGCGGACGTGAATGTGTTCACGGCCAAGTATCCCGGCGTTACGAATGTTGTGGGGGGCTGGGATGGTCATCTGAGCAATTCGGGCGAGTCGGTACAGTTGGTTGACGGCGCCGGGGTGATAATTGACAGGGTCGAGTACGCCGACCAGGGCGACTGGGCGGTTCGCTATCTCGGTCCGGTGGAGCGTGCTCATCGCGGCTGGGAATGGTCGGATGAGCACGACGGCGGGGGCATGTCTCTTGAATTGATGAATCCTGCTGTGTCCAACGAGTATGGGCTGAACTGGTCGGCAAGTAGTTTTGGCGGGGGTACGCCCGGCGGAGCCAACTTGGCGTACGATAGCGATATTGCGCCGTTGATTCTGGACGCGGAGCACTTTCCGATTATACCCGGTCCGAGTGACACCGTAACCGTGACGGCTCGTATCATCGACGAGCAACCGACAGTTACAGCGGTTCGACTGCACTATCGCATTGACCGCTCGGTATATACAGGCGACGAGAACATTTATCCGCATTACGAGCCAGGTGATTACAACAATGTTCCGATGTCCGACGACGGGGCGCATGGTGACGGTGCCGCAGGGGACGGTCTGTACGGCGCACAGATACCTGCTTACGCACACGGCGCAATTGTCGAGTTCTTCGTTGAAGCCAGGGACGCTGCTGCGAATACGCGCACCTGGCCTGCACCGAGCATTATCGACGGCACGCCGGAGCAGGTTACCAACTTGCTCTACCAGGTGGACAGTTCGTTTGACCCCGAAGCGTGGGTGGCGGACGACCAGCCGGTGTATTACATCATCATGACCGAGATGGAGCGAGCCAGGCTGGAAGATATAGTGAGGAATCACAGCAACCTCGAAGGACCCAACTCGCAGATGAACGGCACTTTCATCAGCGTGGACGGCGTTGATATGAAGATGCGCTACATTGTTGGCGTGCGCAATCGCGGACACGGCACCCGGAACGATTGGCCCAATAACTATCACGTGAACTTCGTGCACGGCCGCCCGTGGAAGGATGTTACGGCGATCAATTTGAACGCCGTATATACATATCTCCAGGCTGCCGGCAGCGCGGTCTTTCGCTTGTCGGGGTTGGCGCAGTCGGAGGCCGCCGCTGTACAGGTAAGGACCAATGGACAGAACTTAGCTGTGCCCGGCCAGCAGATGTATAGCTCGTACGTTCACGTCGAGGCTGTGGACAACGATTTTGCGGCTAACCATTTCCCCGATGATGATGAAGGCAATGCCTACAAGGCGATGCGCGTGACACACCAGGCGGACCTGCGCTACGAAGGCCCGGACCCCGCCCCCTATCGACAAAACTACTTCAAGGAGACAAACGCAAGCGCCGATGATTGGTCCGACCTGATCGAGCTGTGTTATGTTCTCGACACCACGCCGGAGGCTAACTACGTCGAAGAAGTCAATCGTGTTCTGGACGCGGAGCAGTGGCTGCGGCTGATTGCCGTCAACGTCCTGCTGAGCAACGCCGAGACCACCCTGGCCAACGGCAACGCCGACGACTACTATCTCTATCGAGGCTTTAATGACACACGGTTTGTACTGGTGCAGCACGATTTGGACTCGATCTTCGGCATGGGGCAGAACCCGGGCAGCGTAAGTGCCGATATATTCCTCGCTGCAAACATCCCAACGATAAATCGTTTCATCAAGCATCCTCAGTTTGTGCCGCGATATTACTACCATTTGAAGGACCTGATTGAGACGACCTTCTCGCCCGAGCAGATGAATCCGTTCTTGGATGAGCTTCTCGGCGGCTTTGTGCCCGCCGGCAGGATTCAGCAAATGAAAGACTTCGTCGTGCAGCGTAATGCCTATGTTCTTTTGCACATACCGTCTGCATTTACCATCAATAGCGACCTGCCGTTGGTTAGCGGCTATCACCGTACAATTGTTGACACGTGCACACTGTACGGCGCCGCGGACGCCATCAAGACTCGCTCTGTTCTGGTGAACGGCGAGCCGGCGGACTGGCTGCCCGTCGATGGCCAGTGGTCGATCAGCGGCACCGACCTGAACCCAGGCATCAACCGCATTATCGTTCAGACCTTTGACGCTCCCAACGGAACCGGCAACGAGCTTGAGAGCGGATACATCGATATATGGTATGACACCGGCTCGACCAACGACTACCCTAAGGAGGCCGGTGGAGGATTACCCGCCGCCGGGCCGCTCGATGGGGCCCTGGGTCTAAACCTCAACGTAATCGTTCGTGACAGTTATCTGCCGGGTGTTCCGGTTCTGGTCCGTGTTGAGCTTCTGGCTGATGACGGCACTATCAGACGCGATATTTGGAGCGCGGTAGCGACGCTCTCCGACAACAATCCGGCGGTTAATATGTCCGCAAATCAGGTCACTTTGTACAACGGTCTGGGAAGCGCCTTCGTGACATTCACCGGCAGCGGCGACTTCACCCTGACGGTGGATGTAATGGGTATTCAGGCGAACAAAGCCCTGACGGATTGGAGCGGCCGACCGGTCAATACCGTATCGGGGACACTTGGCGGCTCGGCAGCTTGGAGCGGCATCTATCACATTACCGGCGGCGACTACACGATTCCCGCCGGGGTGACTCTGACGCTGCAGCCGGGCGCCCTTGTCTTGATCGACGGCGTTTCCTCGGGTGAGAACGGGACGGACATCGACGTTGGCGGATCCATCCAATCGCTCGGCACGGCGAATTCGCCGGTTACCTTTACCGCCTATACAGCCGGCCGGAACTGGGGCGAAATAGATTTCAGCAATGCCGCGCCATCAACGTTCCGCTATACGAACATCTCACAGGCAAACCGTTCGCCGCGGATCGGCCACTCCGACACCGGACCGACCATCCGTGCGTCGAACACAACCCTGGTCTTCGACCACGCATCGTTGACCGACAACGCGGGCAAGCTCATGCACGCCACCTCCGGCTGCAACCTTACTTTCCGCAACTGTCTGTTCGCACGGTCGATTATGGGGCCGGAGATCTCGAGTACCGCGATTCTTTTTGAAGACGGCTGGATTACGGATATGCACGCCGCCGACGATGGCGACGCTATCTACATTAACCCGCAAGGGGCCGGGCGGAGCTGTATTCTCCGGCGGGGCGTCGCGGCAAATATGGACGACGACGGCATTGACTTGAATGGCGGGAATGTCACCATCGAGGACTTCATCGTCCGCAACTGCAATGATAAAGGTATCAGCGCCTATGGCGGGCAGACAACCATTACGCGCTGTCTCGTGGTTGAAAACAACTTGGCGCCCGAGGACCCGACAGTCGCCACTGTTGCCGCCAAGGCTCAACAAGGCTCGACGGCTGTCGTCAATATCGACCACACGACGATTGTCGCCTCCAGGATCACGGGCTACGAGGATTATGGCATCCAGTCCCACAACAAATACGGCTATACGAGTGGCACAATCATCTGGAATGTCACCAATTCCATTATCGACGCCACCAATCCCATTGACGTCCAGGCCCCATACCTTGCGTCGGATGTCCACGTGTCCTACTCCAATGTATTTGGCGAGGTATGGCCGGGCGCCGGCAACATCAACAGCGACCCGCTGTTCGTTGATTCGGCCAATCACGATTACCGGCTACAGGCAGGCTCTCCGTGCATTGACGCAGGGAACCCGGCGGCTCAGGCTGACCCTGACCTGACGGTAACCGATCAGGGATGCTTCTGGTTTAACCAGGACCCCGCTGATATGGTCTGGACGCCGCAGGAGGGCCCGTACCGTGTTACGGGGCAAATGACCATACCATCCGGTGCTACGCTGACCATAATGCCCGGCACCACGGTCTTCTTTGAAGCGAACGCGAGAATGGTCATCAGCGGGCGCCTTGTGGCGCAAGGTTTGCCTTATGAGCTGCTTCGCTTCACGCGCACGCCGGGCGTCTCCGGCACGTGGAACGGCCTGCAGTTCGCCGATACCGTTAGTGACAATCGCGTCAAATACGCGGTATTCGAATATGGCCAGACCGATGACGGTATGATAGGAATGGACAACTCTAAGGTGCTGCTGGATCGCCTTACGATGGATAACACCATTCGCCGCCGTATCCGCACCGAGAATTCATCACTTGTCGTGCGCAATTCGGTCTTCACGGACACCGTGGCTCCCGGGCAGCCGCCCTTGGACAACCTCACTGAGCATATTTGGGGCAGCGGTGTTCCCCTGGACGGCGAATTCATTATCGAGAACAACGTCTTCGGCAGGACGCCCGGGCACAACGACGCAATCGATTTCGATGGGGCGCAGCGCCCGAACCCCATTCCCCAAATCCTGAATAACGTCTTTCTCGGCGGCGGCGATGATGCCCTTGACCTCGAGACCGATGCTCATGTTGAGGGCAATTTATTCGTCAACTATATCAGGGATGAATATAACCACGCCTCGGGCGAGTCAAACGTAGTCTCCGCTGGCGGCGGAAGGCATTACGTTATGGTCCGCAACTCTTTTCAAAACGCGCAGCACGTTGTCCAGGTCAAGGACGATGCGTTCCTGACGTTTGTGAACAACACAGTTGTTGACGCCTGTGAACCGGCGATATACTTCGACCTCGGCCTGCCGGGCAGGGACCCCGGCAGAGGCGCTTACGTGGAAGGTGCTATCTTCTGGAATACCCCGGAGATATTTGCAGGAGTCATCGTCACTACCGACCTGACCGTGAACCATTCCATTCTGCCGATTGAATGGCACGCCTTCGGTGTCGGCAATATGTACTGTGATCCGGTGTTTGTTGATCCTAACGACGACTTCCATTTGAAGGCCGGGTCCGGTGCTATCGGCAGCGGGGCGTGGGGTCTGGATATGGGCGCGATGGTTCCCGCTGGAGCGGCTATCGCAGGCGAACCTTACGCTGTAACCTATCGGACGAGCGCTGCATTGACGGTGGGCGGGCCGGGCATTGTGGGCTATAAGTACTCCGTGAACAGCCCCGCCGGTCCCTGGAGCGCGGAATTGTCGGTGGACGCGCCAATCGTGCTGAGTGGACTTGCCAACGGCGCATCTTATACGGTCTATGCAATCGGCAAGAACTCGGCTGGCGTCTGGCAGAGCGGGGATAGCCCGACCGCCTCACACACCTGGACAATTGACGTTACCCATGGAGATTTGCTGATAAATGAGGTATTGGCGCACACTCACGGGTCCGATCCTGACATAATCGAGTTGTATTACGATGGCCCCGGGCCGATTAACCTGGCCGGTATGAGCCTGAGCGACAATTCGACCGATCCGGGCAAGTTTGTATTCAGCTCCGCGAATGTCTTTACTACTATTATGAATCCGGGCGATTATATGGTTCTTTACGGTGATTTGAATACCGGCGTGAGAAACCACATTGGATTTGGGCTGTTGGCGGACGGGGAGGCGTTGTATCTGTACGATAAAGCCAAGCCCGACGGCAGCCGAGACTTGATCGATTCAGTTGAGTTTGGGCCTCAGATAAATGAGTTTTCTATCGGTCGTGTTGGTTGGGAGCGGTCCTGGAGGCTTAACCGGATGACCTTTGGTACGGCCAATATCGTCCAGCCATTAGGCGATCCGGACACGTTGAAGATAAACGAGTGGCTTGCGAACGGGCAGGTGTTGTTCGACGATGATTTTATTGAGCTTTACAATCCGCATCCTCTTCCTGTGGCCCTGGACGGAATGTACCTTACGGACAATCCGATAACGCAGCCGGGCAAGCACAGGATCGTTCCGTTGAGCTTCATACCGCCGCAAGGCTATACGGTTTTCCGGGCGAATGACGGCAACGAGCCTTCGGAGGTTGATTTCAAGCTCTCTGCGGACGGGGAGATGATAGGCCTGTTCGACGGCGAGCTGAACATGATAGACCAGGTTCTGTATGGTCCTCAGACGACGGATGTATCTCAGGGCCGCGCCCCGAACGGTTCCGCCAGCTACGAGTTCTTCGAGCTGCCCACACCGGGCGTTGCGAACACGTTCGGCAGCACGATAGTGACGACGAGCACACTTGTTCCTGAGAATTCAGACAAAAGGGTGCGAGTTCCTGTTTCAGCCGACGATGTTGGCGCCACGTGGAATTCCGATCCCGATTTTGCCGACTCAGGCTGGACGCTGTGCACAGGCGGTCCCGGCGGCGTTGGCTACGACAGGGGGACAGCGGATGACTATGGCCCTCTGATAACGCTGGATGTTGAGGCGCAGATGTACAATATTCGCAACACCTGTTATGTCCGCATACCGTTCACTGTCGATGCCGATGATCTTGCGGATATTACGGGTCTGACGCTGAAGACTCGCTATGACGATGGTTACGTGGCGTATATAAACGGCGTGATAGTCGATAGGCGTAATTTTGCCGGGACTCCTGCTTGGAACTTGGGCTCTGACAGCGGTCACGAGGCCGACGGCGACAACTTCGACGTTATAGTCGATATCTCCGACCACATCGGCGATTTGCGGGCGGGCAAGAACGTGCTTGCGATACATGCGATGAACAACGCGGGCAATCAGTCGGACTTTGTTATCTCAGCCGAGATGGATGTTACGATGACGAAGATAGATGAGGAATATCCGTTCTTTGATGATCTGGACATTTTGGCCGGTCTTCGTATTACCGAGCTGATGTACCACTCGGCTTCGGGGAGCAACTTTGACTACATTGAGCTTCAGAACATCAGCGATAAGACGCTGAATCTTGACGGGGTGCAGTTCCTTGAGGGGGTGGAGTTTGTATTCCCGAATATGGAGCTTGAGGCGGACGAGTACGTGGTTGTGGTGAGCAATCTGGCGGCGTTCAGGTCGATGTATGGTATGGGCCCCAGGGTTGCACCAGGCGTGTACTCTGGCGGTCTTAGCGGGGGCGGCGAGGACATTGTTCTTACTCTTGCCTGGCCGTTGGAGGCTGCGATAATGCGGTTTGGGTACAGTGACAGGTGGTATCCGACTACGGACGGCGGGGGCCAGTCTTTGCACATTATTGATGCCGCTGCTTATCCTGCGACGTGGGACGATGCCGCGAGCTGGCGGCCAGCCGCCCCCACCCCCGGCGCACCGTAAAGACAGGCCGGTCTTGGTCTGTTTCGATTGTGATTACGTATGTTCCCGTCTCGGGGGGTTGACCGGCGTGTCGGTTGGTGTGCGGCGAGACCGGCGATCCGCGTCAACAATGGTGTTGATTCGGCAATGGGGGAGGATATAATATGGCTCGACCGGCATAACCGAAGGTGAATCCTCGGCGGCATTGTGAATTGCCGGGGCATGGAATGGCAAGGACAGCAGGGATGGCGATTCTGGTAGGAATTGATGAAGCCGGCTTTGGGCCTATTCTCGGGCCGCTCGTTGTATCTTCGAGCGCCTTTTCGCTTCCACGTGAGCTCCTGGGGTCAGACTTGTGGCGGGTATTAAAAAAAAGCGTCGGCAACAGACGAAAACACCTTGCAGGCCGGTTGCTTATTGCCGACAGCAAGAAGGCATACAGCAAATCGGTTGGTATCATGGGCCTGCAGCGGACGGTTCTGGCAGCCCTAAGATGTCTCGGCGCCGAACCGACGACGCTGACTGAGCTTCTGATGGTGCTGTGCCCGACGTGCATCGAGCGGCTGAGAGGCTATCCCTGGCACAAGGGCATTGACGAAGGCAGCCTCTCGACGGGTATTGCCGGGAGGATTGCTTCGGCGGTGTTTGCCGACGACCTGTCTGCAAACGGTATGGGGCTGCTTGAGTTCAGGAGTGATTGTCTTGACGTTGCGTACTACAACAAAATGGTGAACGCCGTGAAGAACAAGGCCAGTGTGCTTTTCACCGCTACGGCGGGGCTGATAGATCGGGCTTTCAGTCGTTTTGGTGGCGATGACCTGCAGGTTGTGGTGGATAGACAGGGCGGACGGACTCACTACCGGAAAGTCCTGCAGAGAATGTTCCCAGGTATGGATTTGACGATTCTGCGTGAGAGCCACGCGGTCAGCAGTTATGAGCTGCGGGCGACTGGTAAACGGATGCGTCTGCATTTTGCGGTCGGGGCTGATGACCGATTCCTGCCGGTGTCGCTGGCGTCGATGGTGAGCAAATACATCAGAGAGCTTCTTATCGGCGAGATGAACCGTTATTTCGCCGGCTTTGATGCGAACTTGAAGCCGACTGCGGGGTACTGGACGGACGGCCTACGTTTTATTGAAGACCTGAAGACAAATCTCCCCCACCTCCAGGTTGACAGCAACCAACTCATCCGGTGTCGCTGAGGGGCGGCGGGCGGTTCCTGGCCAAGCCTTGGGGCAGCGAGACTTGTGCGAAGCCTTCGGTTTCAACGGCCACTTGGATTTGCACGCTGGAGGGCGGACCTTCCCGGCGGCCTGCGTTTTCCCGGAATCTCCTTGATTCCAGGCTTTGCCGTTTTCCTGGTTGCCGGAGACTGGCCTATGTCTTCTCCGACCAGCCGCAAAGCGTGCTTACACACTTCTCTGGTAGCGCTGTCTCGCTGATCCAGGCCCTGCCTCAAGACGTCGAAGGCCATTTTCTTCATCCTGCCGCGCATCTTTCTCAGTCCGTATGCGGCTGCGTTCTTCGTCCGTGTGAGGCCACTGCTGAACAGGGCGCCCTTTAGCACCTCCAGCCCATCCTCCTGCATCCAGGATAAGTTGAAAGCAGCCTGCCGTCTGATCGACGCATTGGGTGAATTTAGTTGTTCTCCCAGTTTCTCAAGAAGCTTTGCACATGATTTGCCTTCTTCCTGAGATGAGATTCCGTTCTTTTCTGACTCCATAAAGCCAACCCCTCAGTGTACCGACAGGTGCAGTCAGCTTACCGAAAGCCGTTCATTTTCCATGCAGCGCCCACAATTAAACCATCATTCTGCCAAACAGCACACAACAACCAAACAATCCTTTGTTCACCGGTGACAAGGGCTATCAATCGTTGGCACACATTAAGCCCTCGCACGTTCGCATCCTGCTTTTCCTCCTTCGAAAAGCCAGATTTTCACGATCCATGACAAATACATTGCTGTCTCTAATCCGAGCACTTG
>Ga0299915_10004014_pt1 | contig 10679 bp, 7 predicted proteins | sample RVTome_13_FD_200263 | JGI IMG/M metagenome (GOLD analysis project Ga0299915, IMG submission 200263) | Soil microbial communities from uranium-contaminated site in the Upper Colorado River Basin, Wyoming, United States - RVT92D227 (version 2) ... | reverse complement strand
GTTGAAAACCACCAACTCGTTGTCCATGTCGCGGGCCGCTCGTGTCCGGGCGTTCAAGAGCGCGTCTTTCGATGCGGCATCGTCGGGCCTGCAGGCCGGGATTTCATGATGGACCGATCCCGTTTCGGCGACATCCCTCCAGGCTTTTCGCCCATCTTCATCACAGGGAGGGAGATTGTTCAGAGTCTCCGCCAGGAAACGGTCCACTTCGGGATGGAGAAGCGCTTCCTTGAGCGGACGAAGGTCGATCGAGATCGGCCGGGAGCGCAGATCCCCCCTTAACACCTGGCCGATCTGGTTCAGGGAATTCGAAAGCTCGCCTCTCAACCACTCCTGGAGTCCGGTCTTCTCCATGAGCTGGCGAGGAGAGATCCCAGTTTTAGCGGCGGCCTGAAACCAGGTCCGGATGTTTGCATTTCTAATGATTCGCTCATCCTGGGCATCGCGGAAGATCTCCTCGGCTTTGCCCGGAAGATCGGCGATGATGTCGCGCGGCAGATCGGAAATAAACTCGGCCGAGACGGAGGCCCTGACCGTGCCTACGACCCAGATGATTCCGAACAGCAACGGAACGCCGATGAAGACAATCAGGATCAATGCGATGATTTTTCTGGCTGTGGGCATCCCCTCCTCCTTATCATAGTCATAATCTCCAACACCTGACATATACGGACGGCAGGGCTTTTTAGTTTCGCTCGATCTCCGGGCAGGTTGCCAGCCATGCCCTTCTTGGGAAAACGGCCGCCGCTTTCGTGGGCGGATCGTGGGTATTGCGTCTCCGATTTTATTTAAGGGCGCGATAGACCGCGGTCGCGATTGCGATGTCCTGAACGGCCACTCCGGTGAGATCGACGACGGTGATTTGGCTTTCCGAGGTCCGGCCTCTTTCCTTGCCGGAGATGATGGCCCCCAGCTCGACGCATCGGCTTTCCCAAATTCGGCCCGCTTCGAGCGCCTTGTGGATCTCTCCCCGGAGCCGGCATTGGGACAGGCTGTCGGCCACGACCACGTCGGCCTTGGCGAGGATTTCCGGATCGAGCTCCTGCTTGTCCGGAGTGTCGGATCCGACGGCCGTGATATGGGTTCCCGGCCGCAGGTCGGCGGCCGAGAGGAGCGGCGTTTTCGAGGGCGTCACCGTGACGACAAGATTGCAGGTGTCCAGGACCGAAGCGGCATCCAAGGTGGTTTCCACCGAAAAACCGCGGGACTCCATGTCCCGTTCATAATTCTTGAGCTCTTCCGCTAGGAGCCCCCAGACCAGGACGTCCCGGCACGGCGAGACGCGCGTCAACCATTCGAGCTGGAGCCGGGCCTGGACCCCCGCGCCGACGATGCCGATACGCTCGACCTTGCGGGGCGCGCAGTATTTCGCGGCCACGGCGCCCGCGACCGCAGTCCGGACATCGGTCAGATGGCCTTCGTCGAGGAGGACGGCCGCGGGTTCGCCGGTTTTCTGCTTGAAGAGCAGCATGCAGCCGTTGCCCGACGTCAGGCCGATCGAGGGATTGCTGTAGAATCCGGAGGCGATCTTAATGACATAAAACTCTTCCCCCTCGATGTAACCGGACTTGATGTGGACCTCGCCTTTGTCCAGGATCAATTCTCCGACCGGGGGAACGGTCGCCCTGCCCGACGAATAGGCGGCGAAGCCTTTTTCGATGGCCGGAATCAAATCCAGCGCGGGAAGGATTTCCTTGATCTGCGCCAGCGTCGCGATTTTCACGAGCTTCCTTGAGGCATGGAGTTTATTTTCTCCGCAATTCCATGAGCAGGTCGTGGATCCGGCCGAGCGCCGGCATCAAATAATCGTGCGGCAAGCCGAAGCTGATGCGGATGAAACGATCCAGGCCGAAATGGTCGCCGGGCACGATGAGCACTTTCTTATCCTCGCGCAAACGTTCGGCGAATTGCGTGGACGGGATGTCAAGGCGGTAGCGAACAAAGGCGATCGCCGCCGCTTGCGGCGGAGTGGTGCTGAGTATCTCCCGGTGTTCATTCATCCATTGCTCCAGGACGGGGAAACCCCGGCGGATATATCCGCGGGCGCGTTGGATGAGGCGGGGCCGGACGCGGGAGGACAGGGCGTAAGCGGCCAGATGGTTCGAGAGCATAGTGGCACTCAAAGTCAGATATTCGTGCCTCGCCCAGATCTCATCGACGACAGGTGCCGGGCCGACCACCCAGCCGATTCGGAGCCCAGGCAAGCCGTACGCCTTACTCAGGCTGCCGACGGCCAGGACCTTTTCGTACTTTCCGTAGAACGAAGGCGTCTGCTCTTCAGTCAAACGCTCGGCTCCGGCATAGACCTCGTCCGCCAGGATCCAAGCCCCGACCCGGCGGGCCGTTTCGATCACCGCATCCATTTCCTCATTCTTGAGGATATAGCCCGTCGGATTGTTCGGATTGCAGATCGCGATCAGCTTCGTTTTCCCGGTCACCGCCTTCTTCAGGCCGTCGAGATCGGGCGCCCACCCCTTCTTCTCATCCAATGAAAAGGTCTTGAGACCGAGATTCAGGTTCTTGGCCAGACCCCAGATCTGCATGTAATTCGGCAACATGACGACGACCTCGTCCCCGGCCGAAAGTACGCTCCAGAGGATGTCGTAATTGGCTTCGATCGCCCCCACGGTCACCAGGACGTTTTCCGGGCCGGCGCCGGGATACAAGGCGGCGATGTTAGCTCTCAGCTCCGGGATGCCGTTGGCGTGAGCGTAGTCCATCTCTATCGACAACAATCCGGCAACCCCGTCCGGGTCGTCCTGAAAGAGCTCTTTCAAAGCCAGCGGATGCACGCCGCTTTCCGAGAGGTTGTACTCGACCTCCTTTTCGAACTTGGACATCATCCGTTCCATGATAAAAGGCTGGAATTTCGGCATGGCTCACTCGTCCTTCCAGGGAAGAGGATAATCTCGGCTTCGGATCGGTGTCAAGCGGAGCAGACAAGAAACGCGGATTTTTCCTGAGCGCTGGTGAACACATCGGGGAGAGCTTTAATCGCGACCCGGCAGTGGACCTCTCTCCGCGTGCCAGCCGTATGGACGCGGTGTGGACAAAACCGCCAAAAAAAGCTCAGTTGACTAATTCAGGCTATAAACACAAATCAAAGAAATCGTCAAAATCAGGGGGAAAGCGGAAAAAAGAGAGAGCGCGCGAGAGAGGACTCGAACCTCCGACCTTCTGATTCGTAGTCAGGCGCTCTATCCAACTGAGCTACTCGCGCGCCGGATTGCGGATATTATGCCAGAAATCGTGGCGCTTTTTAAGTCTCGATCCTGAAAAAACTCAAATAAAACGCAAACCGATCGCCGCACCGCTCAAATCCGGAGAACCGCGGCGCCGGTGATTTTCCCGTCTTTAAGCAGCCGCAACACGCGATTTGCCTCTTCGAGCGGAAAAATCTGCGTCGTCGTTTTAATCGGTATTTCGGCCGCGATCTTGAGAAGCTCTTCTCCATCTTGACGGGTCGCGTTCGCGACGCTTCTCAGAATCCGCTCGTGATAGAGGTGGTCCTGATATTCCAGCGCAGGGATAGGCGTCATATAGATTCCGGCCAGGGCGACCGTCCCGCCTTTATCGGTGTGGTAAAGGACCGACGGAACAAGCTCGCCGGCCGGTGCGAAAATAATCGAGGCGTTCATTTTAGCAGGAGGCGCGTCTGCGGCCGAACCGGTCCACGCCGCGCCGAGGCTCCGGGCGAGAGCTTGATGTTCCCGGCTCCTCGAAAAAACAAAGACCCGGCAGCTCCAATGGACGGCGACTTGAATCGCCACATGGGCCGATGCGCCGAAGCCGAATAAACCGAGCGTCTGCCCCGGTTGGATCCCGCTCAATCGCAAAGCCCGGAAACCGATGATTCCGGCGCAAAGAAGGGGCGCGGCCTCTTCATCGGAAAATATCGTGGGAATCGCATAGGCGAATTTCTCGGGAACGCGGACGTATTCCGCGTAACCTCCATTCGCGTGATAGCCGGTGAATCGTCCCTCGACGCACAGATTTTCGTTTCCCTTTATACAAAACCGGCACGTCCCGCAGGCCGAGTGCAGCCAGGCGACTCCGACTCTCTCGCCGATTTCAAAGCGGCGACTCCCCTCTCCCCTTCCGGCGACAATGCCGACGACTTGGTGTCCGGGGATGATGGGCAGCGGGACTTGGGGAAGCTCGCCCTCGACCGTATGAAGGTCGGTGTGACAGACGCCGCAGACGCGCGCTTTAACAAGAATTTCTCCAGCGCGGGGCTCGGGGACAACGCCATCCATGAGTTCGAGCGGATTCTCTTCAATCGGCCGGAATGCATTCAGAACCATCGCCCGCATCGGAATCATCCTGATAGAACGCTTATCTTATCCCTCTCACCGCCCCTTGCCCTGCCTTATGATTTTATCGTTGAGGCGATCGAGCCTGTGTTTGAAGTCCTTTCGGAAATCCTTTCCCCGGAGAAATGCCGAGCCATTCATGGCCAAAGCCAATCCTTCCTCGGCCGTCCGTTTGGCTTCCTCATAATTCTTCTGTTTGTGTTCGAAATACATCGCTAGCTCGCGCAATGCCTCGAGGGGATTTTCATGCCGGCTGGAGATATCCTGCCAGAGGATGACGGCCTTTTCGTAATCCGCGTTTCTCTTATAGTGGATGGATAGCTTCGACTTGACGGTCAGCGATATTTCGTCGGGCAGCTCGCCTTTCAGAGCCCGCTCGAAGCGCTCGATCGATTTCTCCACATCGCCCGCGCTCTCGAAGACCTTGCCGACCCCGATCATGTCCAGCGCGTCGAACTCCTCGGCCTCCTCCCGATCTTCGACAAAGAGTTTCGCCGCCGCGATCGTCAGCCCGAGGAGCGAAAGCAAGTCTTCCTGGTTGTGATAGAGAATGGGTTCGATGAGCGAAAAATCGCCGCTCCGGAGGTAGGTCGAATAGATATAGGGGATCTCGGCGGAGGGAATATCTTCGGCCCGCTCGGCCTCGACAATCTCCTGGGCCAAATGGCAGAGCCGGCAGGAATCGTGTTTGTGCTTCCACAGGCTCCGCGCCGAGAAAAGAAGGTCGAGGTGAGGAAGATCGGTAAGCGAGAACGGTTTCCGGTTGAGTATGAACCGCGTTTCAATAAGCGGCAGGTCGAACGCTTTACCGTTATACGTGACCACCGCTTGGAAGTCCATTTCTTTAAAGAACGCGGCCAATTCGTCGATCATGCGCCCTTCGTCGGCCGGCTCTCCCAGAAAATATTGGGCGATATTAAACTTATCATTCCGGAAATATCCCATGCCCACGAGGAACGGCAGCGTGCCCGTCCCGCCGGCCAGGCCGGTCGTTTCGAGGTCGATGAATAGCGCCGAAGAAAGATCGAGATCCTTGAAGCTTTCGTCCTTGCTCAGGTAGTAAAGAATCTCGCCGCGGATCGCAAGCCCGTCCCCGATCCGGTTCTTGCCATAACGGGACTGCAAAGGATAGGAGTTCTCGACGAGCTTCAACGGCTCCCGCGGGAGCGGTTCGAAGGGCGGCCGCTCGGGATCGGGCTTGGCTGTCTTCGCGACCGTCAGACGGATAAGCGCTTCCAATTTCTCTTTTTCGGACAGGTTTTGACCTTTGCCCAGCCGGGCCCAGGTCTTTTCGACCGAATCGCGGCGCGTCCGCTGGCGAAGATCGCGGCTCTTCTTCAGGAGCTTGAGTCTTTCTTCGATGTCCATCCCGCGCCGTTATTCGCCGATGAATTGGAGCAGGATCGTCCGCGTTCTCGGCCCGTTGTCGAAATCGACGAGGACGATTTGCTGCCAGGTCCCCAGGCTCAGCTTCGACTCAGAAAACGGGACGTTGAGCGAAGGCCCGATCAGGCTGGCCCGGACATGGGAAAAACCGTTTCCGTCGCCCCACCGCTTGTCATGATAGTAAGGGATGTTGCTCGGAGCGAGCTTCTCCATCAGTCTCGAGAAATCCTCGACCAGACCCGGCTCGTATTCGATCGTGGTCAGACCGGCCGTCGAGCCCGAGACGAAAATATTGACGAGGCCTTCCGCCAGCCGGTTGACGGCCAGCCGTTGGGCGATCATGGGCGTCACGTCGATCATATCGTTGAAACCCTTCGTCGAAATCTTCACCGAATCGCTGATGATCTTCATTCTTTTCTCCCGTTCGATCGATAATGATACACAAAAGTCCGGGGATAATGAAAGAGGCATCGGCCGCGGCGGCTTTCCGGAGCGCCGCCCCCTTGCCAAAAGCGGCCAAAACGGATAACAATGGGTCGAATGAGCGGGCATAACTACCTCGCCTTCGATTTGGGGGCGGAAAGCGGCAGGGCGGTCCTGGGGACTCTTACCCGCGGACGTCTTTCGATCCGCGAGATTCACCGCTTCCCCAACGGACCGCGCAATCTCTTCGGCCGCCTTCATTGGAACATCTACGGCCTATGGGATGAGATGAAGACGGCCATGGCCGCCTGCTCAGCCCAGGCCGAGGCGAAGCCGGAGAGTATTGCCGTCGATACCTGGGGGGTGGACTTCGGGCTTCTCGGCAAAGACGGGGAAATCCTCGGCCTTCCTTTCGCCTACCGCGACTTGCGCAATGTCAAGGCGATGGAGAAATTCTTCGAAAAAATAAGCAAAGAGCGGATCTACGAGGTCACCGGTATCCAATTCATGCCGTTCAATTCTCTTTTTCAGCTGCACGCCCTCGCCCTCGAAAATCCGGCCCTCCTCGAATCGGCCGCGCATCTTCTTTTCATGCCGAATATTTTTACCTATTTTCTGACAGGACAGAAAACGACCGAACCCACGATCGCCTCCACGTCCCAGCTCCTGGATCCACGAACACGGAAATGGAGTCCGGAGTTGTTCGCCGCGCTCGGCGTTTCCGTCGACATCATGCCCGGGATGGTCACGCCTGGAACGCGCCTCGGAAACCTCCTGCCCGACGTAGCCCAAGAGACCGGTCTTGTCGAAATTTCTGTCGTCGCCACAGCCGGCCACGATACCGCCTCGGCCGTCGCCGCCGTTCCGGCGTCCGGAAAAAATTGGGCCTATATCAGCTCCGGGACGTGGTCGGTCATGGGCATCGAGACGCACGAGCCGCTGATCACGGCCCAGACGCATCGGCTGAACTTCACGAATGAAGGCGGGATGGAAAACACCATCCGCTTCCTCAAGAATATCGCCGGCCTGTGGCTGGTCCAGCAGTGCCGGAAAAAATGGAGCGAGCGCCGGCCCGTGAGCTACGAAGAACTGGCCGCCGCGGCCGCTACGGCCGAACCGTTCAGGGCTTTCGTCGATCCGGACGCGGGGGATTTTCTCAATCCGCCGGATATGCCGGCGGCCATCCAGCGCTACTGCCGGGATTCCGGACAGGCGGTTCCCCAAAGCCAGGCCGAGATCATCCGCTGCGCCCTGGAAAGCCTGGCCTTGAAATACCGGGCCGTTCTTGAAGAACTGAAACAGGTCTCTCCGCGTCCCATCGATAAGATCCACATCATCGGCGGCGGGAGCAAGAATGAACTCCTCTGCCGCTTTGCCGCCGACGCGACGGCGCTTCCCGTCGTCACCGGGCCGGCCGAAGCTACGGCCATCGGCAACATCATGGGGCAAGCCTTGGCCCTCGGCCACGTCGGCTCTCTCAAAGAAATCCGGGACATCATCGCCGCCTCGACCGAGCTCAAGACCTACGAGCCGCGGGAAACGGACGCCTGGGGAGAGGCGTTCGGCCGTTTTCAAAGCATCCGTCTCGGCAAAAAATAGAGCATCATGACCGAAGGAGGATCTTGGACCGTCTCTCTCAAGGAGAGGAATTTCAGGTGCGCTCGAAATAATCTTTAAGGGGGAAAAACATGGGAACTTCGCTAATCGAAAAGAGCTACGAAATCGCCAAGGAGGCCTACGCCGGCCAACACGTGGACACGGAAAAAGCGCTCCGCCGGCTCAAAGACATTTCTCTCTCTCTCCACTGCTGGCAGGGGGACGACGTGGGAGGATTCGAGAAAGCGGGAGCGAAATTAGGCGGAGGCGGCCTCCAGGTTACGGGTGCCTTTCCGGGAAAGCCGCGGACGATCGAAGAGCTGAGGATGGACCTCCACAAGGCGTTTTCCCTGATTCCGGGTTCTCATCGCCTCAACCTCCACGCGATCTACGGCGAATTCGGATCTAAATCCGTCGAGCGGAACGAAATCGAAGCCGGCCACTTTCGCGGGTGGGTTGATTGGGCCAAGAAGCATAAGCTCAAGATCGACTTCAACGCGACGTGTTTCTCCCATCCCAAGGCCGCTTCGGGATTCACCCTCAGCCATCCGGATAAATCGATTCGCAAATTTTGGGTCGATCATGTCAAATGCTGCCGGAACATCAGCTCGGTCATAGGCCTGGAGCTTTCGAGCGCCTGCATCCATAACCTCTGGATCCCGGACGGCTCCAAGGAAGTTCCCGTCGAGCGCCTGGCCTATCGCGAGCGCTTGAAAGAAGCGCTCGACGAGATCTTCGCCGCCCGATACAGCCCCACCCAGATGAAGGATTCCCTTGAAAGCAAGCTGTTCGGCATCGGCTCCGAATCATTCGTCGTCGGGTCGCACGAGTTCTACCTGGGCTACGCTCAAGAGAAAAAGAAGCTGGTCTGCCTCGACCTCGGCCATTTCCATCCGACCGAATCGGTGGCCGACAAGATCTCGGCCATCCTCCTTTTCACGCCGGGAATCGTCTTTCATCTGAGCCGCGGCGTCCGCTGGGACAGCGACCACGTCGTCGCCCTCACCGACGACATTCTCTCCGTCACGGAAGAGATCGTCCGCTGCCGGGCTTTGGACCGGACCCATGTCGCGCTCGATTATTTCGACGCCAGCTTGAATCGCGTCGGCGCCTGGGTTGTCGGCGCCAGAGCCGCCCTCAAAGGATTTTTATCGGCCCTCCTTCTCCCCGAAGAGAGACTCCGGGCGGCGGAGCGGGCGGAAAACAATTTCGAGCGCCTCGCTCTTCGCGAGGAATTCAAGTCCATGCCGTTCGGCGCCGTCTGGGATTATTTCTGTTTCCGGGAAAACGTCCCGGCCGGAGCGGAGTGGATGGCGGAGATCGCCGCCTATGAAAAGGATGTCCTGGCGCGAAGGACATAGCCCGGACGAAGCAAATTAGCGATGATCCCTCCCCCATTTTCGTTAAGATGCGAATACCTAAAAAATCCGCTGGGGATAGACGTCCCACGTCCGCGCTTCTCCTGGAAAACGCGCGCCGCTGAACGCGGAGTCAATTCCACCGCCTATCAAATCCTCGTCGCCTCGAATCATACCGGGATAATGCGGGAAAAAGGCGATGTCTGGGACAGCGGAAAAGTTCACTCCCGCCGGACGGGGCCTATTCCCATGTCCGGCCCGCCCTTAAAGAGCCGGACGCGATATTTTTGGCGTGTGCGGTGGTGGGATCAGAAGGAAAGGCTCAGCGCCTACAGCGCCGCCGCTTTTTTTGAGACCGGATTCCTTTCGCCCGAAGACTGGAAGGCCGGATGGATCACGATGGACCGCCCCCGGACGTTCCGCATGCCCGGGACGGTCATGCTCGGAAAATACCGGGGCGATTATGTTCAAGCATTCGGCATTTATCTTACGAAAGATTTCGAAACCGGCCCGAATGTCACCAAGGCCAGAGCCTACGTCTGCGGGCTGGGATACTACGAGCTGCTGATCAACGGCCGCAAAGCGGGAGACCGCGCTCTCGATCCCGCTCAAACCGATTATCGCAAGACGGCCTTGTATGCGACCTTCGACCTGGCCGGCTATCTCAGCCGCCGCAACACGGTCACCTTGATTTTGGGCAACGGCCGACATATCGAAAACTACGGCTATGGCCGGCCGAAGGCGATCTGCCAGATTGAAATCGAATACGCCGGCGGCGAACGCCAAGTCGTCGTGACGGACGCATCCTGGACCGCGGCGCACGGCCCTCTCCGGGAAAACGGCCTCTATTTCGGGGAATTCTATGACGGCGCTCACCATGAGATCACGGATGTGAAAAAAGCCGTTGGTACGGAGGGGCCTCTTCTTCGCTCCCAACTCATGCCTCCGATCCGAGTCGTCGAGAGCCTCCGGCCGCGTAAAATCATCGCTTCTTCCGCAGAGAGAATGATCTGTGATTTCGGACAAAACTTCGCCGGAAGGCTGGCCCTGAGAATCAAGGCCAGGGCCGGAACAAAATTGATCCTGCGCCATGCCGAACTTTTGAGCGAAGACGGCGGCCTCAATGTCTCGCCCAACCAGAACGCACAGGCGACCGACGTCTATGTCTGCCGCGGCCGAGGAGCCGAAGAATTCGAACCGAAGTTCACGTATCATGGATTCCGATACGCGGAGATCGGCGGCTATCCAAAGTTGCCCCGATTGAAGTCCGTCCTGGGCCGCGTCGTCCACTCCGCTGTCGAGCCTTCGGGAAAATTCGTCTGTTCGAATTCTCTGTTCAACCGGATCCATCGCAACGTCGTCTGGGGCCTCCGCTCGAATCTCATGGGCATTCCCACGGATTGTCCCCAGCGGGACGAGCGGCACGGCTGGCTGGGCGACGCCCATCTGGCCGCTGAATCGGCCATCCTCAATTTCGACATGGCCGCGTTCTACGCAAAATTTCTCCGGGACATCCGCGACGCGCAGGGAAAGGACGGCAGCCTCCCCGATTTTGTCCCGGCCTATATCGGCGGCTTTTCCCCCGCGGACCCGGCTTGGGGCT
>Ga0299915_10004013_pt1 | contig 10681 bp, 8 predicted proteins | sample RVTome_13_FD_200263 | JGI IMG/M metagenome (GOLD analysis project Ga0299915, IMG submission 200263) | Soil microbial communities from uranium-contaminated site in the Upper Colorado River Basin, Wyoming, United States - RVT92D227 (version 2) ... | reverse complement strand
CGTAGACCGGTTCCTGGACGAGGAAGCGGTTCGTGCAGACACAGGTCTGGCCGCTGTTGCGGTACTTGGAGGCGATCGCCCCGGCCACCGCCGCATCCAGATCGGCGTCCTCGAAGACGAGGAACGGCGCGTTTCCCCCCAGCTCGAGCGACACCTTCTTGACCGTGGAGGCGCACTGGCTCATGAGCTGCTTGCCGATCTCCGTCGATCCGGTGAACGTGAGCTTGCGGACGAGCGAGTTCGCCGTGAGCTCCCTCCCGATGGGACCCGAGGCCCCGGTGATCACGTTGAAGACGCCGGCCGGGAGCCCCGCCCGCTCCCCCAGCTCCGCCAGCGCCAGCGCGGAGAAGGGCGTCGCCGTGGCCGGCTTGAGGACGACGGGGCAGCCCGCCGCAAGAGCTGGACCCGCCTTGCGGGTGATCATCGCCGCCGGGAAGTTCCAGGGCGTGATGGCCGCCACGACGCCGATCGGTTCCTTGATGACGACGATCCGCCTGTCGGCGGCGTGCGACGGGATGGTATCGCCGTAGATCCGCTTCCCCTCCTCCGCGAACCACTCGATGAAGGACGCGGCGTAGGCGATCTCCCCGCGCGACTCGGCGAGCGGCTTGCCCTGCTCGGCCGTCATGAGGACCGCGAGGTCCTCCTGGTTCGCCATGACGAGGTCGAACCATCTGCGGAGGATGACCGAGCGCTCCTTCGCCGTCCGCTTGCGCCAGGCCGGCCAGGCAGCGTGGGCCGCCTCGACGGCCCGCCGGGTCTCGGCGGCGCCCATCCTCGGGACCGTCCCCAGGGTCTCCCCCGTGGCAGGGTTCGTCACCGGGATGGTGGTCCCGTCGTCGGCGTCCGTCCAGGCGCCGCCTACGTAGCACCTCTGGCGAAGCAGGTACTCGTCCTTGAGTGGAATGAGAGCTCGAGCGATCGTCACGGCCATGGTCGTCCCCTGTGTCACGCAGTGTGCGCTGTGTTCGTCGGCGCGCGCGAGCGGCATCGTGCCGCAGCGAGGGTCAGGATCGGCCGCGGCGAGGTGCTCCGAGGTCCTCTGCTCCTGGACCGCGGTCCGGCGGGGGCTCGCATTCCACGTTCTTAGGGCGACCCGCGTCCCGGCGCAGCGCGTGGCCGAGCGCGAGCTGTCCCGCTGCCACCGCGAGCGCGACGAGGAGGCACGCCGTCCACAGCGCGGCCGCCCCGTGCGACTGCAGCACGGCGGGGCCGATCACGGGCGCGAGGCAGCTCGCGAGGCCCCATGAGAGGCTGTAGGCGCCCTGGTAGCGGCCACGAAGATGGGCCGGCGAGAGCTCCGCCACGAACGCCGAGGCGATGGGCAGGTAGGCGATCTCGCCCACCGTCCACACTGCCGTGGCGAGCGCGTATTGCCAGGGCGAGCGGCAGAGCGCATAGCCGCCGTAGCCAGCGCCCACGAGGACGCACGCGGCGGCGAGGACCCGGCCCGTCGGGAGACGCGCGAGGCGCGAGGTGGCCCAGGGCTGGATCACGACGATGAGCGCTCCGTTTGCGGAGAGGACGAGCCCGATCGCGGAGGGCGAGAGGCCGTGGCGCGACATGTCGATCGTCCCGGCGACGAGGAACTGCATGAAGACCAGCGCGAAGACGACGTGCAGCGCGAGCCAGCGCACGAAGCGGCGGTCGGAGAGGAGGGCGCCGTAGCCACCTCGCTGGGCCGTGGCGTCCGGCCCTCGCTGGGGGCTGGTCTCCGGGATGCGCCGCAGCACCAGCGCCCCGAAGGCGACCATCGTCGCCGCGTCGGCGAGGAAGAGCGCGAGCCAGCTGCGGGAAGCGACGAAGCCTCCGATGGCCATGGAGAAGCCCATCCCGAGGTTGCTCGCCCAGTAGAGCAGGCCGAAAGCGCGGGCCCGGTCCGGCGCGGGCACGACGTCGGCGACGGCCGCGCCGAGCGCGGGACGGGCGAGGTTCGCGCCGAGGCCGAAGGCGAACACGGCCGCGGCGATGAGCGCCGGGGAGTGGAGCAGCCCGAGCACGCCGGCCGCGACGCTGCCGGTTCCGAGGGCGAGGAGCAGGGTCCTCCTGCGGCCGATCCGGTCGGCGAGCGCGCCGCCGAAGGGGGCCGCGGTGATGGCGCCCACGCCGAAGACGGCCGTGGTGAGCCCCGCCGCGGTGGGCGTGAACCCGCGGGCCGTCAGGAACACCGCCAGGAAAGGGAAGATGAACGTGGCGAGCGCGTTCACGAGGCCGCCGGCCCACAGCCACCAGAAGGTGGTGGGCAGTCCGCCGGCGTGGTCGGCGAGGGCGGCGCGCAGGCGGATCACGGCGGCGCCCAGTCTATGTGATCTTGCAGCGACACCGCCGCCGCTGTGAGATGTCCGGCGCCTGGCGGCGCTCCCCATCTCTCGCGTCGCTTCAAGTGGGTTGCGCCATCACGGTCGGCCCCGACTTGGCCCGTGTGCCGCGCGGCCCGCGGGGCGTAGCATGCCCGGGAGGAGCTACCTCTCGCGCCGATCGGAGACGATTGCGCGGAGACGACTGCGCTGCTCGCGAGAGCGCTGGCGAGGTCACTGATGGTCCAAAGCAGCTCCAGTCGTGCGCGGCCCCTGGGGGCCCTTCTCCGGTTCGATCACGAGCGGCTCGAAGCGTCGTTCCTCGACCTCGTCGACGAGTTCCACGAGGGAGACCGGGACGACCTTCGCGCGATGTGGGCCCGTTTCGAGACCCGCCTCCTCGCCCACTTCGGCGCGGAGGAACGCTACCTGCTCCCGCTCTTCGCGAAGGTCGACCCTGGCGAAGCCGCCGCGCTCCTCGCCGAGCACGACCGGTTTCGCAGGAAGCTGGAGGAGCTGGGGGTGGGCGTGGATCTCCACGTCGTGAGGCTCGACGTCGCGGAGGAGCTCGTGACAGGGCTGCGTGAACACGCGGCCCGCGAGGACCGGCTCTTCTACCGCTGGGCCGAGTCCCACGTGGACCGGGCGAGACGGACGCTCGTCGAGCGCCGTCTGCGGGGACGCGCACCGAGAGGACGAGGCCGGGATCGCGGCGGATCCGGGAACAGGCCCAGGCCGACGTCCAGGAAGTAGGGGTCGGGTCACAAAAGATGAAACGGCCGCCCTCGCGCAAGGGCGGCCGTGGCATCCGTGCTCGCGACCGGCGTCAGGCGTCGTAGTAGAGCGCGTACTCCATCGGCGACGGCCGCATGCGGATCGGGTTCACTTCCTTGTCGTACTTGTACTGGATCCAGGTCTCGACGACGTCCTCGGTGAAGACGTCTCCCTTGAGCAAGAACTTGTGGTCCTTGCGCAGGCACTCGAGCGCCTCTTCCAGGGAGCCCGGCATCTTCGGGATGTCCTTGAGCTCCTCGGGGGTGAGTCCGTAGATGTCCTTGTCGAGCGGCTGGCCGGGATTGGCCTTGTTCTCGATCCCGTCGAGGCCGGCCATGAGCATGGCGGCGAACGCCAGATACCCGTTGCAGCTCGGGTCGGGGGAGCGGAACTCGATGCGCTTCGCCTTGGGCGAAGGGGAGTACATGGGGATGCGGACCGAGGCCGAGCGGTTGCGGGCGGAGTAGGCGAGGTTCACCGGCGCCTCGAAGCCCGGCACCAGACGGCGGTAGCTGTTCGTGGTCGGGTTGCAGAACGCCGCCAGCGCCGGTGCGTGCTTCAGGATGCCGCCGATGTACCACATGGCGATGTCGGACATGCCAGCGTAGCCCTCGCCGGCGAAGAGGGGCTTGCCGCCCTTCCAGATCGACTGGTGCGTGTGCATGCCCGAGCCGTTGTCTCCGTAGAGCGGCTTCGGCATGAAGGTCGCCGTCTTGCCGTGCCGGCGCGCCACGTTCTTGATGATGTACTTGAACCACTGGAGCTTGTCGGCCATGGCCACGAGCGAGTCGAACCTGAGGTCGATCTCGGCCTGACCCGCCGTCGCCACCTCGTGGTGCTGCTTCTCCACCGGGATGCCGACCGACTCCATAACGCGGACCATCTCGGTGCGGATGTCCTGCTGGCTGTCGGTGGGGGCGACCGGGAAGTACCCTTCCTTGTAACGGGGCTTGTAGCCGAGGTTGCCACCTGCCTCCTCGCGGCCCGTGTTCCACTGACCCTCGACCGAGTCCACCCTGTAGAAGGCCTGGTTCACCCCGGTGTCGTACCGGACCTCGTCGAAGATGAAGAACTCGGGCTCCGGCCCGTAGTAGGCGATGTCCCCGATCCCCGTCGACTTGAGGTACTTCTCCGCCTTGATGGCGATGTTGCGCGGGTCGCGCGAGTACGGCTCCTTCGTGATGGGATCGACGACGTTGCAGATGAGCGACAGCGTCGGCTCGGCCATGAACGGATCGATGACCGCCGTCGTCGGGTCAGGTACGACCAGCATGTCGGAGGCGTGGATCGCCTGCCAGCCGCGGATGGACGAACCGTCGAAGCCGGAACCCTCCTCGAAGAGCCCCTCGCTGAGCTCGCTGACCGGGATCGTGAAGTGCTGCCAGATGCCGAGAAAGTCCATGAACTTCAGGTCCACCATGGTGGCCTTTTTCTCTTGGGCCAGACCGAGGACCTGCTTCGGGGTGAGGTTCGCCATGCCGTTGGTCCTATCTCGTGGGATGCAAGGGGGTTAGCGTGCTTTCGGACGGCGATCGGTTAGCACAGCACGTGCCACGCTGTGAAGCGCTAATCGCCGTGAACAGAGCACGTGCAAAGGAAGGCCTGCCCGCTTTGGCGGCAGCCGGTGCCTGCAATTCGAGCAACAGCAAAACGCCAGTCGCTCGCGAGGGAACTCCGTGGCTGCTGCCCGGGTCCCCGCCTTCTTGCGGATAGGTCGTCGCGTGTTCGAAGGCGAGGCCTGAAGGGGTGTGCCCTCGCCGATCCTCGCGCGGCTCGCCGTGAATAGCGTCCCGCTCCAGCGCGTCGCTCGATCAAGGCGGTGGCCGTCTGGTTGCACAGGTGTCATTCCAGATGGAGCGGACGCGAGGACACCATGATCCCCCCGACCTGGATGATCGAGGAGCTGAAGCGTCGCCGCCAAGAGGAGCGGCGGGAGCGGCCTCAGCTCCACATCGAAACTGGCCTCCCCGTGGAGAGCGACCGCGATCCCAGTCCGCCCCGCCGTCCGGGCGCCCCCATCGTGATCGAGCTGTAGTGGCTCCCAGCGGATCAGGGCTCGCCCGAGAGGGCCTGCGCCAGGCGGGCCAGGACACGCCCAGCCGCGGCCAGGTCTTCGTCGGAGAGCGAGCCGAGCGCGACTCGCACGCGCGACTCGCCGGTGCCGCGCCGGAGGGCGTCGAGCTCGAGCCCTCTGCGCGTGAGCCGGAAGAGTGCTCGGCGGGCGTCCGTCGGGTCCTGCATCCTCTCGAGGACGCCCCGCTCGGTGAGGCGGCGGAACACCTCGGTCAGCGTGCTGGGATGGACGTGCAGCGTCCTCGCGAGGTCACCCGCCGAGATCCCAGGGTTGTGACCGACCAGCCGGACCACCATCCGCTGCGGACCCGTGACGCCGACGGTTCGCTCCATGCGCCGGGACACGCGGGTCAGGCCGTGATCGACAGCCCACAGGAGGCGCATGAAGTCGAGGACGCGTCCCAGCGAAGCGCGCGCTCCGGGGACGCGGCGCGGGGTGGGCGCTTCGGCGAGGCTGCGCTTCCTTTGCCCCGCCCGCCGCCTCCCCAGCGGCCCCGGTTGGAGCCTGGGCTCGACCCTGTAGTGCATGTTCATGAACCCCATCCATGCGACGCGAATCGGGGCCACGCCGCGTTGCGTAGGGTAGGCAGCCAACATGAAGGGAGCATGAGAGATCCCCCTCACGCTTGGGCCCCCAAGTGCCTCCGTCCGGGTCACCCAGGAACCGCAGCGGCCTATCCCCGACCCCGGCGCCTGCCGCGGCTCCGTCAGGGTTCGGCCATGAGCGCCACCGCTTCGATTGCCGTTCGCGCACAGCGCCAGTACAGCTCATCGGATCACCGAACGGGACCCGAGCGCGATGCGCCTGCTTCTCATCGAGGACTACCCTCCGCTGGCGCGCTCCGTTGCGCAGGGCCTTCGCGAGGCCGGATTCGGAGTGGACGTCGCCAGCGACGGTGTCGCAGGCCTGTCCAGTGCGCACGCCCAGCCCTACGACGCCATCGTGCTGGACCTGATGCTACCGAAGCTCGACGGCTTCTCCGTGCTCGAGGACCTCCGCCGCGCCCAGAACACCGCCGCGGTCCTCATCCTCACCGCCCGCCACGACGTGTCGGACCGGGTTCGAGGCCTCGACCTCGGCGCGGACGACTATCTCGTGAAGCCGTTCGCGTTCGAAGAGCTCCTGGCGCGCGTCCGGGCGATCGTGCGCCGGAGGTACGGCCGTTCCCAGACCGTGATCACGGTGGCCGACCTCGAGATCGACGCGTCGGCGCGGATCGTCCGGCGCGGGTCACGGGTCGTCGAGCTCTCGGCGCGCGAGTACGCGCTCCTCGAGTACCTCGCCGAGCGGCGAGGCCACACCGTCACGCGATCGGAGATCTGGGACCACGTCTATGATTTCGCCTCGGAGCCCTCCAGCAACGTGATCGACGTCTACATCGGGTACCTGCGCAAGAAGATCGACCAGGACTTCGAGGTCAAGCTCATACGGACCCGGCGCGGGCTGGGTTACGTGCTCGGGGAGACCAATTGAGCAGTGACCGATTGAGCGGTGGCACGCCCTCGATCCAGCGGCGTCTGACCGTCACCCTCGTCGCCATCGTCGGCGTCTCGCTCGTGGCCTGCTCGCTGACCGTGTACGTCAAGTTCACGCAGGGTGTCTGGCGCGACTTCGACGCCAGGCTGGTCCAGGACGCGCACGCGATCGCCCTCATGGTCGAGGAGTACGGCGACAGGCCGTGGGAGATCGAGCCGGGCGGGTTCGAGGCCTTCAAGCAGATGCGGGGTCCCGCCTCCGTGGAGATCTGGATGGACGACGGCTCGGTCCTCTGGAGGGCGCCGGGGAGCGTCGACTTGCCGTTTCCCGCCAAGGCCGCGGGGCCGACCTTCAGCGACGTCACCCTGCGCGACGGCCGCCCGGGGCGGATCTGCCAGGCGTGGCTCCCGCCCCGCCAAGGCCACGAGGGCGGCGTGCACCAGGCGGCCAGCGGCCGGAGGATCGGGATCGCGGTGGCGCGGCAGATCGACGAGCCCCTCGCCACCATCGCCGGCTTCCGCGTGCTCCTGTGGGCGCCCACGCTGGGCGTCATCCTGGTCGCGGCCCTGGCCGCGTCGCTGTCGATCAGGACCATGCTCGGCCACGTGAAGAAGATCTCCGAGGGCATCGCGGCGCTCGACGCCTCCTCCCCCGGAGATCGCCTGCTCCTCCGCGGCGTGCCGGACGAGCTCAGGCCGCCCTTCGTGAAGCTCAACGAGCTGCTCTCCCGGATCGAGGCGTCGCGCGTGAGGGAGCGGCAGTTCAACGCCGACGTGAGCCACGAGCTGCGCACCCCACTCGCCGGGCTGCGGAGCATCCTCGAGGTGTCGGCCTCGCGCGGCCGGTCCGCCGCGGAGTACAGGGTCACGCTGGGAGAGGCCCTGGCGGTCGTCCGCCAGATGGAGACGATCGTCGAGAACCTGCTCATGCTGGCTCGGCTCGGCTCGGGCCAGATGACCGTCGAGAGGGAGGAGATCGCGCTCGGGCAGCTCGTGGACTCCTGCTACGCGCCGTACGCGGAGGCCGCGCGGCAGAGGGGGCTGCGATTCGACAACCATGTCCCACCTTCGCTGATCGTGTGGTCGGATCCGCACAGGCTGCGGCTCGTGCTCGCGAACCTGCTCTCCAACGCCGCGGAGTACACGGCGGAGGGCGGCTCCATCGCCGTCGAGAGCCATCCCGAGCGCGGCGTCGTCGTCACCGTTCGTGACAGCGGCCCCTCCATCCCCAGGGGGGCCGTGGCGAGGCTCTTCGACCCCTTCTTCCGCCTGGACCCGTCCCGGAGCGCCAGCGGCGAGCACTGCGGGATCGGCCTCACGCTGGTCCGCGCGCTCTGCGACGCGCTCGGGTACGGCGTGGAGGCGAGGAACGAGGTCGGCGGGGGCGTCTCGTTCACGGTGTCGGCGGAGGCGAGCTCGATCGGATTCCAGCCGTCTCGGACTCACGCTTCGTCCTCCTTCGAGGAGCGCGAAGAACGGCGTGAGGCGAGTCGGACGGTGAGCTGATCGGCGGCGCACCGGGAGGAGGCGGTCCCGCCGAGCTCGCCGCCGCTCACCGCGTTCCGGCCGTCCCCTTTCCGTCAGCCGAGGCGGCCGCTGGCCCTTCCGGCGCCTGCAGGAACCGGATGACGTCGTCCACCTCCGCGTCGGTCAGCCCGGTGTTGGGCATCGCCACGCCGCCGCTCTTCGCGAGCAACGCCGTCGCGACGGGGTCCTTGCGGGCCAGCATGCCCTCGGGATCCTTGAGCCAGCGCGCGAGCCACCTCGGGTCCCGGCGCGCAACCACTCCCCTGAGGTCCGGACCGACGCTCTGGCCGCCCGGCGCGTGGCAGGCGGCGCACCTCTGGCGAAAGATCGCGTGACCCTTGCTGAGAGGCGCGAGCTGCGGCGCTTCTGCGTAGCTCTTCGCCGATGGCCTTCCGTTTGAACGCGGGTCCATCCAGTCGCCGATGACGGTCGCGAGGTACCTGGGGTCGTCGATGGCGGACGTGTGCCACCACTGGCCCACCCGGTCGTTACCGATGTTGATGGCCGCGGCGTGGTCCTCCACGCTCGCCAGATCGCCGAACTTCCTCCGGAGGAGCTGGACGTCCTCCTTCTTGCCGGTGAGGAAGGTCCAGCCGGGCCTGGCCTTGAAGGCCTCGGCGTACCTCTTCAGCGCCGCGGGCGTGTCGCGCTCCGGGTCGAGCGTGATCGAGTAGAAGAAGACGTCCTTCCCCACCCGATCCCCGAGCTCCCGCTGGACGCGCGCCAGGTTGGCGGTGATGAGGCCACACTGCTTGGTACAGCGCGTGTAGATGAAGCTCACCACCACGTGCTTGTCGCGGACGAGGTCCTCGTAGAACCTCACCTTCACGCCGTCCTGCGTGACGAGCTCGACGTTCGGGAAGTACTTCGCGCCCCAGGGCGAGCTCCTGGGCGCCGCCCGGGCCCGCTCCGGCGCGAGCGTCGCGAGCGCCCAAACGGCGAGCGCCAGGGCCTGCGTGGCTGTCGTCCTCATGATCGTCCCTCTCCGCTGGGTCGCGCCTGCGGCACGCTCGCCGCTCACGCGCCGCGAAGGACGTCGGAGTCAATGAAGGTGACGCCCGATGGACCCGGCATCGGAGTCGGGAGCGGGGTGGGGCCGCCGTTGATGTCCCAGCGCAGCAGCATGGCGCGGTCCTCGTGAACCGTGTTGTGGCAGTGCTCCATGTACGTCCCGGCGAACTCGCGGAACTGGATGTAGAGCGTGACGGTTCCGGATGGGCGGAGCCTCCACACGTCCTTGCGGGCGAAGCGCTCCGTGGCCGGTGGCGGGCTGCCGTTGCGCGCCAGCGTCTGTGCCTCCTCGAAGTGGATGTGGACGGGGTGATCCCACCCGCCGCCGCCGTTCACGAGGTGCCAGATCTCCGCCGTCCCGGGCCGAGGGGCGACGGACATGCGGTTCACCGCGGCCCCCATTCCCCGGCCGTCGTCCACCTTGATCGTCCAGGGGGCGTTGTCGCTTCCGCCGGACCTCCCGAACTCGAAGGTCCGCTCCCGCACGACTGGCCTGCGCTCGGGCAGCGGGATGAGCTGGGCGGGCACCTGGCTCCGGTCCAGGTACGCGGCGTCGCGTGCGACGCGGAGCTCGAGGAACTTCCCCACGCACGGATCCTTCGACTTGCCGGAGAGCGCGTCGCGCAGCGAGAGGTCCTTCTTGGGCCCCTTCCCGTCGTCGTGCTCCGTCAGGTTCACGAGCCAGACCTTGTCGCCGACCCGGTACTTCGAGAAGTCGACCACGATGTCGTAGCGCTCCGCGATGCCCTGCTGGTCGAGCTGCGTGAGGATGAGGGGATGGTCGAGGAGGTTGCCGTCGTTGGCGATGAAGTAGAAGGGCGAACCGTCGGAGAGGGCGATCTTGAAGAAGCGCGACACGCTCGCGTTGAGGATGCGGAACCGGTACTTGCGCCGCTCCACCTCGAGGAACGGCTTGTAGGCGAAGTTCACGGTCATCATGTCGCCGACGAAGCCGTCGAAGTCGAAGATGTCGAAGAACATCTGCCCTTCGGGATCGAGGGCCTTCTCGGCCACCAGGAGGTTCACGTCGTAGTCGAGGTTGGCCCAGGACCTGGCCCTGCCGCTGGGCAACCTCAGATTCACGCCGTCGGCGATCTCCTCGTTGCCGCGGTCGACCGAGCTGTAGAGGTTGAACATCCCGGCGTTGCCCTTGTAGACGTTCTGTGAAGTGAAGTCGACCATGTGGTCGTGGAACCACATGGTGCTCTCGATCTCGCGCCAGTCGCCGCGGACCTTCGTGATCCCGCCGCTGTCGTCGGGCGCGCCGGCGCGCGGGTCGGTGGCGTCCACGTTGACGGTGTCGTGCCCGGCGAGCGCCAGGGGCCAGCGGTAGTCGTAGAACTGGCCGGGGTAGAAGAACGCGCCGAAGAACCCGTCGCTCTCCGCGGGCGTGTGCCCGTTGTGATAGTGGGTGCTGATGGTGTGCCGGCCGAAGCCGCCGTTGTCGCCGACGTCGTTGGGCAGCCGGTTGTGGTGCCGGAAGAGGACGGGCTCGCCGTAGCGGGCGAGGATGAGCGGGGGCG
>Ga0299915_10004012_pt1 | contig 10681 bp, 11 predicted proteins | sample RVTome_13_FD_200263 | JGI IMG/M metagenome (GOLD analysis project Ga0299915, IMG submission 200263) | Soil microbial communities from uranium-contaminated site in the Upper Colorado River Basin, Wyoming, United States - RVT92D227 (version 2) ... | reverse complement strand
ACCCTGGGGGCGCTGGTGCCCGTTTTGTTGGTCGGCGCGATCATATCGATGGCTGTGGCCGGTCTGGTCGGCTGGTTGAGCACCCGTCGCGCGCTGGCCCCTCTGAAGGCAGTTACACAAACTGCGCTCCAGATCACCCGGGCAGACGATTTGTCCCGCCGCATCTCCTATCAAGGATCGCCGGACGATGAGGTAGGCCAGCTGATTCATGCCTTTAATCAGACACTCGGCCGTCTAGAAAATCTATTTAACACCCAAAGGCGCTTCCTGGCAGATGTCGGTCATGAGCTACGTACTCCCCTTACGGTCATCAAGGGCAATGTCGATCTGATGCGCCACATGGATTCTTCAGATGAAGAATCGCTGAGCGGGATTGATACCGAGGTTGACCGTCTGACGCGTCTGGTCGGCGATTTGTTGCTCTTAGCTCAGGCGGAATCGGGCAAACTTCCCCTGGACAGGCGCATAGTTGAGTTGGATACCCTGGTCTTGGAAGGGCTTCAGCAGATGCGTGTACTTGCTCGCGATAGATTGCAGCTGCGTTTGGGTGATATCGATCAGGTGCTCGTGTGCGGCGACCAGGACCGGCTCAAACAAGTTTTAGTAAACCTGATTGGGAATGCTATCAATTACACACCCAGCGGGGGGGAGGTGATCGTGGGCTTGGGCAAAGTTGGTAACCAGGCCAAGCTCACCGTGCACGACACTGGGCCCGGCATTCCACCGGATGATCTCCCGCATGTCTTTGAGCGGTTTTATCGTGGGGAGAAATCGCGCACCCGTTCACGAGATGGTAAAGGTTTTGGTCTGGGCCTTTCAATCGCTTATTGGATCGTCCGCAATCATGGAGGCAGGATAGAAGTAGATTCAAAAGAGGGGCTGGGGACGACCTTCGTTGTGTGGCTGCCTCTGGCCGTGGGGGATTGCATATCTTAGATACAATCGCTATCAAGCTAAGAGAGGATTGCTTCGACCCTGCGTTCTTTGCAGGATCGAAGCAATGACGATCAATTTACCGGTTTGGTGGGAGTGAGGAACGGTTAGTTCCGCTGTTGCCGCTTGACCGGGCGCTCATGGTTAATGGGTGATAGGTTGGTTCAGGGCGGGAATAGAGTTGCTCGGTTTGCTGACTTGATTTATAAGCGCTCCGGTGATTGGTAGCTGCAACCGGTGTCACCGTATTCGGGTTGCGAGGAGAATTTACGGAGGGATTGACTCGGTTTGAGTTGGGTCTGTTTAATGGGTAGGCTCCATATTGACCTTGCCCAATCTGCCGATCGGCTTGGCTAAAGAGTCGATCCCCGGCGACAGAGAAAGTGCCAATAATCATAACCCTGATCAGCCAAACGAGGATGGCTACGAAGATCGGAACTATTCTTAAGAGGGTTTCTCGTTCAACGACCGCATTCCCCAGGTTTTCCCGATTGAGCAGGGCGATGGATACACCCCACCAGGTGAGCATGGCGTTCATGGTCGCCGCCAGTAACCATGCGCCGAAGAGATACCACACTTCAGTCGGCTCATTGGCGCCCTCTTCGGGGGTAAAAAGCCGGGCGATGCCAGCGAAGTCAATACCACAAAAGGCGATCGCCAGGATGGTAGCCCAACGTAAACCCGCGAAATCGAGGTCCCCGAGCAGGTCTGATAGGGCAAAAACTGTCGTGCTGTAATTAAATATTTCGAAGGCGAGTAGGGCAACGACGATTATGATGCCGAAGGCTAATCCACGCCTCAAGCTGATGCGTTGCATAAATCCATTGAACTTCAGGTTACGTACGGCGGTCGTGTTCATATTGCCTCCTTAAATATCATGGCTATCGGATTTAATATACCTAAGTTGCCACCTGGATACTCTAGGGTCAGCCTTTAATAAATGTAGCAACCTGGGTTAATTATAGAACATATGTTCGATTTGTCAAGGTTTTTTTAGGATCAGATTCTTGACAATTTAGAACATCTGTGCTATTTTAAAGCAGCCAAATATTTTTGTCAACTGTTTTACGGAGGTCGATATGGGTCCAGTAGTACAGCTAATCTTTCCTGGAGCGATGCTGGGAAGTTTGATCCTGGCTTCATTCACGATGAAAATAACCGAGAGCGTCTCCTGGCCAGCAGCATTGATTTCAGAGGTCAAGATAAATAATTCGAACGACAATGGGGATCAAGTAGAGAAAAATGATCTGGCAGCCATATCGCTCAATGGAAGTGAAGATAAGGATCTGAAAAAGGTGAATGAAAAAGATGAATCGAAGAAAAAGGATACTAAGAATTGTCAGGTAAGTGGAAATTTTCCTGATAACATACGCCAGTGGTGTAAATTAATTACTGATTATTCACAGAAAAACAATCTTGACCCAGACTTGATTGCCGCATTGATATGGCAAGAAAGTGGAGGCAATCCTACTGCGTATTCACGAAGTGGAGCAGTCGGATTAATGCAAGTCATGCCAAAGGATGGGATTTCGGCGACTTTTCAGTGCAAGAATGGTCCTTGTTTTGCCAACCGACCGAGTATTAAGGAGCTACAAGAGCCTAACTACAACATCAAATATGGAACTGGAATGCTGGCTGGGCTGGTGAATAAATATAGCAGTGTCCGAGAAGCTTTGAAATACTATGGACCCATGAATGTTGGCTATTATTATGCCGATAAAGTACTTGGGATATATAAGAATTACGGGGATTGAGAGAAATTCTCCGAGATCAGATGAAAATGCAGTTGGGGTATTTTCTGGTAATTTCCCCCATTCACGATCAAGCGATATCCTCCTGGCTCCAACGAGAATCGCTTAACAATCAATTGAATAGTCCTCACCAGATCAAATAGCAGGATATTGTCCTCTTCACTCAAATCCATTAGACTGGCGATAGCCTTCTTGGGAATTAACAGGATGTGCAAGGGATAAGCTGGTTGAGGGTGGTGGAAAGCTATCAGCGTATCAGTCTCGGATATACGGTCAACTGGGATAAACCTATTCATATGCGCAAATAACAAACCAGCAAGAAAACGACCGACAGGGATTCGTAAAAAGAAAAGCGTGAAACGTAATACATAAATCGTATGGTTTTTCCTGATGTAAAAGCATTGCGATGCCTGATCACAACACCGCCATTAATTTTAATCCAAGTTCAGCAGGCTCGCTGCGCTCGATAACCAGGTCCTTAGCGGCGTGAAAAGTCAAAAAATCCCGCATTGCTGTGGCGATATCGGCACTAAACTCCTCGGTGATTTCGATACCCGCTTCTAAATAAATTGCTTTGATCCGCATGACGCCGTTTTGTCGATCCATCTTTGGATCAAACCGACCAACCAGTCGGTCTCTGTGCAAGATGGGCAAGCAGAAATAACCCCAAACGCGCTGAGCTTCCGGTTTATAAGCTTCCAAAATGTTGCGGAAATTCCAGATTTGGATGTCTCGGCCACGCGCCCAGAATAGGTTGTCGAACGGGCTGAGGAAGGTTGTCCGGCTTGGATTTAATAGCCCATCACTGGCTTTAAGCAGTAGAGGCAAGCTCTCCTGGTGGGCGACCATCGAATAAACTTTCCCATCCTGCAAACGAGCTTGCACCTCGATCAAAACACCTTCCTTCAGCAGGTTTTCGACATACGATCGGACTTTCCCGCGTTTCATATAAGCATATTCAGCAAGCTGGATAGGCTGGCAGATTCCCAAGGCCCGGGCAGCTTGTTCCACCCAATAATGGTCGCGCTCTTCCCGGCTCGGCTCACTGGTGTCTACCCAATTCGGCAGGGCGCGTTCACGCAGGTCGTAAATGCGCTGGAAGTTGAGCCGATCAGCGATCATCAGATCTCCCCAGGCATAGAGGTGTTCCAACGCATTTTTGGCCGGTTTCCAATCCCACCAGCTGCCACGCTTGGGACCTTTATATTCGAAATCCGCTGCCCGCACCGGGCCGTTCTGGCGAATGCGTTCCATTACCATACGCAAGAGTTCGCTGCTTTCTGGATCTTGAAACCACTTGAGGGACATCCCGGCCGGGTTTTCACGCAGCCAGCGCATATGGGGAATTTGGTAGCGGTAATCTTCAAGGGGAACAATTGAAGCGGCATGTTGCCAGCCTTCAAACAGACGGCGCTCGGCGGGATCGTAGATCAGGTTGTCGAAATCCGCGGGATCATAACGGCCAAGCCGGCTCCATAAGACCAGGTAATGACTGCGTCGCACCATTTGCAGGGTGTCTAACTGGACACAGCCAAGCTGTTTGACTGTAGCGGCGATCACTTCCCTGGTTGGAGCGCCCTCCAGGCTGTTGGGCGTGGTCAAGCCTTGGGCGTGCAAAGCCAAGGCGCGCACTGCAGGGAGATCGTAAATGGTGTTCAATAACCCATTGGAGAAAGAATGTAAATTGCCCAACCAAAATACTGGCGGCCATAGCGCAGATACTCGTCCTGGCTTTGGTGGAGATGGTCGATCACCTCCTGGCGTTCCGGGTGATTGGGATTCTCCTCGATCCAACGCACCAATCCATACCAATTGCCGGCTTCATAGCGGTCCCAATCATGGTGGCTGGCGCGCAGCATGTACTCGAAGTCAAAGCCTTCCTGGTGAGCCATGTTCAGCTGGTCAACCTCCATATTTACCTCCTTCTGCTGGAGGCGGAACTCAGACGGCACCTGGTCGGTGAGCCAATAAGCTTCACCGATGGCGAGCCTTCCGCCGTGTTTAATAGCCTCCCGCAGAGCGCGGATAGAAGCTGCAAAGCCATCCCAGATAAAAGTCGCCCCGCTGCAAACAGCGACATCAAAAGCATGCTTAGCGAAGGGATAGGAGGCTCCATCGGCGCAGGATATTTCGATGCGGTCGGCAAATCCAGCCGAGGCGATCCGCTGGCGCGCCCGCTGGCAGGCGAATTCGCGGATGTCGATGCCCTCACCAGAAATGCCAAACTGCTCCGCCCACAGACCGAGTATCTCCCCGAAGCCGCAGCCAAAATCGATCACCCGGCTATAGGAATTTAGCCGGAGCATTTTGCCAAGCATAACGATCTTCTCGGGAGAGATGGGGTTGATCAGGTCCAGATAGCGTTCGGATATGTTCTTCAGGTCAAAGAACTTCATTATTGGGTTCTCTCGATCAGGTCCAGGGGTTTTCCATGGTTTGGATCAAAATTGGCGTGCCGATCTTGATATTAGGGCGGCGCGTCACCAACCAGATCACCAAGTCGGCGATATCTTCCGGGTAGAGGCATTTGCTGTGATCCAATCCCGGGGAATTTTGTGTCATCTCGGTAACCACCATGCCAGGGCAAACGGTGTTGACGCGGATGCCGAGTTCCTGGTTCTCGCGCTGGATATATTCGCTCAAGGCATTCAGGGCGTGCTTGGAGACGCCATAAGCGCCGTCTCCCGGGTAGTGTTCCAGGCCGGATTCAGAACTGATGTTGACGATCTGGCCGTGGCGCTGGGCGCGCATGATCGGGAGCACCGCGCGGGCGGCCAAGAAAGGGCCGCGCAAGTTGATCGCCTGGATGCGATCCCATTCCTCGACCGCGTGTGTGTGGATAGAACCACCACCGTCGATGGCGGCATTATTGATCAGGATATCAACCCCCCCGAAGCCTTGCAGAGAGGTCTGCATAAGATGTTCAACATCACTTTCGTCAGAGATATCAGCCACCACGGCCAGGGCTTCTCCGCCGGCGAGCCGAATAGCCTGGACAATCTTCTCAAGAGGGGCTTGACGCCGACCGCAGACGACTACTCTGGCGCCTTCCACAGCTAGTGCCAGGGCGACGCCGTGCCCGATGCCCGTCCCTCCGCCGGTGACGATTGCGACCTGGTTTACTAATCTTTTCATTGGGTTACTCCCTGGTTGTTGACGAAGGACGGACGACGAATGCCCTCGTCATTGGTGGTTGGTTGTTCGTCATTTCATTACGGCGACCGCATTGACATCCTTCACCTCGGGGAGGATCTGCTGCCATTTCAAATCGCTCAAATTAGCAGTAAGCAGATCGCCATTGGAGAGAACTGTCAGTAATTCGTCACCGACTTGAGTGAAACGCTCAACCATATGGTGACGCCAGGGGACATCCAGGCCGATGGAGGCGAACTGCCAGGTGCGGCCGCCGTCGTGAGTCTGCTCTATACGCCCATTGCGGTCGACAAAATCTGCTGAGCCTAGAATCATATGGTCAGGATCAGCTGGGTCGAGCCAGATGGCGCGGCAATAACAGTTCCGGAAGAGGTTCTCCCAGGTTGACCCGCCGTCGGATGAAAGGAAAAACCCGCCACCGGTTGGGGAGGCAACCAGGTCAGGCGAGACTGGGTGAACTTCAATCGAGTGAACGTCCGAATGGACAAATCCGGGACGCGGCATGTGATCTGAGTCACCCCGGCTGCCGGCTGGAAGGTGCCAAGTCTCCCCTGCATCCTTCGAAACCAAAACGCAACCATCTTCGACGGCGGCATAGCCGCGTGTGCCAAGAAAAGCAAAGCCGCGCACGCAGCCAGCCTGCGGGGAGTACGGCAAGGACCAGCCGTGTTTTTTACGCAGATGCTCCACTTCGGAACAGAGTCGCCATGACTTACCGCCATCTTGAGAGACAAATATTCCCGCTGGTTCGCTGCCAACGAAGGCGCGCTGCCGATCGTTTGGATGTATAACCAACCAGCGGACATGGCGGATGGATAACCCGGCGTCCGCTTCTTGCCAGATAACCCCCATGTCGTCCGAGCGATAGACCCCGTCCTGCGTTCCGGCCAAGAGGACACCCTCTTCCGCAGCCACGGAGGTGATATAGTGGCCTTGCAGAGCGGAGCGGACTGCATGCCAGGTCTCTCCCCGAGGTTCACTAATCACAAGGCCATTCGTTGTACCAATAAAGATTACTTTGTCCATGATTCAAACTACCTTCTCAATTTCAATGGCACGGTCTTCAATTTCTTTAGCCAGTTGATCGCGCCAAACCTGGCCGATCGCTGGCGTGCCAATGCCAGCGCTCTCGGCTTCTGCCAGGGCAGCGAAGATTAAGCGCAAAAGGCGACGGGCCTCGCTGGGCGGTCCTTCAAGCGCCAGCAAGGTCTTTTCAACCTGAACCGTATGTTGGCGCAGATGTGAGTCAAAGCGGTGCAGGCGGAACTGCAACGGCAGAGAGGTGCTCTCCCAATATATAGAAGGCAGTTGCAGCTCAGCTTCGGTGATGCCGGCCAGGTCTTTTATGATGCGGTGGTGCAGCTCATCATAATAAGCCAGGACATCCGACAGAGGGGCATCGTCTGGGACATGTTTATATCTATCATTAGCCCAAAACGTGTTCCATATCTCCTCATTCAGCTCGCGGGGCTCTTCACTGGCCCGGGCGCGGTCTAAAGTTAAAGAGGTGACGATGAAGAAACCGCGCGTGGCCTGTACGATGTGAGGCAGGATTTCCTTGAGCGGCCATTCGCCTTCGGCCGGGGCGCGCTGCGCCTGTTCATCGCTCACGCCGAACAAGATCGCCTGTAGATCCCGGTAGGCGAGGTGATACTGGGCCAGGGTGCGCTGGGGTGTCGTCTGCGATACACCCTGCGTGGTACGCTGTGTTCCAAGGGTGGCAGCCAGCTGGCGCAGCTGCTCGTAAGTCCTGAAGAAGGAAAAACGGACTCCTTCTTCATAGTCCTGCCAAACCCAGGGACGTTCCAGATCCTGGTCTGAAAGGGCAAGGGTTACTTCAGCAAACTTCTGCACAGCCTTAAATAAAGATTCATCTGGCATCCTGTACCTCTATATCCTCTCTGATTAGAAACCTAACTCCTTAAGAATTTGTGATTCGGTTCGCGTGCTTTCCGTTTTCCCCAATAGCTCTTTCCAGAACTGCGCATTGTAGCGGCGGGAGCGCACCGGCAGGGGCATCGGCACCCCCCAGCCCAGCAATAAGACTTCCTCCTTGGGTTGCAGATGGGCGAGCATGCCGCGCAGCGCCTCACGCCCGGACAGGCCGGAGAGCACGGCGCGGATATCGTCCTCGTCACCCAACCAGCCAGAGATGCGCGTGCCTAGCTGCGACATGACCTCGTCATATATCTGCGAAGGACGCTGGTCGATGATCAACAAAGTGACGTAGTACTTGCGCAACTCACGGGCGATGGTGCTGAAGGTCGTCTGGGCGGCCATCTCCCGGTTGAGCAGCTTGTGAGCTTCCTCCAGAACGATCACCAGCGGGCGCGGCTCATCCTTGCCCGAGGCGCGGAAGTCATTCGTGCGCTTCTCCCAGGTCTGGCGGATGTGCCGCGAAAGCAGGTTGCTCACCAGCAGGTAATCCAGATCGCTCTCGTGTTTGCCGAAGGATAAGACGACGTGTTGCCCGGCTTCCAGGGCCTTAATGATCTCTCCAATCCCGTCGCTGGCTGGGTTTTCTAAAACGTAGGGAAGGCGGAACAACGGCCCTAACTTTGAATGAAGTCCTTTGGCTGCTTCAGGGTGAATACCAGCACGATATGCCCATGCTTCAACGCTATCGGGTGCCGGAATGCGCTTGCCGTCATCAGCCTCGATCAAAGAGCCCGGTTTCAAGTCTCGAAATTCCTTCAACCACCCTTCCCGGCCAAAGGTTGCGAGCAGTGCATCCAGCGTAGTTGGCGTTGTCTCCCGCAGGTTGAGTTCACGGATCAGCAGTTCGATGTCTTCCGGTTGGATATCGCGCATGGCGATCTCCAGGTTGAAGTCGGGCGTCTGGCCGCGGATCTGTGCGCCCTGTCCCAGGCCGACCACACGCACGCGGCTGGGGAATTTATTCTTTAAGCCGGCGACGCGCTCGCCGGTATCGGAGGCGGTGTCGTCATACCCGTACTCGTTGTGCATATCGAAGATCAACACCGAGGCGCGGTTGAAATCGATCAGGCCAGCCAGCACCAGCCGGGTGAGGAAGGACTTGCCAGTGCCAGTGGCGCCAAATACCCCGGAGGAACGCTGGACAAACCTATCCAGGTTGAGGCAGACGGGATGGCGTTGCTCGCGGGTCTCGCCAATCTGAAAGTTGCCGCTTTCTTCGGGTTTACCGAAGATTTCGGCGATATCGCCGGGGGCAGCCAGACGGACTGGGGTATGGTGAGCAGGGATGGTCTTAACCGGCAATGGGCGTGGTACAGGTCGCAGTCCCTGAGCTATTTCGTCTGCCCACGCCTGGTACGCCTGGCTTGCGGGTTCAGGGCCGCGCTCCAGCATCAAAGCCGGCAGCATCTCCAGGTTGGTATAGAGCGTTTGCCCGTGGAGCAGGCGCGCCAGATCTGCTGGCAGACGGGTTTCGCTCTGTTCGTCAGCGAAGCGTGGATCCGTCGCGCCCAGCTGCAAATCCGTCACTAATCCGTAAAATAACCATTCGCCGCTTTCGACCACGACAAACGCCCCTTCCTGTACAGCTTGAGAGGGTACGGTAAGGCGTACGCGTAGATTTTCCCTCAGCCCACCGCCAACGATATAACCAATAGAGGGGTGCTGGTTATTGACGAGAGATCGTTGATCAGTCATGATAACCTGTCCCTATGTCTCGTCAAGCACTTTTTCGATGTGGCGCTTCAACGAGGGTAAGTCATTTTGGGCGATTGTCCACGCAATTTCAAAATTAATGTTGAAGTAGGCATGTACGATTCGATTGCGTAAGCCGATGATCAAGCCCCATGGAACTTCAGCGTGCATTTCGCGGAAATCGTCTGAGATATTTCGGCTGGCCTCGCCAATAATTTCTAGCTGCCTGACAACAGCGTCTTGTATGAGCCCGGTTTCTAGAAAGGTCTCTTTCGTCACTCCCTGTATATAAGTCTCGATGCGTAATATAGCATCCAAAATGTGGTGGAGGTATACCGAATTATCTTTCTTCATATAACACAACCTTTTCTTTATCGACATAAGGTCGGATGTAGGGGCTTAAACTATCCTCAGTGACCAAATCTACCTCACGGGCCAAGATTAGCTCCAAATCCATTTCGAGTCCAAACCAATTCAAACCAAGTGGAGGTCGTTCGTTGGATGGTTTCAATGTCACCAAAATGTCAATATCACTCTCTGGGGAATCCTCTCCACGCACAAAAGAACCAAAAACGAACACTCGTCTGACATAAGGTCTTAGCACCGGCAGGATCTTTTCTCTAAGTTCATCGTATTTATCCATTGCAACAGTACTCCGTCAACATAGCTTTTGTCATTACCGACTTATCTAAATCCCGACATCCGAAAGGGCGCTCAGCACGCTCATCAGCGCCGGGTAATCGTCCCGCAGCAGAGTGATCAGTTCCTGGGCCGCGGCCGCAGCCCAGTCAGAATTCCCTGCTGCCCGGTGGGCCTGGTCGGATTGTTGGAGATGCGCCGCCAGCAATTCGCCGACAGGCAGGTCCTTGGCGCGCAGGATGTGGCGCAGGTAGCCGAACCGCCCGGCGGCGGTGAAGCGGCGTAAGTCCTCAGCGCTGCATAAGTAGATCATGTCCAGGCTGAGCGGCGGGCGCGGCGGTAACAGGTGGTAGACGCGGCCATCCTGCTGGTAGCCTACTGTCAGCACGCTCATCTCCACCGGCACGTTGCGGTTGAGGCGGTTGTCGGCGATGACGGCTGCGTCCACCCCATCGGCGGTGACCAGCTGGCGCACCAGCCCGTCGTCGTCGACGTGGATATCGTGAATCAGACCATAGACCTGGTTGCTGTCTTCCAGCGGGACGCTTACCAGCGCCCCAAAAGAAGGGAGATTC
>Ga0299915_10004011_pt1 | contig 10682 bp, 11 predicted proteins | sample RVTome_13_FD_200263 | JGI IMG/M metagenome (GOLD analysis project Ga0299915, IMG submission 200263) | Soil microbial communities from uranium-contaminated site in the Upper Colorado River Basin, Wyoming, United States - RVT92D227 (version 2) ... | reverse complement strand
ATATCCCCGTCACTTGCTCTATCTTATTCAAGTCATCAGCGATGAAATCTCCCAGAAAATTTGGGTCAACCGTATGGATGAAAAAGCTCACATCTTCATGTCTGGCGCGCTTTGTCAGGTAGAGAAGCAGCCCCTTGTCTTTGATGCTCTCCTGTAATTCATCCAGTTGAGCCATCACCAAGTCACAAATTCTTTCCTTTCTCTCTTGGGATTGCAGCCTGATTATCGAAATCATTTAAGACCTCCTTGGTGACTCATTTCCAGGTTCTCCCGGCCCCGGGAACAGACATAGGTTGATTGTTTTATAGTATATCTATAGTATCAATAGGAATATAATAATATATTATATTTATAATTATAATAAGGTAATAGAGACAATTCCTGAAAAGCGAGGGGGCCAAGGACCGATCGAAGAATTATCTTTATTGGAGGACCCTTTTTATTATAATAATATCAGCAGGAGATATTTCCTTGAGGCTTGAAAACAACATCACCAAAGAATTCCTAGAGAATCTCTTGGACAGCATGGAAGGAGGAGTCCTGGCTGTCGATAGAAAGATGAGAATTATCGTGTTCAATCGTGCGGCGGAAGAGATATCCGGTTTGAAGCGGGAGGAGGTGCTGAACAAGGAATGTCAACGGGTTCTCAAGGGTGAGCTCTGTATAGATGAATGTCCTATGAAAAAGGCTATGGAAACAGGAGAACCAGTTTATAGCTACGAAATCATGATCACAAATAAAGCGGGGAAGAAAATCCCAGTGAACGTGTCGACGTCAGCCTTGAGGTCCAGCACAGATGAGATCATCGGGGCGGTGGAAAACTTCAGGGATTTAACAAGACATAGGGGCTTGTGGGCAAAACTGCGTGAGGAAAGGAATAGAGCCCAGCAATATCTCAATATTGCAGGGGTCATCATCATAGCCATCGATGAAAAAGGCTTCATCACTCTTATCAATAATAAAGGGTGTGAAGTCCTGGGGTATAAAGAAGAAGAGATCATCGGGAACAACTGGTTTGATTTATGCGTTCCGGAAAAAGTCAGGGAAGAAAGAAAAGGCACTTTCAGAAAGGTGATGACGGGAGAAGAGAAAGAAGGTGAGGACTATGAGAATACAATTATAACAAAATCCGGCGAGGAAAGGATTGTGGCCTGGCACAATACAACACTCGTAGATGAAAAGGGCCTTATCATCGGTACGCTCAGTTCAGGCGAAGACATCACCAAGCGCAAGGAAACAGAGGTGGAATTGATCAGGGCGGAAAAGCTGGCCTCCTTGGGCCAGCTGGCTGCCAGTGTCGCTCATGAAGTGAATAACCCGTTAGCCGGGATTTTGGTCTATACCACGCTTTTCCTCAAAAAGTATCAAGAAAAGAAGCTGCAGACCAAAGAGACTGAAAATCAACTTTCAAAAATAAAAAAAGAGCTGGAAAGGACATCACGAATCATCAGAAACCTTCTCGATTTCTCACGCCAATCAGACGCTGATATGAGGCCGATTGAGATCAACAAGGTGGTTGAAGCGGCCCTGTTATTGGTCCGACATCAGATCAGCCTGGAAAACATAAAACTGGAGTTGAAATTAGGACAAGACCTTCCTCTTGTCTTTGCGGGTTTCGACCAGATTCAGCAGATCCTGATCAATCTCATCCTTAATGCCACTCAAGCGATGCCCGAGGGCGGCAAATTATCAATCGCCACATCGATTGCCAAAAACATCAGAATCAACGAATCACTCAAAAATACCGTCCGGATCGATATCACAGATACAGGGGTTGGCATTCCCAAAGAAAACCTGGGCAAACTGTTCACCCCCTTCTTCACGACCAAAGAAAAGGGCAAAGGTGTCGGACTGGGACTGCCCGTTGTTCATGGGATTATTGAGAGGCACAAAGGAAAAATTGAAGTCATCAGCGAGGTCAACAGGGGCACGACATTTACGATATATATGGAGGCCATGGATGGGAAAGAGGGCGATCATACTCGTCGTTGATGATGAAAAGATAGTCAGAGAATCACTCCGGGACTGGCTGGTCAATGTTGGATACAGAGTGGAGGTTGCCGAATCCGGAGAGGCGGCCCTGGAGATTATCAAACGGAAAAAGGTAAAGATTATGCTCGCGGACCTCGTTATGCCGGGTATAGACGGGATCGAGCTGATGAAAGAAGCAGGCCAGATAACCCCGACGATCATCACGGTCATTATCACCGCCTACGGTTCAATTCAAACAGCCATATCCGCCATACGGGAAGGCGCATATGATTACATCGAAAAGCCTTTTTGTCCCGAAAAAGTCGAGCTTCTTATAAAAAATTTGGTGGCCCATCAAGACCTGGTTGAGGAAAACATTTCCCTGCGGCAGAAGATTGAAGATCGATACCTCTTTGAAGGAATCATCGCTAAGAGCCCGGTGATGTTAAGGATATTTGAGCTCATAAAAACGGTCGCTCCGACGACTGCCACCGTCATGATCATCGGGAAAACCGGCACGGGGAAGGAAATTGTCGCCAGGGCCATTCATCATCAAAGTCCGCGTCGGAACAAGGCTTTCCTAGCTGTTAGTTGTGCATCTCTTCCGGAGAGTCTATTGGAGAGTGAGCTGTTCGGTCATGAAAAAGGTTCTTTTACGGGAGCGGTGGAACGGAAAAAAGGCAAGTTCGAGGCGGCCGATCAAGGGACTCTTTTTCTCGATGAAATCGGCGAAATCAATGCCAATACCCAGATCCATCTGCTGAGAGCGCTGGAAGAGAAAAAGATCACCAGGGTTGGGGGAAATGAGGAGATTGATGTCGATGTCCGGGTGATTGCCGCCACACATAAGGACTTGAGAACCATGGTTAAGCAGGACTCTTTCAGAGAGGACCTGTATTACCGATTGAATGTGGTCGCTATAAAACTCCCGCCGCTTCAGGATCGGAAGGAGGATATTCTTCCCTTGGCTGAGCATTTCTTGAGAAAGTTTTCTAAGGATAATAGTAAGGTCATTAAATGTTTTTCTCCTGAAGTCATTGAATTCATGATGAATTACTCCTGGCCGGGCAATGTGAGGGAACTGGAAAACATGATCGAACACGGCGTGATCCTGGCGAAGCATAAAGAAATTAGGATGGCCGACCTCCCCCAAGATTCTTGTCATCCGTCTCCTCCCGAAGGAAAAACCATCGAAGATATGATAAGAAACCACATCATCAATGTGCTTGAGGAGACAAAAGGCAATATCTCAGAGGCTGCCAAAATCCTGGGAATCCAGCGGATGACTCTTTATAATAAGCTCAAAAAATATAATTATAATGTCAATAAATTAGACGCCTAGTGTCTAATTAATATACTCAGCATCCGTCTTCCCGATTCCTCAATCATTCTGAAAATTGATTTAATTAACCCATTATCAGTTAGTTATAGGGCCATCGGGAATTATTCTTGGCCAAGCCCCATATTGGCACGCGACTTGCTCTAAACTCATTATGATGAAAATATTGATTCTACGAAGAGGAAAGAGAATCGGAGATTCATTATGGAAAAACAAAAAATGTTGGTGATCGAGGATGAGGACATCATGCGGGAGGCATTGTCCGATTATTTTTCCGATGCGGGCCACACAGTTGATACGGCTCGTGATGGTGAAAAAGCATTGGAGAAAATCAGTTTTGAAGATTACAATGTCATGATTGTCGATCTTAAATTGCCAGGCCGCGATGGAATTTCGGTATTAAGAGAAGCCAAAAAAAAGAATCCTAAAGCGAAAGTGATCATCATCACCGCTTATCCCTCGGTTGAAACTGAAGAGAAGGCCATGCAGGATGGAGCTCTCAATTACCTGCCAAAGCCCATTGAGCTCGACTATCTTGAAACTCTGATCAGGCAGTCTTACGAAATCGAAATTATCCCGACTCCGCCCGTTGAAGAGCCGGTTGTTGAAGAGGAAATTGTCACTCCCTGTATCTGGATGCAGGCGGGCATAGTCCAGAAACGGATGTGCACCTACGGTTATAATTGTACGAGAATATGTGATTTTCATCTCCAGATGATGAATAAAGAGCGATTTAGGAATGACCCGAGAATTAAGCCCTTCATCATCAAATTATACTCTCAGCTGGGGAAGAAACAGTGCCGGTACGTGATGAGTGGCCAGATTTCTCACCGGTCCTGCTCGCAGCTTTTTGACTGCCCGAATTGCGAATTTGATCAGGCTATCCAGGAGAAAGTCGGCCGCCAACTTGAAATCAAAGAGCAGCGCGTCGAAAAGATGCGGGCGAAGACTTCCGGCCTCGTGACAGTGAAGCACAAGCCGGCCAGGACAGATCACTAAGGCGGGTTGGCTCCGACGACCCCACTGGATTAGGGATCATCATAAGGAGAGGCTCTTTCCAGGCCTATCTGGGGTCCCTTTTAAGTTCTTCCTTAATCATTCTCATGCCATCAAGAGAACTTATGGGAATATCCTTGAGTTGAGATTTTATTTTCTTCGTATCAAAAACATACTTGTGGCCATCTTTCCTATGGACATAGATGATGTCGATATCAGGATTTCCGATGACCAAAGTGATGATTGTCTGGCCGATATTGCCGAGAGGCTTCCGGTCGATATGGCTGTACTGGAAATCCGCTCTTATCTTGGTTCCTTTCCCTTTCTTGGATCTTATGGAGAGATGACCATTAGCCGCTTTGGCTGATTCAGATAACAGAGACAATCCCAAGCCAAACCGGCGCACCTTCTTCGACGTGAAAAAGGGATCCAGGGCTCTTTTCTGAGTTTCCTCGTCCATGCCGATTCCATTGTCGATCACTTCGACAGACAGCACGTCCTTCTTCTTATCTTCGGATAGTCGAATTTTTATTTTGCTCGCCTGAGCGGCCACTGAATTTTCGGCGATGTCGAGGATGTGCAGAGAGAGGTCTTCCATCAGAACTTCAACTCAGCTGGATTATTCACCTGAATCAGTTTTCTCCCGTTCTCATTCTTCAGTGCTTTTTTTATTTCAGCTAAAGAGCCCTCTTCAAGAAGAAAAGACGTATAGCCTTTTCCGATATCATCAGGATAGTGGGCATCCGAAAAGCGGGTGATCGGATAGTCATAAGCATAGGATTTAATCGCATCTTCGATGGGAATACGGGGAGAGATTTCCAATGCGTCCAGTGCTAGATTTTTTGGAATGAATCCCAACTGGCCGATGATACTAAACGCCTCTCTGTCTATATGCGAGGCGATGGCCAGGCCGCCGAAGGAATGGATCAGTCGGATGACTTCCTCAAGGGAAATCGTGGTGGCACCGATCAAGAGTTTATTATTGAAGCCCTCCACTTCTTCTTTATCGTTCACGACGACTTGCCTGCCAAATGCCTCTTCGTCATTCTCTCCGGGGAGGTTTTCATAGACATGCTCCTGGAGTTTCAGGGCGGTTTCCACATCGTCAAAAAGAGCCAAAAGATGGACTTCTTCCCGAGACGTCACTTCCAGGCCAGGGAGCACTTTAATATGCATCTTCTTGGCCGCATTCATTACCGCCAGGGAATTTTCTGATGAATTATGATCACAGATACCGATGATGTCCATCCCCTTCTTATTTGCTGCAGTGAGGATTCCCCTGGGAGACATATCCAGTTCTGTGCAGGGAGAGAGACACGTGTGAATATGCAAATCTGCTTTAAAAAGCCGGGCCATGAATAATCCGGGTCAGTTCTACGAACCGATCAAGTCATACATTTTCCCCGTGACTCTAAAGGCTGTCTCCCCGCTGGCGAGGAGGGTGACCTTCTCGTCCTTTGCCCTTTGAAGCGTTCCTTCATCGGGCTTACGATTGTTTATGATGATGATCCCGGCCAGATCTTTCAATTTAGCGACAGCGACGATATTTTCGTGCGTTTGGAGAGTGATCCAGAGGTTTTTCCCTTTGCTGTTGGCCATCACATCACTGAGAAGGTCACTTGTATATCCGCCTGTCACCTCTATATCCAACCGATCCTGGCCCACCAAGACCTGCAACTGTAATTTTTCAACGATTTCTTTGAGTTTCATTCTTTAATCCTTATTATTGAGTGTTTTATTGATATTGGATTTTACGGTACGCGCAATAGCCGACTTGTTTAGCAATTCTAATAACTCTCGTGACAGTTCTGTAAACTTCTGAGGGAGATTGAAAATACAGTCGCTGAGCTCTGCTTCTCCTTTGACAACGTCCTCAGCAAAAGCCAGGCAGGTGGGGGCACCGCATGCGCCGCAGTCAATCTTGGGTAATGACTCATTAATTTGTTCTTTTTCCTTTCTCTTTCTAATGGCCTTGGTCAAATCTTTATCGAGAGGTTTGAGGGGGCGGGGCTCCAATTTTCCTTCAATGAAAAAATAGTTCTCTTTGTAAAGCTTCCGGACTTCTCTGATATCGGGACAGGCTTTAATTTGTTCGAATTCCAGAGTCTCGATGAGCTTTAAGATTTTGTTGTAGGATATATAAAGATTTTCCACCGTCAAAGAGCCGCCGACACACCCCTGGTGACAAGAATAGGCTTCGACAAAGTCGATGTTTTTTAGTTTCCCTCTTTCCATATCATCAAAGACATTTAAAACTTCATTCAATCCCGAGACAGCCAGGGAGTTTTTCAGTCTTAGGGTTCGACATATGCCTCCCACCATCGCCCAGCCAATACCCAGGATGCAGATGCTTTTCAGGGCCTCCTGGTAGCTTCTTTTTTCTATATCTTCCATTGCCGAAAGAAGGGGTCCGTAAATATCGGAAATCGCGATGGCTCCGTCTATGTGAGATTTCCCCTTTTCTGCGGGTTGCTTTATGGAAATCATTTTCACGGGGCAGGGCGTGAGATAAAAAATGCCGATATCTTCTTCTCTCAGGCCCAGCGTTTTTGATTTTTTCTTTTTTATCTCTCGGGCCGCCAGTTCTCGTGGGGTATCAATGGGGATAACTTGGTCAATGAGAGCTGGATATTTAACCTGGATTAAACGGACAATGGTCGGACAGACATTTGAAATGAGAGGCTTGGGCCCATTGTATTCTCGGAGATATTCCTGGATGGCAAAACTGACTTCCCCACAGGTAAAAGCCAGGTCATAAGCGTCGTCTAATCCCAATTTGACTATCCCTGCCAGGATTTTCTCCGGCAGAATTTCTCTTCCGAATTGAGCATAGAGAGCAGGAGAAGGCATGACCACAGTATGGCGGAATCTAGAGGATTCCCCGAAGGGATCTGTCAAGGGAATGATGGCATTGTGGGGACAAACCGTTATACACTCTCCACAATCGATGCATTTCTCTTCGATGATCATGGCTTTCCCATCTCTGACTCTGATCGCCTGGGTGGGACACATCCGCAGACATTTCATCCGGCCATTACACTTTTCAGGATCGATTCGAATCGAATGGAAATATTGATTCATTTTATTCCGTTTCGTTCAAATAGAATGTGATATCGAGTGACGTTCCCTTGCCGGGCTCAGAAAATACCTCAAATTTATCAGCATTCTTTTTGATGTTGGGAAGCCCCATGCCTGCGCCAAATCCCATCTCCCGCATTCTTTCGGTAGCGGTCGAGAAACCTTCCTTCATGGCCAATTCAATATTTTCAATCCCGGGCCCCTCATCTTCGAGCTTAAAATGGAGTTTTTTAGGCGTGACGCTCAGAGTGAGCGTACCTCTTTGAGCATACATCACCACATTCATCTCTGCCTCGTAGGAGGCGATGGACGCCCGGATGATGATCGAAGGATCAATGCCGATCTCCTGGAGAATTTCCTTGATGCTGGTGGATCTCTTTCCGGCATTGCTAAAATCACCGCCCCTTATTTCAAACCGTTGAGAGAATACATTCTCATCAGTCATGGCTATTTTTTGCACGGGGAGCGCCGATTCCCTTGAGGCCATGACTGAAGAGAAGGCCGCAGGCTGTGTACATCATAAATTTGGTTGAAAGGAGGGGGATATTTTTTCCCTTGGCCAGCTCTATTCCCTCCTCATCTGGCTTTTTGCCCCTTACATAGACAATGGCTTTGGCGTCGATTATGTTGGCTGTCCTGACCGATTGGGAATTCGACAGCCCGGTTAGAAGAAGAATTCCAGGTTTTCCAAAAGCCAGGACATCACTCATAAGGTCGGATCCTCCAGCCGCTGTTATTTCTTCATCGAGACGGTCATCTCCAGTAATAACTTCAGCTTGAAGGAGTTCTTGGATTTCTCTTAAAATCATTCTAGTGTTGGCCGATATCATAATCGCCGTTGCTATGGAACTCCACGAATCCGGCCTCTAAACAACATATATGGTAGCTATTCATCTAGCCAAAAGTCAACTGCGGAAATATTCATCCACAATCCTTTGCGCCATCAGAGGAACCGCTTTCTTGACCGGTTCAGATAGTCCAGATTGCATTGTCTCTGGTATGGCTTCTATCTGGCAGGCCATCACTCTCACTTTAACCGCGCATAAGTCCTGCAATTCCTTCAAGAGGTTCGAAGAAGGAACTTGGTGAATTGAAAAGTCATCGGTTTTCTCTTTTGGGATTTCATCAAGGGTGATTTCAAAAATATCACCCGGCTTTCTCCCCTTGTCCACGGCATCAATGATCACGATAACCTTGGGCCGGGGCTCGCTTAAAGAAATTGTGAACAATATTTTTCTGATTCCAGTGCCGACGTCCAAGAGGCATATGTTATTTGGAATGTTGTAGTGGTCCAGCAGATATTCGACGACTTCGGGTCCGAATCCATCATCACCAAAAAGTTTATTTCCACAGCCGGCTATGAGGATTTCTTTTTGACAGTAGATGGGGAGGTATTCCATTTCTCAGCAGAAAGATCTATCCGCTTTCCGGGGCTGATTTGCGAGATTCAAAATCGCCAGCCTGAGTGACCCACCGGTTCAGGTTTCTGTCCCGATAGATATCGCAACACACTGGAAGCTTAACGGACTCCTCCACGCGCGGAAGATGATCAGGTCTATCTTCAGATGTTGGAAAAGGCCGCTAGGGTATTTCCCCGGGTATCAACGATATCGATCTTCACCCCGATTTTTCCATCCAACGTGTGCGTGGCGCAGGACAAGCAGGGATCATGGGCCCGGATCATCATTTCGACTGTATTGAGAATTCCCTGGTCATATTTACCGCCCTTGATCAAGTCTTTGGCTGCACTCTTGACGGACATGTTGATGGGAGCGTTGTTGTGGGTGGTGCCCACAATCAGGTTGACATTGGTGATAATCCCATTTTCGTCCGTTTCGTAGTCATGAATCAGTGTTCCTCGGGGAGCTTCGACACTGCCGATCCCTCGGGCCGCTCTTGGCTCGACCTTTATTCTGGTTTCGGGGCTGGTGATTTCGGGGTCCCCGAGGAGTCGGACTGTGTTCTCGGCATTGTAGAGCAGCTCGATCAACCTTGCCCAGTGATAGAGCAAGGTCTGTTGGGCAGGGCGGCCGAATTTTTCTCTGAATTCTTCAAATTCAGCTTGAGCGAGGGGCGTGTCGATTTTGTCAATAACATTTATTCTGGCCAGTGTGTTGGTCCGGTAAATGCCGTTCGGCTTATCCAGGTCCATGGAGAATTTGCCCGCTTTCTTCATGTAAGGGAACTTCAGGTAAGACCAGGGTTCCACATGCTCGCTGATATAATCGGTGTAGTCCTTGACATCGAAATCTTCATAAGAGCCGTCGGCCTGCATCATCCTCAGTTTTCCATGGTACAGGTCCATCGAACCATCGTCTTTCACGGTCCCTAAGAATCCCGTTTTTATCACCCCCAGAGATTTAACGACATCCAAGTATTTCGGAAAGAGGCTCTCTTTGGCAAAGGAGATGGAGAACTTGCAAAACTCGAGCAATTCATCGGCCATCTTTTTCAGCTCTTTTCTTTCAGCCTCCAGCAAAGGACGGCTGAATCCGCCCGGGACGCAAGCATCAGGGTGGATGGCTTTTCCCGATATCTCCTCCAGCATCTTGGCCGCCATATGTCGGCATCTTACGACTTTCCTGGCGATATCCGGGACTGCTCCGATAATTCCGATAACATTCCTGATCCCGTAATCAGCACCCGGCCCGAGCACGAAATCTGCCCCCGCCAGGAAAAAGAAGTGGAGTATATGCTGTTCCATGTAGGCAATGCTGTTGCATAGCTCTCTCAATTTTTTCCCGGCAGGAGGCGGATCGACTCCGAAAATCGCATCTGTCGCCTTGGCGGAGGCATTGTGATGAGACCAGGGGCAAACCCCGCATATCCGGGTGGTGATCCTGGGCATCTCCTCGACAGGTCTGCCGAGGCAAAATTTCTCGAAGCCTCGCAATTCAAGGACATTGACTTGCGTATCGCTGACATTTCCGGCATCGTCGAGCTGGATAGTGATCCTGGCGTGTCCCTCGATCCGTGTGACAGGCTGGATAGTAAGCGTTTTTCCCATGATTTAGCTCCTTTTTGGCAAGGGCCGCAGGCGACCGGCCCCGGAAAACCTGTTAAATGTTGCTGCCCTGTCTGGTATTTGTTTGACATCAAGACCGATACTGGACAGAGCCCCCATCATGTCAACCATAGGATTGGCGGCATCCGAGAGAGGGCCATAACATCCTCGGCAGGGCATGTAGGCTTTGATGCACCGAGGCGTTTTCGCCGTTCCGCCGCAGCCTGATCTTGTCGCGGGGCCATTGCACAGAAAGCCCTGTTCCATAAAACAGCGGACCGTATCAAGGGGCTT
>Ga0299915_10004010_pt1 | contig 10683 bp, 8 predicted proteins | sample RVTome_13_FD_200263 | JGI IMG/M metagenome (GOLD analysis project Ga0299915, IMG submission 200263) | Soil microbial communities from uranium-contaminated site in the Upper Colorado River Basin, Wyoming, United States - RVT92D227 (version 2) ... | reverse complement strand
ATCGCCAACTCTGTCCGCCGGATCAAGCAGCAGGTGGGTGGTGGCCGTGTCCTCTGCGCCCTCTCCGGCGGCGTCGACTCCGCCGTCACCGCTGCCCTCGCCCACCGGGCTGTGGGCGACCAGCTCGTCTGTATCTTCGTCAACAACGGCCTCCTCCGCCGCGAGGAGGACGAGCGGGTTCTGAACACCTTCCGCCGTCACCTGAAGATGAACCTGGTCTACGTGGACGCCAGCGATCGTTTTCTGGAGCGGCTGGCCGGCGTCACCGACCCCGAAGAGAAGCGCCGCATCGTGGGCGAGACCTTTATCCGCGTCTTCGAGGAGGAGGCCGACAAGCTGGGCCACATCGATTTCATCGCCCAGGGCACCACCTACCCGGACGTTATCGAGTCGGCCGTAGGCCACAACGCCGCCGCTAAGATCAAGACCCACCACAATGTGGGCGGCCTGCCTAAGGAGATGACCTTCACCCTAATCGAACCCCTGCGTCATCTCTTCAAGGACGAGGTGCGCCAGGTGGGACTGGCCCTGGGCCTGCCCGCAGAGATGGTCTTCCGCCAGCCCTTCCCGGGGCCCGGCCTGGCCATCCGCATCATCGGCGAGGTGACCCGCGACAAGCTGGAGACGTTGCGCGCCTGCGACTGGATCGTCATGAACGAGATCAAGAAGGCGGCGCTGTACCGCGATCTCTGGCAGGCCTTCGCCATCCTGACCGACAGCAAGTCCGTGGGGGTGATGGGCGACTTCCGCACCTACGGCCAGGTAGTGGCTCTGCGCGCCGTCACTGCCGAGGACGCCATGACCGCCGACTGGGCTCGCTTGCCCTACGACCTGTTGGCCCGCATCGCCAACCGCATCGTCAACGAGGTGCCCGCCGTCAACCGCGTGGTCTACGACATCACCTCCAAGCCCCCGGGGACGATTGAGTGGGAGTGAGACGTGCCGTCTTCTCTCGATCCTCTGCTCAAACTAGCTCTGGCAATCCACGATAACCCGGGCGTGTATGCTCTCCTACTCGGGTCAGGCGTTTCTCGATCGGCTGGCGTACCAACCGGCTGGGAAGTGGTCGTCGACTTGGTCCGTCGGGTCGCAGCGGCGTACGGTGAGCAACCGAACGATCCCGAGGCCTGGTACAGGTCGAAATTCTCGCGCGAGCCGAACTATGGAGCCATCTTGCGTCAGGTCGCCTCTACGCCTACGGAGCGACGAGCTGTCTTGGCATCCTATTTCGAGCCAACGGATGACGAGAGAGAACAGGGGCTCAAGACCCCAACGAAGGCTCACAGGGCCATCGCGGCATTGGCGAAGGCTGGCAACATCCGGATGATACTAACCACCAACTTCGACCGGCTAATGGAGGAGGCTCTCTCTGCCGAGGGGGTGTCCCACGACGTTGTTTACTCTGTCGATGCGCTGAAGGGCGCGACCCCCTATGTGCATGGGGGCTGCATCGTCGTGAAGTTGCACGGCGATTATCGGGATACCCGCATCAGGAACACGCCCAAGGAACTGAGCCGATTCCCGAAGGAATTGGATCTTCTGCTAGACCGCATCTTCGATGAATTCGGGCTGATAGTTTGCGGTTGGTCCGCCGCGTTCGACACGGCACTCAAAGATGCGATCGCGGGGTGTCAAAGTCGACACTACACAACCTTCTGGCTTATCCGAGGGGACCCCACTCCAGAAGCGCGTGAACTCATCCAGTTGCGGCGCGCCGAACAAATCCCGATAACAGGTGCCGACGAAGCCTTCTCGAAGATTCACGAAGCCATCTTGTCCCTAGACCAGACTGGCCAACCCCACCCCGTGTCCGTCGAACTCGCGGTGGCCACGGTGAAACGGTACCTTTCCGACGCCCGTCATCGAATCGCGCTACACGATCTCCTCAGTGAGGAGACAGAGCGGGTTCATCAAGCGGTGTCTACACAACCGGTCGCGAGGGGAAACACGCTTACACAGGAGGGCTTCGTAGCCCGCATGCAGAGATACGAGGCGGCCAGCAAAGCGCTCTGTTCAATGCTCGCGGCAATCGCGTACCACGATAACGGCGACAATGCCTATATCCTCACTCGGACCTTGTCTCGTCTCGTAAGTTCCGCGAGAGGAACGGGGATGGCTGAGATCCTCAGACATTATCCAGCGCTGTTGGCGCTATACGCAGTTGGGATAGCATCGCTGGCTGCCCGCCGTTACCGCAGCCTGAGCGCGGTGTTGCGGGAGCCGAAGTTCCGGGATCCTTATGACTATCTGGAAAAGTCGGCGCTGACTCAGCTGAACGTCTGGAGTGTTTTCGAGAATCGGACTCACGAATGGATTCCTCGGTCTCAACGGGAGAATACGCCTGCTAACAATCGAATGCTTGAGCTACTTCAACCCATTCTTGCGGACTACATTCCCGACGAGCAGGAGCGTGAAGACACCTTCGACCTCTTCGAGTATATCCTTGCGTTGACGTATGCGGACATTGTTAAGGACAGCTGGATGCCGTCCGGGCGGTACTGGTGGCGATGGCGGCACCGCGAAAGGCCTCCGTCGGTCGAGTTCCTAGAGCGCGGCCTCGAACAAGGCAAAGACTGGCCTCTCTTAAGGGCCGGCTTCTTCAGCGGGTCGGCAGAACGGCTCAACGAAGTTGTCGCCGCGCATGATGCCTTTGTTCAACAGGCTAATCACTGGTGGTAAGCACGCACCATGGACAACTTCGAAGCTGATACGCGCATGTTCAGCGCCCGCCGCGTGCTCTCATATTCCCCGCCCTGAAGTTCACCGTCGCCTGTCCCACCATCCCCCGGCCTTCCCCCTAGCAACTCTACACGGTTCCGTGTAAAATACATGCTGTGGAGGAGGGCAGCAAGTTGCAGGAGATGCGCCGCCACCAGGGCAGGCCGCGCCGCCCCATCTGGACCGCCGACCAGGTGCGGGCCCTGCGTCGCCGCCTGTCCCTCAGCCAACAGCGGCTGGCCGAGGAGCTGGGCACCCGTCAACAGACGGTGAGCGAGTGGGAGACGGGCCGCTACCGGCCTCGGGGCGCCTCGGCCCGGCTGCTGGCCATCATCGCCGAGCGGGCAGGGTTCCAATACGATACAGGCGGCGCCGGAGAGGAGACCGAGGAAGGGGCGCCAGGCGATGCCGGCCGTCGGTGACCAAGGACGTCCGGTCGGCGTCTCTCCCTCGGGGATATCTACCCCCCTCAGCGAGGGCATGCTGACGGAGCTGTGGGAGGGGCAGCGTTTCCCTCCCCGGGTCCTAGCGACGCGCCAGGGGCAGCGGCTGCGGGTGGTCTATCGCGGCCGTGCCAATCGAGGGCCAGGGCCGGACTTCCAGGACGCCGTCATCGCCGCCCCCTGGGGCATCCTTGGGGGCGATGTGGAGCTGCATGTTCGGGCCAGCGACTTCCGCCGTCACGGTCACCACCGGGACACGGCCTACGACAGGCTGGCCCTACACGTCGTCTTCCGGGACGACGAGGGGGAGGATACCCTCCTGTCCAGCGGGCGGCGGGCGCCGGTGGCGGCCCTGGCCCCCTGGACAGAACGGCGGGCTGAGGAGATTCACCAGTGGCTGCAGCGACCCTGTCGGTGGCGGGAGCCCTGCCAGGGTGTCGTGGAGCGGCTGGGCGCCGAGGCGGTGATGGCCGCCTTGGACGGCCTGGGGCAGCAGCGCTTCCAGGAGAAGGCGGAGGTGATGCGTCGGCTGTTGGAGGAGGCGCCGGCCGATGAGGTCGTCTGGCAGGGGCTGCTGGAGGCGTTGGGCTACGGAGGTGACCGCCAGGCCTTTCGGCTCCTGGCCATGGAGGTGCCCTGGCGGCGGATTGCCGAGAGGCTGTACCGCCTGCCGGCCTCACAGCGGGTGGATGAGGCGCGGCTGCTCCTGACATCTGCGGCGCCGACCCTGGCGGGCAAAGCCAGTCATGGGCGGCCAGGGAACGAGGGGTGGCGCCGCTTAGAAGGGGCTGCCCGACTGGCTGTGCGCTTCTGTGCGGGCGGTTTGGCCTCCCGGCTGCAGGCCGTCCTGGTCGGCTCGGCTCCGGGAGACAGCGCTCCCCTGCTGGCTGCCCTCAGGGTGGCCGGGGGCCCGTGTTCCCGGCGAGCCTTCATCGGCCAGGGGAGGGCCCTGGAGATCGCCATCAACGTGGTGCTGCCCTACGCCGCTGCCGGTGGCGACTCGGTGCTGGCTCAGAAGGCGGAGGTCTTATACGGACGCCTGCCGCGGCCGGCTGCCTACGGCCTCGTCCGCCATCTGGATCGGGCGCTGGGCAGGGCGGTGCGGGTGAACGCGCGCCGTCAACAGGGGATGGTTTACCTGCTGCGCCAGCACTGTGCCCGCGGCGGCTGCGGCCGCTGCCCCCTGTCCTAGCGTGGGAACGGCGTAGCCCGCTAAGCGACGGAGAGCTTGCGAACAAGATGCCGAAAGTTATGAAGGCATGTAACCGGTGGATTTCGGTTGGCCGGGCACCGCCAGGGTCTTCCCTCACCCCCCAGGTGCAGATTCAGCCGATGCGCAGGCCAGGCTGGACGTCTACGTCCAGGGACGCAACGTCGCCGCTCTGGAGGCGCTGCCAGCCGCAGGCGGCAACCATCGCCCCATTGTCAGTGCAGAGGGCCGGCGGTGGGACCAGCAGGGGGACGGGGGAGCGGCGGACCAGGGCCTGCCGCAGGGCGGAGTTGGCCGCAACGCCGCCACAGAGGATGATCTGCTGCACCATATGGTGCTGGGCCGCCCGCACGGCCCTGCTGACCAGGGAGTCCACTACGGCCTCCTGAAAGGCGGCGGCTAACTCCGGTGCCGGTGGCCCTTCTCCCTCTTCCCCCCGGACCAGGCGCAGGACCTTGGTCTTGAGGCCGCTGAAGCTGAAATCGTAGGGACGATCCAGGCGGGGACGGGGGAGGCGGAGAGGGGTCGGCCCCGCCGCGGCGGCCAGGGAAGCCCAGGCCCAGGAGGCGGGCTACTTTGTCGAAGGCCTCGCCAGCGGCGTCGTCCACCGTCTGGCCCAGGCGGCGGTAACAGCCGTGGCTCTCCATGAGGACGACATCACTATGGCCGCCGGAGACGGTGAGGCAGAGGGCGGGGAAAAGGGGCTCCCGCTCGCTGTCCAGCCAGGCGGCGTAGATGTGCGCCTCCAGGTGGTTGACGGCTATGAGGGGCAGAGAGAGGGCGTAAGCGAAGGCCTTGGCGAAGTTGGTACCAACTAGGAGGGCGCCGGCCAGGCCGGGGCCGATGGTCACCGCCACGGCGTCGAGGTCGCACAGGCGGCAGCGGGCGCGCTCCAGAGCCTCCTCCAAGGTTGGGATCATGGCCTCCAGGTGCTGGCGGGAGGCCAGCTCCGGGACAACGCCGCCGTAGCGGGCGTGCAGCTCCACCTGGGAAGCGATGACGTTGGAAATGATGCGCCGTCCGTCCTGGACGACGGCGACAGCGGTCTCGTCGCAGGAGGTCTCGATGCCCAGAACGTTCACGGGGCCTGACCTGAGCACGGGTGAGGGGATGGTTGGGGGAGGACAGCCACCAGCAGGGCGCCGCAGTTGGGGAGGGCCCGCGCCTGGCGGTAAAGGGCAGGCAGTGTCTCCTCGGCCGGGAGGGCCAGGGTGGCGGCTAGCTCCTGAGGAGACAAGGTTTCGGCCAGGTTGGGGCTGAAGAGGAGGAGACGATCGCCCTCCGCCAGCTCGAAGCGGGAGAAGTGGGGCCAGAACTCCTCGTAGAGGCCCAGGGGCTCGGCGGCATCCGGGATCGCGGGAGCCAACGGCCAAAGGATGCCCTGGCGGTAAAAAGAGGCGCTGGCTGGGGCCACTTGGGCCAGGTAGGCCTCCTGGCCACGCACGGCAAGGCAGGAGACGCCAGTCGCCACCCGGTGTTCCTTAAGGCTCTTGCGGTTCCACTGGAGGAGGTCTGCGTGGGCCGCCTGGAGGGCCCTTAAGAGGCCCCCCGTGAGGGAGGCCTTGCGCCGGTGGAAGACCCGGCCGATGGCCTCCGCCAGCTCGGCGCAGAACTCTTCGCTGCCAGGGAGAACGGGCTCAACGACCAGGTAGAGGTCAGAGGCCCCCTCGCCCGGGCTAGGGTCGGGGAAGACGCCTACCCAGGGGGTGCGTTCCCCCGCCTCTCCTTCGACGACACCGAACTGGCCAACCCACAGCATTCCTCCCCGATTATACCCCTGCGGCGGGGGGCAGCAATGGAAGCAGGAGGAGGTCTAGTGGTGGCCAGGGGCTTCACCGCCCTCGCGGGGCGGCGGACGGTGGAGCCAGAAGCCGAGGCGCAGCCGGATCAGGTAAAAGACCAGGCCGACGATGGCGGCACCCACTGCGGCGGCGGTGGTGACGAGGGCCAGAAAGAGGATGTCCGGCCCTTCTTCCTGGGCAGCCGCCGCCGTCTGGGCCCAGGCGGAAGGGGCCAGGAAGTGCGGGGTGAGAGCCCCCACAACCATGAGAGCAGCCGTCATTCGCAGGCGCATGCCGAACCTCACTGACACATGGGTTTCTGGAGGCGAATGTACCACAAAGGGACGCTTAGTTGTAGGCTCCTTTTCTTGAGGGGCTCTCAACCCCCTGCTATAATGCGAACGCATGTCTACCACAGCTTTCCTCGTATCCACCACAACTGCCGCCCATGGTTAAGGGCGTCGGCCGGTCGTCCCAGGCCGAGGGGGACGAGACGCCCCTGCGCTACCGTCGGGTCGTCGCCAAGTTCGGCACCAACGTCCTCACCGCCGGCAGCGACCGCCTGGATCTAGAGGTGATGTCTGCCCTGGTGGGCCAGATCGCCCGCCTGCACCAGCGGGGGGTGGGCATCATCGTCATCACCTCGGGGGCTATTGCCGCCGGCCGCCACCGCCTGGGGATGCCGCGGGAACGCAAGGAGATGCCTTTCCGGCAGGTGCTGGCGGCTGTGGGACAGAGCGACCTCATGCAGGCTTATCAGGAGCTCTTCGCCTGGCACGACATCACCGTGGCTCAGACCCTCCTCACCCGCCACGACCTGGCTGACCGCCAGGGCTACCTTAACACTCGCAACACCCTGCTGGCCCTCCTGGAGCTGCGCGTCGTCTCCATAGTGAATGAGAACGACGTGGTCGCCGTGGACGAGATCGAGGGGGCTAAGATAGGGGACAACGATAACCTCTCCGCACTAGTGGCCAACCTGGTGGACGCCGACCTCCTTGTCCTCCTTACGGACACTGCTGGCCTGTACACGGCGGACCCCCGGCGCAACCCTTCGGCGCGGCTCATCCCCCGGGTCGACCGCATCAACGCCGAGATCGAAGCCCTGGCCGGCGATACTGGTGGCCGCGGCGTGGGGGGCATGACCACCAAGCTCCAGGCGGCCCGCCTGGCCACCGCCGGAGGCGCCGACGTGGTCATCGCCTGCGGGCGGGAGCCTGAGGCCCTGGTCCGGCTGGCGCAAGGTCGGGCGCTGGGGACCCTCTTCCCTGCCAACGTGGACCGCATGGAGAGCCGCAAGCGCTGGATGCTGGCCAGCCTCTCCTTGAAGAGGAGCATCCTGGTAGACGAAGGGGCCGCCAGGGCCCTGCGCCAGGATAAGCGGAGCCTCCTCCCCGCTGGCGTGCGGGACGTAGAGGGCTCCTTCCAGCGTGGCGAAGTTGTGGCCATCGTCGATGGTGAGGGCACCCGCATCGCCTGCGGCATCGCCAACTACCCTGCCCAGGAGATCCTGCGCATCCGCGGCCTGCGCTCCGACCGCATCGAGGCGGCTCTGGGCCACCACTATGGCGGCGAGGTCGTCCACCGCGATAACCTGGTGCTGCTCTAGATCGTGAAAGATTCTTCGCTTCGCCCAGGCTACGGGGCAGTATAGTGTCACCAATGTACCGAACGAGTGCAATTCGTTGCCGCCGCCGGCGAGATCGTGCTATACTTGGAGCGATAAGGATCAAGAGAAGGGGCTTGAGACTGGCCGCGTAAAGATGCTCTCAACGAGTGAAACGAAAGGGTTAATTGGCGAGTATCGTCTGCACGATTCGGACACTGGTTCGACAGATGTGCAGGTAGCGGTGTTGACGGAGCGGATCCGCCGGATAACGGAGCACCTGCGGGTGCATCGTAAGGATCATCACTCCCAGCGTGGCCTCATGAAGCTTGTGGGGCAGCGGCGTAGGCTATTGCGTTACCTTAGCCGGGCAGAGCCAACGCGGTACAAGGCGCTTATAGGTAGACTCGACCTCCGCAAATAGACGGGCGGAGGCTTCGCCTTACCACAGCGAGACCTTCACTCCGGCCAGCGGGTTTTCCGCTGGAGGTTCGCTGCCAAGATGTAGGGTATCCATATGTGCAACAAAGCAAGAGATCTGGCCAGGCCCACTGTCGAGGGCCAGCCGCGGGGCTCAGGCGGGAGCCCGAATGTCAATTATTCGCCGGATAAAGTTAGGTTGGAGGTCTGAACTATAATGCCTGAAGTATTTGAACGCCAAATCGGCGGGCGTACCCTCTCCCTGGAGGTGGGCAGGGTGGCCGGCCAGGCCAATGGCGCCGTGACCGTACGCTACGGCGATACCGTCGTCCTAGTGACCGCTTGCATGAGCGCGGAGCCCCGGGAGGGGATCGATTTCTTCCCCCTCACCGTAGACTACGAGGAACGACTTTACGCCGCTGGCAAGATCCCCGGCGGCTGGTTCCGTCGCGAGGGCCGGCCCAGCAGCGGCGCCATCCTCACTGCCCGCCTCACCGATAGGCCGCTGCGCCCCCTCTTCCCCAAGGGGATGTGCAACGATGTCCAGATCATCATCACCGTCCTTTCGGCTGATCAGGAGAATGACCCAGATATCCTTTCCGTTATCGGCGCCTCGGCGGCTCTCTCCATCTCCGATATCCCCTTCGCTAGCCCGGTCGCCGGCAGCCGCATGGGCTATATCGGTGACCAGTACGTCGTAAACCCCACCTTCGCGCAACTCAAGGACAGCACCATGGACCTGGTGGTGGTCGGCACTCGCGACGCCGTGGTGATGGTGGAGGCAGGGGCCGACCAGGCCCCTGAAGCCATAGTGCTGGAGGGGGTGCGCATCGGCCAGGAGGTGAACGCCGAGATTATCGCCCTCCAGGAGGAGATGGCGGCCCGCCTGGGCAGCCCCAAGCGCTCCTTTGGGGCCCCAGAGCTGCCCAAGGAGGTGCGCCAGGCCGTGGCGGACTTCGTGGCCTCCCAGCAGTGGGACCTCCTATCCGCCGCTACGGACGAGCGGGAGGAGGCGCTGTCTCAGCGCCGCCAGGAGCTCACTGCGGCCCTGGGCGAGACCTACCCGCCCCAGCAACTCAAGGCGGCTCTGGAGGAGATCTTGAAGGAGATCGTCCGCCAGCGTGTCCTGGAGGGCAGCGTGCGGCCCGACGGCCGCCGGCTCGAGGAGATAAGGCCTGTTAGCTGTGAGACCGGGCTCCTGCCCCGCACCCACGGCTCCGGCCTGTTCACCCGCGGCCAGACCCAGGTCCTCACCATAGCCACCCTGGGCTCTATGGGCGAACAACAGAGGCTGGATGGTCTGGAACCGGAGGAGACGCGGCGCTTTATCCACCACTACAACTTCCCACCCTTCTCCGTGGGGGAGACACGTCCCCTGCGCGGCCCCAGCCGCCGGGACGTGGGCCACGGTGCCCTGGCCGAGCGGGCCCTCCTCCCCGTTGTCCCCAGCGAGGAGCAGTTCCCTTACACCATCCGTCTGGTCTCCGAGGTGCTCTCCAGCAATGGCAGCACCTCCATGGCCAGCGTCTGCGGCAGCACCCTTTCCCTCATGGACGCAGGCGTGCCCATCAAAGCGCCGGTGGCCGGGGTGGCGATGGGGCTCGTCAAGGGCAATGGCGACTACCGGATCCTGACCGACATCGCGGGGCTGGAGGACGCCTTCGGCGACATGGATTTCAAGGTGGCGGGGACGAAGGCGGGCATCACCGCCCTCCAGATGGACATCAAGGTCAAGGGCGTCACCTATGAGATTATGGCAAAGGCCCTGGAGCAGGCTCGTCTGGCCCGCCTCTTTATCCTGGACCGGATGCTGGAGGTGATGCCGGAGGTGCGGCCAGAGCTCTCTCCCTACGCGCCCCGCATGTACCGCCTCACCATCCCCCAGGACAAGATCGGCACCATCATCGGCCCCGGCGGCCGGGTCATCCGCTCCATCATTGAGGAGACAAAGTGCAGCATCGACATCGAGGATGACGGCACCGTCTTCATCGGCTCCCCCAGCGAGGAGATGGCGCAGAAGGCGATCGCCATCATTGAGGGGCTAACCAAAGAAGTGGAGGTGGGCGAGATCTACACCGGCACCGTCACCCGGCTCACCAACTTCGGCGCTTTCGTGGAGATCCTGCCGGGCAAGGATGGCTTGGTCCGATTAGAAGACTTGGCGGAGATTCCCATCCGCCGGCCGGAGGACGTGGTCCGCATCGGGGATGAGGTTATGGTGATGGTCATCGAGATGGACGCCCTGGGCCGAATCAACCTCTCCCGCCGGGCGGTCCTGGAGGGCCTTACAGTGGAGCAGGCCCGCGAGGCCTCCCAGCGCGCACAGCAGTTGGCCCAGGCGGGCCGGGGCGAGCGCGAGCGGCGACCACCCCAGCGGCGCGACTTCGGCGGTGGTGGCGGCGGTGGTGGTGGACAGCGGCCCCACGGTGGTCGTGGTAGTGGTAGTGGTAGTGGTAGCGGCGGTGGTGGTGGCGGGAACGGGAGAGCGCGCGGTGGCGGCGGACG
>Ga0299915_10004009_pt1 | contig 10683 bp, 10 predicted proteins | sample RVTome_13_FD_200263 | JGI IMG/M metagenome (GOLD analysis project Ga0299915, IMG submission 200263) | Soil microbial communities from uranium-contaminated site in the Upper Colorado River Basin, Wyoming, United States - RVT92D227 (version 2) ... | reverse complement strand
GGAAATTGCTGGCCCTTGAGGCGTGGGAGCTCCCCCGGCGGGCGGCGCAGGCCGGCGCCGAGGCGCTGTACTGCCCTGACTCAAGGGCTCCCCTCAGCTCGCCAATTCCCGTCGTCGTTGCTCTCTCGGCGCGGCATGAGCGCGTGTCGTCCGTGACTGGACGAATCCGGCGAGCAGTCGGCCAGGCCGGCCTTCGAGGCGCAGCAGCCCGGCTGTGGCCCAGCGATCTCCCACGTGCTTCTCGCGTGCATGCCACTGTCCGGGCGATGCCGCCTTATGTAGGGCCGGGGTTTTCGCCCGTTATTGCCACCCCAGACGCGGAACACCGCGCCAGACACGGATTGAAGGTTGGTTATTCGCTGGCATTTTGCACCTCCGACGATGAGCTGCGGACACTTCTGGCAGCCTGGTCGTGGGTGGCCGCCGCGGTCGGGGACGATTACCCCCTGGTGATCGTGGGTCGAAGCCATCGATCCAAGGGGCAACGTGGCATCGAGAGCATCGCCGGGCCGCCGCTGGGCGGAATGCGCTACCTCGACGACGTCTCGCTCGAGGAGCTTGCGGCGCTCTACCGCGGGGCGGACGTACTCCTGCATGCGGGACAGACGGACACCGGACAGGAACTGCGTTGGGCGCTCGCCTGCGGACTGCCGGTAGCTGGAATGGAGACGCCCGAGGCATCGTCTGTTGTAGGGGAGGCGGGGTACCTGGTTCCTCCGCCGGACACCCGAGCCCTGGGTGCAGCCTGCCTCAGCTTGATCGTCGAGCCCGGCTTGTCTGAAACGCTGAAGCAGAAGGGGCTCGAGAGAGCCATGGCTTACCACGACCCGGCCTCCGGGCGGGCCTGGGCTGAGGTCTTCCGCTCAGTCAAGCAAGCCTCTTGAGGCGACCCAGATCCTGGTGATTGCCACTATTCCCCGGCTCCCTCGGTCCCATCCTGTCTCCGGCGTCGAGAGAGGGGAGGGGTGTTGCGCCATGTTCACCTCCTCTTCCTTCGCCATTCTCCTGCAACCTGGGCCCGCGGCCGCTGTGTGGATTGCGCGGAGCCTTAGCCTTGCGACATAAGGAGGATCGTCATGGGAGTGTCGGATGGATCCATCATCATTGTCGGAGCAGGGATCTTCGGTCTGACGGCGGCGATCGAACCGGCCGAACCCTCTTTGCCCCCCGCTTCGCCTGGCGGGAGCCCGCCGCTCATATCGCACCACAGACGCGAGACTCAATGGATGACGGTCGGGTGAAACCCGCTGGAGATCTTGCTTGACCTACAGCGCCAGTGTGAGGATCTCCTGCATCTCACCACGTTCAAGGCGGATAGGGTTGCCCTGCATGCTGCTCGAGCCTTCTGCCGCCTCGATCAAGTCCGGGAAAGCCTCGACTCCGATAGCATAACTCCTCAGTCGGGGGATCTTGAGCTCTTCACACGTCTCTGAGATCCACTCGATTCCGTCCATCGCGCGGGCGCCATCACGCCCGGTCAGCATTACGGCGATCTCCCGGTAGCGCTGAAGGGCCTCACACCCGGGCAAGCGTTCTTCCATGGCTCGCAGGTTAACGGCCATAGCGTGCGGCAAAAGCGAGGCGCACACGGCCCCGTGCGGCGCCGAGAATCGGCCGCCGATCGGGCCGGCGAACCCGTGCACCGCACCCAGTCCGCTGTTCGCTAACCCCAGGCCGCTCAATAAACTAGCCAGGGCCATGCCTTCACGTGACACTGCATCGCCGGTGCGGTATGCCGAGAGAATACACGCCGCGACTCTTCTCAGTCCTTCGCGACAATGCCCGTCCGAGACCGGGTTTGACCGATGGGTCGTGAACGCCTCGATCAATTGGGTCAGCGCATCCAGCCCACTTGCGGCGGTCACGTCGGGCGGCATACTGTGTGTGAGAAGAGGGTCTACCAGTGCCAGACGCGGCAGGATGTGGGCGCTCCGAAGGCTGACTTTCACACGCTCCGCCGGAGAGGCGAGGACCGCGTTGCGGGTGACCTCGGCCCCTGTCCCGGCTGTGGTTGGGATCGCTGCGACCGGCAGGCCGGGTTTCGGCAGCGCACGCCCTCGCCCGATCACTTCAAGATATTCGAGCGGGTCACCGGGGTTCGTGGCAAGAATGGCGATAGCCTTGGCGGCGTCCATGGCGCTCCCTCCGCCGAAGCCGATCACGACCTGACAGCCCGACCGGCGCGCCCGCTCTGCCCCCTCTCGGACGAAATCGACGGTGGGCTCGGATGTGACACGAAGGGAGTCGATCGCGACACCGGCCGACTCGGTCTGATCGAAGACCGGCTGCGTTCGCTGCACGGCATTACCGGTAACGATCAGCGCCCGGCGACCGTTTTCTGCTATCCACGGAGCGAGTTGTCCCAGGCTCCCCGGACCAAAGACAATCCGACCGGCAGTGGCAAACGTGAACTCCACTCCTTCAACCCCAACCGGCGTCTTCGGGAAACACGTTCTGGTAGACATCCCGCGTTCGAGGTTCGGCGAGTATGTCCTTCACCGCCTCGGCCCAAGCAGCATAGTGCGCCGTTGCTTTGTGCCTATCCACGTCGTGGAGTGTTCGATAGACCTCTACCAGAATGAAACGCGCCGGATCATCCTTACTCTGGAGCACATCGAATCTGGCAATCCCCGGCTCCTGCGCGCTTGCGCGCGCGTTCGCCAGGGTGGCCATTGTGAAACTGCTGAGATGTTCGGGCTTGATGTGGACGTGCACGTGGACGATATGCATGAGCGCCTCCGGTAAGGTTGACCAGAAGGTCAATCACCTGCCAGCGGGATCGGCCGGAGCAAGGAACGATCGAGCTCAGCTAGGTTGTCAGGCCCGACCCTGTCCAGCGCCTCCTGGAGGGAGTGCAGATTCTCCCTGAGCTTCTCAACGTTCACCCCGCGGCACATCGCCGGCAGCGGATCGAGCCACTGGTGGAGCCGCAACAGCAATTTGGCCGCGCCGCGGTAGTTGCCGCGCTCCAGGTGCAGGTAGGCCACGGCGACCTGAAGGAGCGAACGATAGAGATATCCGGACGGGCCCGGCTCGGCCATCCAGGCTTTCTCAAGAGCCTCGTGGGCTTCGAAATAATCTCCGGCTTGCAGATGGGCAAGTCCTTCCTGGGCCAGGGCGGAACGCTCAGCCTGGCAGGACTGCTTGATCGCTTCATGGTCGGCGACAACAACCCAGTCGCGCAGGACATCCACGAGCGTCGCCTGAAGCGCGCCCCGAGTCAGGACCAAATCCGCCCCGGAACTGGCAGCTCTCTGGAGAACCTCGGCCTCGACGTGCGGGCCGAATGCCACAATCGGCAGCCGCCGAGTGGCGGCTGAGGTCTTGATGACCTGGATCCAACGTTCCCACGGGATCAAGCTACTCGTGAGATCGAATAGAAGGAGAGCCGGTCCGGCCTCAGCCAGGTAACGGACCAGGATTGCGTCTGGACCGTCGAGCGGCTCAGTCAGCCGAACGGCCCGCTCCGCTGGAGTTCCTTCGGCACCGATAGTCCCCGGGCGTTCGACAAATCGAATGGCATAGCCAAGGCCTCGGGCGGCGTCCTCGAGGCGCGGCGCGAGGAAGAGGTCATCGCAGAACGCCAGGATGAGGGGAGGTGACTGAGGTCGAGCGACGTCCATGCGGCCGCGTTATCTCCACTGTCCGACGGGGGCGGGCGGATCGGGGGGCTGAACAGCCGTCTCAGGCATCATGGGCTCGCCTGGACACGCATTGCGTAACGGATCGGTGGACCACATCGCCGCGCCAGCCTCGCCTTGGAAAAGCCTGAGGGACTGGCCCTCGAGAGGGATTGTACCAGCGCGCCCGTTCCGCTGCGGATGGGAAAGCGAGCCTCGACGAGGTGACTGGTTCAAGCTGATATCAGAGGAAGAGCTGGTCGACGGCCAGGCCGAGCTGGCGAAGGGTTGCGACCTGGAAAACACAGTCGACCACCGGCGCGTAGGAGAGCATGTCGCTGTCGTCGGTACCCCACACGTTCGGCGGCTCGGGATTGAACCACACGGCCTTCCGGGCGCGCCGCGCCAGGTCGTGCATCAGGTCGACCCGTGGATTGTTGTAGTTGTTTCTCCCGTCGCCGCAGACGATGAGTGTTGTCCGGCCATCAACCGCGTCCAGATGATCATGGGTGAGCTGGATGAGACTGGATCCGAGGTCGGTATTGTAATGGCCGGGAGGGAGACGGTAGAGGACCGACGGTATGGCGACTTCGGGTCTGTTCGCCTCGAAATCCTGGCTGATGTCCTCGAGATGATCGATAAACGCAAAGGAACGCGTGCGTGAAACTTGATCCTGGATCTGGTAGATGAAGAGCAGCAGGAAGTAAACCACCGGGCGCATCGAAGTCGAAACGTCGCACAGGATCGTGAATTTGGGCTTACGACGCCGGACCTTGTGAATGAGTTCGAATGGGATCCCGCCGAAGCGAACGCTCGACCTTAAGGTCGCCTTCGCATCCAGGACTCGGCCCTCGCCGCGCTTATGGCGGAGTGCGGCGCGTGTGCGCAGTCGAGCCGCCATCCGGGTCACCTGCTGACGCAATTCCTCCATCTCATGGGCGCCCAGCCCCTGGAAGGGACGGTCGATCACGCTGGACTCGGCCGACTGATCCCGGCGGGGATGAGCGAGCCTCTCGGCCAACCTTGCCCCCACCTGCTGACCGACCTGCTCAGACAGCGCTTGCAGATTCGCCTCCAGAAGCGAGCGGATCTTGGCTCTTGCCTCGCTTGTCATGCCGATCATGGCCAATTGCTGGAGCAACGCTTCAATCTGTTGTTGGATCTCGGCCAGGCCGAGCTGGTCGAGGGTCTTGCGCGTCAGCCAACGTTCATCTTGCCGACGGCGCGCTCTGTCGGCGCCGGCCCGGCGCATCGCCTCGTCGATCTCGTCGGTGGAGAGCTTGTGGCCGGCCAGCATCCGCTCCAGCAGGCGGTTCAGCTCCCCGGCCAACATCTGGAGCGCGCGCTGAAGCTGGTCGAGCTCGTCCGGGCTGAGCGCCTCTGAAGCGGGGAGGGGAGGAGCGCCGCCGGAACGGAAGTACTTTGGGAAGAGCTCATCGAATGTGACCAGATCGGAGCGTTCCTTGACCAGGGTGGTGCGCAACGCGGACTTGAACGCCTCGCGCTGGGCCACGCCGAGGTGGGAGACGGCCCGGAAGGCGTCCTGGCTTTCGGCGAGGGAGATCCGCACGCCGGAGGCCCGCAACCCAGCGATGAACTGAACGATCCGATCATCCATGCCCGAGGACTACTCCCGTCACAAGCAATGCTTGCTGAGATCGTATATCGAGGCTACTTGGTGATGAGATCTGCTGCGCCGTAACCCCTGGGTCTGCCCGCGAATGGCGCGCCCTCCGCCCCGGGGCACATCCGTCGGTGACATGTCGCTCACTGATCATCGGCCACAGGAAGCTCGCGCTCTCGAGTCTGGCGCTGCAGGACCATGCGGGCGCGCTGAACATCGCGCTCGTGTTTGAGCAAGACTGTCAATGTGGAGTCGAGCGTTTGAGGGTCGATGGCTCGCGCGTTCAAGAGGACCAATGCCCGTGCCCAGTCAAGCGTCTCGCTCACGCCCGGGCTCTTGCGCAGATCCAACTGCCGCAGTTGGTGAACGACCTCGATCGCTTGCCGGGCCAGCTTCTCGTTGAGATCCGGCACGCGCATGCGGACGATCTCCAGTTCGGCCTGCAGAGTGGGAAAGTCGATGAACAGGTAGAGACATCGGCGCTTGAGGGCCTCGGAGAGCTCGCGCGTGTTGTTACTCGTCAGAACCACGTAAGGCTGGTGTCGGGCTTTCAGCGTTCCGAGTTCGGGGACACTCACTTGGAAGTCGCTCAACACTTCGAGAAGGAAGGCTTCAAACTCGGCGTCGGCCCGGTCGATCTCATCGATCAAGAGCAGGCTCGGCTCCTCCGACAGTATGGCTTTGAGCAGCGGGCGGGTCAAAAGAAACCGCTTGGAGAAGAAGACGTCTTCTTCCGCAGCGAGTCTGTCGGCAGCCTCGGAAAGAGTGCTGGCTTCTTCAAGCAGGACGCTCAGCTTCTCGCGCAGGAGCTGGGTGTAGAGCATCTGCTTGGCATACTCCCACTCGTACAAGGCCTTGGACTCGTCCAAGCCTTCGTAGCACTGCAGCCGGATCAATGTCCGGCCCGATGCGAGGGCCCAGGCTTTTGCGAGCTCGGTCTTGCCCACGCCAGCGGGCCCTTCGGCCAGGATCGGCTTCTGGAGCTCCTGCGCCAGGTAGAGGACGGTGGCGATCTCATCACCGGCGATGTACTGCTGCTTGCGCAACTCATTCCTAAGAGCCGCGGGGGAATTCAAATCGTGTCCTCCAAACAAGGTTGCTCATCAAGGCGGTCTAAAGCTGCGTAATGCCACCAACTATACCGCAATTCAGGCAGTCGAAGGTCAAGGCCTTGATTTGACCCCGTGTGACGATCTAGCGCGCCTTGTCGCATGGTGGTCTTGGCTTCACTTGATAGCTTGTGGCTGAGGGGGAAGAGGACGATCGCCGGGGCAGTTGCGGCTCGACATCACTTGTTCGAATAGGGAACGGTCGACGAACTCAGGGAGTAATCAGCGCTTGTTGAGGCGCGCGCTCCAGCTCTTGACCCAGGCCGGGTCCATTCGCACAAGCCGGTTCTTCTTCAGGTTCTCTTTCATGATCCAAATCACGTCGCGATCGTCGGAGAGAAACCATTTCTCCATGAGCGCCTTTCCGGGTTCCGGGCCGGCACACACGGCGACGCTCCAACCGTAGGCCAGGCCTTTGCGCAGTGCCTGGAACTCGTCCGTCTTTCGGGCATCCGGTCGAGGGAGAGAGGCGGTGATGCTGTCCACGATTTGTAAGACGCGCTCTGCCTCCCTAGGCCCTTTCAATAGGGCCGGTTCGCACAGCCCGGCGACGACCGCCCGTCGCTCGTAAGGTCCCCCGCGTGCCCAGGGTAAGATGCCTTTGACCATGGCGTCGAAGTCGTGCTCCCCCCAACGCTGAAGAGCCATAGCAACACCTTCGCGCATCCTCCAGCGCGAGTCCGCGGCGAGGCGCCGCAAATCTTTCAAAACCTCTCGCCGGCCCTCGACCAACAGGCGACCGAGTCCAACTGCGCCGCAGAAGGAGAGAAACTCCTCCGGAGAGTTGGTCGGGGCCTTGTCGGCGGTCCACGCGAGCCACTTGCGGATGCGCGGCTCATCGGCGAGGTCGGCGACTGCCTGCGCCAGCTCCAGATTCCCGCGCGGTCCTGGCAGGCCGGAATTCTTCAGCAGGAAGTCATCCCACTTCCGCAGACGGCTGAGCTCCTCCCGATAGTCTTCTCGTTTTCCCATGTAGGCTCTCTTTCAGTGCGTGGTTGGCCCGAGGCAGGGGGCCGGGGAGAGCGGACGGCGGACGATCGACGGTGGACGACGGAAGACGGGAGGCCGGAGACCGAAGACCGAAGACCGAAGACCTGCGATGGCGTTCCCAATGTTCCCTTCCGGGTCGATTCCTCTTCCCGTCCCCGGTCCTCCGTCTCCGGTCCGGCGCTCCAAGTGCCTACTCTCGAATCTTCCGGGACGATCCCGGTAGTGGGCAGGCCCTCGCTCCCGCGTCAGAGCCGAGGCAGTTCGATCGCCTGCTGTTTCTGGTACTTGCCCTTCTTGTCGGCATACGAGATCCGGCAGACCTCGTCGGCCTGGAAGAAGAGCACCTGGGCGATCCCCTCTCCGGCGTAGATCCTTGCCGGGAGAGGTGTGGTGTTGGAGATCTCCAGGGTCACGAACCCTTCCCATTCCGGCTCGAAGGGGGTGACGTTGACGATGATCCCGCAACGAGCGTAGGTGGATTTGCCCAGGCAGATCGTTAGCACGTCGCGTGGGATACGAAAGTACTCGACCGACCGGGCCAGTGCGAAGGAGTTCGGCGGAATGACGCAAACATCTCCCTTGAAGTCGACCATCGAGGCGGGATCGAAATGCTTCGGGTCGACAACGGCCGAGTAGACGTTGGTGAATATCTTGAACTCGTCGGTGACGCGGATGTCATAGCCATAGGACGAGACGCCGAAGGAAATCACACCGTCGCGCACCTGGTTCTCAACGAAGGGCTCGATCATCTTCCTTTCAACCGCCATGCGTGTTATCCAATGATCCGGCTTCAACCCCATTCGAGTATCTCCTCCCGAGAGTGTGGACAATGTGCCGACGTCTGGATTCCTAAACAGGTATTGCTCTGCTCGACCTCGAATACACTTGCAAGGAACGCCTCTCCGCAGCGGTTCAACCCCGACGCCGATCCCTTGCGCACAAGGTACTCGGATCACGGTGGTGGAAGGACAAAGAGGATCGGCTTCTCACTGTCAGCCGCTCCGCCGATCCTCGCCCACAGGATTGCGTAGCTGGCCTACTCCTTCCACATCGACCGTGACTTCGTCGCCCGACGTCAACTGGCTGACCCCTGCCGGGGTTCCCGTCAGGATTAAGTCCCCGGGCTCCAGGGTCATGGCGGAGGAGATGAAAGCAACGAGTTGGGGAACGGGGAAGATCATATCCCGGGTGGAGGCCATCTGTCGGAGCTGGCCGTTGACCAGACACTTCACCAAGATCTCGGCCGGATCCAGGTCGGTCTCGATCCACGGGCCGAGGGGACAAAAGGTGTCAAAGCTCTTCGCGCGTGACCACTGTCCATCGCTATTTTGCAGGTCACGTGCCGTCACATCGTTCACGGCCGTGTAGCCCAGGATATGTTCCCTGGCCCCTTCGGGGGTGATCCAGCGGCCACGACGTCCTATGACCACCGCCAGTTCGGCCTCGTGTTCCACCTGGTGTGACTGAGCCGGGAGGAGGATCGTCTCACCCGTGGCGATGATCGCACTCGGGGCCTTGAGGAATAGGAGCGGCAACTTGGGGACTTCGGCATTGTGCTCAGCTGCATGCGCGGCGTAATTGCGGCCGACACAAACGATCTTGCTGGGAACCACCGGCGCGGCCAGTTGGACGGACTCGAGAGGGATCGTTGCCTCGAGGCGGCGATACGTCGTGAAGGGCGAGCCCTCCAGTCCTCCGACCCGATCATCTTCGAGCCAACCCCAACCTGGTTCAGCTCCGGGATCTTGTCTGAAGCGCAGAATTCGCAAGTCGTGCCTCCCGAGTGAAAGACGGACGAGTAAACGGTTTGCGCGCCCATGCCAGGTCGTATTCGATCTGCCAGGGGAAGACCTCGACCTCGGTGAAGCCCGCCGATTCGAGCACACCGGCGAAGGCCTGGCGCGGGAACGTGCGCCGGAACATCCAGCGAGCGTTCGAACCGATACGATTGGTTATCAAGACCCAGGCTCCCGGCCGAAGGACGCGGGCCAATTCGGCCAGCATGGCGTGAGGGTCGGGGGTGAACTCAAGAACCTCAAGGCTGACTACCGCGTCGAAGCTGGCGCCGGCGAAGGGCAGAGGCTCGGCCCAGGCCTGGACCCAGGTTGACCCGGCTGTGGCCGGGTGTTGCCTTCCCAAGGATAGCATCTTCCACGATGGTTCAACATTCACAATGCTCGTCTCGTCCCGCATCACACCGTGCAGTGAGCGCGCCGCCCTGCCCGTGCCGGCGCCGACATCCAATACACGCGCATCCCGCAGGCCACTGACCGAGCTGAGCAGAGACTCACCCAGAGTACGACGTTCCCAGTCCGGGTCGAATCTTTTGATTCTCTCGTAGTGAGTGGCTGTCAAATCGTACAACCAGACGACGAAGTGCTTGCCGAGATGAGCCCCTTCGCAAACGATGAGCTCCCAGTAGGCCAAGCCGAGGAGGGTTAGGGCGATCGGTAAGGCGATCCACATGATGTGCGGGACGAGGATTAGAGAGACACCGCGGCCCGAGTGCTTCGGACCTCAATCCCTGCTAGTGACCTTGCGGCGAAAAGCCTCACTCATCTCCCGAGCTGAGTCGGGTGGTCAGTTTCTCGACCTGTTCGGTGAGGCGGGCGAACCTGCCGGGGCGCGCGTGCATGAGCATCCTCGCCAGGGCGAAAACCATGGCCTCGACCATCACCTGGCCTCCCCCCGGATGCGGGCTGGGATGGGCCGCCAGAACGATGTCCGTTTGCCGGGCTACCGCCGACGACGGCGCGGCGACGATAGCCGCGGTCCGAACGCCGGCACTTCGGGCGCGGGCGATAGTCCGCGCCAGGAGAGGCGACTCTTCGGCGACTTCGATGGCCACGGTCAGGTCGCCTTTCCGAACTCCGGCCAGGGCGCGCGCAAGCTCTGAGACACCTCCGCCGGCGAGGTGGACCGAATACCCGGCTGCTTCGAGCCACGCCGCCAGGCTGCGTGCCGGCGCCTGGGCCAGGCCTTCCGCCAGCAGAATCACCCGTTCGGCTTTGTCGAGGGCGGTGATCAGCGTCTGAGCCGCCTCTTTGGGGAAGCTCCGTCGGGTCAATTCGAGGCCGCGTACAAGTTCCTCCAGCGCCAACTCGGCTGCCCCGGCGACGCTGTCCGGGGCGGCCGAGCCATTCGCCAGGAGCTCGCGCTTGACGCGCTGGCGGATCTCACGCTGCAGATCGGGGTAGCCCTGATAGCCGAGCTTCTGTGCGAAACGCACCACCGTGGCCGGGTCAATATCCAGAGCATGGGCAAGCTCAGTTGCGGTGAGAAATACCGCCTCGGCGTAAGAGTCCAGTAGAAAGTCAGCCAGGCGGACGAAACTCGGCGA
>Ga0299915_10004008_pt1 | contig 10685 bp, 6 predicted proteins | sample RVTome_13_FD_200263 | JGI IMG/M metagenome (GOLD analysis project Ga0299915, IMG submission 200263) | Soil microbial communities from uranium-contaminated site in the Upper Colorado River Basin, Wyoming, United States - RVT92D227 (version 2) ... | reverse complement strand
GCAGGGCTCGCCGCCGCCCGCCGGGCCATGCGCTCGAGGACCGAGGACGACGTCCTCGTCCTGCCCGCGGACCTGCCCCTCCTCGAACCGGCGGTGCTGAGAACGCTCCTGCGGCGCCACCGCGACGAGGCCAACGCCCTGACCGTCCTCACCGCTGAGGGCGAGGCCGCCCGCGCGACCGCCGTCGTCATCAAGAGAGGTGATTTCCTCCGCGCCGACGTCAAGGTTGCGGCCCTAGCTGAAGACGCCGGTCCCCTCGAAAGACTGGTCGCCGGCTTCCTGCTGCGGCGGAAAAAGGTCGGCGCCTTGAGTCCGAGCCGGAGCGAAGAACTCCTCCAGGTCCGCTCGTGGCCGGAGATGGCCCGGGCCGGGGCCGTCCTGCGGGACCGCAAGAACCGGGACTTGGGTTTGAGCGGCGTGGAGTTACGAGATCCGGCGTCCACCTGGGTCGACCTCGACGTCGAGGTCGGGCCGGGCACGGTCATTTTCCCGAACGTCGTCATCGAGGGACCGAGCGTTATCGGGCGCGACGTCCGGCTCGAGCCGCATGTCCATCTCCGCGATGTCCGGCTCGGCGACCGCGTCCGCGTGCTCAGCTCCTCGCTCGTCGAGGGCTGCATCGTCGAGGACGACGTCCAGATCGGGCCCTTCGCCCGCCTGAGACCCCAAACCGTTCTCCGGACGGGTTCGCGCGTCGGCAACTTCGTCGAAATAAAGAACACGGATTTTGGAGCGGGCTCCAAAGCGCTCCACTTGAGCTACCTCGGCGACAGCCTGGTCGAGCGGAACGTCAATGTCGGCGCCGGCACGATCACCTGCAACTATGACGGGATCCGGAAGAACCGGACCCATATCGGAGAAGGCGCGTTCATCGGCTCGGGAACCCAGCTCATCGCCCCCCTCCGCGTCGGCCGAGGGGCTTACATCGGGGCGGGCTCCACGATCACCAAGGATGTCGAACCCGAGGCGTTGGCGGTCTCGCGCAGCCGGCAGATCCAGAAGCCGGGCTGGGCGGCCCGCCGGCGGGCCAAGAAGAACGCGGCGAAATAAGCCGGTCCGCGCCCGTCCTTAGAAACTGACCTTCACCATCATCCGGGCCTGGCGCGGCTGTTGGCGGCCCCAGACCTGGCCGAAGATCGGGATATCCTCTTTGACGAACGAGATGGGGCGCTGGGAGTTGAAGAGGTTGAAAACATCGAGCCGCACGCTGAGCGTCGTCTCGCCCAGGACGGGGAGTCCGCCGAGGCGCAGGCCTTTTTCGAGACCCAGGTCGAAGTAGGCATGACCCGGAGTCGGCCGGGTCCCGCGGCCTTCCGGATAAGAATAGTATCCGCCGAAGAAGGGGACATAGCCGAGTTTTTCCCAGTAATAGCCCGAGACCCACTCGAAGGCGGCGGAATACAGGACTCCTCCTGGGGCCAGGCCGAAGAGGCTCACCTTAACGTCATGGTCGACGGAGTAGGGGAGTCTCCCGTACCAGCCTTCGTCTCCGATGCCGCGTCCGCCCAGGCCGGCCAGCGCCCGGTCATAATAGGCCTTGAGGTCTCTGACCTCCGGCAGGTCGGGGATGAAGATGTGGTTCCCGAACAGACCGAGGTAGTTCGTGCTCCCTTCCTCTTGGGCCCAGGAGCCCGTCTCGGCCTGGCCGGGATTCGTCCCCTTGGCCGAGGCGTGGGCATAGCTGGCGTTGAGGAAGAGCCGGTCGCCGATCCGGCCGGTCAGCTCGACCTCCACACCCCGGTAGTTGCGGCGCTTGTGCTCGAAATTGTCGTAGAGGAATTTGTAGGTCGTCTGCGGGTCGTAGACGGCGAGGATCTCCAGTAGGTCGTTGGCCTCGGCCTGGATATAACGGACCTTGACCGCCCAGTCCGCGGCCAAGCGGCGGTCGAACTCGACGAGAAAGCGGGTCACGAAGTTGGGCTCGAGGCCCTTGGCGATCTCCATGGGCTGCGTTTTCTGCTCGTTCTCCAGCCGCCAGTTCACGGGATTGTGGAGCTCGGTCTCGGACGGGTTCGCGCCGCCCTGCCAGCGATAGGTCCGGAACGTGAGGCCGGCCCCCGGATTAAAGAAGCCCAGGGGCATCGTCGTGATGGTGTCCGAGAAGCGTCCCCAGCCGAACTTGAGGACGTTCGCCCCGTCACCCGTGACGTCCACGGCCAGCGAGAAACGCGGCGAGAGAAAATCCCCCAGGCCCCAGCTCCACAGGAGGTCGCGCGTATCGTCCAGGTTCGTCTGGGTTTGGCTGCGTAGCCCGGCCATGACCGTGACCCTGCCCCAGGTAACCTTGTCCCGCGCGAAGAGCCCGATGCCGGTGGAGGTGTTGACGAAGCGGAGCTGGCCGTACTCGAAGAAGACCGTTGGCGTTCTCCGGCCGGTCCGCCATGAATCGAAATAATACTTGGTCCCGGCGTCGAAACCGTCGCCGGGGAAGATGTCTTCGGCCTGGCCGGTGAAGTCGACGACCCAATCGGAGGAGAGGCGATAGTACTCCATGCCCAGGCTGAGGTCGTGGCGGCCGAAATTCGGCGTGTCGAAGACCTTGGTCAGCTTCAGGCTGGCGTCGAGCCGGCGCTGGTTGTCGGTGATGTTCCCGTAGGAGTTGTGGACGTTGCGGGCCAAATCTTCGATGTAATACATGCCCGGTCCGAGGTCGGAGTCGGCGGGCGTGGTGAAATCGTCGCGCCGGACGAAGCCGAAGCCCGCCTCGACGAAGGTCGTCGGGCCGAGAATGCCCTTGTAGTTCAGCCTGGCCAGGGTATCGGTGAACCGCTCTTCGTCGAAGAGCTCGGGAAATCCGAGCCCGCCCGACTGGCCCAGGGAACGATGGTGGATGGCCGTCAGCGAGAGGCTGTGGTTGGCCGCCAGGGCATAAGTCACCTTGGCGAAGAGATTATTGTTCCGGGTCGTTTTCCGTCCGGCGGGGATGGTCAAGTAGTCGACGACATCCTCGCGGCTCTCTTCGGTGTCGGCATAGAAGTTTTCGGAGAGGAAGAACCAGAGCCGGTCCCGGATGAGCGGTCCGCCCAGGTTGGAGAACCAGTTGTAGTTCGAAAAATAGGCGGGCGCGCTGACGACCGAGAGCTGGTCCTGCTTGGCGGCCTGGAGGTTGCGGTCCTGGAAGACGAGCGAAAACGAGCCGCTCCAGTCGTTGCCCCCCGTCTTGGAGACCATGTTGATGAGGCCGCCGTAGGCGGAGCCGAACTCGGGGCTGAAGGCGTCGGAAATGACCTGGATCTCCTCGATGGCATCCGTGTTGAGGCGGACGCCCGAGTTGCGCATCCGGACCCCGCTGATGGACAGCCCGTCGACGATCCACGTATTTCCCTCTTCGCCCTCGCCGCGGAAGCTAGGTTGGCCTTCGGTCGCCACGCCGCGGCGGGTGTTGACGCGGACACCGACGGCCCCGGGGGCGTACTTGACGGCGTCGACCACCGTCCTGTTTTGGGCGGGTAGCTTCTGCAGGTCCTCGCTCGTGATATGGAAGCTCGTATCCGAGGCCGTCTTGTCGATGAGCGGCGCCTGGGCCACGACGACGACCTCCTTCGCCTCGGCCGCGAGCCGCATGGTCACGGTCACGTTCGTCGCCTGGCCCAGCCGGACGATGACGTTCTCCTGGACGACAGGGGCGAAGCCCTGGAGCCGCAAGCGGAGCGTATAGTGGCCGACGGGGAGCAGGGGCGCCTGGAATTCGCCGTTGCGGCCGGTGAGGACGGTTCGAGACCCCTGGAGGCTGGGCCCGGTGATATGGACCTCGACAGCGGGGATGGCCGCGCCTTGCTCGTCGACGACCCGGCCGCGGACCTCGCCGGTCTCAATGGCCAGAAGGGGGAGGGCGGCCGAGACCAGGGCGCAAAATAGGAGCGCATACGTCCGTCGTTTCATCATCGCCTGTCCTCCCTTTCTCCGTTGTCCCGGGCTTCAGAATGATATGCGGAGTCCGGGCCGAATTCAAGTCGGACCGGGACGCTCAGGTGATGAGCAGAGCGCCCAGGACGATGAGGACGATGGCCAGCAGCTTGGACCCCAGGATCCGGACGCCCGTCTCCTCGCGCAGCACGGCGGGGAAGAAATGGCTGAGGAACAGCGCGTAGGCGAGGACGAAAAAGGGCTGGACGGATGCTAGCGCGGCGACCAGGGTCACCGGCCCCGCCGACATGGCGATCGTTCCGAAGAGGAGCGCCGCCAGGGCCAGGACCTCGCTCAGGGCCATCGTGAGCAGCACGCGGCGGCTCTGGGTCCGCAGGACCGAAACCGTTTCTTTCCGGTGCCTGACATAGAAGGGGACGAGGAGGAGGAACATCGCCAGCCGGACCAGGGCGAAAGCGCTCCAGAAGTCGACCTCGGCCAGGAGCCGCTTGGTCAAGGTCAGATAGCCGGCGAGACAGATCGCGCTGAGGACCATCAACCAGAAGGCGCGGCCCGGGCGGAGGGAGAGCCGTTTCCGGGAACTGATGAACAGCGCGCCGGCCACGAGCAAGGCGACGCCCAGGTATTTTTGGGGCGGGAAGACCTCGCCCAGGAAAAGGGCGGCGAGGAACGAGACGAAGAGGGGGGAGAGATAAGAGAGGGGGACGACTCGGGAGATCTCCTCTCGCAGGGCCGCCGCGAAGTACAGGATCGTCGACAGGGTAAAGGCCGCCGCCGCGGCGACGGCAGGAACGAGAACAGCCGCCGTCAAAGGGGGGAACCCTCGTCCGATGAAGATAAACGGCAGGGGGACGAGCCCCATGGCGACGAGGATGAGGAGAGGGACGATCGGCCGGCGGGCCAGGCGGGTCAAGACGAACTTATCCATGATGTTGACCATGGCCATGGTCACGGCGCTGAGAAGGGAAAAGAGGGCCCACATGGCGGAGCGCGCATTACTACGGGGAGCAGAATATACTTGTCATAATCCGTGCTGCTCCCCGAGTACTAGCCGGGCGATAGGGAAATATGGAGTCAACTACATTTCGCCCGGCTCAGTATAGGCGCCGCTGCGGGCGCCGTCAATCGAGCGCGTCGGAAGCATCTCCGTTTATGTGACTCAAATTGGGTGCAGGAGGCCGTCCTCGGCCCCCGACCCCCGGGAACCAGTCCCGCGCTTCCTGGAGGGGATTCGCGGGGCAGGGGCCTTTAGGTGCCAGTCCCGCGCTTCCTGGAGGGGATTCGCGGGGCAGGGGCCTTTAGGTGCCAGTCCCGCGCTTCCTGGAGGGGATTCGCGGGGCAGATGCCTTTCGGTGACAGCCCCGCTTATCCCGGAAGGAATAGCGGGGCAGATGCCTTTCGGTGCCGGTCCCGGCGGTTCCCTCAGGCTAGAAAAGGAGCACGTGCCCCGGGTACGTGCCTCCTATTCCCCTGTGGCCCCCTCCGCTACGGGGGCTTGAGGACAGCCTCCTGCACCCGTTGGAAAATCACATAAACGGAGACGCCATCCGCCGCGCCCGCCCGGCCCCTTGAGGAGCCGCGAAGCTTGTCCTAGAATAGGGGGCATGAACGAGCTCATGGATGCCTACCGAGGGAGCCGGGCGGTCGTTCGTCCGGAGCGCTTCGCGGTGGTCAAGGCCGAGGGCGGGGCCCCGGCCGAGGCCCTGGCCGTCATCCGCGCCGGCGGCGAGACGACCTGGGTCATCGACGAAGAGCGCCTCCCGCGCAGCGGCACGCAGGCCGTCGAGCTCGGCTGGCGGCTCATCACGTTCGACATGGTCCTGCCGTTCGGCCTGGTCGGCTTTCTGGCCGCGGTGGCCGGCGCCCTGGCCCGCGACGGCATCAGCCTTTTCGCGCTGTCCGCGTATTCGACCGACCATATCATGGTCAGGGATTTCGACCTGACCAGGGCCGAGGCGAGCCTCACTGGCCTCGGCTTTGTCGTCCATCGGGCCGGCCCGGGAGGGGACCTTGGCTGAGGGGCGCGGCGCGGGAACGAGGCCCGCGGTCGTCACGCTTGACGAGATCAAGCGGGCCCTGGAACGCGTCGACCCGGTCCCCCTCATCGAAGCGGGATTCGTCGCCTATTCGCGGGGCCAGGTCGTCGTGCCGCCCGTCGCGGAAATGATCTTCGCCGACCCGCCCGGAGACGTCCACATCAAATACGGCTACATCCGGGGCGGCGAGGCCTATGTCATCAAGATCGCCTCTGGTTTTTATGAGAACCCCAAGCTCGGGCTCAGCTCCTCGAACGGGCTGATGCTTCTTTTCAGTCAACGCACGGGTGAGCTGCGGGCCATCCTGCTCGATGAAGGCCATCTGACCAACATCCGGACGGCGGCGGCCGGGGCCGTCGTGGCGAAGCACCTCGCCCCGCGTGACGTGATGCGCGCCGGGATCCTCGGCGCGGGCATCCAGGGACGTCTCCAGGCGGAGTACCTCCGGCGGGTCCGCGACATCCGGGAGCTCGTCGTGTGGGGCTTGAACGACGCGGAGCTCGCGGCCTACGTCAAGGACATGACGCCTCTCGGCTTCAAGGTCCGGACGACGCTCGACGCGCGCGACGTCGCCGATTCCTGCCGGCTCATCGTGACCTGCACGCCTTCGACCCGGCCTCTCCTTCTCGCGGCTTGGGTCCGCCCCGGAACGCACATCACGGCGATGGGCTCCGATACGCCGGACAAACAGGAGCTCGACCCCGCGATCCTCCAGCGGGCCGACCGTGTTGTCGTCGACAGTCTGAGCCAGGCGGAGCTGCGCGGGGAGTGTTACCGGGCGATGAAGGCGGGTCTCCTCAGCAAGGACAGACTGGTCGAGCTCGGCACGGTCATCGAACGGGAGGACCTGCGACGGCAGTCGGGGGAGGAAACGACCGTCGCCGACCTCACCGGCGTCGCCGTCCAGGACATCCAGATCAGTCAGGCCGTTTGGGCGGCCATTCGCGGCTGAGGAGCGCCGGCGGGCTTCAGCGGCCTGGCGGGACGTTCATCTCCTGGAGCAGGAAGTCCGCGCCGGCGAATTTCTCCGTCACCCACAGGACATAGCGGATGTCGACGCCGATCGACCGGCTGTATTCTTCGCTCCAGGCGTAGTCGTTGATGGTGGCCTCGAAGGTCCGGTCGAAGTTGACCCCGACGAGTTCTCCCCGGGCGTTGAGCACGGGACTCCCCGAGTTCCCGCCCGTGGTATCCGTGTCATAGAGCAGGCAGGTCGGCACGCTCGGGAACCCTTCCGGCTTGAAGCGGCCGAAGTCGCCGGCCCGCCACAGGTCGAGGAGGGCCGGGGGCGTGTTAAACGGCTCGCGGCCGGTGGTTTTCTCCGCAACGCCGTTCAGGGTCGTGAACGGGCCGTAGGAAACGGCGTCGCGCGGCGAGTAGCCTTTGACCCGGCCGAAGGTCAGCCGCAATGTGCTGTTCGCATCGGGGATGAAGGCCTTGGCCTGGAAAGCGGACTTGGCCTCGAGGAGCCGAGGGGAGAGCTGGTCGAGCGTTCCCGTCCAGGTGTCCTCGCTCTTCTTGACCTCCCGGGAGAGGCCATACAGGGCCGCGGCCAGTTCGACGGCGGGGTCGCCGAGAGCCTTGAGCTCCGCCGGCCGCATCTCCAGCGCCTTGAGCAGGAAGTCCGCCTCGGCCGCTTTCGACCGGGCATAGAGGTCGGCGATGAAGGCGTCCGCGGCCGGGTCGAAGTCGGCCGCCCGGAAGAGCGGGGCGAGGGGTCCTATCCGGTCTTTTTCGGGGAGGCGCGAGAGGCGGGAGAGGAGTTCCTTGACGAGCGCCCGGTCGGTCGGGGGATGATAGTTCTGCAGGTTGAGCTCGAGGCGCTTCTTCGTCTGGTCGAAGTTCCGGTCCATGAAGGCCGATTCCCGCTCCAGGTCCTTCTTTTGTCTTTCGAGGGAGGCCTCGTAAGCCATCCCGGCGAAATTGAGGAGGTTGACCGTCGAACGGAGATAGCCGAGGACAAGCCGGAATTCGACGTCCCGCCGCATCTCGTCGTAGATGGACGCGATCTTCGGCAGGAGATTCCCGTAGGCCGCCCGACGGCCGGGATCCGCCTCGAGGAACGCCTGGAGGGCCTTTTCCTCGGCCCTCTTGCGCTCGACGATCCCGATCCGTTTCATCCCCTGGAGCTTGCCGCGATAGTTCTTCATCGTATTGGCCAGCCCCTTGATCCGGGCGGCATGCTTGATCGCCACGGTCCGGTCGGCCTCTCCCATTTTCTCGAGCAGGTCGATTTGCCAGCCGTACCAGTCCGCGACATAGGGCATCCGGACCTCCTCCTCGTAAGCGAGGAAAGGAGAGGCGGCATGCCGGAACGTCCGGCCCGGGTAGCCGAGGAGGAAGACAAAGTCGTTTTCCCGCACACCCTTGGCCGCCACCTGCAGGAACCGTTTCGGGCGGAAGGGGATATTGCGCGGCGAGAAATCGGCGGGGGAGCCGTCGGGAGCGACATAGGCTCTGAGGAAGGAGAAGTCGCCCGTGTGCCGGGGCCACATCCAATTGTCCTCCTCGCCGCCGAACTCGCCGATCGAGCGGGGCGGGACATAGACCAGACGGAGGTCGCGCAAGTAAGTCGTGACGAAAAGGACATAGGTCTGGCCGGCGAACATCTCGGCGACCTCGGCCCGCTTTCCCGGGTTCTTCTTCTCGGCGGCGGCGACGATCTCTTTCTCGCGGCGCTCTACGGCCTTGGTCCGTGCTTCGGCTGACAGGCCGGGCTTGGCCGCCGCCAGGACCTCGGCCGAGACGTCGCGGAAAGACTCCGTGATGCGGGCCGTCATCCCCTTGGCCTCGATCTCCTCGGCCCGCGTCCGGGCCAGGAAGCCGTGACGGACATAGTCGTTCGCGGCGGAGCTGGCGGCCTGGGCCGCCCCGAAGGCGACATGATGGTTGGTGATGATCAGGCCCTCGGGCGAGACGAACGAACCCGTGGCGCCGAGAGAGACGATGCCGTAGACGAGGCTCGCCCGGTCGGGGCTGAAGATATCTTCCACCGGGATCTCCAGCCCTTTGGCCCGCAGGTTGAGCTTGGCGAGCTCGCTCACCGGCCACATCCCCTCGTCGGCCGCCGTCGCGGCCCGGAGGGCGAACCCGGCTACGGTCAGCAAAAGCAGGCAGATAAGGACCTTTTTCATGGCGCGTGTCCTCTACTTCTTATCCTTCATGAACGCTTCGAGCTCTTTCGTCTCGCGCGGAATGCCGGCCGTCAGGTTCTCCAGGCCCGAATCCGTGACGAGGATGGTGTTCTCGATCCGGACGCCGATCCTCTCCTCGGCGAAGATGACCATGGGTTCGTTAGCGAAAACCATCCCCGGCTCCAGCACCGCCGGCCCGCCGCCGACGTCGTGAACGGCCAGGCCGACATAGTGTCCGAAGCCGCCGCCGAGCCGCTTGAAGACGTCCTTGTCCAGGTCGAAGCCCCGGGCGACGAGGATCTCGCGGACCCGCTCCCGGATCTCCGCCGCCTTGAGCCCGGGCCGGTAGAGACTCAGATTGGCGGTGTGGACCGCCAGGACGGCCTCGTACACCTCCTTTTGCCGCGGCGTGAACTTGCCGTTCACGGGGAAGGTGACGGTGATGTCGATATCGTAGTTGTTGAGGTCGGGCCCGCAGTCCATGACGACGATGTCACCGTCTTCGAGGATCCGGTCGTGCTTATAGTAGTGGACGTAGGGATGGTTCTCGCCCGAGGAGATGATCGCATAATAGGCGAGGTCCTGGGCCCCTTGCTTCTTGCACTGGTATTCGAAGAGCGCGGCCAGCTCGTATTCGGGCATCCCCGGCCGGACGGCCTTGAGGACTTCCCGGTAAGCCTGGACGCCGATGCGGCCGGCGCGGCGGAGGAGCTCGACTTCGGCCGGCGATTTATAGACGCGCAGCGCCCAGATCAGGGGCGAGGCGTCCTTGACGACAGCGGCGGGCGAGCGGTCGCGCAGCAGGCGGACGAACTGTTGTTCGCGCGTCAGACGGCCGTCCAGGGGGTTGTAGGTCATGGCCCGCATCAGCGTCCCGAGTTTCTCCAGCGAGCATTCCCGGGCCAGCTCCTCGGGCTGGAACGGCGTGTAAAAGACATAGGCCTGAGAGCCGAGCCGGGTGAGGTAGTTGAGGAGCTGGTCGGCCGGCAGGACGGCCTCGATCCCCGTGGCCGCCTGGGGATTGTTGACGAGTTCGAGGGAGATCCCGTCATTGCGGGCCGCGCGCTCCGTGAGCGTCAGGAAAAGGACGCTCTGCCGGCGCTTGCCGTCCACGACGAGGGCGGCGTTGGGCGCCTCGATACCCGTGAGGTAGAGAAAATCGTTGCTCTGGACGAACGGGACGAAGGCCGTGGGGGGCTGAGCGCCCAGCACAACGACCGCGCCGTCGGCCGCCTTGTCCATGAGTTTGGCCCGGCGGGCCGCGTACTCCGCCTTGTCGAAGACGAGCGGCCCGGCCGCAAGCGAGGCGCAGACGGCGGCGCCGATAAGCAACCCGACCGCGAATCCAACGGGAAATCTATGACGCATCATTGACCAACCTCCTCGGCGGCCGGCTCAACCCTGTCGGCCGTCACGCTTTCCTTTTTTAGTGACCTCGTTCCGATGACTTGTCGTTTACCTGATCAGGTAAAAAGCCCGCGGATAGCCGTCCACCCAGCGGGGTCCCGCGGCCGTGAACATGGCCTCGTCCTCGAGCCCCAGGCTGACCTTGGCGTTCCCCCACTCGGGGACAACCCCCGTGGCGCTGAGCTCGATGGAATAAACGGTCGACGGATAGAGGGGGTGCTCCCCCGTGCCCGGAACGAAG
>Ga0299915_10004007_pt1 | contig 10687 bp, 9 predicted proteins | sample RVTome_13_FD_200263 | JGI IMG/M metagenome (GOLD analysis project Ga0299915, IMG submission 200263) | Soil microbial communities from uranium-contaminated site in the Upper Colorado River Basin, Wyoming, United States - RVT92D227 (version 2) ... | reverse complement strand
CCGCGAAAACAGAAGCCAAGGGGACGCGGCAAGCAATGCCATCATCATCTTAGATACCCTTTCTCAACTCCTCAAGGCAGAGATTGAGGAGAATTTAGACTCCTTTGCCACCCTTTTTGGAGGCATCTCCTTCTTCGATTCATTCACGGATCCTCAGGAAACGTAACTTATTTATCAGGTAATTTTTCTTAAAAACCACCTCGTGAAACGAACAATGATCAAAGCTCTGGGAAAGCCTTAATAATTGAAGGAGCCCTTTAAAAATCTGTGTCATCCAAAATAATCTATGTAATCAAGAATCTTTAATTTAAGACAATCTTTAATTTAAGACTTGACAAATGGTTTTTGTTGGTTTATTATCAGAATTGACTGATAATTCTGAATATTTATTATTATCAGAAATCACTGTAATGGGAGGCAATGAAATGTCTAAAAAAAATCAGAAGGCCTGCTGCACACCTGTGGAAATGGGGATGAATTATTGCAAAGTCGAATCGATCATCAGCGTCGATGAACGAGGACAGATGGTGCTTCCCAAAGAATTGAGAGACAGGGCAAATATCCGCGCAGGTGATAAACTGGCTATTATCAGTTGGGATAAAGGTGGGGAGGTTTGCTGCATCTATTTGATCAAGGCAGAACATTTAGCAGAGCGTGTGAAGGATTTTCTTGGTCCGATGATGAAAGGTGTAGCTACAACCTAATACCAAACGCATATTTTAGAAATGGCAATCGTGTCATTTCGCAATAGAGGAGATTCTCATGGATGAAACAGAAGGTAACCTCTTAGAACAGCTGGAGGATCTTTCTAAACCTACAAGCTGTTGACCACAAAGTGGAGTGGCTCAGTTGAGCCTTCCCAGTTTAAAACAGCCCTTTGTCATCGGCTCAATCCAAACCTCAGTTGGCCCTGTGCCTCAGGTTTCGTCATCTCTTGCTTGGGCAGCCCGTTTAGGAACTTATAAGGCTCGCTGGGGGATAGGCCGCATGCATTACACCATCGAACCCGGTCTTTATGCCTTGGGAAAGCCCGATGAACGGTCCCCGGTCTTGGTCACAGCCAATTACAAGATGAGCTTTGACAAGCTGCGCGAGGCATTGCTAGGCCGGAACATGTGGATACTGGTTCTGGATACTAAAGGAATTAATGTCTGGTGTGCTGCAGGTAAGGGGACCTTCGGAACGATGGAGCTCGTTGGTCGAATCAAATCAAGTGGCCTGAACCAGATCGTCTCACACAGGGAATTAATTCTACCCCAGTTATCAGGTCCAGGAGTTGCGGCTCACCATGTCAAGAAATTATCCGGGTTTAAAGTTATTTATGGCCCCATCAGGGCGACAGATCTAACGATTTTCTTGGACGATGGGCTTAAAGCGACACCAGAGATGAGGCTCAAAACCTTTACAACATGGGAGCGAATGGAAGTCATTCCAATGGAACTTATTGGAGCCCTAAAAGTGGGTATTATTGTCATTCCTATCCTTTTCTTCTTATCTACCGTTGGGAAGTCGGGAGAAGGTTGGATGAATGCTTTGAGCCATGGCTATTTTTCGGCTCTATCACTTCTGACCGCTATTCTGGCTGGTGCTGTTTTGGCACCTTTATTGTTGCCATGGTTACCCGGCCGGGCTTTTTCTATCAAGGGCCTTAGCCTTGGGTTCCTTTTCACTGCAATCCTCATGGCTTTTTTCTGGAATGACTGGATCACAGGGACAGGCCGTCTGGAAATACTGGCTTGGTTTTTTCTTATACCTGCGGTCTCGGCTTATCTGGCGATGAATTTTACAGGAGCATCGACTTACACTTCTCTCTCAGGGGTAAGGAAAGAAATGCGTTGGGCATTACCAATGGAGATCGGTGCGGGAATTGTTGGGCTCATTCTCTGGTTTGGGTCACATTACATTGCATAAGGAGTTCGAATGATGGGACAGTTGATCTATCTCAAGGATGTTGTCACATTAAAGCTTGAGCAAAAAAAATGTGTGGGTTGTGGTGTATGTCTATTGGTCTGCCCCCATGCTGTGTTGAGTCTAACAAACGGCAAGATTGAGATCGCAGATCGCGATGCCTGTATGGAATGTGGTGCCTGTGCCCGAAATTGTCCTGCTGAAGCTCTCAACGTGCGTTCGGGGGTGGGCTGTGCAGTTGCGGTGATCAATGCCATGCTGGGTCGAAAAAGCTCTTCCTGCTGTTGCGTGGTAGATTCGGAAGAGAAATCAGGCGATCTTTCCGAAAGCTCTCCAAGTGCTAATCGTCCAGGCTGCTGTTAGCTGTGGTGGAGCTGTGAAGAAGATTAATTAGGGTCGCCTATTCTTAATTATTCTGTTGTTTTGACTGTGGCTGTTAGAGCGGCTATAGATTTATTTTTCAGGCTAACTTTGATTCTTCATAAAGACCGATCTTCGCTGGATTGAACAACTCTGAAGTTAAGGCTGGTCAGTACATGATTCCCATCACGTGCTTCAGCCTTCCAGTTTCCGGCGTGTTGTGGCCGGAAAGTGAAATAGCTATAAACTGACCATGCGGGAGGTTTGACATCGATTTCCATTCGATAGTACTCCTTCCCTTCCCATAGCCAAATATGTGCAATCTTCCCTGCTCTCGGAGTCTTGATTCTTGTGAAGAAGTAACCCCTTTGGTGATTGGATGTAAATTCTGAACATTTCCCGGTCAGAAACTGTTGACCGCCGTCTCTTTCAACCCCTTTCCCGATACTGGCCTCGAGAACTTTGAAATCAGGAGTCTGTTGTGTGGCGACATCCTTGACTTCCAACTTCTCCAATCCTGAAACCTCCTTTTGTTGAGCCGTATAATTTGTTTGAGCCCTCACCTCTTGCTGGATTGCCGGAGAGGGTAAGACGGAGGAAAGCAAGATAGGTTTAGGTTTCTCTTCTATAGGTTGGCGCGCGGGATAGAAGATGAAGATTATCGTGAAGAGAATAGCTGCGAAGATTAGAGAGAAAAAAAACCATGATCTGACGCTCTTTTTCGGGGTTGAAACTTGCTGTTGCAACTCGATAGGCTCTGGAGGAGCGAGACTTTCCAGATAGTTTTGATACTGGAGAACAATGCCTTTCGGATCGAGGGCGAGATATCTGGCGTAAACATTCAAGTACCCTTTTATGTAAAGGGCGGGAGGAAGAAGCTCATATCTATCTTCTTCGATGGCTTTGAGGTGATGCTCCTTTATCTTGGTAACCTTAGAGATTTCCTCCAGTGAGATGTTTCGCATCTCCCTTTCTTTTTTTAAAAATTTCCCTGGAGACTCCATCGTTGCTTATACCAAAGAAAATCCAGTTTGTTATTTAATTCTTTACGTTATTGTAAGTATAAATGTTGATTTGAGAAGGACTGACCTGAATAAATTTAGGCAATTGTCATGCCAAAGAATAAGAGTTGTAATATATTGAAACTTAAGAATATTATGAAATGAAAGGATCGTTCAAATGTCATTTTGTGCCAAATTTTGTCTCGTTTGTGACTATTTATCAAAGGAGTAAGGGGAGTATGCACCAACAATAAAAAAAGGGCAGGCCGTTTGGCCTGCCCTTTTGGTAACCATGCTGTTTCCGCCACCACTATTTTTCTTTGAGTATGTTATTTTTGTGGGCGCTTTCTGATTAATGCATTCCTGGACCGGGGCCGTGTGCTTCTCCTTTTTTCATCAGCAGGACTAAGGGAATAATAAGCATCATCATCATTGAGAGAAGGTAAAAGGCATCATTAAATGACAACATGGATGCTTGCTTTATCACCTCGCCATAGATCAAACCTAAACTTCCCTGGTCGGAAAGGGAAGGTATAAACCCTTTCTGCTGCAATATCTGAGAGATATTGGGAAGAGCAATCTGGAAGTTTCTATCGAAGGGGGTGAGATGTTCTACGAGATGGACCTGATGAAACTGAGCCCTTCTGGCAAGCATGGTGGTAATAAAGGCAACGCCAAAGCTACCTCCGAGGTTTCTCAAAAGGTTGAATATCCCCGTAGCATTTCCCATCTCTTCTTTTCTTATGCTTGACATGGTCATCGTTGTAAGGGGGATAAAGAGAAAACCCATGCCTACACCCAGCACGACTCTTGGCCAAAAGACGGTATTGAAATCAACATTAAGATTAAACTGTCCCATCATGTGGACTGAATAGCCAGCTACAGCAATGCCAAAGGCAAGGATTACCTTTGGGTTGACTTTTGTTATGAGTTTCCCTGCTATGGGCATTGCGATCATGGTGGCAATGCCACCGGGGCCGAGTGCCAGGCCTGCCAGGAAGGACGTATATCCCATCAACGTCTGGAGGAAAATGGGCAGCAGCACAATGCTCCCAAAGAGATTGAAGAAAACGAAAAACATGATGACATTCCCTGTGCTAAATGAAAGGTTCTTGAAAGTCCTTAAATTAACGATAGGATTCTCTGCAAAAAACTCTACTAGGATAAACATGATCAAAGAGGAGATGGAGATGTAACTCATCCAGGTGATGAAGCCGGATGAAAACCAGTCTTCCCTCTCTCCTTTGTCAAGGACGATCTGAAGGCATCCCAATCCAATCACTAAAAATAAAAGCCCCCAGTAATCAATCTTCATTTTTATTCGCTGCATGTAGGGGGGGTCGATGATAAAAAACAGGGTCATCAGGATTGAGATGATTCCTATTGGGACGTTGATGTAGAATATCCAGTTCCAGGACCAGTTGTCTGTGATCCATCCTCCCATGAGAGGGCCAATAATGGGTCCGATCATGATACCGACGCCGAAGATCGCCATGGCCATCCCGTGCTGATGGGGTGGAAATGTTTCCAGAAGAATGGCTTGAGAAATGGGTTGAAGGGCGCCGCCCCCAAGACCTTGGAGGACTCTGAAAAATACAAGGCTCTGGAGATTCCATGAAGAGCCACACATAAAAGAACTGAATGTAAAAAGGGAGATAGAGAAGATGAGATAATGTTTTCTTCCAAAGAACCTGCTCAGCCATCCGGAAATGGGGATGATAATGGCATTGGATACAAGATAAGAGGTGATCGTCCAGGTGGATTCATCAATCCCCGCGGAGAGGCTTCCGCGGATATGATCGAGAGAGACGTTGACGACCGATGTATCCACGATCTCGATGAGGGTAGGAAGCATGACTGTGATGGCAACAATCCACCGGTTCATACCAACCCCGTTTCCCCCCCGGCTCTCACGAAGGAAATCTTACACGAATGGAAAGAATTTAATCTTTTTGGAAAAAGCGTAAGGGGAAACTTAAAATTTGAAGCACGAAATCCTCGCCTGCCAAAGAACTTGTTCGGCGGGCAGGCGAAATTCGAAACAAGCACAAATGTTCGAAATATTAATTTTCGAAACAAAAAGAGTTTAGAATTTTGAAATTGAAATATTGGATTTGTTTCGGATTGATTCCTGCGGAATGCTTCGCGCGATATTCGGATTTCGGATTCTTTCAACATCCCAAAACTTATCTTGTGCTGATTATATTGGTTTACTGCTCAACTAAAATGGTCGGTACGACTGACATCCCAATCCTTAAATTGTGTGAAAGATCTGTGTTTTGATCGAGAATGATCTTGACGGGTATTCGTTGCACGATCTTGACATAGTTTCCTGTTGCATTCTCGGGTGGGAAGAGGGAGAAAACTGCCCCTGTGCCCGCTTGGACACTTTCCACTTTTCCATAAAATACCTTACCAGGGTAGGTATCCACTATTATTTTCACCTTCTGCCCTGGTTTTACTCTCTCCAGTTGGGTTTCCTTATAATTGGCAGTGATCCAAATATCATTAAGAGGGACAACGGCCATGAGGGATTGTCCAGGCTGGATTTGATTACCGATCTCAATAGACTTCTTAGCGATGTAACCATCTGAGGATGAATAAATCCTTGTGTAACTTTTGCTCAACTCTGCCCCTTTGAGAATGGCATCTTTCTGTTGAATCTGCGCCTGCTGCGGGATGAGAGATGTTTCTGTTTGTTTGATCACCGCCTTCTGAGTTTCAAGGGATGCCTCAAGCTGTTTGATGCGCTCCTTGGCTGCCTTCACCTGTGCTATCGCCACATCGTAAGCAGTTTTTGCTTTATCATACTGTTCCCTTGGGATCACTTCCTTTTTAAGAAGAGATTCTGCTCTCTTGAAGTCAACCTCGGCCTGCCGGAGATTGGCCTGCTGAAGTTCAAGGTTTGCTCTTGCCTCTTCCAACGAGGCAATGATCCCTGTCAACTGTTTTTTGGCTGTGTCCACCTTATCCCGGATCTCAGAAAGTTTTGCTTTCTCGGTCTCAAGACCCGCCTGCGCCTCTTTAACCCTGACTTCGTAATCTGTTGAATCAATCTCGAGGATGGGGTCGCCCTTTTTTACAAACTGATTGTCTTTGACATAGATCGCCTTCACCGTACCAGAGATCTTTGAAGCAATGACATGTACTCTGCCATCCACAAAAGCATCATCAGTTGAGATGTGGGTCGCTTTATATTCTCTATAAAAAAAGAGCACCACCGCTCCGATGATAATGATGATGGGAAATAAAATAAAGGCAATGATCTTTTTTCTCTGGTTATTTGGTTTCCCTTTATTCTCTTCCATTGACTCCAGTTCCTCCTATCTATTTCCTGGATAAAAATAACATATTTATGGTAGTGCTTGTATTGTTAATTGTAAAGTCTTTTTGATTTCCCAAAAACAATCCATAGATAACAATTGCTTTTTGAACCAATTTTTATTAATTAGATTTTTACCTGTTTTAATCTTAGAATTTTCTTCTAATGTTTATGAAGGAAATCCCCCCACTCCCTTCCTCTCCCCTTGGGGGAGAGGGGAAGGGTGAGGGGAATTAGATTTTAAGGAGGTGCTTCATGGATCGAAGAAGAGAGGGGATTGGTGACCTGTATCATCAAGAGACAAAATATCGAAGAGAAGCCATGCCGCGAGGAGGGCTCGATTGGGCACATCAACCCACTCCATATAAAGAATTTCCTTATGCATTAAAATATTTTCCTATTCGTCCTCTGGATCAAAAGGGTGGAAAATCCCTATGGGAGACCATCGCTCAAAGGCGATCCATCAGGGAATTCTCCGATCAATTCATCACCTTCTCCGAACTTTCCCAATTGATCTGGGCTATCCAAGGGGTCACTTTGAAGGGTTCGGGATTTGAATTCAGAGCCTCACCCTCTGCCGGTGCCCTTTACCCCATTGAGACTTATCTCGTAGTGAACCGAGTTGAAGAAATTTCACCAGGGCTCTATCACTATAATGTGAAGGAGGCTCAATTAATTCTTTTAAAGGAAGGCCATTTTGGTCCTGAGCTTTGTCAAGCTGGATTGGGTCAGGAGATGTTTGAGGAGGCTTCGTGTGTCTTCGTCTGGACAGCCATAGTCGAACGATCGAAGTGGAAATATCGTGAGAGGGCTTATCGCTACATCTACATGGATGTGGGGCATATCGGCCAGACCCTCTATTTGGCTGCTACAGCATTGAACCTTGGGTGTTGCACCGTAGGTGCCTTCTTTGATGAAGAGGTAGACCGTGTCATTGGTGTGGATGGGAAGAATGAAATTTCTGTCTACCTTGGAGCAGTGGGCCGTGTTCGATGAGTGAGTTTGGAGTATTTAGGTCGCCTACCTGCCCTGCCTACCGCAGGCGGGTGCTAAAGGCCCCTCAAACCCTTTGGTTTGAAGGGCCTTTATTTTTGGTTTAAAAGCTGATCTTCGTTGATTTTTGTCCGAAAATTCATTATTTATTAGAAATATAAAACTTTTAGAAACGTGGGGGGGTTCAAATGGAGAAGGTAGAGTTGAAAAAAGGGATTTTTTGGGTTGGAGCGGTCGATTGGAATATAAGAGACTTTCATGGCTATTCTACATCCTTGGGAACGACCTACAACGCCTATTTGATACTGGATGAGAAGAATGTTCTTGTGGATACAGTGAAGGCTCCCTTCTATCTCGAGATGCTGGGACGCATTTCAGAGATCATCGATCCTTCAAAAATTGATGTAGTCGTTTCGAATCATGTGGAAATGGACCACTCCGGTTCGCTTACTCAGATTGTCGAACGGATTGGAAACCCAACCGTGATTACTTCTGAGAGGGGTCAGAAGGGCCTGACGAAACATTATAAAAAATCGCTGAAATTCAAGGTTGTGAAGAGTGGAGAAACATTTTCCATTGGTCATCGGACCCTCACCTTTGTGGAGGCTCCAATGCTTCACTGGCCAGATAGCATGTTCACCTATATCAAAGAAGATCAACTCCTTTTGCCGAACGACGCCTTTGGTCAGCATATTGCTTCTTCCCAGAGGTTTGAAGATGAGGTGAGGGACGGGGTGATGAAACACGCCGCAAAATATTATGCCAATATCCTCTGGCCTTTGGCGCCACTGATTTTGAAGAAAGTGGATGAAGTGGTGAAGATGGGAATCCCCATCGATATGATTGCGCCCAGCCATGGTCTCATCTGGAGGAGGGACCCCAGCCGAATCATTCAGGCCTATGTGGATTGGAGCCAGGGAAAGGCAGGAAATAAAATCCTCGTCATCTATGATACGATGTGGGGAAGTACGGAAAGTGTTGCCAAGGCTATCTTGAAAGGCTTGATCGAGGAGGGGGTTGAAGCGAGACTTCTCCATCTTCGGTCCAATCATCGGAGCGACATCATCGAAGAGATGTTGGAGGCAAAGGGAATCCTTTTAGGGTCTCCCACTTTGAACAACGGGATGTTTCCAACGATGGGAGATTTATTAACTTATATGAAAGGGTTGAGACCGAAAGGAAAAATTTTTGGCCTTTTCGGATCGCATGGATGGGGGGGAGGAGCGATCAAAGAAATGAAGAAGGTTCTCGAGCAGGAGAAATTCGAGATTTGGGAAAAGGAACTTTCCGTCCAGTTTGTGCCAGATCCAGAAGAATTGAAAAATGCGATTCAATTTGGAAAAGATTTCACCAATAAAATTAAAGGCGCATAGAGCAGAGGGCAGTGAGCATAGGGTTTCTCTCTTTTAAATTTTATTTGATGGTCTTTCGCCATGCGCTATGCCCTATGCCCTTTGCGATTTAGGTGATAGGGATGGCAGAAGAGATTGGTTCCTACAATCGGATTGTTATCGAGCATTTGAACCATCCGAGGAATATGGGTGAGATGGAGAATCCCGATGGAGTCGGAGAAGCTCAAAATCCTGTCTGTGGTGATACGATGCGGCTCTTTATCAAGGTAGAGACGGATCGGATCATTGATGCGAAATTTCTAACCTTCGGGTGTGGGGCCGCCATCGCTTCTTCAAGCATCACGACAGAGATGATTAAAGGAAAGACGATTGAAGAGGCTCTTATGATTTCAGATCAGGTAATCTCCGAGGCCCTCGGTGGACTTCCACCGGCCAAGATCCATTGTTCCATCCTGGCAGAGAAAGCCATCAATGCGGCTGTCTTAGATTATCGAAAGAGGAGAGGGGAGTGACCGGATGATTCAAAGGGAGTCTGCTCTTCGTTTATTAAAAAAAGTGGTCGAAGAATCTCCTGCTGATCAAACAGAGGCTATCCTCTTAACAGAGAATTCATCCCTCACCCGTTTTGCCAGCTCTGCGGTTCACCAACATGTGGCTGAGAGAAACCAGACGGTCATCCTTCGAGTGGTTTTGGGGAAAAAGATTGCAGTGGTCGCAACAAATATTTTTCTGCCATCTTCATTAAAAAAATCTCTTCAGAAGGCAATTTCCCTGGCCAAGGTTCAACAACCAAACGATGAATTTATTTCTTTGGCAGGACCGAAACCCATTCCTGAGATCGAAGCCTTTTCTAAAAATATTAGCACCCTCACACCCAATCAAAAGGTGAAGATGATTAAAAGTCTCTTGAGGCGGGTAAAAGAAAAGAAATGCAAAGCTTCTGGTGCCTTTTCGAATGGAGAGGTTGAACTGGCAGTAGTCAATTCACTTGGAGTGGAGGCCTATCAGAAATTTTCTGACCTATTCTTCCATCTGATCGTGGAGAATGGGAAGAATTCTGGTTATGCGAGTTTCGTGGCAAGGAACCCTGATCAATTAGATGTTGATTCCCTGGCCCAAGAGGCAATGAGAAAGATATCCAATGAAGAACCGATTCAGATTGAACCAGGAGAGTATGAGGTTATCTTAGAACCTTATGCAGTGAGTGAACTCTTATCCTTTCTGGGCTATCTGGGTTTTCATGCCCTGGCTGTTCAAGAAGGCCGAAGTTTTTTCTCTAATAGGTTTGGGGAAAAGATGGTGGACGAAAAGGTGACGGTTTACGATGACGGTCTTGACCCAGAAGGATTGCAAGTTCCTTTCGACTTTGAAGGTATTCCAAAGAAAAAGGTCACCTTTTTTGATAAAGGGGTGGCGAAAGAGGTGACTTATGATTCCTTCACGGCAGGACGAGAGGGAAAAGACTCCACTGGGCATGGCTTGATCGCACCCAATACAGCAGGCCCCATTCCCATCAATCTTTTTATGAAGGGAGGAGAATCTTCCCTGGAGGAGATGATTAAATCTGTTCGAAAAGGAATTTATGTGACCCGATTCCATTATACCAATGTGGTCGAACCCATGAAGGCTGTCATCACTGGGATGACTCGGGATGGGACTTTTTTGGTTGGGGAAGGGGAGATCAAAAGACCGATCAAGAATCTTAGGTTTACAGAATCCATCCTGAAGGCTCTTTCTCAAGTGGCCGCCAT
>Ga0299915_10004006_pt1 | contig 10688 bp, 10 predicted proteins | sample RVTome_13_FD_200263 | JGI IMG/M metagenome (GOLD analysis project Ga0299915, IMG submission 200263) | Soil microbial communities from uranium-contaminated site in the Upper Colorado River Basin, Wyoming, United States - RVT92D227 (version 2) ... | reverse complement strand
TCCGAGTTCGACCACCACGAGGCCGCCCCCAGCCAGCACGAGATCGACCTCAAGTACACGACGGCCCTGGAGATGGCCGACTCGGCCATGCTCTTTCGCTACATGGTGAAGAAGGTGGCCCGCATGCACGGGCTCTACGCCACATTCATGCCCAAGCCCATCAACGGCATCAACGGAAGCGGCATGCACGTCCATCAATCCCTCTGGAAGAAAGGGAAGAACGTGTTCTTTGACCCGAAAGGTCCCTTCCACCTTTCGGGGACCGCCAGGTCCTACATGGCCGGATTGATAACCCATGCCCGGGAGATGTCGGCCGTCCTCAGCCAGTGGGTGAACTCTTACAAGCGGCTAATCGAAGGCTACGAAGCGCCGGTCTACGTGGCCTGGGGCCAGAAGAACAGGTCGGCCTACATCCGGGTCCCCGAGTACCAGCCGGGGAAGGAACACGCGACACGCATCGAGCTCCGTTGCCCCGACCCCGGATGCAACATCTACCTCGCGTTGGCCGTCATGTTCTCCGCCGGCCTGAGCGGGATCAGGGAAGGAACGGCCCTGCCCCCCCCCGTGGAAGAGAATATTTACAAGATGAGTCCTTCGCGCCAGCGGAAGTTCGAGATCGGGACCCTGCCGCGGGACCTCAGCGAAGCCGTCAGGATCATGGAAAAGAGCGATCTCATGAAAGACATCCTGGGCGGCCACATTTTCTCCAGGTTCCTGGCCAACAAGCGTCACGAGATAGAGGAATACAACAAGAATGTCTCCGGGGAATTCGACAAGCGGGTCAGCGATTACGAGGTCAGAAAATATCTGCCATTTCTATAAGAAAGGCCAGACAGGCTAGCCTGTCTGGCTCTTTTTCCTCACGTGTCTCGTTCTTCCACCCAAAATTGCCGATAAGACGTGAGTCGGAAGAAAGAATCCTATCGGCAATTTTAGGACAAGTTCAGTTGCTTGATGTTATCGAACCTTATATAATAGGAAGCGGCGGGGGAGGAAAAGAGCTTCTTTTCCGCCGCGGCATGACGATGACCCTGAAAGACATCCTGGTGCTGGTCGATGGAGAATTGCTGACGCCGGAGATGGATATCGGGATCGAATGCCCGGGGATTTTTGCCTCGGACCTGATGAGTGATGTCTTGACCTTCGTCAACCCCGGCTCCGTCCTGTTGACCGGCCTGGTCCATTCCCACGCGGTTCGCACCGCCTGCCTGACGGACGTCACGGCCATTGTTTTCGTTCAGGGAAAAAGGCCGGACATGAAGGTCGTCGACGAGGCCAGGGAGAAGAACCTGCCCGTCATCTCGACGGGGCTGAGCATGTTCGAGGCATGCTCGAGGCTCGCTCAGTCCTTTCCCGAACGCGCCCGATGAAAGAAGACGCCTCTTTCCAGCAGGACTTCCTGATCAAGGGAGGGGACTTCGCCGGGGCGGGCAAGGTATCCTGCGAGATCAAGAATCTCCTGAAAGAACTCGGGCTCAACTCCCAGGTCGTCCGCCGCGTCGCAATCGCCGCCTATGAAGCTGAGATGAACGTTATCATGTATGCCCGGGAGGGGCGGTTCGACCTCCTCATCACCCCGCAAAAGATCCGGATCATCGTCGAAGATCAGGGCCCCGGCATCGAAAACGTCGATCTCGCCATGCGGGAGGGCTACTCGACGGCAACGGAGGAGATGCGGGAACTCGGATTTGGCGCCGGCATGGGACTTCCCAACATCAAGAAAAACTCCGATCGTTTTTTGATCACCTCAAAGCCGGACCACGGGACAAGGCTTGAGATAACGATCTTGACGAACGGGCAGAGGCCGCAATGACGGAAAATCTCATCCATTCGCTTCATGTCAGCGCCGAGAAGTGCATCGGCTGCGTCCATTGCCTGACCTCCTGTCCGACGAGGGCGATTCGCATCAAGGACGGCAAGGCCCGGATCATCGGCGAGCTTTGCATTGACTGCGGGGAATGCATCCGCTTTTGTCCCCAGGACGCCATAGAAGCCCGCACGACGTCGTTCTCAGACCTCGACTCCTTCAAGTACAAGGTCGCCATCCCGGCGACGGTCCTCTACGGGCAATTCGACAACGCAACCCTGCCCAGTGAGATCCTCTTCGCCCTGCGCCGGGTCGGGTTTGACTACGTTTACGAGCTCAGCACGATCTGCGAGCTCAACAACGCCGCCATCGAGAAATACCTCAACGATCACCTCAGGCCCCGCCCGCTCATCGCTTCGACCTGTCCTGTGGTCGTCCGCCTTATCCAGCGTCGTTATCCCTCGCTCTGCGAGCTGATCGCCCCCATCGAACCGCCGCGGGAGATCGCGGCCAAGATCCTGAGAACAACACTTCCCCGGGCGCTCAAAATACCCCCGGCTGACATCGGGATCATCCACATCACTCCCTGTCCGGCGAAAATGGTTTCGATCAACAGCCCGGCGACGATGGCCAAGTCCTATCTCAACGGCGCCATTTCGATCCGGGACATCTACGGGCCGGTCCTTCAGGCCCTCCGGCAAAACAAGGAAGACACGATCATGTGCCACCTCTTCCCGGAGATCCTCTTCAGCGGCATCGGCCTGGGCACGGCCCTCTCGGGAGGAGAGACGCGAGGGCTGAAAAACCATCGAACGGTCGCCGTCTCAGGTGTCCGGGACACCATCCGCGTCCTGGACCAGATCGAATCGGGGCTCCTTAAGGACGTGGACCTGCTGGAGTGCATGGTCTGTCCCGACGGCTGTGTAGGAGGCCCGTTGGCCGTCGAGAACCGCTTCCTGGCGAAAAGCCGGATCCTCCGCCTGGTCAGCGCGATGGGAGAGCGGACCGTCATCAACCAATCCGACATGAACCTTCTCTATCACGAGGATTTCCTGTCCTTCCACCACCCGGTGATGCCCGTGGGGACTCCTCCACTTGACGCCGACCGCGCCCGGGCCATTCAAAAGGCCCGGAAGCGGAATAAGCTCATCAATCGGCTGCCGCACAAGGACTGCGGGGCCTGCGGCGCCCCGGATTGCCGGACGCTCGCCGAAGATGTCATTCGCGGCCTGGCGGGCCTCGCCGACTGTCCGTTCATGAAGAAGGAGGATGCATGAATCTCAAGGAGCTTGTCGACCGGCTCGACCTCAAGATCCACACGGGAGGGAAGGACCTGGCCAGGACGATCGGCGGCGGCTACGCGAGCGATCTTTTGAGCGATGTCATCGCCCATGGCCGGAAAGACGATCTCTGGGTCACCCTTCAGGTCCATCCGAACATCATCGCCGTCGCCGTGCTCAAGGAGCTGGCGGCGATCCTTCTCGTCAACGGACGCGAACCCTCCGCGGAAACCATCGAGCGGGCGGAAAAAGAACGGGTTCCCATCCTCGGAAGTCCGCAGAGCGCCTTTGAATGCGCGGGAAGGCTTTATGGGCTGGGGATCAAAGGGCATTAATGGCGCTCAGGCGCTTCCGGGCCGACCTCCATATCCATTCCTGCCTCTCGCCGTGCGGGGAATTGACGATGTCTCCGCGCCGGATCGTCAAGCAAGCCCTCGCCGAAGGTCTGGACATCATCGCCCTGAGCGATCATAACACGGCGGAAAACGCGGCGGCGGCGATCCGGGCCGCGGCGGGAACGAGGCTGGCGGTCCTTCCCGGAATGGAGCTTACGTCCGAAGAAGAAGTCCACATCCTGGGCCTCTTTGAAAGCATGGACGACGTCCTCCCCCTGCAAGAGGAGGTTTTCCGAAAACTCCCCGAGGTCGCTTCGAAAAAAAAGTTCATCGAGGATCAAGTGATCGTCAACGAGGATGATGAAGTGATGGGCTTCAGTCCGCACTGTCTCCTGGCCGCGACGCGACTCGACGTCTATGAGATCGTCGAACTCGTCCACCGTCACGGCGGACTGGCGATCGCTTCCCACATCGACCGGGAAGCTTTCGGGCTGATCTCCCAGCTTGGTTTCATTCCTCCCGACCTGGGAATCGACGCCTTCGAGATTTCCCCCCGAGTGACGATCGCCGAAGCTCGTGCAACCTGCAAGGACTGGGCGCGCCTCCCGCTGGTTCGTTTTTCCGACGCCCATCGGCCGGAGGAGATCGGCAAGACAACAACCGGTTTCCTTCTCGCTTCCCCCCTCCTGGACGAGATCCGGCTGGCCTTGAAGGGAACGGACGGAAGGGCTATCGAGGAATCGTGATGGAGGACCTGTCTCTCCACATCCTCGATATCGCAGAGAACGCGATCGCGGCCGGAGCGACGCGGATCACCGTGACCATCAACGAGAACGAAGACCGTGACCTCCTGGCGATCCGGGTGTCGGACAACGGACCGGGATTCACACCGGAAGCCCTGCGACGGGCCCTTGATCCGTTCTTCACGACCAAAGGAAAACGGACCGGCCTCGGGCTCCCGCTCCTGGCCCAGGCTGCCGAGCTCTGCGGCGGGGACCTGGCCATCGCGACGGATCCCAAGAAAGGGACCCGGATCGCGGCGCGTTTCCGTCACGGCCACATCGACCGGCCGCCACTGACAAACATGAGGGGAACGATGACGACCCTCGTTATCGGCCACCCCGAGATCGATTTCCGCTATCGCCACCGCCGGGACGGACAGGTCTTCAGGTTCGCGAGCCGCGGCTTTTTCAGGGAATCCGGACTGCCTTCATGGACGGACCCGGTTCTCATCGGACGGGTCGATAAAATGCTGCGAACCGGCCTGCGGAAGATCGGAAGGACTTAATCGCTTGACAAACGCAAATTTGCTCTGATATATATGACGTCTTATTTTTATATGGACAAGAGTATTACGGTCCAGAGCACGGCATCGCCCCTGCTGATTGGATTGCCAACCCGCGAGCGGCCTCAAGTCCCATTTCCCCGGGCCGGACGATCCTCCGCAGACTCCCTGCAGAAGGCTTCTCTGGACGGCACCGTTCACTCCATCCGTCATAGCACTCATATCAACGACCGGAGGGAATGCATTGATTATCAAGAAAGAGAAAATCCAAACCATTATCAAGTTGCACAAGGGTCTAAAAAAGAACCTCATCGCCATCCTCCTTGATATCCAAGCCGCCTACAATTATCTTCCGCCGGAATCCCTCCGTCTGGTCGCGAGTGAGCTCAGGATCCCTCTCGTCGACGCCATCGGCGTCGCCACATTCTTCCGCGCTTTCAGCCTCACCCCCCGCGGCAAACACACGTGCTTGGTTTGCCTGGGGACGGCCTGTCATGTCCGGGGCGGACCGAGGATCCTGGATGAATTCGAACGACGTCTCGGCATCGCCGCCGGTGAAACGACAAAGGACCTCCGTTTCACCCTGGAGACCATCGCCTGCCTCGGTTGCTGCGCCATCGGGCCTGTCGTCGTCATCGACAAGGAATACCACGGTCACGCCACCGTCCGGAAAGTCGGAACAATCCTGAACAAGTATCAGAAACCCCGAAGACGAGGAGCAAGAACGCAGAAATCAAGATCGTCAAGAACCGCAGCCCCCTGACGGGATGGTCATAACGCCTCTTCAAACCAGCCCGAGGAGGATCAGGAGAACACGATCAAAGGAAAGGAAAGCTGATGGCAGAAAAGAAAAAACTCCGCATCCAGGACTTGGCGAAAATCCGGGAAAAAGCCAGGAGCTTGGCGACCATCCGGGAGGGCCGGGGCCGGGCCAAGGTCACGGTCCATATGGGCACGTGCGGGATCGCGGCGGGCGCCCGCGAGATCATGGACGCCCTCCTGGACGAGATGAAGAAAAAGAAGGCCACGGACGTGATCGTGACGACATCCGGCTGCGCGGGGCTGTGCAACCGGGAGCCGATGGCCACGGTCGAGCTCAAAGATCAGCCGCCGGTCAAGTATTTCGATCTCACTCCGGCAAAGATGCGGAAGGTCTTCCTCAAACACGTCCTGGGCGGCCGGCCGGCGACCGAATACGCCCTGGCGGTTGGAAGCGAAACTTTATACTGAAGGGGGACCCTTGAAACAATATCGAGCTCACTTATTAATCTGCGCCGGCACCGGATGTGTTTCCTGCGGATCCTTCAAGATCAAAGAGGCCCTCGAAAAGGAGGTCCGGAAACGGAACCTCCAGGATGAAGTCCTGGTCATCGCTACGGGATGCAACGGATTCTGCGAGAGGGGCCCCATTCTCATGGTTCAGCCGGAAGGCATCTTCTATCAGCAGCTCAAGGTCGAAGACGTCCCCCTCCTCGTCGAAGAGCATCTTCTCAAGGGGAGACCGGTAAAGAAATTCATGTACATCCCGCCCAAGGAGAAAGAGCCGATCCCCAAAATGAGGGACATCGCATTTTTCAAGCACCAACGGCTCATCGTCCTCCGGAACCGCGGCCGGATCGACCCTGAAAAGATCGACGAATACATCGGTTTCGATGGTTATGAAGCCATGGCCAAGGCCCTGGCAGAGATGACCCCGGAGGAGGTCATCGCCGAGATAAGCTCCTCCGGGCTTCGAGGAAGGGGCGGCGCCGGCTTCCCCACGGGCAAGAAGTGGGAAGCCTGCCGTAAAGAAAAGGCGACGCCCAAGTACATCATCTGTAACGGCGATGAGGGGGATCCGGGCGCGTTCATGGACCGTTCCGTTCTTGAGGCCGATCCCCACGCTGTTCTCGAAGGGATGGTCATCGGGGCCAAAGCGATCGGAGCCGAGAAGGGGTTCATCTACATCCGGAACGAATACCCCCTGGCGATCGGGCGCGTCGACATCGCCATCCGCCAGGCGCAGGAATATGGCCTGCTCGGAAAGAACATCCTTGGGACGGGATTCGATTTCGATATCGAAATCATCCAGGGCGCCGGGGCCTTCGTCTCCGGAGAAGAAACCGCCCTGATCGCCTCCGTGGAAGGGCGGATCGCGACCCCCCGGCAAAGACCTCCCTACCCCGCCCAAAAGGGCCTCTGGGGAAAGCCGACGGTGATCAACAATGTTGAGACTTGGGCCACCGTCCCGAATATCATCCGCCGCGGCGCCCAATGGCTTGCGAGCCTCGGAACGGAAACGAGCAAGGGGACGAAGATCTTTTCCCTCGTCGGTAAGATCAACAACACGGGGCTGGTCGAAGTTCCGATGGGAATCACGCTCCGGGACATCGTTTACGGCATCGGCGGCGGTATTCCCCAAGACAGGGAATTCAAGGCCATTCAGATCGGCGGCCCTTCGGGCGGCTGTATCCCCGCCAACCTCCTGGATCTACCCGTCGATTACGAAAGCCTGACCGGGGCCGGGGCCATGATGGGTTCGGGCGGCATGATCGTCTTGGACGACAAGACCTGCCTGGTTGACCTGGCCAAATATTTTCTCAACTTCCTCCGCGACGAATCCTGCGGCACGTGCCTCTCCTGTCGGGAGGGAACGCAAAGAATGTGGGAGATCCTCAAGGACATCACGGAAGGCAAGGCAAAGGAAGAAAACCTGGCTCTCCTCGAAGAGTTGGCCAAAGTGGTCAAGGACGCCTCCTTGTGCGGTTTGGGACAAACGGCCGCCAATCCGGTCCTCTCCACCCTCCGTTATTTCCGGGACGAGTATGAAGCCCACATCAAGCTGAAAAGGTGCCCGGCCATGGTCTGCAAGGAGCTCGTGTCGTCTCCTTGCCAATACTCGTGCCCCATTGACCAGGAGGCTTCGACCTACATCGCCCTCATCGCCAAAAGGAACTTCGAGGAGGCCTTCCGGATCATCATGAAGGACAATCCTCTGCCTTCGGTCTGCGGCCGGGTCTGCCACCATCCCTGCGAGAAGGTCTGCGCGGCCGGCGAGACGGGAGACCCCATCTCCATCCGCGGCCTCAAACGCTTCGTGATGGATTGGGCGGATCGGAACGGCATCAGCTATATTCCGGAGCCCGTCGAACAGAACCGGGAGAGGATCGCGATCATCGGCGCCGGGCCGTCGGGATTAACGGCCGGCTATTTCCTCGCCAGAAAGGGCTTCCGGCCGACGATCTTCGAAGCGCTGCCGGTAGCGGGCGGAATGCTGGCCGTCGGGATCCCCGACCATCGTCTGCCGAAGCCGGTCATCGGCAAAGAGATCGAGAGGATCAAGGCTGCCGGCGTCGAGATCCGGACCGGCATCATCATGGGCCGGGACATCACCATCGAAGGGTTGTTCAAATCCGGCTACAAGGCCGTATTTTGCGCCACGGGGGCAGGCAAGTCCCTGATGATGGGCATTCCCGGGGAAGACGCCCGGGGGGTTCTCCACTCCGTGGAGTACCTGAGAGAGCTGAATCTCGGCAAGAAGGTCCCGGTCGGCAAGCGGGTGTGCGTCGTGGGAGGAGGGAACTCGGCCATCGACGCCGCCCGTGCCGCCCTTCGCGATAAGGACTGCGAGAAAGTGGCGATCTTCTACCGGCGGACCAAGGCCGAGATGCCGGCGTTGGCCGAAGAGGTCGATGCGGCCATCGACGAAGGCATAGATATCCAGTTCCTCGTGGCGCCGGTAAAGGTCGTCACGAAGGACGGAAAAGCGGTCGCCATCGAATGCGTCCGCATGAAGCTCGGCGAGAAGGACTCGAGCGGCCGCCCGAGGCCGGTGCCCATCGAGGGATCCAATTTCACCACTTCGCTCGATACGCTCATCCTGGCCATCAGCGAGCGACCCGACACCTCATATATCGTCGAGGCGGACGGCATCCGCAGGGACCGGGAGAATATCGTCATCGACGGGGAAACAGCCATGACGACATGGGATGGAGTTTTTGCCGGCGGTGACGCCGTTACCGGTCCGCGCACCGTTGTCGAGTCCATGGCCGCCGGCAAGCTTGCCGCCGAAACCATCGAGAAATATGCCGGTGGGCGACCCCTCCGCCGCGAGTATCCTCTCACCCGGCCTTCGATTTACATCGCGCCGGAAATTCTCGGAGAAGAGGAGCTGGATAAAGCCAGGAGGCCTAAGATGAAACACCTCTCCGTCTCCCAGCGGAGGAAGAACTTCAAGGAGGTCGAGATCGGCTTGACCGAAGAAATGGCCGTCCAGGAGGCAAGGCGCTGCCTGAGGTGTGATCTGCAAACCGAGGACGGCAAGATATCCACAGGAAGGACAAAATGATCCCATTCATCTTGAACGGTTTGGAGGTTCAGGCCGAGGAGGGTTGGACCATCCTCGAAGCGGCCAAGTTCTACGGGCTCGAGATTCCGACGCTTTGCTGGAACGAGGGGCTGACCCCATACGGGGGGTGCCGGCTCTGCTTGGTCGAGATCGGAAAGGAACCGGCATCGAAGCTCGTCAGCTCCTGCACGCGCACGGTAGAAAGGGGCCTGGTCGTCCGGACGGACACGCGGCGCGTCATCGAAGCGCGGCGGATGATGATCGAGCTCATGCTCTCGACGGCCCCTTACTCGAAGAAGATCCAGGACCTGGCCTCGAAGTTCGGGGTGACTCAACAGCGGTTCAAGCCCCGCAACGAGGAATGCGTCTTCTGCGGCCTCTGTATCCGGATGTGCGACGAGCAGATGGACGCCCGGGCGATCGGTTTCCAGAACCGCGGCCACAAGCGGAAGATCTCGACGCCTTTCGACATCAAGTCCGAGGAATGCCGGCTGTGCGGCGCCTGCATGTACGTCTGCCCCGCCTGCTCGCTCCGCTGCCAGGGGCCGAATGCCGACACGGACATCTGCAACGCCTGCCTAACGATGGACCCCAGCTGTCTGGATCACTACGATGAGCTTCAGTGCTGGATGTACGACGCCGGGCGGTGCGGCACCTGCGTCCAGGAAAAAAAGTAGTTTTCTATCAAACATGGGATATAGGAATCTAATGAAAGGGATGACAAGGAGGTAACGAATCATGTCTTACACGAAGCTCAACAGAAGCGCGGCGACCTTAACAAAGAACCGGACCGAGGGGTCCATCAGCCCGTTCAGCGGGATGTGCGTGACCTGCGTTGACGGATGCATCGGCATGTGCGAGATCGGGAAATCGGCCTACCGCGGGGCCGAGGTCCTCTATCCCCAGCCCTTCGGGATCATCACGGCCGCGTCGGAAAAAGAATATCCGGTGGACCTGTCCCATTTCAGCATCATGGGGACGGCCGCGGGCGCATGGGGCGTCGAGGCCGACAGCGACAAGGCCACTTTCGAGAAGGTCGGAACAGAGACCCGGATCGGCCGCAACAAGGCCATCAAGCTCCGAGTGCCCTTCGTTTTGGGCGGCATGGGCTCGACCAACGTGGCCAAGCAAAACTGGGAAGGGCTGGCCGCGGGGGCGGCCATCTCCGGCACCATCCTGACGATCGGCGAGAACGTCTGCGGCATGGACGAGGGCTCCGAGTTCAAGAGTGGACGGGTCGTCCGCTCCCCGGATATGGAGTTCCGGGTTCGAAGCTTCAAGGACTGGCAGGATGACGGCTACGGCGCCGTCGTCGTCCAGGCCAATGTCGAAGACACGCGACTCGGCGTCCAGGAATACGCCATCGAAAAGCTCGGCATCGAGATCGTCGAGCTGAAATGGGGTCAGGGGGCAAAGGACATCGGCGGCGAGGTCAAGATCAAGAGCCTCAAGAAGGCCCAGGAGCTCAAGAAGCGTGGCTATATTGTCCTTCCGGACCCTGAGGAGCCAAGTGTCATCCAGGCCTTCGAGAAGGGAAGCTTCAAGGAGTTCGAGCGTCATTCCCGTCTGGGCATGGTCGAGGAGGAGAGCTTCATGAAGCGAGTCGCAGAGCTCCGCAAGGCCGGCGCCAAGTACGTCTTCCTCAAGACCGGGG
>Ga0299915_10004005_pt1 | contig 10689 bp, 5 predicted proteins | sample RVTome_13_FD_200263 | JGI IMG/M metagenome (GOLD analysis project Ga0299915, IMG submission 200263) | Soil microbial communities from uranium-contaminated site in the Upper Colorado River Basin, Wyoming, United States - RVT92D227 (version 2) ... | reverse complement strand
GGGTGGGCTTGTAGCGGAACAGGGCGAACAGAAAAGCCAGGCTGGTCAGGCTTTTCTCTCCGCCGCTGAGCAGGGTCAGGCTCAGCAGTTTCTTGCCCGGAGGCTGAGCGGCGATGTCCACGCCGCTGTCCATGGGCGTCTCCGGCTCGGTCAGCTTGACCTCGGCCGTGCCTCCGTTGAAGAGGAGGGTGAATACCTGCTGGAAGTTCCGGTTGACCTCGGCTAGGGCGGCCAGGAACATGGCCTTGCTCTCCTCGTCGATTTTGACGATGGCCGCTTTAGTATCCGAAATCGAGGCCCGCAGGTCGTCGCGCTGCTTGACCAGGAAATCAAAGCGCTCCTTCTGGGACTGGTACTCCTCCTCGGCCATAAGGTTGACGGCCTTGTACTTCAGGAGGTCCTCCTTGGCCTGTTCCAGCTCCTCCTCGACCTCCGACCCGCCCAGTTTCTCGACGGGAATATCGGCCTTGATTTCCGGCAGGGTCTTCTTGAGCTCCTGCCAGCAGGTCTCCTCCAGGTTGACCAAGTCGCGTTCGACCTCGGCCTTGCCGACTTCCTTTTTAACCCTGTCTTCCTTGAAGCCTTCCAACTCCCGGCGCCGGCCGTTGACCCGTTCCTCGAGCTCTTCCTGATGATGGCCGAGTTCGGCCAGCCTTTTTTCTTCCTGGGCCACCCTGGCCTCTTTCTCCAAGCGTTCCGCCTCCCGTTCGCCCGATTCGGCCTCCAGGCCTTTGATGTTCTCCCGGGCGCGGGCTTCCTCTTCGTCCGAGCGACGGACTTCCTCTTCGGCGGCCAGTATCTTGGCTTTGGTGGTTTCCCGCCTCCGGGCCAGGCTCTGGGTTTGGCGCTCGAAGCTGCGAAGCTTCTCCTGGAAAACCTCGCCGCCGGCTCGCAATTCGAGGAAATATTTTTCGGCCTGGGCGGCCTGCTGGCGGCAGAGACGAAGGTCATTCTCTCTGTTTTCCGTTTGAGCCAGGAGAGAACCGTCCTCTTCTTCCAGGGCGGCGGCCTGCCGGCCGATATCCGCCAGCCGGGGCTCGAGGCTTTGTTTGTCGTTGACCAGGATGGCCAGTTCTTTTTCTAAAAGGGCCAGGTCCTCACCGGCCTTGTCCTTCTCAGCCTGGTCGAGCATTTTCCGGCGTTCCGCTTCCAGGCTCCGGCGGCCGATTTCTTCCAGCCCCGCCCGGCAGGCGGCCAGCTTCTCCTCGAGTTGGAGCTGTTCCTTCTCTTTTTCTTCCAGGCGGGCGAGGAGAGGGGACAGCGCCTCTTCCAGGCGGTCCAGTTTGTCTTGGAGGTCCTGCACTTCCCGGTGCAGGATGAAGGCCCCTTCCTCTTTTGGCCCCCTGCGGAGAAGCCCCGAAGGAGCGAGGAGGTCGCCCTCCAGGGTCAGGTAGGCGGCCGGCGGGTGTCGAAGCCAGAGAGTCACGGCCGTCTTCAGGTCGCGAACGATGGCCGCCTCGGGCAGGCGGGTCAGCCGGCCGGAGATGTCCGAGCGGGCTTTGAGCCGCGGCTTGAGCCAGCCCAACACCTCGGGCTCCTCCGCCGCCGGATGAGGCTGTGATTCCTCGGAGGACGGGGGGAGCAGAAGGAAGCTTCCCGGGAGTCCGCCGCTGGCCGAAGACTTCAGCAGGTCTTCGGCGGAGATCAGGGCGGCGCCGGCCTCCCCCTTCCACAAGATGTCGAGCAGGCCGGCTGTTTCGGCGTCCGCTTCGATCAGGTCGGCCAGCCGGCCAGGAGAGCCGTCCGGCAGAGGGCCTGCCTCCGCGGCCGGCCGGGCTTCTTGCTCTTCGAACCGGGCCCGGGCGGCCCCCAGGCGTTCGCCGAGCTTGGCCTCCTGGCGGAGAAGGAGTTCTTTTTCCTTTTCCAATTTGGCCAGGTCGTTCTTGAGGCCGGTCGTAGTGGCCAACACATCAAGATGGCGGCGGCGCATATCTTCCAGCGCGCCGGCTTGGGCCTCGGTCTGGCCGCGCAAATCCTGGGCCTTAAGCTCGGCCGACTGGCTCTCCTCTTTGATCCTGGCCAGTTCACGGCCCAGGTTCTCCGTCTCTCGGTCGGCCTCGCTTCCCTCCTGATCCTGGAGTTCGAGCTCTTGCCGCCTTTCTTCGATATCCCGGCGGGCGCGCCTCCGCCTCTCCTCGAAGTAATCCAGTTTTTTCTTCTCGGAGCCGGCTTCGTTCTCCAGGCGGGTCACCTGGGCCCGCAGGCCGTAGAGCGCCTCTTGCTGTTGCTTTAGGGACTTTTCCAGATCCCACAATTCCCGGCGCTTCTGTCCCAAGGCCTTTTCCTCGGCGGCCAGCTTGGCCTCCCATCCTTTTTCCCGGTCGGCAAAATCCTGGAATTGGCGGGCGGCCTCGGCCTGGCTCTGTTCGAGCTGAAAGAATTTGCGGCGGAAGTGAAAAGCGGTCAGCTCCCGAATGCGCTCCCGGAGCTTGCGGTAGCGATTGGCGGCCTGGGCCTGGCGCTGGAGCGAGTTCTTGGCCCGGCCGATCTCCTCGATGATGTCCTCCAGGCGGACCAGGTTTTGCTCCGAGCTCTCCAGTTTGTTCTCGGCCTGGCGTTTCTTGTCCTTGTAGAAAGCCGTGCCGGCCGCCTCTTCCAAGAGAATACGCTTGTCGGCCGGCTTGGAAGTGACGAATTGTCCGATGGTGCCCTGCTCGATGACGAAGTACTCCTTCTCCCCGATGGCCCTCTTCCACAGCTCGTCCTGGATGTCCTTGAGGCGGACTGTCTTGCCGTTCATCCGGTATTCGCTTTCGCCCGAGCGGAAGACGCGATGGCTGACCACCAGGTCTTCTTCGGCGTCGCTCAGGCTGATGGACACGTCGGCCATGCCTTGAGGGGCCTTCTTGGTGTTGCCGTTGAAGATGATGTTGTCGATCTTTTCCCCGCGGAGGGAGCGGGGCCGCTGGCCGCCCAGAACCCAGAGCAGAGCGTCCACGATGTTGCTTTTCCCCGTGCCGTTGGGGCCGACGATGGCCGTGATGCCGGAATGGAAAAGGATCTTGGTCCTTTCCGGAAAAGACTTGAAGCCCTGGATTTCAAGCTTCTTTATGGTCGAGCCGCTCATGGGTGTCAAAGGGAACGAGCTATTTTAAACGATTCGGGCCTTCTTGGGAAGCGGAGCGGGCCGGCAGTATGCATCTCTTTCTATATGATTCCTTTTAGGCGTCGGGATTACCCCTGGCCCCATGGGGAACCAGTCCCGTCGGTTCCCCCCGTCGAAACGACGGGACCCCCCTCCGCTATGGGGGCCAAGGGGCGATCCCGACGCCTCCTGGCTATCACACGTCTAGATGCAGCCGGCCGGCAAGAATATGCCAGATTTCCTCGAAACCCGTCGATGCCGGGCTAAACCGCTCATGGCGCTTCACGCCTCCCCCGGGCCCGCTGATTTCAAATCAAAAGGTGTCTTCGGCAGCCACCCCTCCCCATGCATCATGTGTCTGGAGATGCAACCGCGGCCGCCGCGTTTCTTGACAGAAAATTAAGATTTGTTTAATGTCTATCTGCTCCTGCCCGATGCTTAAGGGCCAGCGTAGCTCAGCTGGTAGAGCAACTGATTCGTAATCAGTAGGTCGAGGGTTCGAATCCCCCCGCTGGCTCTCTTTTCAAAGCCTATGAAAAAGTTGACAAGAAGGCCGCGTTTAAATATAATTAATCTCATTGTAGGAGGAATAATGAAAAAACTAATCAGTGTGAGTGTGGTTGTTTTGCTTTTGCTATTTGTGCTGCCCAGCGCAGCCAGGGCCCAGTATGATACGGGCCGCTTCGGGTTCAAGGCCTACGGCGGCCTAAATTATCTGGGCGGCGGTGAGTTCGACAAGGGAGCCGTGGGATTTGGACAAACGTGGTTTACTATGCTCCAGATTTTGGGCCTGAGCCCCTCCGGCGCATTCGCCTCGGCCCACCTGGGAATGAACTTCGGGGGCGAGTTCATTTTCCAGTTCTCGCCCAGCATGGGCGTTGGCTTGGGCGTAGAGTACATTTCGGCGACGAAGTCCTCTGAAATCACCTACGTACCGGCGGGAGTTGTTGGCAATTATAGCTGGAAGTCAAGCCCCAGCGCCATCCCCATTAAGGCCACCTTTTACTATTTCCTGCCCTCCGGCGGCAATTTAAAATTCTTCTTTAATGCAGGATTGGGATATTATATGGCCAAGGCCAATTATGAGACTGAGTTCTGGCCCTTTCTCACTGCCCCTGTTAAGGCGGTAGCCGATACCTCGGGTGGAGGCTTGGGTTTTCACGGCGGACTCGGAATGGAGTTGGGATTGTCTCCCATGTTAGGTATCATCGCCGAAGTCAAAGGGCGGTATGCCAGTTTCAGCAATTTTGATGGATCGATAGACTATACATTTCCGCTGGGGGGCGGGACAGCGTCTACCGATAACGGGAAGCTTTGGTATACCGATTTTAATTATCTTGGTCTTGGAACCCAGGGCTGGCTCTGGGTTTCAACTGTTACGCCCGCTGGAACCGCGCACGAGGCCAAGGTTGATTTCAGCGGTTTCAGCTTCGTCATCGGATTTGTCGTTCACTTTTAATCCGTAGCGGACAAAGCACATCTCAGAGGGACATCTCTTTCCCCCGGGAAGGAGGAAGGAGATGTCCCTTTTTTTGGAAACATTCAGCCCGGGTAAGGAAGAGCGCCCGACTTTCATCATGAAAAAGGCCCTGGGCATTATATTTTTTTCTTTAGCCTTTTCTGCTGCCTTGTCGGCCGAGGTTCAGCCTTGGCCTCATTCAACCGCGTCGCTGAGCATCCGTCTTTACGGCGGGCTGAATTTCCTGAGCGGCGGAGAGTTGAACAAGGCCGCGGAAGGATATGGAACGGAATGGGCGGATTTATTCGAGGGGGGCGGTTATACTGTCAGCGGGAAGTTTGCGCCCGCTCATTTAGGGATGAACTTCGGGGGAGAATTCATATTCCAATTTTCACCGAACATGGCGGTCGGACTGGGCGCTGAATATATCCAGTCTTCAAAGTCCTCTGCCCTGGGATTCAGCCCGGCCCTTCCCCCCCTCGTTGAGGTTTCCTGGGAGCCCGAATTCAGCGCCATCCCCATTGCCGCCACTTTTTATTTCTTCCTCCCCTCGGGCGGCAGTTTGAAATTTTTCTTGAACGCCGGCCTGGGATATTACCTGGCCAAGGCCGGTTTCAACCATAATTGGTGGTTCATCGTTCCAATCCACTGGGAGGCCAAAACCACGGGCGGCGGCCTGGGTTTTCACGGCGGAGTCGGGCTGGAACTGGGACTCTCCCCCCTGGTCGGGATTATCGCCGAAGTGAAGGGGCGGTATGCCAGCTTCAGCAATTTCGAGGGCTCTGTGCATTGGTCCTTCCCGGGATATCCAGGCACCGATTACACGGTTGATGGAAACCTGTGGGCCTTTGATTCTGACGGCAAGACCTTTGTCTGGCTCGATAGTGTCGAGCCGGCCGGCGATGACCCGCGCCAGGCTAAAGTCGATTTCAGCGGTTTTTCCTTTTTGGCCGGGATCATTATCCATTTCTAGTTCAAATAATTTAAAGCGGAGCTAATGGCCGATAAGCATGCACCTCTTTGGGCTGAGCCAGGGGCGAAGCTACGCGCCCTTTTTTTGTTTCTTCGGGCATAAGGCAGAAAGGTTGCCCTTCGGTGTTTGATAAAAATGATGATTCTGAGTATAGTTTCAAAAGCAAACTGAATGAGAAGAGTGAAAAAAACTTTATTAATCGCCATCTTTTCTTTTGCCTTGACTTTATTTTTATCGGCCGAGGCTCAGTCCCGGGCTGATTCAAGCGGATCGCTGAGCCTGCGTCTCTACGGGGGCCTGAATTACCTCAATGCCGACGAGTTCAACCAGGGGCTGGCCGGCTGGCTCGACCTGTGGGGCCAGACGGCGGCGCTCCTGGGCTTGCCCGGAAAAACCAACTTTGTTGGCGCCCATTGGGGCCCACAAGCCGGCGCTGATTTGCTGATCCCCCTGGACTCCAGGCTGGCCTTGGGGCTGGGAGCCGGCACTCTCAACGCTTCGGCCACGTCACAGACCGATTTCCCCTCCAATGATGTCGTTCCCTCCAGCCATGAAATCAAGGTCCGCCCCTGGGCTGTTCAACTGCGGGCGGGTTTGCACTACCTGGTCCCTGTTTCCGACGGGTTGGATATCCGATTTCAGGCCGGCGCCGCTTACTATCTGGCCCGGGCCGAAGCCGAGTACAATCGAGACTGGAGCGACTACTGGGAGAAAGACCGCTACAGCCTGAAATCCAGGGGGTGGGGCTATCAAGGCGGGATGGGCCTGGAGCTCAGGCTGATCCGATGGGCGGCGGTCTTCCTGGAGGGCCAGTACCGCTCGGCCCGGATCTCGGATTTTTCGGGGAGTGTGGAGATCACATCCAGCGAGGAAGGCCTGATCCGCCGGGAAGGAGAGCTCTACATCATTGATTACAAATTGACTGAAGACGCCGTCTTCTCCTTTATCGACGTCCTGGCCCAGGAGCCTTCCGGGCCGGCCTTTTTAAGTGTCAAGAAAGCGGTCGTAGATTTCAGCGGGTTCAGCCTGAACCTGGGCTTGACCTTGAAGTTCTAGGGAAAAGCAAACCCTTTTTCCCGGAATAGAGTCATACACGCATTCACCACATCGGGGTCATAAAGAATCCCTTTATTCTGCTCGAGTTCCTCTAGGCCTGCCTCGATCCCCAAAGCGGGCCGGTAAGGCCGGTGAGAAGCGATGGCCTCTACGACATCCGCCGCGGCCAGAATCCGGGCTTCCAGGAGAATGGCCCCTCCCCTCAGCCCCTGGGGATATCCGGAGCCGTCTATTCGTTCGTGGTGCTGGAGGATGATCTCAGCGATGGGCCAGGGAAAATCAATTTCCTTAAGGATGTCATAGCCCGCCTGGGCGTGAATCCGGACCAACCGGAATTCAAAGTCCGTCAGGAGGGTGGGTTTGCTCAAGATTTCAGCGGGCACGGATATCTTGCCCAGGTCGTGAATTTCCCCGGCCAGGCACAATCCTTCCACCCGGTCCTCGGCCAGCCCCATCTCCAGGGCGATGGCCCGGCTCAGGGCGGTCACTCGTCTCTGATGCCCGGCCGTGTAAGAATCTCTCATTTCCACAATCTGGGATATGACCTGGATGATTCCCCTGAGGGACAATTGCAGCTTGCCCAGCGTTTCCTTCAGTTTTTCCTGAGCCTCGCGGCGCGCGGTGATGTCAGAAGTGACGATGACCACCTTCCAATCTGGAAAGGCAACGGGGACTGCGCTCACATTAGTCCAGATAACCGTGTCATCTTCCTTCATGACGCCGGTCTCAACGTCGTGAACCGCTCTTCGCTCTTTGATCGCCCGTGTGCTGGCAAACTCTTCGGCCGGCATGGGCGTCCCATCCGGCCTGAGGTATGATCGCCTGGCGTAATTTCCCCTGAATAGGCCTTCCCTGGGAATGTCCAAAATCTTTTCCAGGGCAGGATTGCCATAGACGATTTTTCGTTCTGCGTCGAGAATGGAGATGCCCACCGGTAATATCTCGAAAAGGGTCTTGAGTTTCCTTTCGCTCTCCCGCAGCGCCTCCTCCGCCTCGAGTCTTTTCTTAGAAGAACGAACGCGCTGCTGCCTCCACATGAAACCGACAGCCGTGCTTGCGCCCAGGAGCAGGGAGCCGACGATGATGACCGTCAGCCAGAGTCTTTCTCTCAGCGGCCTATCAGCCTCGGCCCCGTCCATACGGGCAATCAGAAACCAGGGAGCATCAGGGACGGCACGCAGGGCGGCCAGCACCGGGACTCCCCGGTAGTCTCGGCCCTTTACGATTCCTTCCTGTCCAAGGACTGCTTTCACCGCGGGACGATCTTTTTTGTCCAACGCCACACGAAGATTGAGCGCGACATTTTTTCTAAACTTGAGTTCATTTAAATACACAACATCGTTCCCTTCCCGGCGGACGAGCAGGGTCTCGACCGTCCGGCTGGGCGTCGGCCAGCGGTTGATGTGGGGATAGAGATAGGTCCGAGGATCGATTCTCAGGACGAGGATTCCCAGCCCCCGGCGGTCCGTTCCTCCCCCGAAAATGGGAACCAAGATCGAAAGGTGGATAGGCCGATCCGGAGCATCCCGGTGGAAATCCAAGAAGCTCACCCGACCCGACCGGATAATTTCTGGAGCATCTTTTAATAGGTGGGCCGCGACCGGCTCGGGCGTGTCGGGGATAGCCATCCGCTCGACCCCTTGAGCATCGAGCAGCAAGACCCGGTCATACAGCAAATGCTCCTGGAACTGCCGCAGCCACGAACGAAGCTGTCCTGACGCTTCCGTGTCGTTGGGCTTTTCGAAATAGCGCCGGATCAGAGAGGAAAAGGCGGCATTTCCGTAGAAGACGGCGGCATCCCCCAAACGCTCTTTTCTCCACTGAACGAGCTCGTCCACCTTCAGGTCCGCAATGGCCGAAAGCTGATTCTCAACCGCGATTCGGTAATTCTTGGCGTAATTCCTGTAATAAGAATACCCGGCTATAGTGAGGCCCGCAGCCAAAGCCATTAAAATCAGGATGAGAAAAACCGATGGGCGCCTTTCTCTTCTAGGGCCGCTTTCCATGGTCAAATCCCCCCCCGGCCAAAGTCATGAATCGCGCTTTTCATGACCAAGTCCTCTCCGTCGAAGGCCTACCCGCCGCCCGGGGTTCTATTCAGGCCTTCTTATCCGGCAGCAAGACAAGATCTAGACTTATCGGTTCTCGATGGATGGATGAACGGATGAATGTATGTTTATACCCTAATGAATTTCCCATCTCCTATGTGATATATGATTTATTAGTTTAAGAGGAAAGTCAAGGCTAGCGCGAGACGATTAGGCCGAAGATCACAAACAAGGCGAAGACAGCCAACAGGATGGAGACCAGCGTTCTGGTCTGGGGGCGATAGCGGTCCTGGGAATATTTTGCCCTGCTCCCGGCATCCCGGCCGGCCAGACGATAAGGATTGTCCCTGAACTCGGCGCTCCGCCGGACCAGGGCCCAGGCAACTTGTGTCGTCCAGTCGAACAGGCGGCCGGGGCTTTCTACGAAAACCTTTCGGAAAAAGCCGGCCGGCCTGCGGAAAAACCAGTCCACATCCAGAAGAAGGCCGGAGTGCGGCTGGAGAAGCCGGCGGCAGAGCCAGAAAGCGGCCAGGGTCAGGGCCAGGAGTTGCAGGGTCTCGCTGAGGTGCGGCCAGACATAAGGCCGGTAGTCCACAGGATAGGGCAGCCAGCGGTAGAGGAGTCCCGGCCGGATGCCGTGCAGGATGCAGACCGCGGCCGTCAGGCCCATGCCCAAGTACATGTTAAGCGGCGCTTTTTTCGGCTGAAGCCCCCGGTCTTTGCCGAACCAGGTGAAATAGGGGAGCTTGAGGCCGACGCTAAGAAATGTCCCCACCGAGGCCAGGGTCATGAGCAGCCTGGCCGCCTCCTGTCCCGCCTCGCCCGCGGCACTAATGGTCATGGCCTTGCTGATGAAGCCGTTGAATAAAGGCAGGCCGGAAATGGAGAAGGCGGCGATCATATAGAGGATGAGCGCCGCAGGCTGGCGCGACCTCAAGCCGCCCAGGTCGCTCAGGCGGCTGCGGCCAGTGGTGTGCAGGACCAGCCCGGCGGCCATGAACAACAACGCCTTGCTGAGGATGACGCTGAAGGCGTGGGCTGTCGAGCCGTTGAGTCCCATTTCCGTACCCAGGCCTATGCCGGTCACCATGAAGCCGACCTGGCTGATGATGTGATAGGCAAGGATCGCCCGGATGTCATCAGACAGCACGGCAAAGACGACCCCGTAGAGGGCCATAACCATACCCGCCCAAAGCAGCACTTCCGAGCCGGGAAACATCCGGGCCAGGGCATAAACCGCCGTCTTGGTGGTGAAGGCGCTGAGAAAAACGGCGCCGGTTATAGTGGCTTTGGGATAGGAGTCTGAGAGCCAGGTGTGGAGCGGAACAACGGCGGCATTCACCGCCAGTCCTAAGAGGATGAGCCAAGCGGCGGCCGACTCCCCGCGGGCCAGGGCGGTGATGGCCAGGCTGCCGCTCCGGCCGGCCTGCATCAGGATGCCTACCAGGAGCAGCCCGCCGCCCAAGACATGGTAATAGATATAGCGCAGGCCTGCCCGGCGCGATTCCCGGTTGCGGCCGGCCCAGATGAGAACGACGGAAGAGGCGGCCATCATCTCCCAGAAAACGTAGAAAGTGAGAAGATCCCCGGCGAAAGTCGCGCCCAAGGCGCCCCCGGCCAGGACCAGGGCGGCGCACTGCTGGCCGGCCTCGCGGAGGTGGAAGGCATACAGCCCCCCGGCCAAGGCGATGAAGGCGAAGACCAGGCCGAAGACTCGGCTGAGAGCGTCCACCCGCAGAAGGACCAGGTCCTGGTCCAGGAAGCGGACGGACAGACGCGCTCCGTCCGGAAGGATAAATACCAGGGCCAGGGCGGCCAGTGTAAAAATCAAAAAGGCGGTGGAGCGAAACTTGCGCCCCAGAAACGGCAGGACAAGGGCGCCGACCAGAAGCACGACAGCCGGCGGCAGGCCCGCTTCATTCATGATCATAATACCGTTCATTCTTGCGCAGGAGGACCTTGCCCAAGCCCCAGGACAGGGCGATAAGCAGGAGACAGCCGAGGAAGCCGAAAAGGCCGGCGAACCCCGGCAGACGGTTCCACCATTGATTCATGTTAGAACCCCCCG
>Ga0299915_10004004_pt1 | contig 10690 bp, 6 predicted proteins | sample RVTome_13_FD_200263 | JGI IMG/M metagenome (GOLD analysis project Ga0299915, IMG submission 200263) | Soil microbial communities from uranium-contaminated site in the Upper Colorado River Basin, Wyoming, United States - RVT92D227 (version 2) ... | reverse complement strand
GTCCTCGTGCATGCCCTGCATGTACTTGGCGGGTTTGAGGTTATGTCCGCCGGTGTCGAAGCAGATGCCCTTGCCGACAAGAGCCACCTTCTTCGCCTTGGCCTTTGCGCCCTTGTAGCTGATGCGCACGATCGCCGCATCCTTCGCCGGCGAGCCCTGCGCCACCGCACAGAATGCGCCCGCGCCCATCTTCTTCAGCTTATCGAAAGCGTATTCCTCGACCGTCCAGCCATACTGCTTGGCCAGCGCCTTGATGCGCTTGCGGTAGACGCCGGGGGTGAGTTCGTCCGGGCCCTGCACGGTGAGGCTGCGGGTGAGCAGGTTGCCTTCGGCCAGCGCCTGCGCGCGGGCGAAGCCGTCGGCGGACTTGTGGCCGAACAGCTGTACGGATTTGAGGGCGGGATCGCTCTTGGATTTGCGCGACGGCAGCGGCACCGCATTGACCAGCGCGGCGTACACCGCGGCGTCGGCGGCACGTGTCTTGAACGCGGCGTCGCCGAACACGGCCAGCGTCAGCGCCTTCGGATGCTCGGCCATCAGCAAGGCCAATGCCTTGCGCACCTGTTCGTGGGCCTCGAAGGTGCTGGCGTCGGCTTTCAGCATCGCATAGACCGCGAGCGTGCCGCCGGACAGCTGCACCGCCACCGGCGACTTGGCCAGCGAGTCGATTTTCAACTCGCGCCGCTTCATCACCGCCTTCAGTTCCACACTGCCCGGCATCTCGGGCAGGGTTTTCGACAGCGGCAGCAGCAATAGCGCATGGCCTGCGGATTCGAGCGTTTTAGCGGTGATTTCCTGTTTGTTTTCAGCGAGTTTAGGCAGCATGGTGGTTCCTTGGGGGTGGCGTTTTTCTTGATGATGGGCAGGGTTTCCCGGATAATTGCGTGCTTTTGATTTTTCACAGCGCATTTTTCCGCCCCATCCAATACAGGGTAACCGAATGAAGATTGAAGACAAGAAACGCGTGCTGCGCGAAATGGTGTTGCACCGCCGTTTTGAAGAGCGCTGCTATCAGGCCTATATCGAACGCAAGATCGGCGGCTTCCTCCACCTCTATCCCGGCCAGGAGGCCTGCTGCAACGGCGTGATGGAAGCCGCGCGCCCCGGCCACGATTACGTGATCACCGGCTACCGCGACCACGTCCACGCGATCAAGTGCGGCGCCGATCCGAAAGAAGTGATGGCCGAGCTGTATGGCAAGGAAACCGGATCAAGCAAAGGCCGCGGCGGTTCGATGCACATCTTCGACGCCGCGCACCGCTTCATGGGTGGCTACGCGCTGGTGGGCGGCCCCTTCCCGCTGGCGGCCGGCATCGCCAAGGCGATCCAGCTGAAGGGCGGCGACGAAATCGCCATCTGCTTCCTCGGTGATGCCGCCAACAACCAGGGCGTGTTCCACGAAACCATGAACATGGCGGCGCTGTGGAAGCTGCCGGTGCTGTTCGTGTGCGAAAACAACCTCTACGGCATCGGCACCTCGATCGAGCGTTCCACCGCCGTGATCCACCAGCACAAGCGCGTGGCTGCCTACAACATCCCGGCCGACGAATGCGACGGCCAGGACATCGACATCGTGTACGAGCATGCGCGCAAAGCGGTGGACCACGTGCGCGCGGGCAACGGCCCCTTCTTCCTCGAACTGATGACCTACCGCTATCGCGGCCACTCGATGTCCGACTCGCGCGGCTACCGCACGCGCGAAGAAGAAGAAGTGTGGAAGCAACGCGATCCCATCCTCATGCTGCGTGACCGTCTGATTACGGCGGGCGCGCTCACCATGGCCGAGTTCGAGGCGCTGGAAAAGGAAACCGACGCCTACATCGAAAACGAAGTGATCAAGTTTTCCGAGGAATCGCCCGAGCCGCGCGTCGAAGAACTCGAAAAATATGTTTTCGCCGAGCGCGAAACCCAGCTCCCGTGGCTCACGGGCAAAGCCGCTTAAGCTTTAAGGAATAAACAGCATGGCAAACATCATGTACTGGGAAGCGATTCAGCGCGCCCACGACGAAGAAATGGCGCGTGACCCGCTGGTCATCTGCATGGGCGAAGACATCGGCGTGGCCGGCGGCACCTACAAGGCCACCAAGGGCCTGTACGAAAAATACGGCCCGCTGCGCGTGATGGACACGCCGATTTCCGAAGGCGGTTTCAGCGGCCTGGCGGTCGGCGCGTCCTTCCTCGGCGTGCGTCCCATCGTCGAGATCATGTCGGTCAACTTCGCCTGGCTGGCGATGGACCAGATGTTCAACTCCGCCGCCAAGGTGCGCTACATGTCGGGCGGCCAGCTGACCGCGCCGTGCGTGTTCCGCTCCGCCGGCGGCGCTGCGCACCAGCTCGGCGCGCAGCACTCGGCGCGCATGGAAAAGGTGTTCATGGGCATCGCCGGCCTGCGCGTGGTGACGCCGTCCAACCCCAAGCAGGCCTACGGTCTGCTGAAGTCGGCGATCCGCTGCGACGACCCGGTGTTCATCAACGAACACGAACTCATGTACAACATGAAGGGCGAAGTGCCCGACGGCGAATACTTCCACCCGCTGGAAGGCTCGGACGTCGCGCGCGCCGGCACCGACGTGACGCTCTTCGGCTACAACGTCTCGGTGCACTGGTGCCTGAAGGCCGCCGAAATCCTCGACAAGCAGTACGGCATCTCGGCTGAAGTCGTTGACCTCTATTCGCTGTCGCCGCTGGATCGCGAAGGCATCAGAAAATCGGTCAGCAAGACCCACCGCGCCGTCATCGCCGAAGAAGACGAAGCCCCGGTCGGCGTCGGCTCCGAAGTCATCGCCCTCATCAACGAGGAATGCTTCTTCGAACTGGACGCCGCCCCGGTGCGCGTCCACTCGGCGCTGGTGCCGCAGCCCTACAACCACACGCTGGAAAAAGCGGCGATCCCCGACCACGAAGACGTGGTGAAGGCCGTTCTGAAGCTATTTGGTAAGGCGTGAGGCGTGAGGGGTAAGACGCACACGCGCTTTACCCCCTAACGCCTTACCCCTCACCCCTAACGGAAATAAATATGTCCCAACACTACGCAATTACGATGCCCCAGCTCTCGGACACCATGACCGAGGGCGTGGTCGTCACCTGGGAAAAGCAGGCCGGCGACCGCGTCGAGCGCGGCGACATCGTCGCCACGGTCGAGACCGACAAGGCCATCATGGACGTCGAAGTGTTCAAGGCCGGGTATCTGGCCGGGCCGCTGGCTGACGTCGGTGCAACCATCGCCGTCGGCGCCGCACTCGGCTACATCACCGACACCGCGGGCGACGTGGCGATTGCCGCCGACGAAGTGGTGGCGGAAAAGGCGCAGACCGAAATGATCCCGCACCACGCCGGCACGCCGATCGTGATGCCGCAGCTGTCGGACACCATGACCGAAGGCGTCGTCGTCACCTGGGAAAAACAGCCGGGCGATGCGATCAAGCGCGGCGACATCGTCGCCACGGTCGAGACCGACAAGGCCATCATGGACGTCGAAGTGTTCCAGGAAGGCTTCCTCTCCGGCCCGATTGCCGACATCGGCAGCGTGGTCGAAGTCGGCCACCCGATGGGCTTCATCGTCGACGACGCCGCCAAGGCAAACGACACCGGCGTCACCATCAGCGCCGACCACAAGGTCAAGGATCTGCACAAGGTCGCACCGCATGCGGCCGACAAGCCGGCGCACATCCCCATGCCCAAGGCCGCCCCGGTGCAAATTTCCGCCGAAGGCACCCAGCCGCCGGTGGGGCGCCCGTCGGGCCGCCAGGCCAGCCCCTATGCGCGCAAGGTGGCGGCGCAGTTGGGTGTCAACCTCACCGGCCTGGCCGGCACCGGTCCCTCGGGCGTCATCGTCGCCGCCGACGTGGCGCGTGCGCGGCCGTCGATGCAGGAAGTTGCGCACTCGCTGCCGCAGGTCGACGTGCCGGGCCAGGGTCGCAAAATGACCTCGATGGAAAAGGCCGTCTCCCACGCGATGACCGCCTCGCTGACGCTGCCGACCTTCAACGTCACGATGAACATCGACATCGCCGCACTGACCGCCGCCGCCAAGGCGAACAAGGTGTCGGTCACGGTGGCGATCGCCAAGGCCTGTTCGGTGGCGATGGCGAAATTCCCGCGCATGAACTGGACCTATCAGCCGGTCGACAAGCTGGTCGAGCGCGCCAACCACGACTTCGGCGTGGCGGTGATGTCGAACGACGGCGGCCTCGTGGTGCCCATCCTGCACGGCATCGAGAAGAAGCCGCTGGAAGCGCTGCAGTCCGACTGGACCGGCCTGGTCGAGCGTGCCCGCGTACGCAAGCTGGCACCCGCCGAGTATTCCAATCCCACCTTCACCATTTCCAACATGGGCATGCTGGGCGTGTCGCACTTCACCGCGATCCCCACCCCCGGCATCTCCGCGATCCTGGCGATTGCCGCGAATGGCCCGCAAGGCACCCCGTTCACCATCACCGGCGACCACCGCGTGCTGAACGGCGCCGACGTCGCGCTGTATCTCGCCACGCTGAAGCAGACCATCGAGGCGCCCGATGCCTGGATTCAGGGGTCAGGGGTCGGGGGTCAGGGAACGGCGGCTGAAACCGTTGCCGGCGCAGCCGCCACCACCAGCGCACCGGTCTCGCCCATCCCCGAGGGCAACTGGGACTTCCCGGTCGTCGTCGTCGGCGGCGGCCCCAGCGGCGAAGACTGCGCGCGCGACCTCGCCGACCACGGCATCAAGGTGATGATGGTCAACAACGAGCCCTTCCCCGGCGGCGAATGCCTGTGGCGCGGCTGCATCCCGTCCAAGGCCTGGCGCGCCGCGGCGGACGTCATCCGCAACCGCGCGCACGACGCCGACATGGGTGTGGACGGCACCAACACCCCCAAGCTCAACTGGGAACAGGTCGAGAAGCACCGCCGCTGGGTGCAGATTAGCCGCGGCGAAATGGCGCTCAAGGCCGACAAGGGCATGAAGATCGACGTGCGCGAAGGCTACGGCGAGTTCGTCGACGCCCACACGCTGAAGATCACCCCGGTCGAGGGCGAGCCCTACACCGTCAGCTTCGGCGCGGCCGTGATCGCCACCGGCGCCCCCGCCTTTGTGCCGCCGATTCCCGGCGCGCGCGAAAACCTGACGACCGGCGGCGTGGTCACTTCCGACACCATCTGGAACCTCGCCAGCCCGCCGAAGAAGCTCGGCATCGTGGGCGGCGGCGTCATCGGCGTGGAGATGGCGCAGATCTTCCACGACTTCGGCACCGAGGTGCTGATGCTGGAACGCAACGAGCGCATCCTCGCCGAAATCGAGGACGAGATCGCCAAGACCCTGATCGCTTCGCTGGAAAAGGAGATCACCGTCGTCACCAGCGCCGACATCAAGGAAGTGAGCGGCAAGCCGGGCGCGATGAAACTGCGCTACGCCACCAAGGAAGGCGTCGAGTCCGTGTTCGACTGCGACGTCGTGCTAATGGCGACCGGCAAGCGTCCCGACACCAGCAAGCTGAATCTCGACAAGGTCGGCGTCGCGCTCGACGGCGCCGCGATCAAGGTCAACGCCCGCTGCCAGACCAGCGCGCCGCACATCTACGCGGTCGGCGACGTCATCGGCGGCTACATGCTCGCCCACACCGCCGCGACGCAAGGCCGCGTCGCCGCCGACAACCTGCTCGGCCACGCCAGCGAATACGACCAGGACAAGGATTGCGGCGTCACCTTCTCGCGCCCGCAAGCCGGCTTCGTCGGCCTCTCGGTGGCGCAGGCCAAGGCCAAGGGCATCGACGCTGTAGAAGCCAAGATGCCGATGAGCATCGACGCCAAGGCCATGATCACCGGCGAGACCGAAGGCATGATCAAGCTGGTCGCCGACAAGGCCAGCGGCCGCATCATCGGCGTGCATTATCTGGCCGACCACACCGATACCCTGATCGGCATCGGCGTGATGATGGTGGCCGGCGAGATGACGCTGACCCAGGTGGCCAAGGCGATCTTCCCGCACCCGACGCAGACCGAACTGTTCGGCGAACTGGCGCGTCGGTTGCTGAATCGCCTGCGGCGCACCGCGAAGAAGTAAGCCTTCGCAAGCGCCAATGACAAGGGCCGCATCTGCGGCCCTTGTCGTTTCAAGCGTAATCACACAGCGCAGCGATTATTAGAGGCGTCGAAGTGTCCGCCTACGGACAAGAACATTCGTGCCGCAACGAATCATCGGGTTGAAGCCGGCCACGTGTCGCGCCGGGAAATAGCCAAAGAACACACCGATGGCGGCAGTATTTAAACATCCCCCTAGCGGCCACTCGATCCGGATTATCATGTGCACAATTTCGCTTCCGATGGCGTTTTTTGTTGTCTTGAAGCGATTGGCGAGATCAATATGCGCGGATTAGTGTTGTAAAACAATGTTGAAAATAGAACATGACCCTATGAGTGGAGCATTTTTATGACCACAGTAAGCAAAATCGAGTGGACGGAACGGACTTGGAATCCGACCGTTGGCTGCACCAAGGTCTCCCCTGGCTGCAAACATTGTTATGCCGAAGGTATGGCGGCGCGGTTGCAAGCCATGAAGACTCCCGGTTACGAACGAGGTTTTGAACTAACCATGCTGCCTCAACGGCTTCAAGACCCGTTGAGGCGCAAAACGCCTACCACCTACTTTGTTAATTCGATGTCCGACTTGTTTCACGAGGATGTGCCGTTCGGTTACATCGACCAAGTATTTGAGGTCATCGCTCAGGCAGAGCACCATACCTTCCAAATATTGACTAAGCGTAGCGCCCGCATGGCTGAATATTTTCAGAGTAAGGCTGCACCCTCCAATGCCTGGATTGGTGTGTCCGTTGAAGATCGGCAATATGGCGTTCCCCGAATTGTTCACCTTCGCCAAGTGAATGCTGCTATTCGTTTTTTATCGGTCGAACCGTTGCTGGAGGATATCGGTACGGTAGATCTCAGCGATATACATTGGGTGATTGTTGGTGGCGAGTCTGGACCTAAAGCACGTCCGATGCGCCCTGAATGGGTTGACGCCATCCGTGAGCAGTGCGAGGCAACCGGTGTCGCTTTTTTCTTCAAACAATGGGGGGGATGGGGAGCTGACGGCGAAAAGCGCGCGAAAAGATATAACGGTCGAGAATTGCACGGACGTACTTGGGATCAAATGCCGATATAGTCGAACATTTATTACCATGCTGAGATCAGTCTAGCATGATGGTGGGTAAGAACAAATTCGTAGTTTATTGCTGGGCAGACCCAATGTGGGTTTCCAAAGGGAGCATATGGCGAAGAAGCACTATGACTGGAAAAACGGGCCAGCGAAACTACAGCAGCATAGCGTTGCCAAGCACAATCTTCTGCGAAGTTATTTAGCGGCATACTTTCCCACGCTAGTTAGCTCTCCTCAACAAGATGAGTTACGCCTGACAATCGTGGATGGCTTCGCTGGCGGAGGAGCTTACGAGCATAATGTCACGGGCGCGTTCATGCTCGGATCCCCTTTTATTTGCCTCAAAGCAGCAGCAGAAGCAGAGTCGCGAATCAATCATCCGGAACGAATCAAGAAAGTTCGCTTTAACGTTGATTACATCTTCGTTGAAAAAAATCGCGATGCGGCAAACTACCTAAAAAAGACGATCGAAGAGCAAGGCTACGGCTCCCGAATAAGCAATGATATTCATCTTCTTCAAGGGGACTTCAATTTACATGCCGAAAAAATTATTGAGCAAGTCCGCAAAAAAACACCCCGAAGCGGCAGATCAATTTTTATTTTGGATCAATATGGCTATGCGCAAGTACCAATGCCACTTCTCGCGAAAATATTTCAGGCCTTGCCCAGGGCTGAAGTTATTTTGACTTTTAATGTTGACTCGTTCAATTCCTATGCAAGCGACAAGAGCCAGCGTTCGCCTTTAGAGAGCATCGGCTTGCCAAATGTATTTCAGGGAAAAAGCCTTCAGGAAATAAAGAATAATGAGTGCGACTGGCGCGCGTACATTCAGAGCCAACTCTATCCGCACATCGTCAGATCGGCCGGATCTCGCTTTCATACGCCATTTTTTATTCGCTCAACCCAAGGCCACGGAGACTTCTGGCTGCTGCATCTATCAATGCATCAAAAGGCTCGCGACGTAATGACAGAAGTTCACTGGCAACATAGCAATACTTTTATCCACTACGGTGGAGAAGGTCTGGACATGTTCAAAGTTGGCTACATTACGAACGCCGATGAGCGGTTCACTCAGCAGGGCAAGTTGGGGTATACTTTTGATGACGACGCGAGAAAGCGTACAAAAGAAAAACTGCACCTTGATATTCCGCGTTTGATATATGCAGATGAAGACGGGCAGAGTTATGAAACTTTGCACGCAACCACATGTAACGATTCACCCGCTACTTCGAGGATTTACAAAGAGGTACTTAGCAGTCTCGCAAAACAAGGAGAGATTGAGATCCTTTCGCCTGATGGGGGACGTAAGACATCGGCAAATCAAATTAAGGGAGAGGATCGTATATTGCCTCCGCGACAACGTAGGATATGTTTCTGAAACTAACCTATTCACATCAAAAGCACCCGTCGCCCTATTTCGGCGGGGCGACCGAACCCGCGTAGAACACTTCGCACTCCCCACCCGGAAAGAGCCTCCCCACCTGCTTGAGCAACTTGGCCACGGGCCCGGTGAGCGCCATGAGGGTGCTCGGGTTTTCAATCACCGGCTTACTGAAGGCGCCATGGATGGTTTGCTGCGCCCTGATGCAGCCCTTGTTGTCGATCAAGGCCACGGTCACGCCATCGAACCGCTCGTTGACGAAATCGAGCCTGCCCTGGAGGGCGACCCGGTTCCTGTTCGTCGCGATGGCCACGTCCCGCGACAGCGCGACGCCGCGCTCGACTTTCCAGTCGGAGACGAGGGTCCGGATCACGCTGCGGCCCTCCGAGCCTTGCAGGACGCTCGCAAAGTCGTAGCCCTTGGTGACCGCCAGGCCGACAGGCCCGGCAAAGAAGAAGGCGCCCATGTCGACGAGGTTGAAGGTCTGGCTGGACTCGAAGCGGTCGAACTCCTCATCGAGATCGCGGCCCTCGAGGGCGATATTTTTGCCTCGCAGCGAGACCTGGCCTTGCAGGGTCTGCTTCAGCTTGTGCACGGTTTTCCCCTGCATCGACAGGTTTGCGGTGAGGTCCGCCGACCCTTCCGGGACATTTTTCGGCGACAGGTGCTTGAGGAACGCATCGACGTGGAACTGCGAAAGGGTATAGCTGAGGTGGTAGCGGGGAACGGCGCCGGTCAAGTCCGCCCGCAGGTTCCCTGAACCCTGCCCCTCGTAGGCCCGCATCGTGAGCGGCTTGATGTCGAAGACCCCGCGCTGCCCGGCAACCGTGAATTTCAGGTCGGATGCGGCGTACTCCTTTGTCCGGACTGCCCCGCAGACGACTTCCGCCGCGAGGGAAAGGTTCTTCATGATGCCCGGGCGATCCCGGTTCGAAAGCTGCAGGTGGCTGACGTCCAGGCTGCACTCGGCGGCTTCGAAGCCTTTTCCGGATTGCGTGTCCAGGTAGCGGAGCCTTCCATCTGAAATAGACATTTTTGCCAGGTTCAGGTTGGGCAAGGGTCCACGGGACTCTTCCGATTTCTGGAAGTTGAACCTGCCATCGCGATCCCGCTCAATGGATAGGCTCGGCTGTTCAAGCACGATTGTCTTGATCCGGACGTCCTTGTCGAGCAGGGCGAGGAAATCGACTCCGATCCTGGCCTTTCTGGCGGTAACGAGCTCCGTCCCTCGGTTGCGGATATGCACGTCCTCGAGCGTGACCAGCAAGCCGGGGAAAAAGCCGATTCCCAAACGCCCGTTGACGCTAACTTCCATCCCCGTGATCCCCGAGGCGGCCGCTTCAAGCCGGGGCTTGTAGGCGTTAACATCCAGAAAAAGAAACAGGGCGATCGCGGCGAGGACAAGCAGTCCGATAAGCGCGCCGATGACATAGGTAATGGCTTTGAGTGATTTCGACATGGGCCTGATCCAAGCGCGTGCAAGGTCTACCGGAATCCTTCGGGGTTGGCGACAATTTAATCCAAAGCGTGGCGGCACGGGGGGTTTTGGACGGCGCATGCGACTGGCCATAAAAAAGCGGCCCGCTTCCAGGGGCCGCTTTCGACTGCACGTGCGGGGCTTGCCGTCAGCCGAACAGCCCCTTGAAGAACAGGCGGATGCTGTCCCAGATACGGCGGAAGAAGCCGCCTTCCTCGACGGTTTCCATCGCGACCACGTCGGCCCGGTTCAGCACCTTGTCGCCCTGGAGAATTTCGACCTTGCCGATGACCTGGCCCTGCTTCACCGGCGCAATCAGGGCCGGTTCCAGCACGAGCCGCGTGCTCAGGGTGTCGACCGTGCCCCGGGCCACGCTGACGGCCAGGTCGGCCTTCACGCCTGCCTTGACCGTGCGCGCGGCGCCTTTCCACAGCGGCACTTCGGTCACCACTTCGCCATGCTCGTGGAAGGTCTTGTTCTCGAAGAAGCGGAAGCCGTAACCCAGCAAGGTCGCGGTTTCGGTCGCGCGTGCGGCCTCGCTGTCGGTGCCGAACACGACGGCGATGAGGCGCTGGCCATCGCGCTTGGCCGAGGCCACCAGGCAGTAGCCGGCCTCTTCGGTGTGCCCGGTTTTCAGTCCGTCGACGGTCGGGTCGCGCCACAGCAGCAGATTGCGGTTCGGCTGTTTGATGCCGCTCCAGAC
>Ga0299915_10004003_pt1 | contig 10691 bp, 8 predicted proteins | sample RVTome_13_FD_200263 | JGI IMG/M metagenome (GOLD analysis project Ga0299915, IMG submission 200263) | Soil microbial communities from uranium-contaminated site in the Upper Colorado River Basin, Wyoming, United States - RVT92D227 (version 2) ... | reverse complement strand
TTAATTCAGCGCTTCAAATACGAACCTTTTATAAAAGAGCTTGCCTTGCCCCTGTCTTCTTTAATTTTAAACCATTTTCAATTGCTCGTAAATCCGCCGGATTTCTTTTACCCCGTTAGAGGCCAAAGGTTCTCTAATGGGGCAGATTTTATTTTGATCCCCGTTCCTTTGGGAAGAAAAAGATTAAAATGGCGGGGATTCAATCAGGCGGAAGAAATAGGAAAAGAACTTTCAAAATCTTTAGAAATCCCCTTAATCAACGATGTTTTAATAAAAACAAAAGAAAATTCTCCTCAGATGGAGCTTACGGGGAAAGAAAGAGAAGAGAATATTTTGGGAGTTTTTTCCTGCCAAAATAAAGAAGAAATCCAAGGAAAGAAAATTCTCTTGGTTGATGATGTTTATACAACCGGCGCCACCATGGAAGAATGTGCAAAAGTCCTGAAATCAGCCGGCGCAAAGGAAATTGTCGGCGCCGTTGTCGCCAGAGGATAATCAATTTTGGCTTAATCTTCTCAAGACCTCGTTTGTTGTTTTATTGAAAGCGCCTTTTTTCTCGATAGAAAGCGTAGCGGTCATTGCCGCAAACTCGCCCCGTCCTAAGGGATTGCCAAAAAGTTCTAATGCCTTCACAAAGCCGGCCAGATAAGAATCTCCCGTACCGGTTGGGTCAACTAATTTTTTAGGAGGAAAAGCTTTAATTTTGTATCGTTTCCTTTCAGAAAAAATCATAGAGCCTTTTTCTCCTTGGGTGATTGCTATGGTTTTTGCCCCTTTTTCTGTTAAAATCTGGCTTGCCTGGAATAAATCACCAATCTTGGTAATAAATTTTGATTCTGTCTCATCTAAAAATAAAAAATCAACGTGAGGCAAAGCGTTGATCGCTTTTTCTGGCTTTTTCCAAACGATTTTATCTCCGTCCAAATATCTAATCATTCCCTGCGGAGCCAATATTATTTTAGCTCCGCTTTTTGCTATTTTCTCAATCAGCAACGTTGAAATATCGTCGTGGAATGTCGGACAAAAAATAATATAATCAAATTTTCTTAAATTGTGGTTTTTAAAATCGCTGAAAGAAATTTTGTTTCTGCAAATTTTCGCCCGCTGCACCCGAAGATTGGGATTTTCCTTATAGGGGTATTCATTTATAAATTTAGTAGTGCCTTTGGCTTTAATATGAATAAGTTTTTTGCATTTTAATTCTTTCAGCCACCCTCCCTTGGTGCCAAATGACCCAAAAATAGTAGTTTCAACTCCTAAAGCAGTTAAGGCGTTGCCAATATAATAAGGCGGGCTGCCCAACTGTAAACAATGTTTTCCATTTATAATTATTTCGTCCTTAAAAATCGGGCCAACGATAGCAACCTTTATAATTAAGCCGGGTCAAAAATTAAAAGCGGTGGGGGTGAGATTCGAACTCACGATACCATTGCTGGTACACCTGATTTCAAGTCAGGCGCTTTCAACCGCTCAGCCACCCCACCTTTTATTTTTTTATTTGTCGTGTCTTATACTTTCCAATTTTCTGAGCTGAAAAACCAAATGGTCCAAAGAAATATCCAAAGCCTCCTGTAACGCAAAGGCTCTCTTTTCCGCCAAAACTTCGTGCTTGGCAATGTTTAAAATTAACTCTACAAAAAATTCGTTATGATGCAGAATATATTCAACCTTCACCTTCAATTCCGCCAACTCTAAATTTCCGTGCTGGAGAAAATTGGCTATTCGTTTTAATTTTTCTTCGCTGAAATAATTCTCAACCTGCTTCTTGTAACTTTCGTCAACTCTCTGAAAATAAAAATTTATATTCATAAATAAAAAAACAAATTAGCTTTTGTACGTAGCGGAGGAGGTGGGACTCGAACCCACAAACCGCTTTTTACACGGTTAGAGTTTAGCAAACTCTTGCCCTAACCAATTAGGCGACTCCTCCAAAAATTATTTTATTTTTAAAATCTCTTTCGAAAATTCTTCAAAAATACCCATTATTTCTAATAATAAATATACATCATAATAGCGAATAGTGCAGGTACCCTTATAATTTCTTCTTTTCATGTTTTTTGTTGGTTTTGTAATGGTTGGTTTATAAAATTGTGGTTTTGGAATTCGAAGTATTTTACTCCAAAAAGAAGTTATTTCTTTTCTGTTGTGAACAGTATGCAGTTGTAAACTTGCTCTCAATTTATTCTCGTCTGGCTGAAAACCAATCCGAAAAAGTTTCAAAAAGGTTCTCACAAGATTAACATCGCTATTAGAAAAAGAAATAAAATTAGTTGAAGGGTATTTTGACCCCTCGCACCAATAAAGAATACTTGTTAAAATCTTTGCATTTTTTTCGGTTATTTTTGTATTTCTTATTATTCCTATACTTCTTTGCCTTGCCTTGTTTTGCAATTTTAAAGCATGTAAATGATAAGGGTTATTGGAGGGGATATCGGTACACCATCTCAAGATTGTCGTATCTCCTGTCCCAAGACGTCTTGCAATTTCTGCGGCTGGCAATCCTTCCTTTTTAAGCTTTCTTGCTTTTTGAACAATATTTTCATTATAAAATTTAAACTTCATTAACTCTATTATAACATATTATAAAGGAACAGTATACAACCTGCTGGCTTACCAATTCGCCGCACTCCTCCTTATATACATATATTATTCTACTTACAAAAATTACTAAAGTCAATTGAATTTAAACTAATTTTATGTTAATTTGAGTTTAGCGAAAATTTCAGGGACCCGTCAAAGACGGGAATCATAAATTAAGGATGAAACGCCCTAAAACCCGTAAGGGTCGGGCCCTATATATAAAATTTTATATCGGGCTCGACGGCTGGTTTAGAGCTCGACAAAATTTCTTTTTAAGAAATTTTGTATAGAGCGCCCGTAGTTTAATGGATAGAACGCCAGGTTGCGGACCTGGAGATTAGAGGTTCGACTCCTCTCGGGCGCACCCCCATTAGAAATTTTGTTAATTAAACCACTGCCCAATACTGGTTTTATTTTGAATAAAATTTGGAATTTCTAACGGGGCAAGCATGCAATTAACCACTCCTATTGAGCAGCTTCCAAATGTCGGCCCCATTTCCCAAAAGAGGCTGAAAAAATTAGGCATCAAAACCATCAGAGATCTCCTATATCATTTTCCTCATCGCTATGAGGATTTTTCAAATCTGATTCCGATATCAGAAGCCCAGCCCGGCGGGCCTTTTTGTTTCCAGGGAGAAGTTTTGGATATTAAAAATATAAGGACTTTCAGAAAAAGAATAATGCTGACTCAAATGACTTTGGGGGATGAAACCGGAAAATTGAAAGCGATGTGGTTCCACCAGCCCTATCTGATAAACACCTTTAAAAAGGGAACTTATGTCTGTTTGGCGGGAAAGATATCGGGAAAAGGAAAATCACTGTATTTGTCCAACCCGGCTTACGAAAAAATCCCCGCCTTCGCCAAGTCTGCGGCGACTGAAACCGAAAATTTTAATAATAATTTAACTCATACTGGAAGATTAATTCCTGTTTATCCTGAAACCGAGGGTTTATCGTCAAAGTGGCTGCGTTTTATCGTAAAACCGCTTCTGATGAAATTAAAAAATCAGATTCAGGACATTCTTCCCTCAAAAATAAGCAATAAATACGGCTTCATACCATTTCAAAAAGCAATCTGGCAGATTCATTTTCCGGATAATTTAAAAGATGCCCAAGAAGCTAAAAAAAGATTTGCTTTTGAAGAATTATTTGAATTGTCTTTATTTGTTTTGCGGGAAAGATTAAAGCTTCAAAAAGAAAAAGCGATACCAATTGAAACGAATGTAAATCTTACTAAAAAATTTACGGAAAGCTTGCCGTTTCAATTGACCGACGCCCAAAAAAAATCTGCCTGGCAGATATTGAAAGATTTGGAAAAGGGTCGGCCGATGAACCGCCTTCTGGAAGGGGACGTAGGCTCGGGCAAAACGGTGGTAGCTGCAATGGCGATTTTAAATACCACGAAAGCAGGTTATCAGACGGCATTTATGGCGCCGACTGAAATTTTAGCCAAACAGCATTTTAAAACAATCAGCGATCTTCTTAAAAAATTCGGTTTGAATGTCGGGCTTATCACCGGAAAAGAAAGCTACATTGGAGATAAGAAAGTCGCAAGACGACAACTATTAGAAATGGTAAGAGGAAAAATTGACCCCGTTAGAAATAGCCCGCCCCAAAGACCCTTCGGGCGCGAAAGCGCGGGCGTGATTTCTAACGGGGTTGACGTTTTAATCGGAACTCACGCCATAATCCAGGACACGAATCCCAAAACAAAACGCAAAACACCCGTCCAGTTCAATAAATTGGCCTTGGTTATAATAGACGAACAGCACAGATTCGGAGTGGAACAAAGGGCGAATTTATGCCGGCAGAAAGGGTTCATACCTCACTTATTATCAATGACGGCAACTCCTATCCCCCGCACCTTATCCCTAACGGTTTACGGAGACCTGGATTTATCGGTTATTGATGAAATGCCAAAGGGCAGAAAAAAAATAATCACGAAAATAATCCAACCGAAAGACAAAAAAGAAACCTATAACTTTATTAGAGAACAAATAAAAAATGGCAGGCAGGTTTTTGTCATTTGCCCAAGAATAGAACCCAGTAATAAATCAGAACTTGGCGACGGGCAGGCCGCCTTATTGGACGAAAGAGCTTTGTCTTGGATGGAGGTTAAAGCTGTTAAAGAAGAATACGAAAAATTATCAAAAGAAATTTTCCCCGATTTAAAAATCGCAATGCTGCATGGAAAAATGAAATCGGAAGAAAAAGAAAAAATAATGGCTGGCTTCAAGTCTGGGAAAACCGATATTTTGGTTTCCACTTCCGTGGTTGAGGTCGGAGTGGATATTCCTAACGCTGCGGTTATGGCGGTTGAAGGTTCGGAAAAATTCGGCCTGGCCCAGCTCCACCAGTTTCGGGGCAGGGTTGGCAGGTCGCATTTCCAGTCTTATTGCTTTTTATTCACCGATACGACGGGCATAGTTTATAATAGAAGATTGCGTGCTCTTGTCACTTGCGACAACGGTTTTGAACTGGCGGAAAAAGATCTGGCGATCAGGGGGCCAGGAGACTTCACTGGCCAAAGGCAGTGGGGAATTCCGGATTTGGCTATGGCTTCTCTAACAGACACTATTTTGGTTTCAAAAGCCAGAAACGAAGCAAAAGACATTTTGCAAGAAGACCCCCAACTAAAAAAATATCCCTTGTTAAGGGAAAGATTAAAAGAATTCCGAGAAAGAATCCACTTAGAGTAATTGGAAATAAAAAAGGCAGGCGCTTGGTGCCTACCTTTTTGCAATCACCTCTGTGGTGATTACCTGCTTATTGCTGAGGTAATATCGTGTGACCCCTGGGGAGGCTCACTCTCTTTGCTTATTTTTTTCCTTTTTGGCGGAGGCGGATCAATCTGCTCCAGGTCGTTTTGGTCGAAGCTTTCCACATCGGGAATTTCATTCTTCTCGTCCACCCGCGCTTGAAGCACGTAGCGGTCGCCAGCATATGGATACTTGATGCGCGCCACGAGAATGCCCGTCATGCCAGAAAGTATATCCTTTGCCTTAACACCAAGCTTAAAAAGATTTGGCGTTTTGATTGGCGCCGGCAGATCAGGCCTAGGCGGAGCGATAACCTTCAGGTCCGGCCCGTCTATATATCTAGCCTTGGGCGGCACTTTCCCTTCTTCAGCTTCGGGCTGCACTCCGTACCGAATGCAATCGTGCATATGTTGGATACAGCAGGTCACAATTCCCTGAAAACCTGTCACCTTATCCTCTACCTTAGAACCGAATGCAATGAACTTGTCCATGAGTCCCTCCTTTAAATAATTTTATTACTAATATATAATATTATATAAAAAAAGTCAAGCCCTGAGGGGCGAAGAATTCAAAGAAAGAATCCGCTTGGAGTAATTTTAAATTTGTGTTTTTTGTTATTTTTCTAGCCCTCGTTTAAGATACATTGGTTGGAATTATAACAGTGAGGATAATTGCTCAACCAACTTCTTAGAATATTCTTCGATATCACAAATCGGAGCGGGAAATCCAAATTCAAATAGTAAACTAACTATCTCGTCTGGAATCTCATATTTCTCCCCATTCTTATCTTTTCTTTTATTAAGACTTTTATCAATTTTTTCAAGATTTTCGAAAATGAAATCACTGTAATCTTGTCTGTTACTCCCAAGATTTAATTCAATAAAACTTTTTTGTATTAATATAATAACATTTTTTTTCTTAAAAGCATTAGCTAAAGATTCTGCAATTTTCTTCCTTTCTTTTGGAGAAAGAATACCCTCTACTACGGGAACTGGCAGTTTGTTATTTGAAAAAGTACAACCGGCACCTCGTACAGCCCGAGTATTTTTTAAATAATCTTCCCAGTGTTCTACTACTTTATTTCTGTAAAATCTTATTCTTGTATAAAGGGGCAGGCTAATGTTTTTAGTTCTTGGATGGTTCTTAAGGACTCGCCCAAATTGATTAATAATAATTGAAAATAAAAAGTAACAAATAGAAACCTTATAATTGAAGTCTGATATAGATGTTATTTCTGCTGGATTATATTTCCTTTTCTCCTTTGACTCTATTATTTTTTTTGACCATTCCATTAATTTTTGACCTTCTTCCCAATTTTCCAGCATCATAATATAAACTATTCTAAGGAATCCTAATTGTTCTTTGATTAAAATACTTAATTCGTCGGGATTGCTTAGTTGGGAGAGAATTTTTTTATCTAAACTAAATATCGCTTCATCAAGAGGCGATTTTTTAAATTGAGAATTTTCATTAATATTGTTCATCAGTTTTATACTTGTCGGTCTCGCGATAAAAAATATATGTTGCGGCCCCAACCGGATTTGAACCGGTGTTATCGGGATGAAAACCCGGCGTCCTGGACCAGGCTAGACGATGGGGCCCCCTATACCCGCTCGGCGGGTCGGGCTCGACAAAATTTCTTAAAGAAATTTTGTCGAGAGTCAGTGTTTTGATTTTACTTTAAAAATTGAAAAAAAGCAAACTCTTAGATATAATGAATTAAATATCAATTATGGAAAATTTAGATAAAGCTTACGACCCTAAAAAAGTTGAAGAAAAAATCTACGATTTTTGGTTAAAATCGGATTTTTTTAATCCGGATAAATTACCCGAAAGGCATAAAAAACCTTATTGTATTGCTGTTCCGCCGCCGAATATTACGGGCTCCCTACACATGGGCCACGCTTTAAACGCCACTTGCCAGGATATTTTAATCCGCTGGAAAAGAATGCAGGGCTTTAAAACCTTATGGCTGCCGGGAACCGACCATGCGGGTATCGCCACCCAAAACGTGGTGGAAAAAGAATTGAAAAAAGAAGGATTAAGTAGATTTGATTTGGGCAGGGAAAAATTCATTGAAAGAATTTGGCAGTGGAGAGAAAAATACGGGAATATAATTTTGGACCAACTTAAAAAATTGGGCTGTTCTTTGGACTGGTCAAGAACCCGTTTTACTTTAGACGAAGAATATGCCGAAGCAGTTAAAACTGCTTTTTTACATTATTATAAAAAAGGCTGGATTTATAAGGGAGAAAGAACTGTTAATTGGTGCCCGAGATGCAGAACCTCTCTTTCCGATTTGGAAGTTGCCTACCAGGAGGAACCCGCCGAACTTTATTATATAAAATACGGCCCCCTGACTATAGCCACGGTAAGACCGGAAACAAAACTGGGAGACACGGCCGTGGCCGTTAATCCGAAAGACAGCCGCTATAAAAAATATATCGGTGAAACGATTGATATTAAAACGGTTTTGGGGCCGGCAAAAATGAAAGTTATCGGCGAAGAATCAGTGGATATGAATTTTGGCACGGGTGCCATGAAAATTACTCCCGCTCATGATATCCGCGATTTTGAAATAGGCGAAAAGCATGGCCTTGAAAGAAAACAGGTTATCGGGCCCGACGGCAGAATGACAAAATTAGCCGGCAAATATGCGGGGTTAACGATTTCTGAAGCCAGAAAGCAAGTTGTTGAAGACATGAAAGAAATCGGCATTTTGGAAAAAGTTGAACCCTATACCCACAATATCGCCCGCTGTTACAGGTGCAATGCGACGATTGAACCGATTTTGTCCGAACAATGGTTTTTGAAAATGAAGGAATTGGCAAAAATGGCAATTGAAACAGTTAAATCCGGCAAGGTAAAATTCATTCCGAAAAAATGGGAAAAAATTTATTTTGACTGGCTGAAAAATATAAAAGACTGGTGTATATCCAGGCAAATCTGGTGGGGTCATAAAATTCCGATAGAAGGAGTTGAAGACGTTTTGGATACCTGGTTTTCTTCGGCTTTGTGGCCTTTTGCCACTTTGGGCTGGCCACAAAAAACAAAAGATTTGGCAACTTTTTACCCCACGGACGTTTTATCAACCGACCGGGGAATTATAAATTTGTGGGTGACAAGAATGATATTTTCCGGAATGGAGTTTTTAGGAAAAAATCCTTTCAGAGACGTTTATATTCATGCCACCGTTTTAACCCGAGAGGGAAAAAGAATGTCAAAATCCTTAGGAACGGGAATTGATCCCATAGTCCTTATTGAAAAATATGGAGCCGATGCAACAAGATTCGGCATTTGCTGGCAGATTATGACGGGACAAGATATCCGCTTTGTTGAGGATAATATAATAATGGGAAAGAAATTTTGCAATAAATTGTGGAATGCCAGCCGATTTGTAATGTTTCAAATCTCTTCCCAGAAAATCTTCCAAATTCCCGCGAAATCAGCGGAATTTCAGAAACAAAAACTGAATAAAGCGGATGAAACAATATTAAAATCTTTGGATAAAATAGTAAATTTGACGGATAAGGATTTAAATAATTTTCACTTCGGTCAGGCGGCTCGGAGGATATACCATTTCTTCTGGCACGATTTCTGCGATAAATACATTGAAGCGTCAAAATTAAGAATCCATAATCCGAAGTCAAAAATTGAAAAAGAAAACACGGAAAAAGTTTTATTGTATGTTTTATTAACTTCCTTAAAAATTTTACATCCCTTCATGCCTTTTATAACCGAAGAAATTTATCAAAAAATTTCCTTAAAAGATAAAAAAATGCTAATGATAGAAAACTGGCCCCGTTAGAAGCTTTGTGAAAAATGTTGTAATATAACTTTTTAGAGACGGAGTCGGCTTCGCCTTTTGAACGAGGTATTACCAGGGATATCCCTGAGCTTCTAACGGGGCTGGCCCAAATAAGAACTTCGCTAAAAATTATATGAATTATCTTTATTACGTTGTTTTGGGAGTTTTGCCAAGTTTTATTTGGCTCCTTTATTTTTTGAGAAAAGACGTCCATCCGGAATCAAACCGAATGGTTTTAAGGATTTTTTTATATGGAATGTTGGCAACTTTACCCGCCATTTTGTTGGAGTGGGGGGCCAATGATTTTATTTCGGCACTGTTCAAAGAATCGTTCCTGGGACAAATTCTTTATTATTTCATCGGGGTGGCATTTATCGAAGAATTTTTGAAATATTTAGTAGTCAGAAGCAAAGTTTTGTCCCATCCCGAGCTTGATGAACCGACAGACGTAATTCTTTATATGATAATTGCCGCTTTAGGGTTTGCCGCTTTTGAAAATATTTTATGCTTAATCAGATACAGAATTTTTGAAGAAATACTTTTTGCCTCTTCTTTCCGATTTTTCGGAGCGATATTTTTACACGCCCTTTGTTCGGGAACTTTGGGATATTTCTTAGCTTTATCGTTTCATAGACCAAAAGATAAATTAAAATTATTAACCATCGGCTTCGGTTTAATCACTTTTTTGCACGGAATTTTCAATTATAGTATAATGAAAATAGATCCCTTAAGAATAGAAGAAACTTGGATTTTTATTTTTCTGCCGGCGGTTATTATAATAGGATTGGCTATTTTTGTTTCTTTGGGATTCAAAAGGTTGAAAAAAATAAAAAGTGTTTGTAAAATATATCCCTAAGGATATATTGATTAAGATTAAAAAATATGGTTTCTTTTTTCGAAAAACTTAAAAAGGGAATGGGAGTTGAAATCACAGAAGAAGAAGTTGAGGAAAAAAATGAAGAAAAAACCACGAAGGAAAGCAAGCTTCCTGTGGAACAAGTAAAAAAAGTAATAAAGTTGAAAAAGCCAAAAAAATTGGAATTGAAATCGGAACCCATTGAAAAACCGGCTGAAAAAGAAGTGGAAAAAATAGAGAAAATTGAAAAACCTGAAAAGATAGAACCTGAAAAGGTGGAAAAAATTGAAAAACCTGAAGTTAAAGAAAAACCTTTGCCGACCGAGACTAAAGAAGAGAAAGAAAAATGGTTTGAAGGGCCTGTGGGTCAGTTAGCAGTTGATGTTTTTCAAACAGATGAAGAGTTAATTATCCAATCTGCTATTGCCGGAATCAAATCGGAAAACTTAGATATTTCAATTGAAAACGATACTGTAATTATAAAAGGGGTAAGAGAAAGGCCCGGTGAAGAAAAAGAAAGAAATTATTTTTATCAAGAATGTTATTGGGGGCCGTTTTCCAGAAAAATCATATTGCCCTGCGAGGTTGATTCTTCAAGGGCTGAAGCCATAATGAAAGAAGGCGTTTTCACAATCAGAATGCCAAAAATTGAAAGAGAAAAGAAAAGAAAAATTACGGTCAAAGTGTA
>Ga0299915_10004002_pt1 | contig 10691 bp, 10 predicted proteins | sample RVTome_13_FD_200263 | JGI IMG/M metagenome (GOLD analysis project Ga0299915, IMG submission 200263) | Soil microbial communities from uranium-contaminated site in the Upper Colorado River Basin, Wyoming, United States - RVT92D227 (version 2) ... | reverse complement strand
TCTCCGCTCCCCGGCGGGAGAAGATGCGGACGTCGATGATGGTGCCCTCCACTCCCGGTGAGCAGTACAGCGAGGCGTCCTTGACGTCCAGGGCTTTCTCGCCGAAGATGGCCTTGAGCAGCTTCTCTTCGGGGGACAACTGGGTTTCGCCCTTGGGCGCCACCTTGCCGACCAGGATGTCCCCGGCCCGGACCTGGGCGCCGATACGGACGATGCCGTTTTCGTCCAGGTTGCGCAGCAGGTTCTCCGGTACGTTGGGAATGTCCCGGGTGATTTCTTCCGGGCCGAGCTTGGTGTCCCTGGCCTCGATCGTCTCTTCCACGATATGGAGGGAGGTGAAAATATCCTCCTTGATCAGCTTCTCGCTGACGATGATGGCGTCCTCGAAGTTGTAGCCGCGCCAGGGCATGAAAGCGCACAGCACGTTGCGGCCCAAGGACAGCTCGCCCCAGTCGGTGCAGGTGCTGTCGGCTAGGATCTGCCCCCGCTCCACATGGTCACCGTTGCGGACGATGGGCCGCTGGCTGAGGCAGGTGTTCTGGTTGGTACGGAGGAACTTGATCAGCGGGTAGAGGTCGGTGCCCACCTCGTGGCTGCGGCCGCCCCGTTGTTCGTCCACCCGGACCAGAATGCGCTCCGCGTCCACGAACTCCACAACGCCCGAGCGGCGGCAGACGACGACGTCGCCGGAGCCTTTAGCCACCAGATGCTCGATGCCCGTCCCCACCAGGGGCGCCTCGGGCCGCAAGAGGGGCACGGCCTGGCGCTGCATGTTGGACCCCATCAGAGCCCGGTTGGCGTCGTCGTGCTCCAAGAAGGGAATGAGGGCCGCCGACAGCGATACCAACTGCTTGGGCGAGACGTCCATGTAGTCGATCTGGTGGCGGGGCAGGAACTTGAAGTTCCCCATCTGGCGGGCGCTGATCAATTCGTCCTGGAAGGCGTTCCGCTCATCCACCCGGGCATTGGCCTGGGCGATGTTGTACTTCTCCTCCTCCCAGGCGGTCAGGTAGAAGCAGAAAGGCTCAACCACCGGCAAGTGCCGGGCGTTGTTCCTCTTCAGTTTTTCAAGTTCCTTCTTATAGACATCCTGCTCGAGAATGTCGCCCATGGCCCACGAACTGTCGCCGGGATGGAGGACCTTGACGTAGTCCACGATCCGGCCCTCCTTGACCTTGCGGTAGGGCGTTTCGATAAAACCGTAGGGATTCACCCGGGCGAAGCAGCTCAGCGAGGAAATGAGCCCGATGTTCGGGCCTTCCGGCGTTTCCACCGGACAGATGCGGCCGTAGTGGGAAGCCTGGATGTCGCGGACCTCAAAGCCCGCCCTCTCCCGGCTCAAACCGCCGGGGCCCAGGGCCGACAAGCGCCGCTTGTGGGTCATCTCCGCCAGGCTGTTGATCTGGTCCATGAACTGGGAGAGCTGGGAACTCCCGAAAAATTCCTTCAGGGCGGCGATAACCGGCTTGGAGTTGATGAGGTCCTGGGGCATGGCCGAGGCCAGGTCGGCGGTGATGGTCATCTTTTCCTTGACCGTCCTCTCCATCCGGGTCAGGCCGATGCGGAAGGCGTTCTCCACCAGTTCGCCCACAGAGCGAACGCGGCGGTTGCCCAGGTGGTCGATGTCGTCCACCATGCCCTCGCCGCGGCGGAGGCCGAAGAGGTATTTGATGACCTGCACATAGTCCTGGGGCGACAGTGTCTTATCTTCCATGGGCGTGCTGAGGCCCAATTTGATGTTGAACTTCAACCGGCCGATATGGGAGAAGTTGTATTTCTGGGGGTTGAAGAAAAGGCTCTGGAAAAGGTTTTGGGCGCTCTCCATGGTGTGGGGTTCGCCGGGGCGCAGCTTGCGGTAAATTTCGGCCGTGGCCTGCTGGCTGTCCTTGCGCAGGTCCTTGCGGACCGTGTTGGCGACGATCGAGCCGGGCTTGTCGGCTTCGGGGAAAAAGATCTCGAAAGCCTCTCCCCGGCCGGCCAGGAAGTCGAGCTGGACGTCGTTGATCTCTTCGTTGACCTTGACTTTGCCCTTGATGCCCACCAGGGCGAAGGCCCCCTTGAACTCCCGCTTGTCAAGCTGCACCTTGGTCAGGCCGGACTCGACCAGCTGGGGGATGACTTCCGGGGGGATTTTTTTATGGGCCGGCACCAGGACCGTTTTGCTCTTGCCGTCCTTAAGGTCTTCGCCGACCGCTTTGCCAGCCAGGTGCTCGGACAGCTCCCAGAAGAGCTTGCCCTCCTCCGGGACGATCTTGTACACGGGATGGAAGAGGCGGATGATGTCTTCGTCGGCGCCGAAGCCCAGGGCGCGCAGGAAGACCGTGGCCAGGAACTTCTTTTTGCGGTCGAGGCGGACATAGAGGATGTTCTTGGCGTCATATTCGAACTCAACCCAGGCGCCGCGGTAGGGAATGATCTTGGCCACGAACAGTCCCTTGCCCTCGCCCGGCCGATAGAAGACGCCCGGCGAACGCTGCAACTGGCTGACCACTACCCGTTCGATGCCGTTGAAGATGAAGGTGCCTTTCTCGGTCATGAGCGGGATGTCCCCGAAATAGACTTCCTGCTCTTTGATGTGTTTGAGCCGCTTGGCCTTGGTCGTAACGTCCTTGTCCCAGGAGATGAGCCGAACCTTGAGCCGGAGGGGGACAGAATAGGTGTAGCCCTTCTGCAGGCATTCCGTGGGGGTGTACTTCATTTTCAGTTCGACCGTATCCCCGCAGTGCTCGCACAGCGTCACCTCAACCTTTCGCACCGCTCCGCAGTAAGGGCAGATATCCTTTTCCGTCAGCTCGACCCTGGCCGGCAGAAGGGTCTGGCAGCTCGTGCAGCGCATCCGGGAGTTTTCCACTCCCTTCAGCCGTCCGCAGGTGCACTCCCAATTGCCGATGGAGAAGCTGATAAAATCGAGTTGGGTCGTCTCCTTGAAATCCGAGATGGGAAAAACATCCTTGAAGGCGGCCTGCAGCCCGATGTCCTTGCGTTCCTCGGCCAGGAGGTCCATCTGGAGGTAATCGGCGTAGGATTGCCTCTGGATGGCCAAAAGATCGGGCATGGGAAACAGGCCCGGAATCTTCGAGAAATCATCCCGTTGGCGATAAAAATTTTCCTGTTCTCTATTCATTCGGCACCTTAAAGCCTCAAAAAATTCAAAGCCCCGACCCCGGACAGGCGACGACGAGGGCCGCCCTGAGCGGCCTTTTCCTACTGCAACTCGATCACGGCTCCCACTTCACCGAACTTAGCCTTAATGGCCTCGGCTTCGGCCTTGGGAACGTTTTCCTTGACAGTCTTGGGCGCGCCGTCCACGAGGTCCTTGGCCTCCTTCAAACCCAGGTTGGTGACTTCCCGAACCACCTTGATGACCTGGATCTTATTGGTTCCGGCCGACTTCAGAACAATGGCGAATTCAGTTTTCTCTTCCGCGGCGGCAGCCTGGCCGGCGGGGGCAGCCGCCACAGCCACCGGAACGGCAGCCGCGGCGCTGATCCCGTAGCGCGTCTCGAACTCCTTGATGTAGTCCGCAAGCTCCAGCACCGTTAGGCTATCCAGATGCTTGAAGAATTCCTCTTTTGTCACTTGAATACCTCCTTTATGATCTGCGGTACCCTTGGCCGCTTTTTGGGTCTAGTGGACTCATGGCCGTTCAGGCGTCCTTGCCGGTTTTAAATTGGGACAGCTGCCGGCCCAGCGTGCCCAGCGGCGCCTGGAGCGTCGCCAGCAGCTTGGTCAGGGGGGAGGCCATCAGGCTGGCGAAGCGAGCCAGCAGCTCCGGCCGGGCGGCCAGCTTGGCGATCTCCTCAAACCGGTCCGGCCCGAACAGACGGCCCTGGAGCAGCCCTCCCTTGACCGTCAGAACCTTGTTCTGCGCCGAGAACTCCTTGAGGGCTTTGGCCAGCGCGACCGGGTCGCCGTCGGTGTAGGCGATGGCCGTCGGATGGCGGAAAAACCCCTTCAAGGCGGCCGGGAAGCGATCGTCCAAGGCCTTGAGGGCCAGTCGGTTCTTGACCACCCGGAATCCGTGGGCGTTCTTGCGCAGCGCTTTGCGTAGGGCCACCGATTGGGCCACGGTGACCTTGGTGAAATCCATCAGGTACAAGCTGTCTTGCCGGCCGAGGATGTCGGACAGTTGCTTGATGTGAACGTCTTTTTTATCGCGCTTCATGATCGGCTCTCCTGCTTCTCCAGGATGTCCTCGGACAGCTTGAAGGATGGCCCCATGGTCGAGGTCAGGTACATGCTCCGCACGTACTTGCCCTTGGCTCCCGGGGGCTTGGCGTGGAGAATGGCTTGCAGGAAGACTTTGATGTTCTCCACGAGCCTGTCCTCGGAAAAAGAGACCTTGCCCACCGTGGAGTGGAGGATGCCCGTCTTGTCCACGCGGAACTCGACTTTGCCCGCCTTGGTCTCCTCCACAGCCCTCTTGATGTCGGCCGTCACCGTGCCGGACTTGGGGTTGGGCATCAGGCCCTTGGTGCCCAGGATGCGGCCCAGCTTGCCCACCCCCCGCATGACGTCGGGTGTGGCGATGACCACGTCAAAATCGATCCAGCCGCCGGAGATCTTTTCGATCAGCTCCTCGCCCCCGGCAAAATCGGCTCCGGCCTCCTCGGCCTCTTTGATCTTCTCGCCCGAGGCGATGACACAGATTTTTTTGGTTTTGCCCGTGCCGAAAGGCAGGACGACCGTGCCCCGGACCATCTGGTCGGAATGTTTGGGGTTGACCCCCAGCCGCAGCGAGACATCCACCGACTCGTTGAATTTAGCGTAGGCCGCCTTCTTCAGCAGGCCGACCGCCTCCTCCAGGGTGAATTCAGGCTTCCCCGCCGCCAAGGCCCTGGCCTTGATGTAGTTTTTGCCGCTTTTAGCCACTGATGATCTCCAGTCCCATATTCTTGGCCGTTCCCTCGACGATCTTGATCGCCCCTTCGAGGGTATTGGCGTTTAAATCGGGCAGCTTCAGCCGGGCGATGTCTTCGACCTGCTTCCGGGTGACCTTGCCCACTTTATCCTTGTTGGGGGCGGCCGAGCCCTTGGCGATACCGGCCGCTTTCTTCAGCAGATAGGAAGCGGGGGGGGTCCTCAGGAGGAAGGTGAACTTTTTGTCCTTGAAGACGGTGATCTCCACGGGCACGATCATCCCCTCTTCCATCTTGTTGGTCTTCTCATTGAACTGCCGGACGAATTCCATGATGTTAACGCCGTGTTGGCCCAGGGCCGGCCCGACCGGGGGGGCGGGGCTGGCCTGTCCGGCCACGATCTGGAGCTTGATCCGCGCAACGACTTCCTTGGACATGGAGCCTCCTAGAGTTTTTCCACCTGCAGGAATTCCAGCTCGACGGGCGTGGACCGGCCGAAGATGGTCACCATGACCTTGAGCGTGCTGCGCTCGCTGTTGACCTCTTCCACGATCCCGCTAAAGTTGAAGAACGGGCCGTCCACAATCCGCACCGCCTCGCCCTTGACGAAAGCGTGCTTGGGCTTGGGTTTTTCCGAGGTGGTTTCCATGAGGGTCACGATCTGCTTGACCTCGGATTTGCTCAGGGGAGAGGGTTTCTTGCCCGAACCGACGAACCCGGTTACCTTGGGCGTCTCGCGGATGATGTGCCAGTTCTCATCCGACATCTCCATCTCGACCAGGATGTAACCCGGATAGGACCGCTTGGTGGAGACGACCTTTTTGCCGGCCTTGATCTCAACCACGTTTTCCTTGGGGATGATGATCTGCCCGATCTCCTCCGTGATACCCAACTCGACCGCCCGCTGCAGGATGGACTCCCGCACGAATTCCTCGAAGCCCGAGTAGGTATGTACGATGTACCAGCTCTTAGCCATAATCGCCATCATCTCTTCAAGAGTTTAATCAGGTCGATGACCCGGGAGAAGATGATATCCATGAAGAACAGGTAGAACCCGAAGAAAAAAACGGACAGGATGACCACCAGGGTGGTGTTGGCCGTTTCCCGGCGCGAAGGCCAGGTGACTTTTTTCAACTCGGCCCGGACCTCTTTCAGGAAAAAGAAGAACCTCTTGTACCATACCTTTTTCTCTTCGCTCATAACGTCACCTTCTTGTCCTAAAAATCTTCATTCGCCCTATCCTCATGGGTCGGCGTCCGGCCTCCTCGACCTCCGGCGCCTCCAGCCCTAGGGTTGGCAGGTGAGGCAGGACTCGAACCCGCAACCTGCGGTTTTGGAGACCGCTGCTCTAACCAGTTGAGCTACTCACCTGCACTCTCGTATCATCCTCGACCGCTGGTCAGCCTATTTCACTTCTTTGTGAACGGTATGCTTCCGGCAGAAAGGGCAAAACTTCTTCAATTCCATCTTGTCCGCCTGCTTTTTCTTATTGCGGGTGTTGGCGTAATTCCGGCGCTTGCACACCGAGCAAGCCATTAAGATTTGTTCTCTCATATTAGTTCTTCAAATACGGTGACAGGCACCAAATTCCCGGTGACTGGCTCGGAATTCTCTGGAATTCCGTGCCTGTTACCGAGCGGTCTGTCACCATTTCTCCTTACTCCAGGACCTCGGTGACCGTGCCGGCGCCCACTGTCCGGCCGCCCTCCCGGATGGCAAACCGCAGCCCCTTCTCCATGGCCACGTCCGTGATCAGCCCGATCTCCAGGTTGGCGTTGTCCCCCGGCATCACCATCTCCACCCCCGCCGGCAGCTTCACCGTCCCCGTCACGTCCGTCGTCCGAAAATAAAACTGCGGCCGATACCCCCCGAAAAACGGCGTGTGCCGGCCGCCTTCCTCCTTCTTCAAAGCATATATCTGCGCCGTGAACCGCCGGTGCGGCCGGATCGACCCCGGCTTGGCCAGCACCATCCCTCTCTCCACTTCGTCCTTGTCCGTGCCCCTCAGCAGCACCCCGATGTTGTCCCCGGCCATCCCCTCGTCCAGCAGCTTCCGGAACATCTCCACCCCGGTCACCACCCGCTTCCGCGTCTCCCCAAATCCCACGATCTCCACCTCTTCCCCCACCTTCACCCTGCCCCGGTCCACCCGGCCCGTCACCACCGTCCCCCGGCCCGATATCGAAAAAATATCCTCCACCGGCATCAAAAACGGCTGGTCCACCAAGCGCACCGGCTCCGGTATGTGCTCGTCCACCGCCTTCATCAACTCCACAATCTTCTTGTTCCACTCATTCTGCGGGTCCCCGTCCGACTCCATCGACTTCAAAGCCGATCCCCGAACCACCGGTATCTTGTCCCCCGGAAATTCGTACTTCTTCAGCAGCTCCCGGACCTCCAGCTCCACCAAATCCAATATCTCCGGGTCCTCCACCATGTCCACCTTGTTCATGAACACCACCACGGCCGGCACGTTCACCTGCCGCGCCAACAGGATGTGCTCCCGCGTCTGCGGCATCGGCCCGTCGTCGGCCGCCACCACCAGGATCGCCCCGTCCATCTGGGCCGCCCCGGTGATCATGTTCTTGATGTAATCCGCGTGCCCCGGACAATCAATGTGGGCATAGTGCCGGTTGGCTGTCTCATACTCTATGTGCGCTATCTGTATCGTCAGCCCCCGCTCCCTCTCCTCCGGCGCGTTGTCGATGTCCCCGTACTCCTTCACCTGCACCTTCGGGTTCACCTTGTGCAGCACCTTGGTGATGGCCGACGTCAGCGTCGTCTTCCCGTGATCCACGTGCCCGATCGTCCCTATGTTTAAATGCGGCTTCGTCCTCTCAAACTTTGCCTTCGCCATCTTGTGACCTCCTGTTATAATCCTCGGGCTTCACTGTCCCCCCCTCGCCTCAATGGGCCAGGGGGATCCGTCCTTCCACGCGCGCCACGACCTCTTCCGTTTTCTGGGGGGGAGCCACTTCGTAGTGGAGGAACTCCATGGAAAACACGCCCCGTCCCTGGGTCAGGGTGCGCAGAATGGTGGCATAGCCGAACATCTCGTTGAGGGGGACCAGGGCTTTGATCAGCCGCGAAGTCCCACGCATCTCCAGCCCTTCGATCCGGCCCCGCCGGGCGTTCAAGTCGCCGACGATGTCCCCCAAATATTCGTCCGGGGCGATGACCTCCAGCCTCATCATCGGCTCGAGCAGGGCCAACCCCGCTTTGGCCGCCGCCTCCTTGAAAGCCAGCGAGGCGGCGATTTTAAAGGCCAGGGGAGAGGAATCCGCGTTGCTGGCCGACCCGCCGGTCAAGGCGACCTTGACGTCGGTCATGGGGTAGCCGGCCAGCAAACCGCTATCCATGGCCTCTCGCACTCCGTCACGGATGGCGGGGACGAACTCGCGGGGAATCACGGCTTCTTTGGTCCGGTCCTGGAAATCGAAACCGGCGCCGCGGGGCAGGGCTTCGACTTCAATCTGGCAGTGGCCGAACTGTCCCTTGCCCCCGATCTGACGGGCATACTTGGCCTGGCCCCGAGCCGAGGTGAGAACCGTCTCCTTGTAAGCCACCTGAGGCTGGCCCACGTTGGCCCGCACGCCGTATTCCCGCTTCAGGCGCTCCAGGATGATCTCCAGATGAAGCTCGCCCATACCGTACACCAGGGTCTGGCCGGTCATGGGATCTTGCATAATCCGGACGGTGGGGTCTTCCTTGGCTATCTTGGCCAAGGCCTCGGCCAGCCGGGCATGTTCGGTCCTGGACTTGGGTTCGATGGTCACGGAGATGACCGGTTCGGGGAAGCGAATCGACTCCAGGACAATGGGCTGGTGCTTGTCGCACAGGGTGTCGCCCGTGCCCAGATTTTTAATCGAACTCAGGGCGGCGATGTCGCCGGCATAAACTTCCTTGATCTCCTCCCGTTTATTGGCGTGCATCTTGAGCAGCCGGCTGATGCGTTCATCCTCGTCTTTGGCCGAGTTGTAGAGGACGGAGCCCAGCCGGGCTTTGCCGGAGTAAACCCGGAAAAAGGCCAGGGTCCCGACATAGGGGTCGTTCATGACCTTGAACACCAGGGCGGAAAAAGGCTCGCTGTCCTGGGGCTTCCGAGTGCGAACCTCTTCGGTGCGAGGATGATGGCCGACCACCGGCGGCAGGTCGAGGGGAGAGGGCAAGAAATCCACGATGGCCTCCAGCAGGGGCTGGACGCCCTTGTTGCGGAAGGAGGCGCCGTACAGGACCGGGATGAGCTTCAGGCCGATGGTGCTGCGGCGAACGGCCAGACGGATATCGCGGGCAGAGAGTTCCGCCCCGCCGAGGTAGAGCTCCATCAGCTTGTCATCCGTATCGCACAATGTTTCGATCATCTTGGTCCGCGTCTGTTCGACTTTCTTCCGATGTTCCTCCCCGACATCCCGGACGGTGAGATCCGAGGCGATCAGGCCGTCGCCCCAGTCATATTCCTTCCCGTCGATAACGTCCACCACGCCCCGGAAGGTCTCTTCCCGGCCCAGGGGCAGCTGGACGGGCAGCGTCCGGGCGCCCAGTTTGGCCCGGATCTGGTCCAAAGCCCTTTCCGGGTCGGCGCCCACCCTGTCCATCTTATTGATGAACACGATCCGGGGGACCCGGTAACGGTCGGCCTGGCGCCAGACCGTCTCGGACTGGGGCTCGACCCCGCCCACCCCGCACAGGATGACCACCCCGCCGTCGAGCACCCGCAAGGAGCGCTCCACCTCGGCCGTGAAATCCACGTGCCCGGGAGTATCGATGATGTTGATCCGATGGCTATTCCAGAAGCAGGTCGTGGCCGCGGAGGTTATGGTGATCCCCCGCTCCTGCTCCTGGGCCATCCAATCCATGACCGCCGTTCCTTCGTCCACCTCTCCTATTTTGTAGGTGATGCCCGTGTAGTAGAGGATGCGCTCCGTGGTCGTCGTCTTGCCGGCATCGATATGAGCCATGATGCCGATGTTCCTGACGCTCTCGATCGGATAAAGTCGGGGCAATCCTCTTCTCCATCGTGCTCAAGGCCGGCGGCCTGAATCTCACAATCACCATCTATAATGAGCAAAAGCCCGGTTGGCTTCTGCCATTTTGTGCGTATCCTCGCGCTTCTTCACCGCGCCGCCGCGGTTGTTGACGGCGTCCATAATCTCGGCGAAGAGTTTGTCCCTCATGCTCTTGCCGCCCCGCGCATAGGCATAATGGAGCAGCCAGCGGACGCCCACCGCCGTGGAACGGTCGAGGGGCACTTCCAGCGGAACCTGGTAGGTCGCCCCGCCCACTCGGCGGGACTTGGTCTCCAAGATGGGCCGGACGTTCTCCACGGCCTTCTCCAAGGTCTTGAGGGGGTCCTCTTTGGCCTTGTCCTTGATGAGGTCCATGACCCCGTAGATGGTCTTCTCCGCGACGCTTTGCTTGCCCTTCTTCATGTAGCTTCTGATGAACTTGGAGATCAGAGCGCTGCTGTAAAGGAGGTCGGGAGACGGCGGCCTTTTTTTAATCTTCCCTCGGCGTGGCATGCTCGGCTCCTCTAGGACTTGGCGACCCTTTTCTCTTTGGGCTTCTTGGCGCCGTATCGGGACCGGCTCTGCATCCGATTCGCTACGCCCTCACTGTCCAGAGTGCCGCGGATGATGTGATAGCGGACGCCGGGCAGGTCCTTGACCCGGCCGCCCCGGAGCATAACAATGGAGTGCTCCTGAAGGTTATGCCCGACTCCGGGGATGTAGCCCGTGACCTCGATATTGTTGCTCAGCCTGACCCGAGCCACCTTGCGCATGGCTGAATTCGGCTTCTTGGGCGTCGTGGTGAAAACCCGTGTGCAGACGCCCC
>Ga0299915_10004001_pt1 | contig 10691 bp, 7 predicted proteins | sample RVTome_13_FD_200263 | JGI IMG/M metagenome (GOLD analysis project Ga0299915, IMG submission 200263) | Soil microbial communities from uranium-contaminated site in the Upper Colorado River Basin, Wyoming, United States - RVT92D227 (version 2) ... | reverse complement strand
CTTGCTCGGCCAGCACCTCGACTGCGGCCTGAGCCAATCCCTCGATGTCCGGCGTCTCCAGCTTCCAGGGGTCCCCCCCGTACGGCGCCAGCCGGCCGGCGTCTGCCTGCACCAACTCGGGCAAGGCGCCGGTGGCAAAGGCTACAACGGGCAAGCCGCAAGCCATGGCCTCCAGCACCGTGTTGGGGCAGGCGGCGTTCAGGTCCGCGGCATATAGCAGATGGCCGGTGCGATCCAGCGCCGGTATGGAGTCAGGCTCGACCTTCTCCAGCCAGTTTAGCCTGACGGCCGCCGGGCCCTTCGGGATCGAATTGGACTGCGACGCGATTCTCGCCTGCAGTCCCGAACGCGCCGGTTCGGCCACTTCCCCGGCTATCGCCAATTCGACCGCTGAGCCGGTCACCGCCTGCAGGCGCTGGGCCAGCGCGGCGGCCGCGCCCAGCCCCACCTCGTATCCACCACCAAGCCGGCCCTCCACCATCAGCAGCCGAACTCTGTCCGCCGGAGGCCGACCCTCACCGTCGGGGGAAAATCGATCCAGCGGGACACCATTGTGGACCACCTGGGAGCGGACGGGCGCTTCTCCAAATTCCCGCTCCCACCAATCGCGGGCGAACTGGCTCTGATACACGACCAGGTCAGCCAGGCGCCGGCGCACGATTCGCATCAGCAGGTTGTTGGCCTCTGCCCTCAGGTAGTGCCGCAGCCCTGTCGGCAGCCGGCGGTGCAGCCAGTTGATCCCGTCCAGCCGCTGCAGCACCGGGACGCCGCCTCGCCGCACCCGCGCCAGGCCGGCCAGTTGCCGGATCCCGCCCACAACCAGCGCCGCCGCGTAGGGCTCATCGTCCAGGCCGTAGGCGACCCCGATGCCCCTGGCCGCCAAACCGGCGGCCAGCCGCCGCTGGAAGGACGCCGGCCCGGCCACCCCTCGAGAGGGATTGACCAGGCAGATCCGGTGCGCGGGGCGGCTCATCTTGTGTGGTCCTGGGATCCTGTGACCGGGCCGGCGGGAAGACCCTCGCCGCGATTCATCCCCCAGCCTGCGCGCCGCTGGCCTCCAGCAGCGCAGACACGATTCGCTCGGCCGCGTGCCCGTCGCCGTATGGATTGTTGGCCCGGGCCATCGCCGCCTGGGCCTGAGGGTTCTCCAGCAGCCGCTTGGCCTCGGTGAAGATGCGCTCGGGATCGGTGCCCACCAGCAGGGCCGTCCCGGCCTCCAACGCCTCCGGCCGTTCGGTCACCTCCCGCATCACCAGCACCGGGGTCCCGACCGCCGGTGCCTCCTCCTGCAGACCTCCCGAATCGGTCAACACCAGATACGCGCGCTTCATCAGGTGCACCATGGGCAGATAATCCAGCGGCGGGATCAGGTGGATGTTGGGCACCCCTCCCAGCAGCTGGTGCGCCGGTTCATGGACATTGGGGTTCAGATGAACGGGATAGACCAGCTGGACCAGCGGCTCCAACTCCCGGGCGATGCGGAGCAGCGCCCCGAAGATTCGCTCCATGGGGGCGCCGAAATTCTCCCGCCGATGGGCTGTGACCAGCAGCAGCTTGCGCTCATCCAGCCGCCCCTGCAGCGGGCCGGCCTCCAAGTCGCAGGGCTGGCGCAGCACCTGCCGTAGGGCATCGATCACCGGATTGCCGGTCACCCGGATCGAGGCTTCGGATACCCCTTCCCGCAGCAGATTGCCGCGTGCCCACTCGGTCGGCGCGAAATGCAGATCGGCCACCGCTCCCAGCACCTTGCGATTGATTTCCTCCGGGAAGGGCTGCCACTTGTCGCCGGTGCGCAGCCCGGCCTCGACGTGGCCGACGCGCACCCGGTGATAGTAGGCGGACAGGCCCGCCGCCATGACGGTGGTGGTGTCGCCTTGCACCAGCACCCAATCGGGGCCGAACCCGCGCAGCACCGGCTCCAGCCCGGTGAACACCGCCGCCGTCAATTCGTTCAGCGGCTGATCGGTCCGCATGAGGTCCAGGTCGTAATCCGGCTGCAACCCAAACAGGTCCAGCACCTGGTCCAACATTTGTCGATGCTGGGCGGTGATGCATACCCGGGAAAGCACGCCGGGGGTCCCGCCCAATTGCTGCACGACCGGCGCCATTTTGATCGCTTCGGGACGGGTGCCGAAGACCGACAGCACTCGCAGCGGCTCAGCCACGCGGAATCCCCACTCCCAGGGTGTGCAGGGTGAAGCCAGCCGCCTCCCAGGCAGCCGGCTGCCAGACCCCGCGCAGGTCCACCGCGACCCGCCCGGGCATGGCGGCCGCCGCCTGCGCCGGTTCGAGCTCCCGGAAGGCCTTGTGGTCCACCAGGAGCACCACCGCCTGCGCTCCGGTCAGCGCCTCCTGGAGCGAGCCGGCGGCCCGAGCACCGGAAGCGGTACGCTCCGGCGCATAGGGTTCGTAGGTCCTGACCTCCGCTCCGTGCTCGGCCAGCAGGCGCGCTACCTCCAATGCGGGACTCTCACGCAGATCATCCACGTCGGGCTTGTAGGCCAGACCTAAGGCGGCCACCTTCCGCCCTTGCAGGGTTCCCAGTGCCCGCTCGACCAGCCGCACCGCATGCAGTGGCTGGTCGTCGTTGACCTGCCGGGCGCTGCGGATGAGGCGGGCTTGCTCGGGATCGGCCTGCACCAGGAACCAGGGATCGACGCTCACACAGTGGCCGCCGACGCCCGGCCCCGGGCGCAGGATGTTGATGCGTGGGTGGCGGTTGGCCATGGCGATGGCCTCCCAGACGTCGACTCCGACGTGTTCCGCCAGCCGGGCGAACTCGTTGGCGATGGCGATGCTGACATCTCGGGAAGTGTTCTCCATCAGCTTGACCATCTCGGCGGTGGTGGCATCGGTGAGCACAATCTCACCGCGCACGAAGAGAGCGTACAGCTCCCGGCCGGCCTCCGCCGAGGCGGGTGTCACCCCACCGATGACCCGGGCGTTTTCGGTCAGCTCCTGCAGGATGCGGCCGGGCAGCACCCGCTCCGGGCTGTAGGCCAGCAGGAAATCCACCCCGGCACGCAGCCCGGAACGCTCCAGGATGGGCGCCACCAGGTCGAGGGTGGTGCGCGGCGGGCAGGTGGATTCCAGCATGACCAGGTTGCCGGCCTTGAGATGCGGCAGGATGGACTGGCTGGCCGCAACCACGGAACCCAGCTCGGCGGTGGGATCCCCGCCCCCCTCGACCCGCGGCGATGCCGGAGTCGGTACGGCGATGATGAACGCATCCGCCGGCTCGGGCTCCCGGCTGAGGCGCAAGTTGCCGGTGGCAAATGCCTGCTCGGCCAATGCCCTCAGCCCGGGCTCCTGGATGTGCACTCTCCCGGCGTTGAGCGCCTCGAGCAATTCCGGATTGTTGTCCACCCCAACTACCTGCAGCCCGTGGATGGCAAAGGTGCTGGCGGTGGGCAATCCGATGTAGCCCATCCCGATCACACAGATCTTGTTAAACATGGCTCTCCAATGGCCCAATTATGGCATAACAGCGCCGGGCCAGGATTCGCCGCGGTGCCTCGGCCGCGATCGATCCGCTGGATCGTTGAGCATCCCGGGGGTCCCACCCTATAATGGGGCTTCCGGCCGACCGAGTTTCGAGGACCCAACCATGCGCCAACGTGCCTTTGAACCCCAGCGACTGCTCGGCTGGCTGCTGCCGGCCATGGTGCTCTCGCAGGGACTGCAGCTGCTGCGGGTCTTCATTCCCAGCCTGGCCTGGTACCTGCGCGATACCCAGGGGCTCTCCTCGATCAGCCTGCTCCCCTACGCCTTTGGCACCTTCCTGGTCGGCTACACGGCCGTCTGGGTCCGGCGGGCCCTGGGATCCTCTGGGGCGTTGTGGCTGACGGGAGGCGGGGTGGCGCTTGTCCGGCTGGCCGAACAGGTCTCCCGCAGCCCGGCCGCAGACCTGTGGCTGAGCCTGGCCGGGGTGGCGGCCTTCCTGCTGTTCCTGCCGATCTTCCTGGGCCATCTGCGAGCGACGGCGGACGACCCGGCCCTTCGCCTGTCTTTCGGCGTAGTGCTGGGGCTTGGATTTGACATCGCGCTGCGCGGCCTTTTCGGAACCCTCGATCTCAGCTGGATACCCGGCCTGCTCGCCCTGGCCGTGGCCATGCTACAGGCCGGGCTGACGCTATGGGCATTGCGTCGTGAGCCGAAGCCGGCGCCGGAGGCGCTCAGCGAGGCTTCCTGGCTGCGGGCCCTTCCCCTGCTGGGCATCGGGCCGTACCTGCTGCTGCAGTTGCTGAGCTTCCAGAGTCAGGGCTGGCTGGAGACCGCCGCCGATCTGAATCCTCCGCTCGGCTTCGTGTTGGTGATGCTGGGCAATCTGTTGGCGGCGGCCGGGGTCGCCTGGGGGTTGGCGCGCCCCATCACCCGGCACCCGCTGTTGGCCGTGGCCGTCGGCCTCTACCTGGTTTTCACCGCGCTGCCGCAGGCGCAGCCGCCGGGCGGCGCCATCCTGGGGTTGCTGTTGGGACAGCTGCTCATGGGCTGGGGCTGGGCGGTGCTCTCCATCGCGGCATCCGCGGCCAGCCGCAGGGGACTGGGTCGCAGCACCGTAGCGCTGGCCTCTGGAATGCTGTTGTTCCTGGTCCTGGCCTTCGGCTACTACCTGGCGCTGGACGTGGCCCTGCCATTCTCCCGGCACCTCGTTCCACCGGCCGCGGCTGGGCTGCTGGGGGTCATGCTGCTGTTGGCCAGCATCTCCGCCCGGGAGCCGGGCCGACCCGGCTGGCTGGACCTCACCGGAGTGGGCGCCGCGGCGGCGCTGGCCCTGGTTCCGCTGGCGATGTGGGTACTCCAGCCGCCTGCGCCGCAGCCCGAACCGCCCAGAGGCCTGCCGCTGAAGGTCATGACTTACAACCTTCATTCCGGCTTCAGTAGCGCGGGCCGGCTGGATCCGGAGGCGATTGCCCAGGTGATCCAGGCCAGCGGGGCCGACATCGTGGCGCTGCAGGAGGTCTCCCGGGTGCGGCTGCTGGACGGCGAGGCCGATCTGGTGGTCTGGCTCTCGCGCCGACTCGGCATGCCCATTCTCTTTCATGGGACCGAGGAGCCAATCTGGGGCAACGCGGTGCTCTCCCGATACCCGGTACTGGAATCCGGCTGGGGGGATCTGCCGCGGGAGGGGACCCTGATCGGACGCGGCTACTTGTGGGCGCGCATACAGGTGGGCGGGCCCGCGCCGCTCCTGCTCATCGCCACGCACCTGCATCATGTGGAGTCGGAGGGCCGGGTGCGCGAGGCCCAGGTCGCCAGCCTGCTGGCGTTCTGGGCAGGCCGCAGCTACAGCGTTCTGCTGGGTGATTTGAACGCTTTGCCTGATTCGCTCGAGATGCAGCGGCTGGCGGAGGCCGGCTTGATCGACTCCTGGGGGCAGGCCGGCGGTGGCCCAGGCCTCACCTGGCCTGCTCGCGACCCTTACCAGCGGATCGACTGGATCTGGCACACGGCGGATCTCTCCACATTCCAGGCCGAGGTGATCGACAGCCTGGCCTCCGACCACCTTCCATTGCTGGTCACCCTGGGCGAGTAGCGCACTGTGAGCACAGGCCGCAGGGTACAATGAGCCGGTTTGGACCCTGCAGGGCATGCCCCACAGAATCCTGATCACGGAAGGCCTGGCTGATAGCGGATTGACGCTGCTCCGCCAGGAGGCCGAGGTGATTCAATCAGCCGGCCTCAATGGATTGGGATCCGTCGACGCGCTGATCGTGCGCGGCCGGACCGCCGTCTCCAGCGAGGTACTGGCCGCCGCCTCCCCCCGGCTGCGGGTGGTGGGAAGGGCCGGCGCCGGACACGACAACATCGACCTGCAGGCGGCGCGCCAGCAGGGCGTGATCGTGGTCAATGCGCCCGGAGCAGGCACCGCGGCGGTGGCCGAGCTCACCCTGGCGCTCATGCTGGCACTTGCCCGTCAGATCCCCCAGGCCCACACCAGCCTGCAGCGCGGCGAATGGCGCAAAGCGGAATTCTCCGGCGTGCAGCTGCAGGGCAAGACCCTGGGGGTGATCGGCGTGGGGCGGGTCGGAAGTACCGTGGCCGGGATGGCGACCGCCTTGGGAATGCGGGTGCTCGGCTACGATCCGAACCTGGCGGAGGCCACGCTCCGGGAGCGAGGTGCGGAGCCGGTGGATCTGGAGGCACTGCTGGCGCGCTCGGACTTCATCAGCCTGCACGTGCCGCTGAACGAACAGACGCGCGGGATGGTCGATGCGGCCCGCCTGGCGCTCAGCAAGCCCGGCGCATTCCTGATCAACACCGCCCGCGGCGGTGTGGTGGACGAGTCCGCTTTGCTGCAGGCATTGGAGTCCGGCCGTCTGGCCGGTGCGGCCCTGGATGTTTTCGGCCGCGAGCCGCCGGGGCGGGACCCGCTGCTGCTGCATCCGGCCGTGGTGGCCACCCCGCACCTCGGCGCCCAGACCGCCGAGGCTCAGCAGCAGACCGCTTTGGACATCGCCAGCGAGGTGCTGGCCGCCCTGCGCGGCGATCCACTCCGATGGCGGGTGGCCTAGACTTGACTGCGACCGGGATAGCCCGGACGGGGTGAAGGCGGCCCCGCTACCCAAAGGTGTGCGTGAGCCAAAGGGAACATGGGAATTCGGTACGAAACCTTCCGTCAGCAGCTGGGCCTGGCCTCCGATCTGGACAGCGTCCTGCAGGTGCTCCACTGGGATCAGTTTACCTATATGCCACCCGGTGCCGGCGAAGGGCGGGCGGCGCAGATTGCTGCGCTCAGCCGGTTATCTCACGAGCGGCTGGCCAGCGATGAGTTCCTTGAGTGCCTGGAGGCTGCCAAGGCCGAAGCAGACGGGGCAGATCCCGACTCGGATGAAGCCCGCCTGCTGCTGTGGACCGAACGGGAGGTGGCCCGCCGGCGCAAGGTGACGCCCGCCTGGGTGGGCGAGTTCACCCGGGCGACCTCCCTGTCGGTCCAAGCCTGGGAGCAGGCCAAGGCCAAATCGGACTTCGCCCACTTCCGACCGCACCTGGAAGAAATCGTCAGACTGCAGCAGGCCTACAGCGACTTCTTTGCCCCCTACGAGCACGTGTACGATCCGCACCTGGACCGCTTCGAGCCCATGATGCGCGCCGCCGAGGTCAGGGCCGTGTTCGATCAGGTGCGGCCCAAGCAGCAGGAGTTGGTGCGTGCCATCGCGGAGCGCCCCCAGCCGGACGTCTCAATATTCAGCCAGGAGTTTGAGCCAGCCAGGCAGATGGAGTTCGTCGCCGAGCTGGTGCGGGCCGCGGGGTTCGATATGCGGCGCGGCCGCTACGATCTGTCGGCCCACCCCTTCACCACACTGTTCTCGCTCAACGATGTGCGTTTCACGGTCAAGATCGAGTCCGGCAATCCGCGCCAGTTGATCTTCGCCGCCCTTCACGAGTTGGGCCACGCACTGCATGCCCAAGGCGTCAGCCTCAGCCTGGAGCGCACCTTCCTTGGCGGCTTCGGCCTGTTCGCACTGGCGGAGTCGCAGTCGCGCACTCTCGAGAACCTGGTCGGCCGCAGCCTGCCTTTCTGGCAGGCATTCTATCCACGGCTGCAGCAGTTCTTCCCCAGCCAGCTTGGATCGGTGGACCTGGACCGCTTCTACCGTGCCATCAACCAGGTTCAGCCCTCACTGATTCGCGTCCAGGCCGATGAAGCCACCTACAATCTGCACATCATGCTGCGTTTCGAATTGGAGCTGGCGCTGCTGGGCGGGGAATTGCAGGTGGTTGACCTGCCGGAAGCCTGGGGCGAGCGGACCCGCTCCTACCTCGGCTTGGAGCCGCCCGATGATGCTCACGGGGTCTTGCAGGACGTGCACTGGTCGTGGGGATATTTCGGCAATTTCCCCACCTACGGCCTGGGAAACCTGGTCGCCAGCCAACTGTGGGAGAAGCTCGAGCGGGATATCCCCGACCTGGATCAGCAAATGGCTCAGGGGAAACTGGACGGATTGCTTGCCTGGCTTCGTCAGCACATCCACCGCCACGGCAACAAGCTTTTCACCACCGAATTGCTGCAGCGTATCACCGGCGCAGGACTTTCCGCTGGGCCCTACCTGCGCTACCTGAACGGCAAGTTCGGCCAGATTTACGGGCTCAATGGATCCTGAAAACGGAGCAAGGTTCGAACATGGCTGAAGCCTTCGAGAAGCTGCGCGGACTATGCAGCACCATTTACGACCTGGTCGGCGCCAACGAGGTGCTGTCGTGGGATGAGCAGACCTATATGCCGCCGGGCGGAGGGGAAGGACGGGCGCGCCAGCATGCCACGCTGGAGAGGCTGTCGCACGAACTGTTCGTGAGCGACGAGCTCGGCCAGGCCCTGGAAGCGGCCGAAGCGGAAGCGGCCGGGCTGGATCCGGATTCGGACGAGGCCGGGATTCTGCGCCGCCTGAGGCGAGACTTCACCAAGAAACGCAGGGTACCGGCGGAGTGGGTGGAAGAGTTCGCCCAGGCCCAGTCGCTGGCCTTCCAGGTCTGGCGCCAAGCCAAGATCGATTCAGATTTCAAGGCCTTTCAGCCGGAGCTGGAGCGGATCCTGGCGCTGCGCCGGTCCTATGCGGAGTTCCACGCCCCGAAGGGAAGTCTCTACGACGCCCTGCTGGATGACTATGAACCGGGCATGAAAGCCACCGATCTGCGGGCGGTATTCGATGAACTCCGCCCCCGGCAGGTGGAGTTGGTGCGCTCGATCTCCGAATCCAAGGCGGCGGTGGACGAGTCGATCTTGCTGCGGCCTTTCGACATCAAGAAGCAGTGGGATTTCGGACTGGAGGTCATCGAGCATCTCGGCTACGACTTCCGGCGGGGCCGGCAGGACGAGGCTCCTCACCCGTTCACCATCACCCTGCACCTGGACGATGTGCGCATCACCAATTGGTCGAAAGCGGAGGCCTTCGGCTCGATCCTCTTCGCCTCCATGCACGAGGCCGGCCACGCCATGTATGAACAGGGGATTTCGCCCGCAATGCGTGGATTCCCGACCTTGTCCGGTGCCGCCCTCGATCCCAGCCATTCGGTCTCGTTGGGTATCCACGAGTCTCAGTCCCGCATGATGGAGAACCTGGTCGGGCGCAGCCGCGCCTTCTGGAAGGGATACTTCCCGCGGCTGCAGGCCATCTTCCCCTCCGAACTGGAGGGGGTGGATCTGGAGGCCTTCTACCGGTCCATCAACCGGGTCAAGCCAACCCTGATCCGTGTGGAAGCGGACGAGGCCACCTACAACCTGCACATCATGCTGCGCTTCGAGATCGAGCTCGGACTGGTGGAAGGTTCACTGGCCGTCGCCGACCTGCCCGAGATCTGGCGGGAGAAGACCCAGGACTACCTGGGCCTCACCCCACCGGACGACCGCAGCGGAGTGCTGCAAGACATCCACTGGTCGGATGGCTATATCGGATACTTCCCCACCTACACCCTGGGAAACCTGATCGCCGCCCAGCTTTGGGAGAAAATCCGGCAGGATCTGCCCGACCTGGATCGACAGATCGAGCAGGCTCAATTCAGTGACTTGTTGGCCTGGCTGCGGGAGAAGGTACACCGGCACGGAGCCAAGTACGAACCCATGGAGCTGCTGCACCGGATCACCGGCGAAGGGCTCTCTGCCAAGCCCTATCTGCAGTACTTGACGGAGAAGTACTCTGAGATCTACGAGTTGGGCTAGGCGGCCAGCGGGGAAGGCGGGTCGACTTCCATGACGGTGGCGTTTCTGCACCAGCGCCTCGCCAGCGCGGCGCTGCTCTTCTTCCTGGTGGCGGGAATATGGGGGCTGATCGCGTATCTCAGGCGCCGCGGGGTGGGGTCCGAATACTGGGGAATCCTGGCCCTCGGCGAGCTGCTCATCCTGGCCCAGGCCGCCCTGGGCGTGCTGCTGTGGCTGGAGGGGGAGCGTCCGGGGCGGGGCATCCACTTCCTGTATGGAATCGTGGCCGCCATCACGCTGCCCGCCTACTATGCCTACAGCAAGGGCCAGGATGATCGGCGGGCGGCGTTCACCTACGGCCTGATTTGCCTCTTCCTGGTCGGTATCGTCCTGCGGGCGGCCACCACCGCGCGTTAGGGGCGCCCGATCCTGGCGCTTGCCAGGAACTCCGCCGATTGCTAGAGTCCGGTGCTCGCACCCGCAGGATGCGGGTCGGCAGCGCTGATGCGACCAGATTACCGTCTCTGCTCGGCTAGGCCTGGCAGCTTCCTCCACGCGGTCCCGCTGGCCGCGCTGGTGGCGCTGGCCGCCGCCTGCTCCTGGCCGGCCGCCGGGCGAGACGGCGCGGACTCTGAGCCGGAATTGGGTGTCACGGAGGGCCTCCCCGGCGGCACGTCGGTCGCGCCGGAGAATGCGGCCGGCAGCCCCGCAGCCGGGATCGAGCAGACCCCCACCCCCGCGCCATACAACCTGTCTACCCCGGCAGTGCTGATCGAGCGGCCGGAGCCGCCGACCGAGATTCCGCCGCCGACCCCGGTGGTGGTGCTGCCTTTGGCCACCATCCGCATTCTCCGCCCTGGACCCGGATCCCAAGTGACCAGCCCATTCCAGGTCTATGGTCGGGGAGGTCCCAGCTACAACGAGCGAGTGGGGATCCGCCTGGTCGGGGAAGATGGGCGGCTGATCAGCGAAAGGCTGACCTACTTGCTGGTCTTCCCTGGCCGCGCCGGCAATTTCGTGGCGCAATTGGAGTTCCAGACACCCCGGCTGGCGG
>Ga0299915_10004000_pt1 | contig 10692 bp, 9 predicted proteins | sample RVTome_13_FD_200263 | JGI IMG/M metagenome (GOLD analysis project Ga0299915, IMG submission 200263) | Soil microbial communities from uranium-contaminated site in the Upper Colorado River Basin, Wyoming, United States - RVT92D227 (version 2) ... | reverse complement strand
GCAGGCAGCTTCGGACGAACTATGACTATTTCCTCTCCGTCGGATTCAGCTACACCTTCGGTTCAATCTTCAGTAACGTCGTTAATCCCCGCTTCGGCAGCGGCGGCGGCAGCGTCTCCATCCACATCAGCAATTAAATCGGGGACACAATGCCAATTTCCGAATGACGATTTTCCCCCTTGGATTCCGGACCAAAAAAAGAATTCGGAAATTGGTATTGTGTCCCCGACTAATTAACATTTTCTTCCCATTGCAGATATACTTATTTGGATGAACGATCGTGAGAAGGAACTCGTGGAAATGGTCCTGGCCGGAAAGACGGAGGCCTTCGAACCCCTCGTCCTGCCCTACCGCACGTCCCTTCTCAACATCGCCTACAGAATAACCGGAAACATGGAAGACGCCAAGGAAGCCGCCCAGGAGACACTGATGAGGGCATTCAAGTACCTGAAGCGCTACGACCCGGAGAGGAGCTTCAGGAACTGGCTCTTCGGGATCCTGGTCAACGAGGCCCGGAAGCTCCGGGCGAAAAGGACCAACGCTCCTCTCCCCCTTGAAACCGACGCGGGAACGGAGCGGGCCCTGGCCGCGAACGGTCCGGCGCCCGGGGACGCCCACGCCGCCCGGGAGACACGGTCCCGGCTCATGGATTGCCTGACCGCCCTGACGGCGCGGGAGAAAGAGATCTTTCTCCTGCGCGATATCGAACAGCTGTCCATCACCGAGGCGGCGGAAGCCCTTGGGACCTCGTCGATTTCGGTCCGGGTCAACCTGTCCAGGGCGCGAAAAAAGATGAAGGAAGCCATCCTGACAAAATATCCCCATCTCGCGGAGGACGTCCGATGAACTGCCGGAGAATCCGAAGATCGGTCCCCCTCCTGGCCGGGAACGACCTTCCCGAACGAAAGGTACGGCGGCTCAGGGCCCACCTGGAACGGTGCGAGACGTGCCGGAAAGACTTTCACAGATATTCGGCCGCCCTTCGCAAGGTCAAAGAACTGGCTGATCGGGAGACGACGTCTGAGTGGACGGACACCGAGTGGCGGGCCTTAATGGCCCGGACGACCTCGGCAAGGATCGAGAAACGGTCGTTCGTTTCCTCCGTGTTTGGACCCAGGCTCATGACAGCCCTCGCCCGCAGGCTTGGCGTGGCCGTTCCGGCCGTCGTCATCGGGCTCGTCCTTTGGAATACGGTTCTGAAACCCAAGTCAAGCCCTGTCGTTCCCGCGCCGGCTTACGTCCGGAAGCCCGAGCCGGCACCTCCGATCCCCCCGCCAACCCTGCAAAATAAAAACGACAAAAAAGAACCGGCCGTCCGTTCTCAGGAAAGGTCCATAATCGTCGCCCAAGCCCAAGAGCGCGAGCGGCCCGTGACCCGTCCCAAAGAGCCCGCCGCGGCGCAAAAAGAAGCTTTCCAAGACGTGGTCTCGGTCACGCTTGTCTCCCAGGACACGGGCCTCAAGGTCGTCTGGTTCTTAAACAGGAATTTCGAATGGAAAGGAGAAGGAAAATGAAAAGATATGGATTTTTCGCCATCGCCATGTTCGTCCTTTTGGGGACGCTCAGCCCGGCTTTCGCCCAACAGGAAAAACCCAAGGCGCCCGAGCTGAAGCAGGAAATGGTCAGGCTGAAATACGCCCGACCCCAAGAAGTTCAAAACCTTCTGCGTCCGTATCAGAATCCCTACGGTCAGATCTCATGGAACCCCGGCAACGACAACCTGCTGGTCATCAGCGACACTCCGGAGACTCTGTCCAGGATCCTTGCGGTCATCAAGGAGATCGACGTCAAGCCGGTCGACCTCCTCTTCACGGTCCAACTCGTCCTCGGATCGGAAGCGGGAGATTCGAAGACCGACGAGGTCCTCCAGAACGACCCCCTTATCGCTGAACTGAAAAAGCTGCTCCGGTACAAGTATTTTACGCTTCTCGACTCGAACCTGATACGGACCCTGAACCAAGGAGAAGCGGAGATCAGCCTCGGGAGGGATACGGAGTTCGATCTGGTCCTCCGGCCCAGGTTCATCCAGGAGGAAAACGCCCGGCTCATTCAAATGGAGGTCCGCCTGAGGAGGATCGACAAAGAGGTCCAAACGCCAGCCCCGGGTCAGAACCCCGTGCGGGCTACGACGCTCATCGAAACTCAGCTCACGATGAAGTCCGGCGAGAAGACAGTGGTCGGCGTCTCCAAGCTCAACGGGGGCGACAAGGGATTGATCCTGATCCTCTCCGGCAAGGTCATCGACTGAAAATCGGCCCCCGTCATTCACGGCTTGCACGCTTGGAAATCGCGACGGGAAAAGATATAATAAGCGCCCTGTCATGATCCGCCGCGATTTCATGAAAACCGCCGTCGCCGCCGCGGCCGGTTTCGCCATCGTCCCCCGCTTCGTCCTCGGCGGCCGGGGCTACACGGCGCCTTCGGACGAACTGACCAAAGCCGTCATCGGCGTCGGCGGCATGGGCAAAACCCATCTCAATTATGAAGGCTCGCGGCTCCTCGCCGTCTGTGATGTCGACGCCGGCCACCTCAAGGAAGCGCTCGAGATCGGCGGCCCCGGCGTCAAAGGTTACAAGGACTTCCGTGAAGTCCTCGAGCGTCCCGACATCGACATCGTCCACATCGCCACCCCTCCTCACTGGCACGCCTTGATCGCGGCCGCCGCGGCCGGGGCCGGAAAGGACGTCTGGTGTGAGAAGCCGATGACCCGGACGATCGGTGAGGGCCTGAGGGTCGTCGAGGCGGTCCAACGTCGCGGCCGGATCTTCCGTGTCAACACCTGGTTCCGCTTCGAGGACGATTTTTACGGCTTTGGGGCGACCACCGCGCCCATCAAGAAAGCCGTTGTCAACGGCCTTTTCGGCTGGCCGCTCAAGGTGACCGTGAGCGGCATCACGGGCTTTGACTGGAAGTTCTACTGGAGCGGCAAGACCTACCTTCCGCCCCACCCGGTCCCACCGGACCTGGATTACGACTTCTGGCTCGGTCCCGCCCCGTTCAAGCCCTACCACCCGCACCGGGTTCACCAGACCTTTCGCGGCTATTGGGACTATGACGGCGGCGGGCTGGGCGATATGGGTATGCACTACCTTGACCCGGTCCAATATTTTCTGGACAAAGACATGACAAGCCCGGTCGAGATCGAGGCAGACTGTCCCCAGCAGCATCCGGACGCCTGCGGCAGCTGGCGCCGCATCCGGATGCGATATTCCGACGGCTGCGAGATCGTCCTCGACGGCGAGAGCCGCGACACCGATGCCCCCTTCATAGAGGGCCCCGAAGGCAGACTCTGGCGCGGGTTCAGGTCCGACATCCCGGACATCCAGGAGAAGCTGGCCTCCCTCCCCGACCCCGAGCCGCGGGTCACGGACTTCGCGCTGGCCGTGCGAACGCGGCGGAAGTTCGCCCTTAACGAAGAGAACGGCCACCGCTCCTGCACCCTCGTCAACCTGGGCAAGATCGCCGTCCGTCTGGGCCGGCCCCTTCGCTTCGACCCGGAAGAACAGCTCTTTATCGACGACGAAGGGGCTAATCGATTCATCGACGAGCCCATGCGCGCGCCATGGAAATTATGAGAAATAATCATAGATCGCTTATGGCCCGGCCGGTCCTGTCGATCCTGGCGGTCCTTATGGTTCTTCGTTTGGCGTCTTCGGGCGCTTCCGCCATAGCCGACCGGACCCCGCTCCAACTCAAAGTTACGAACATCCTGGGCAAATACCCCGCCCGAAGCGCAGCCGAAATGGATGGTTTGGCCGCTCGACTCCTGTCCCTCGGCCGCGAAGGCATCCTGGAGGTCTGCCGCAGGCTGGCGGGTCCCGGGAAAGACCCGAACGCGTGCCCCCGTTATGCCATCGACGGCCTGTCGCTCCGTTTCAGCCGTCCCGGAGGCGCCGAAAAGGAAAGGCTTCTCTATGTCGGCGCGCTCTTCGCCGCCCTCGATAAAGCGCCGGACGCGGACGCAAGAGCCTTCATCATCAGCCAAGTGCAGATCGTGGGGAAAGGCGAAGCCGTCAAGCCCCTCGCAAGATACATCAAGGACCCAAGACTGGGCGAGCCCGCGACGCGGGCCCTTTTGACCATTCGGACCCCTGAAGCCGAAAAGGCCCTGCTCATGTCCCTAGGCCCGTCAAGGGGGATGACCCGGACCGCCATCGTCAAAGCTCTGGGCGACCTAAGAAGCCGGGCTGCCGTGGAGAGGATCCTGCCTCTCGCGGATAGCCGGGACGACGTCCTCCGCGAAGCGACCCTTCAAGCCCTGGCCGAAATCGGCGATGCGCGGGCCGAGCATGAGTTGAGCACGTTCCCGATCGTGTCGTCGGCTGACGAAAGAGCCAAAGCAGCTTCCCGCTATCTCCTCTTCGCCCGGCGTCAAGCCGAAGCCGGCCAAAAGGATGCATGCGTCCGGATCTGCCGAAATTTGATCGATAACCTCGCCGCTCCCCAAGAGAGCCAGGTCCGCTCGGAAGCCCTTTCGCTCCTTTTCGAAACGCTCGGGAAAGACGCCGTGGACCAACTTCTCCAAGCCATGGATTCGCCGGACCGGCAATACCGCGCCCACGCCCTGGAGCTGGCCGCTTCGGTCCCGGGACAAGAAGCCACCGAAAAATGGCTTGGCCGGATTTCAGCGGTTTCCCTTGAAGCCCGGGCGGACATCATAGACATGCTGGGCGCACGCGGAGATAAAGCCGCCCTGCCTCTCATCCTGGAAAATCTCAAGAACGGGGAGAAAACCGTCCGTCTGGCGGCCATCCCGGCCGCCTTCAAGCTCGGCGGCCGGGAAGCGCTCCCGAACCTGATGCCGCTCCTTTCAGCCGGTGACGACGAAGAGACCGTTTTGGTCAAGCAAGCCCTATTGGGCGCCCCCGGCGAAGTGGCCGTGATCCTTGCGGCGGGGGCGTTCACCGATGCCCCTCCCCTCGCAAAAAAAGCGCTGATCGAGGTCCTGGCCGCCAGACAGGCACGAGCGCACGCAAACCTGATCTGGGAGGCGGTCAAGAACGGGAACGAGGTCGTCCGTCCCGCGGCCCTGGCCGCGCTCGAGAGCGTCGTCCGGGGGGACGATGTGCCGCGGACGATCGACCTCCTGCTCGCGGCCACTTCACCCGCCGAGGTCTCATCCCTTCAGAACGCGCTCGCGGCTGCCGCCGGCCTGATCCCTGATCCGGAAAGACGGGCCGACCTCATCCTGGCGGCTCTCGAAAAGGAAAAGGGAGCGCGGCGGGCCGACCTCATCCGGCCGCTGGCGAGGATCGGAGGGGCAAAGGCTCTGCTGGCCGTCGCCGCGGAAGCGAACAGCTCTGATCCTCAGGTCCGGACTGGCGCTGTCTATGCCCTTTCCCAATGGCCGGACTTGGGAGCATCGGAGGCCCTGCTCGACATCGTTCGCACGGCCGCCGACCGCAAGTACGGTTATCTGGCCGTCCAAGGCTACGTCCGGCTCGTGAACGCCTCCGGGATGCCGACGGACCAAAGGCTCGACCTCCTGAAAGGCGCTCTTGAGACGGCGAAAGAAGCGAACGAGAGAAACCTCGTCGTCGCGGCCCTCTCCGGGATCAGGACAAGAGAGTCCTTCCGGACGGCGGTGTTCCTGCTTTCCGATCCGGTCCTGAGGGTCGAGGCCGCCGAATCGGCCGCCCGGATCGCCATGCCCGTGCCGGGTGACAAAGGCCTCGCCGGAATCGAGACGGCCCGCTGCCTCAAGAAGGCCTCGGCGTTCCTCGAGGACGATTGGTTCCGGGAGCAGGTCGAGCGCCGGGCTACAGATATCCTTGTCCAGGAAGGTTTTGTTTCCCTATTCAACAACGAAGACCTGCTCGGTTGGAAGGGGCTCGTGGAAGACCCGGTCAAACGGGCCAAAATGGGTCCGGCCCAGCTCCGCGCAGCCCAGCAAAAAGCCGACGATGACATGCGCCTTCATTGGAAGGTCCTGGATGGCGTCCTCGTCTTTGACGGAAAGGGCCAAAGCCTGTGCACGACGCGCGATTACGGAGACTTCGAACTCTTCGTGGACTGGAAGATCGAACCCGGCGGCGACAGCGGGATCTACCTCAGGGGCTCGCCCCAGGTCCAGATCTGGGACCCGGCCAAGGGCCCGGAAGGATCGGGGGGCTTCTACAACAATCAGATCGGGCCGCCCAAGCCGCTCGTCCCGGCCGACAATCCGGTCGGCTCCTGGAACACGTTCCACATCCTTATGACCGGCGACCGCGTCACGGTCTTCCTCAACGACGTCCTCGTCGTTGACGACGTCATCATGGAAAACTATTGGGAGCGCGGCAAACCGATCTACCCGACCGGACAGATCGAGCTCCAGGCGCACTCGACGCCGCTCGTTTTCAAGGACATCTATCTCCACGAAATCAAATAGAAGCAGGACCGCGGCAGGCAGCCAAAACTGTCGATAGGACGTAAGCCGGAGAAGTAAGAACCCTATCGATGATTTTGGGAAGCAGGATTCGCCTTAAAATCTCCTTGATAGAAACGAGGAAGCATCTCTTTTCGTGTGATTGAATCAATAAGGGCCAAATTCTTACCGGGCGGCACTGGATGCCGCCCGTAAGCCCCCGTAGCGGAGGGGGGACCCGTCGGCTTACCGATGGGGGGAACCGACGGGACTGGTTCCCCGGGGGCCGGGGGCCAAGGGCAGCTCCAGGCCGCTCGCACTTCCCCTCGCCGGGACAGGCCGCGGCCGACGGAGGGCGCGCCCCGAGCCTGAATTCCTTCTCACACGAAAAGAGATGCTTACTAGAAACGAACAAAAGTTGACTACGGGAGCTTTGTGCAGATATAGTATGTCCAATGTCCATCCTGACGAAAATTGAAAGATGAAGGGAGGAGAATCATGAAATCCATTTCGCGCAGAGAATTCATGGGCAAGACCGCGGCGGCCGCGGCCGGCCTGATGATCGTCCCCAGGCGCGTCCTGGGCGGCAAGGGCTACCAGGCACCTAGCGACACCCTGAACATCGGCTGCGTCGGCGTTTGGGGCAAGGGCTCGTCGGACATTATAAGCGTCAGCACCGAGAACATCGTCGCCCTCTGCGACGTCGACGACACGATGATGGCTAAGTTTATGAGCATGAAGGAGATGCCCGCGGAAAAAAAACCGATGTTCGAGAAAGCCGCCAAGTACCGCGACTTCAGGAAGATGCTCGAGACGGAGAAGTCCCTTGACGCCATCACGGTTTCGGTCCCCGACCACAACCACGCCGTCATCGTTATGGCGGCCATGAAAATGGGCAAACACGTCTTCTGCCAAAAACCATTGACCCACACCATCAAGGAAGCCCGGCTCCTGGCCCTGGAAGCGAAAAAAAGGAACCTCGTCACCCAGATGGGGAACCAAGGCCACGCCGGCGAAGGCGCCCGTCTGGTCAACGAATGGATCTGGGACGGCGCGATCGGCGACGTCGCCGAGGTCCACGTCTGGACCAACCGCCCGATCTGGCCCCAAGGCATCGACGCCCCCAAGGAGATCCCCTCCTGCCCGTCCACCCTGGAGTGGGACGTCTGGATCGGCTCGTCGCCCTTCCGGCCTTACCACCCCGCCTACCATCCTTTCTCCTGGCGCGGCTGGTGGGACTTCGGGACCGGCGTCGTCGGCGATATGGGCGCCCATCTGCTCGACCAACCCTTCTGGGCCCTCAATCTGGGCCATCCCCTGACCGTCCAAGCCAGCTCAACGCCCTGCACCACGGATTCCTACCCGGTGGCCGAGATGATTACCTATAACTTCCCGGCCCGCGGCAAGATGCCCCCGGTCAAGCTCGTCTGGTCCGACGGCGGCCTGATGCCAGCCCGGCCGAAGGAGATCGAGAACGGCCGGATGATGGGCGATGAAGGCGGCGGCTGTCTGTTCGTCGGAAACCGAGGCCTGCTCTTATGCAGTACCTATGGCGAGAACCCGCGGCTCCTTCCCGAAAAGCTGATGCAGGAATACAAGAGGCCCGAGAAGACCATCCCCCGTTCGCCCGGGATCCATGAGGAATGGGTCGCCGCCATCAAGGCCGGTAAGAAGTCGACGACGGACTTCGCCGAATACGCCGGCCCCCTGACCGAGGTCATGCTCCTCGGCAACGCCGCCCTCCGTGCCCAGGCCCAGAAGACCGTCCTCGAATGGGACCCGGTTAAAATGGAGTTCCCCAACCTGCCGGAAGCCAATAAGTACATCCATGCGGACTATAGGCCCGGCTGGTCCCTGTAATTCATCCGGGAGGTCAAGTGAATAGCGCATCAAGTCTCATCCTTCTCTCTGCCATGCTGATCGGTCTCGCGGCGGTTGCGAACGCCGAAACCGGCGCCGCGACCGGAGTCCAGGATGATCCCATGACCAGGTGGTCGATCCATGACATGAACCGTCCGTTGCCCCCGGTCGTCACCCCCCGGCCTGCCGGACCTCCGGCGCCCCCGCCATCGGACGCTATCGTCCTCTTCGACGGCAAGGACCTTTCCCTCTGGGAGGACGGAAAGGGCCGCCCCGCCGGGTGGAAGGTCGAGAACGGCGCCATGGAGGTCGTGGACAAGACCGGTTCCATCCGGACAAAGCAGGGGTTTGGCGACTGCCAGATCCATGTCGAGTGGGCGGCCCCGGCCGTGGTCAAGGGCAAAGGCCAGGAGCGGGGAAACAGCGGCGTCTTCCTGATGGATATGTATGAGGTCCAGGTCCTCGACTGTTACGACAACAGGACCTACGCCGACGGTTCGACGGCCGCCCTCTACGGCCAGTACCCGCCGCTCGTCAACGCCTGCCGCAAGCCCGGCGAGTGGCAGACCTTCGACATCATCTTCCACCGGCCGCGCTTCGACAAAGACGGAAAGCTCCTCATGCCGGCGCGGATGACCATCATCCACAACGGAGTCCTGGTCCACGACAATGACGTGCTCACCGGGCCCACGGCCCACAAGGCCAGACCTCCCTACAAGGCGCACGGGGACAAGCTCCCGATCTCCCTCCAGGACCACGGTTGTCCGGTCCGTTACCGCAACATCTGGATCCGGGACCTGGAGAAATAGGGGTGGTTGGGGGAATTGAAGGCGCGTTGTCACGAAAGGGCTTGAGGAGAATCCGATGAAGAAAAGAATTCTTGTTGTTCTGCTGATGGCCTGCCTGGCGGCATCAGGTCCGGCCCAGGAAAAGAAAAAGAAGGCCCTGTTCGTCTGGGGCGGATGGGAAGGCCATGAGCCGAAACAGTGCGTGGATATTTTCGCTCCCTGGCTCAAGGAGCAGGGCTTCGACGTCGAGATTTCGAAGACACTGGATTCTTACCTCGACGCCGCCAAGCTTAAGTCCCTCGATCTCATCGTTCAAGCCGTCACCCAGGCCGCTATCACACCGGAGCAGGAGAAGGGACTCCTCGATGCCGTTATGGACGGGGTCGGGATCGCCGGCTGGCACGGCGGCCTGGCCGACTCCTTCCGGAGCAGTGTCAACTACGAATACATGATCGGCGGCCAGTGGGTCGCCCATCCCGGCGGCGTCATCGATTATGAGGTGAACATCACAGATCCCAAGGACCCGATCACGGCCGGCCTCCCGGACTTCAAGATGCACTCCGAGCAGTATTATATGCAGGTGGACCCGAACAACAGGGTCCTGGCCACGACCAGGTTCTCCGGCCACTATGATCGCTGGATCAAGGGTGTCGTGATGCCCGTCGTCTGGAAGAAGCCCTTCGGCAAGGGACGCGTCTTCTACACGTCTCTCGGCCATGTCGCCGCTGATTTCAACGTGCCGGAGGCCCGGGAGATCGTCAAGCGCGGCATGCTCTGGGCGGCCCGGGCCATGAAGGAGAAGGAACCGCCCGAAAAAAAGGATTAGGAGGGCAGGCGAAAGATGTCTGTCGGAACAGCCGTCGGCGAAGCTTATATAAAACTCCAACTGACATCGCGGAGGACGCTCCGGCTGATCGCCTCCGCGGCGGCGCTATGGGGGGCCGCCGTCCTGGTCTGGGCCCAAGGGGGAATGGATAAAGCGGTCCAGATCGCCCACAATCCCCTTCGCGAAGTCCCTTTTCTCACCGGCGCGGCCAGGGCGCTGTCCACGTATGGGATGGCTTTTTGCGTCCTGGTTTACCTCGTCATCCTGGCGCTGTCTTTCAAGTTCGACGGTCTGAAGGACGTCCGGAAGGTCTATCCGCTGGTCCTCCTGTCCTTTGCCTTCGCCGGAATCGCGGGCGACCTCTCAAAAGGGATCTTCGGCCGGCCCCGGCCTTTCGTCCGATACGCGGGGGAGATCGCCCCCGTCATCCGGCCGGACTCCGGTTCAATGCCGTCCGGACATGCGACCAAGGCCTTCGCTCTGACCCTTCCGTTCTTCGTCTTCGCCGCCGGCAAAAAGAAATGGCGGACGCCGGTCAAGGTTTTTTTCTTATTCGCGGCCTCCGCGATCGCCTATTCCCGGATCGTTCTTGGCGTTCATGACCTGAGCGACATCCTGGCCGGGATCGGCACGGCCCTGCTCTTCCTGCCCATCGCCGCCGCGGCGGCGAACGCAATCTACAAGAAAATGCGCCTGACCGAGGCCGGGCTCACAAGACTTGCCGCGGCCTGCGGCCTGGTCATGCTCGGCTTGATCTATTACCTCATCCACTATTCCTGAAGGCCCGCGGATCAGCGAATCCCCATCTCCTCCAGGAGGAAGTCCGCGCCTCCAAACTCCTGGGCCACCCAGAGGACGTAGCGGATGTCGAC
>Ga0299915_10003999_pt1 | contig 10693 bp, 9 predicted proteins | sample RVTome_13_FD_200263 | JGI IMG/M metagenome (GOLD analysis project Ga0299915, IMG submission 200263) | Soil microbial communities from uranium-contaminated site in the Upper Colorado River Basin, Wyoming, United States - RVT92D227 (version 2) ... | reverse complement strand
CGAACGAGATCTGGCTGAATTGCGTAACCGGCTTGAGAGGCAAGCGGCAACAGGCGCTAACCGTGATGGGAGCCGACCTATCCATATTCAAGGACAAGCATCTCCGTGTTTTCACGACAAACAGGGAATCTACCGTTACGGCAATCGACTGGGTGTCGGAAACAAAATATGACGTTTTTCAAGTCCTTGCCGCCGAACGACCTCGGCCACGACTTTGTCGTGGGGGATCTCCACGGCAAGCGGCGGCAGCTTCTCGCCAGACTCGATGCCTTAGGCTTCAACCCCAGGCGCGATCGGGTCTTCTGCACGGGCGATCTGATCGACCGTTCGCCGGACTCGTTCGATACGCTCAAGCTGCTGCATGAGCCCTGGTTTCATTTCGTGCGAGGCAACCACGACGACGACCTTCCGAATTTCATCGACTTCGAGTTTTCGAGATTTCCGGGCTGGCGGCCTGCGTATTGCGACCAGGAATGGCTTTACAGCCTCGATTCCGAGCAGATGGAATACCTTAAAACCGTGCTGCTGCCGCTCCTGGCCGCGGCCCCCGTGGTGCTGAGAGTGGAAGGCGAGCGCGGCTTCTGGATGGTGCATGCAGACCGTGGTGAGTTCGCCCGGTATGCCAATCCCATTCCACTGCTCCCTGATACGGACTTGCCTGGCGCGAGTGGCGACCCGCAGCTTGAGTCTTTATTGTGGAGCCGTCGGCTGTTCAAACAGATCCCGGCCAGAGAACTGGAAGATCGAGGGCTATACCAGGCTGTACCCCACCTGGAATTACAGACTGGCGTAGGGCTGACCTTCGTTGGGCACAGCATTGTTCAACAGCCGATCCTGTACCGTTCGCACTTGTTCCTCGACACCGGGGAAGCCTCCGGTGGTCCGGGGCTCACTGTCCTGCGCGTAACGGACATACTGAACCACAAGCCATCGACTGCGCTTGAGAAGCATCGCCAGTCCGTTCCCGCCATCGTCGCGGGCTGTAACTGCACCAATCCCCGCGTGTTCGGCTCCGTGCTGGATGGCACCGATACCTTTGCCAGCGACCTCGACCTGCTGGTTGATCCGCTCGAAAACACCACGCTTTTTCACTTGGGTAGGCTGCAACACACACTATTGAACTTGCTGAAGGTTCGCGTCCAGGTAGTGACACCTGGTGACCTGCCAGAGAAATGGCGGCAAACGGTTCTTGATGAGGCGAGACCGGTATGAGTTTGGACGCCAAGACCGAATCAGCATGCAGGCTGTTCTTGAAACGTATTGCCAGCAGTTACGAGGTGGCGGGCGCAATCGTCTATGGCAGTCGGGCACGGGGCACGCATCGCCCGGACAGCGACGCGGATGTCGCTGTGCTTCTGAAAGGCGAGCATCAAAGAGTTCTGACAACGACGCTGGCGATGGCGGATGTGGCGTATGACGTGCTGCTGGAAACGGGCATCAACATCTCGCCGCTGCCGGTGTGGCTCGACGAATGGGAACACCCGGAGAACTACTCCATCCAGCCTTGCTACACAACATCGCCAGAGAGGGGGTTCGACTTTGAGAATCCACATCCTAAGCGACCTTCACCTGGAATTCGGCGGACTCCAGTTGCCCGAAGTCGATGCCGACATGACCGTGCTCGCCGGCGATGTCGGCGTGGGCCTGCAAGGCATCGAATGGGCCTTGCAGGCGATCCCCTGGCATCAGCCGGTGATCTACGTCATGGGAAACCATGAGTTCTACGGCCAGCGCACCATGTCCGAGCTTTGGAAAAAGGCCAGGGAGAAGGTGGCCGGTACTCACGTCCACCTGCTTGAGAACGAGGCCGTCGAGATCGGCGGTGTGCGCTTCCTGGGAGCGACGCTCTGGACGGATTTTGATCTGTTCGGCGACCGGGAGGGCGGGATGAAGGCCGCCCTGGACATGAACGACTACTGGAACATCATCACGAATTCCGGGGCTGGCTACACCAGCAACCGGGCAACCAGGCTCACCCCAAAGGATACGCTCAGGATGCACCAGGAAAGCGCGTCCTGGCTGTCGAATGAGTTGGCCAACCGGGATAACCGCCCCGTGGTGGTCGTGACGCACACGGCGCCGCATCGCGGCAGCCTGCACCCGAAGTATGAGTATCACCCCATCTCGCCGGCCTTCGTTTCTGACCTAGATGGCTTGGTGCAGCGTGCGGATCTCTGGATTCATGGACACACTCACGACAGCTTTGATTATCAGGCGGGGAAATGCCGGGTGGTCTGCAACCCGATGGGGTATGCCGGGCATGAGCTAAACCTGGACTTTAATCCAAGACTTGTCGTGGAGGTTTGAGGATGTTGCTCTTCCTCGACACTGAGTTCACTGATCTGCCACAGACGGACAAGCCCGCGCCGAAGCTGATCTCGCTCGCTCTCGTTTCCGAGAACGGTAAAGACTGGTTCTACGGCGAAATCGAGCAAGGAAATGGCTGGGGCTTTCCAGACTGCAGCAATTTCGTGATGCTCGAAGTTGTGCCCTTACTCAAAGGCGGCGGGTTCGCCATGAGCCCAGAAGATTTAAAGGCCAGGCTGCTCGCCTGGCTGGGGGCCATGCCGCGCAACCTGACGCTCGCGTGCGACTCGTGTATTGACGTGGGGTTTCTGAGAGCGCTGCTCGGCCAGGACTGGCCGGCCAAGCTCAACCCGAAGGTGTACGACCTGCGCCCGATGATTGACACCAGCGGCGGCGACCGGGCGGCGATCCGCTGCCACAAGGAGCGTGGAACCAACGCGCATAATGCGCTGGACGATGCCTGGGCGAACCGAGCGGGGTGGCTTGCGTGGCGAAGTTCAAAACGGAGTCCAGCATGAAAAGAATTTAAAAACCACCGCTCGATTTACTCGCGGCCCACCCTCTTCAACTGCCGCCCCCCGGCGGTCGCGTTTGACGTGCCCGAGGCCGAGATAGGCCATGAAGAAAAAAACACCTTGCCCTCGTCGCGGCTGCGCCATTCCTATGCCGACACCATGCCCTATCAAGGAGGCGCGCCTGGAATCCAATAATTCCTCCCACCCCAAGCAAGGACAAGTCCGCCTTTGTCGTGAGCCCTGACTTGCTCGACCGGCACATGCCTTCCTACCCCTTTCGGCAGCCCATGAAAATACGCCAACGCCACGGATAGCCAGTGCCGCCGAAACTCATCCCCTTCTCCGCCTTCTCGCATCAAGGTCAGCATCTCAGTCTCCAATTTCTTTCGCCTCAACTTTGCTGCTCTGGCATCCATAGCGGGCAGGGCAATCTGAACCTCACGCGATTGCCGTAGAAAACCCACAAATCCTGACAAGGCTGCCCGTTGCCCGGGCGATCGCTTCAGGAATCCCTCCAATTCGTTCTGTCCCGGTAGCCCCTCGGCGTTCCCTCTCGCATATAGCAGTAGCCCTGCAGCAGGACTAAGGGCCAAGCGCATCGATCGTAGTGTGGAAGCTCCTGATTTCACTCTTTCCTGCAGCCAAACCCGGTACGCCTCCAGGACTTCTCTTTCCCGGCTGCCAAAAACCAGCCTGTTCATGATGGACTCGATCCGTCTGCGTTCCGAGTCTTCAAGTTTCGCTTCCTGATCGATAGCGATCGTCCCCTTCTGATCCAAAAAGCGCATGGGTAACTCCATGCGCCGCAGTCCTTCAGCCCCAAAATGCGCCAACAAATCGGAATAGTCTGGAACGGACTTCCATTGCCTTTCCAGTTCCAGGAAAAACCCCAGATAACGATGCACTGTAATCGCGGCCCTGTGCACACCTACTGCGCCACCCAACCAATCACCAAACTGCTGGAACAGGTCCGCTATTGGCTTCGCAGCGATAGCTGCACAATCCATTGCAATGCGTTTCTTCAGGAGTTCTTCGTAGTAGCAGTCCTGACAACGCTTGCCTTGCCCGGCGGGCATGGGTTTCCTGCAGGATGGGCAAGGTATCTCACCTAATTCAGCACACGGACTGCAAAGCATCCTTCCATCTGGAGCCTTCTTCAGCCGCCGGTGCCTATGGCACGCCTCGCAGGCAGCCAGCCCAATCCTGGCGCACTTCGGGCAAACCGATTCCTCGCCCCCCAATCGCTTGACTCTGGTCAACCTATTTGAAATAGCCCCACAATTGGCACAAGGCTTGGGTTCCCGGAAATGGACTGCACAGGCGCCGCATACAGGACCATAGGCCGTGATCCTGCCAATACGGTAATCAGTTTTTCCGCAACGTATGCAGGGCTTGTAATGGTGTTCGCATTTTTCACAAACCGCCTCAGGGCTGCCCTTCGGCAAGCGCGACTCACTTCCACATCTCGGGCAGGGACGTTTCTCGAACTCCCTCGCGTAGCAGGACGGACAGTAGCCATGACCGTGATACCGGCGCTGCAGCTTCACGACCGTGCGGCCGCATTCGTCACACATGACGCCTGAGAACTCAGGCTCTGCCATGTTCACACCTGCACCTGAATCATTTTTCGCCGCAGGCGGAACATCATCCGTTCCACTTCATGCCTTGGTCTTGGCGCCGGCATGCCACCCCGCTTGGGTAACGCTTTTCCAAGGCTCCTGGTGATCGGTCTATCTGCAAGGCCATCTGCAACTCCTCGCAACAAAGCCGGTATAGACACGCCTTTTGGAAAGAGCGCTTGTCGGCTTACGTTCCTTTCAGCCAGCAGGGCCCCAAGCTGCTCTGTTGGTAAATCAAGCAGTCTGGATACGCCATCCAACAAGATTGCCCGATCGCACGTGCGTAACTGCTCCAATGGGGCAGGATCGCTCAACGCATCCGTATCTTGAATGCCCAATGAATGGCCGACACTCACCACCCATGCTGTTTCCTGCCTGGACATGCGCCTCACTAAACCAGCATAGAAGCGAGCCAGTGCAAACCAGTCACCGGCATTGACTTCGATGCCATCGAACCAGGCCTTGCCACTTGTAGCCACCGCATCGGCCTCGGACTGAAACTTCAAGGCCAGTTCAGACAAAGACGCGGTCTCTGCATTCGATAGGGGACTCCGGCAGGTTGCGCAATGCACTATCGACCCGCTTTTAACGGACAATCGATGCGGCTCGATTGGTGCGCCACATGCCGGGCAGCGATCCTCCAGGCGGCATCCATGCCTATCGCAACCCGTATGCCAAGCCAGCCGCCACTGAAGACGAAAGTATGGCTTGGCGTCCTTCGAACATATGGGGCAATACTGCAGGCCGCCGCTCCTGCGGCGGTTGCGAGCACCGATGGCCAAAATCCATGGCCAGGCACTTTCTTTTCTGGGGAGTTCACCAAAAGCCCGTCGAACCAAGAGTGACAGGGTGGATGCCGCAAAAGCGTCCACCGGAATATTGCCCATCTTTGAAATCACAGAGAGCCGGTCAGCGGGGGGATGACGGTCCACATCCCCCGTCCACACTCGCCACTTCGGCCAGACAACCCCCGTAAACGTCAGGGGATCACATCCATTCGCCAGCGCCGCGCGCACCAGCCATGACGAAAACAATTCATCCGGAAGCAACTCAACCGGAATCGCCCAGCCAGTCGCCGCTACCCGAACAGTTCCCGGATACCACGAGTAGGGCGTATCCATTTCTTGCTTTCGATGATTGTCGAGTCGATCTGCTCCTTGCCAGACCTGATCGCCTCTTTAGCGCACTCCACCAGGAGCCGATGAAGATTACCGATATTCCCTTCCGAAATAATATGTAAGCGGCTAGACAACTCGGGGGCATGCAGACGCGAAGGCTGCTTTAGCGGAAGCACCTTCTCAAAACTGGCCAGCAGCATTTGAAATTCCCGATCGAGATCCCACGCCGGGAGAGTGGCCACATCGAAACGACTTGAATGCTGGGGGTCTGTATGCAGCACACGCACCGCTTCTCTTGTCCCTATGCCAACAACCGGAATGCACAATTCGTTGCACAGAAGCTTGAGCGCATTCATCACCTCCCGCTGCTTGGCAGCAGTACCAGTCAGCACCGAATGTAATTCATCGATCATCAACATGCGTACATGGCATGCACGCATCAGGTGAATCAACTGGTAGCGCAACTTGGAAACGGGATCCGCAGGGCGGTAAGGTGTCATGAACCGCTCCAGGATCGAGATATACAACGATTTCTCATCGGCGCTGGTGGGTGCTTCCGCCAATACGATGGGACGCACCGGGTCACCATCCTCATCTACGTAGGAAATACCGTGAAGTTCGACAAATCGTCTTACCAAGGTTGTTTTTCCGTTGTTCGAGTCGCCGACGATCAGGAGATTAGGCATCCTCGGCTTCTTTGGCTTGTTCATCAGGTCTTGAAGAACCTCAAGAATGTCCCTCGCTCGGGTATATCCGATCCAGCGCGGCGCATCCAGCACAGCGATCCTTTCCTCCGGGGAAAGCGCCATGCAATGCACAAAATCAGGGTGCAGGTGTTTATAGCCCGACATGTTTTCCGTCATGCGATGTCATCGAACGCTTCGATATCCCCAGTGATGAGGTCCCCATGAGCGCCGGAGGAAGAAGCGGGTTGCAGTTGAGGTTGCTGCTGTGACGGCGCTTGTTTAATTACCGGACTCGCAGGTGACACACCCTTCGCATGCTCTCGTCCGCGCTGACTCTGACGTCGAGCCTTCTTGGTCTTTTCTTTCGATTCCTCGACGTGAGAACGAAGCTCGCTGATGGCTTGCAATATCTGGTGCTCATTGATCGACTTCTTGCCCTCTTTCCGAATGGCTTCGCAAGCCTGCCTGTATTCCCAGAAACTCATGGACGGCATGGACTGGTTCGCAAACGGCACCTTGAAATACTGTTTGACCTCCGGATCATAGAACCACACAGCGCTAATATCCCGAGGATCGCGCCGAAAGATGAACTCACGCTTGGCCTTCGGATTATCCGGGTCCGCCGCATTGATCCATGAGCGCAGGACATCCGCGTAATAGTTGAGTCCGTCGATAGAAACACCGTATGTTTGAATCGTGCGCTTGAATGACGGCAGAAAATCCAGCAGGAGCGCCTGCCTGTCAGTAGGGCGTGGCGGCAGACCTCGGCCTGGGGTGGTGGAATTCCCGAACATCCCGATTTCCCATTTTCGTTCGGGTGACATACCGATGCTCTGATGCATCCGCTTGTGATAGGCCTTGCAGATCAGGGTGACCAACCAGGTTTCAAACTCGCCCATCGTCATGGACGCATTCTTCTCGGAGTCGTAACCTTCCCTCGACTTGATATTGGAGAAGGTAGTACCCGGAAGGTCGTGAATTTCACGCAGGATGGTGCCAAGCATCCGTTCGATATGCCCTCCATAGCGGGGCTGCTTGACCGGCCGAAACTCCAGATTGATGCTGTGCGCCAGGCAGGCCTGCTTGAAGTTGTCCGAGCGGAAATCCGCGCCATTGTCCGTATGGATGGTATCCATGAATCCCCACACGTCCCATTTGGCATCCACGTTATGCAACATGAGCCAATCATCCTTTGGCAGGATGGCGTGGGCCACACACATGGCAACGGAAGTTTCGCTGGGCGGATCGAAGGACAAGTAGTACCCGACAACCATGCGGCTGCATACGTCCATCGCCAATGTAATGTAGGGGCGCCCGATAGGCTTTCTGTGAATATCGTCGACCAGGATGATGTCCGCCGGCGTATGGTCGATCTGCACCACTGCCAGTGGATAGTCCGCGTTCGGGAAGCTACCCGCTGCGGGCATGAACTTGTTTTTTGCTCTTTCCCTGAATCCACGGGATGAGAGGCGCTGCCTTTCCGGTATCGCGCTCACGCGGGCACGAACTGTATTAGGGTGAGGCGCCTCAATTCCCCTTTGATGGCACCGCCTCTGAACTTCAAGGACAACCTTTTGGGCCGTGGATCGTTGGCTAGTCAGGTAGGTGTCCTTCACAACCTCCTGGATGACTTCCTCGGCCACCTTTGAAATACGTGAATTGCCTTTCTTCCAGCCTCGTCCTTTGGGGATTAGCGCTGTAACTACGCCCAAACTTTTATAGCGCCTGAGCCAGCGATACAGGGTTGCTGTATCGACATTCACCTCCTTGGCGCGTTGCGCTACTGATATACGCCCGCTGTGGACATCCTCAACTAGAGGTTTGATTGCCAAGTAACGTTGCTGAGCAATTTTCCAGCATTCGTCAGCGATATCATCCAGATCGCCGGATGCGATTTCTTGAAGTTTCTCATCTGCGCCAGGCACAGGCTTGAGCTCAGTTACACGCAACGACCTGCTTCGCCCGCTCTCAACTTCGACACCCACAACAGTGTCGTAATCCAGCACCTCGGATATTCTGAGCACAACGCCGTCATGAGACACCAATGAGCCAGAGCCCAAGTCCAGCTTCTGCCTGTTCAGCAAAACACCTTGGGATGGTTGGTCCTTGTCATTCATGATGGGGCACCCAAATTGCAGTCTCACTGCTTAAGGGAAGCGCCATGTCGCATTCCACCTTACCCATAACCAGCAAATGCCGAAGATGGGAAATGCCAATCGCAGCATCCGCTTGAATACCGGAACAGCGCTTCATGAAAGTCTGAAACGTAGCGTGATCCATTTCATCGAGATCGGCGAGGATGCGCCGTGTTTCCTCAGGCGAGAACTGCATGCGCTTGTATCGCTGCAAGGACAGGATGTTTCGGAACACTTGGTCTCGTATCCTAGATTCATCCTGCACCCGGAAATCCCACCCGCGCTCGCGGGCATAACGAAGCGCCGCACGGAACTTTGGCTTCATCTCCCCCCAGCGAGCCCGGATCTCATCCCGAGGTTTAACCTCGACCAACCGTGGCCGCCGTCCCCCTACGTAGTAAACCAAAAAGTCGGGGGTATAGTTATAAGAGCGCCCGTTACGCGAAGTGAAAGGGACTCTGACCGGTTGAGGAATGATCTCAGCAACAAGTCGGCTGAATTCTGTGCGTACCAGGAAATCGCGTTCTAGCGTAGATTCATAAGGAATAGATTGCCGCCCGCGAAATGAAAAAATGCCCGAAACGCTTCTCCGGGTGGGTCGGATCTTACGAGTTTGCGACGGGGCCTCTAGCGCGTCGCAGCTATTTCTATTCAAACCAAACCTCGTCGCACTTATTTCTGTGATTATTGTCGCATTTATTTCTGGAATTACTGCTCTAAGTCGTTGTTTCTTTGTAGACGATTTTGCATTTATTTCTAGAAGTCACAGCGGCGGCAACCCGCGCCCGGGCGAGATCTCGCTGGCGCATCACGGCGTGCTGTTCCTCGACGAGCTGCCGGAGTTTTCGCGGCAGGTGCTGGAAGTGCTGCGCGAACCGCTGGAGACCGGCCGCATCACGATTTCGCGCGCGGCGCGGCAGGCCGATTTTCCGGCGCGCTTCCAACTGGTGGCGGCAATGAACCCCTGCCCTTGCGGCTATCTCGGGCACCCCACCCAGGCCTGCCGCGACACCCCCGACCAGATCGCACGCTACCGCGGGCGCATTTCCGGGCCGCTGCTCGACCGCATCGACATCCAGATCAGCGTGCCGGCGCTGACGCAGGACGAGCTGATGCAGGCCGGCGCGGGCGAGCCCAGCGCCGCCATCCGCGAGCGCGTACAGGCTGCGCGCGAGCGCCAGATGGCGCGCCAGGGCAAACCCAATGCCGCGCTCGGCACGCAGGAAATCGACCGGCACTGCGCGCTGGATACGGCCAGCGAAGCCCTGCTGAAGCAGGCGATTGTCCGCTTGAACCTGTCGGCGCGCGCCTATCACCGCGTGCTCAAACTGGCGCGCAGCGTGGCCGATCTGGCCGGCAGCGACGTCATCACGTCCGCGCATCTTGCCGAGGCCATCCAGTACCGGCGGGGAGCCGCATGAATAAAAAAATCTCACCACAGAGACACAGAGGCGCAGAGAAAAGACACCTTGAGCGCGGTTCGCTGTGTGACCACCCAAGCCAGCGTAACCCAGGAATTGAACGGGTTTCTCTGTGTCTCTGTGTCTCTGTGGTTCATGCATTTTCCCCAACATGAGCGATCCGCACGAATCCTGGCAGGAGGAAAAGCGCTCGGCCTGGCTCTACCGGGTGGTGGCCGACTGCGAACGCGGCACGCCGCGCGCGGCGCTGTTCGACGAACTGGCGCAGGCGGCCGAAGACCAGGCCGACATCTGGCTGGCCGCCATTACCCAAAAAGGCGACCCGGCCCCCGCGCCGTTCCGGCCTGACCTGCGCACCCGCATCGTTGCCCGCCTCACCCGCGTCTTCAAGCCGCGCGCCATGCGTGGCGTGCTGGCGGCGATGAAGGTGCGCGGCATGGTGCTCTACACGCATACCCCGCCGCATGCCATGCCGCTCAAACGCGCCGACATCGGCAAGCGCCACCAGAACGGGGCCGCCGGCAATGCCCTGCGCGCCGGCGTGTTCGGCGTCAATGACGGCCTGGTGTCGAATGCCGCGCTGATCTACGGCGTCGCCGGCGCGGCACAGGAGCCGTCGGTCATCCTGCTGACCGGCGTCGCCGGCCTGCTGGCGGGCGCCTTCTCGATGGCGGCGGGCGAATACGTATCGGTGCGCGCGCAGCGCGAAATGTTCGAATACCAGATCGGCCTGGAACGCGACGAACTGGCAACCTACCCGGACGAAGAAGCCGCCGAACTGGCGCTGATCTATGCCGCCAAAGGAATGGAACCCGCCGAGGCGCGGCGCGTGGCCGACACCCTGATGCAGGACCCGGAGCGCGCACTGGACACGCTGGCGCGCGAGGAGCTC
>Ga0299915_10003998_pt1 | contig 10695 bp, 6 predicted proteins | sample RVTome_13_FD_200263 | JGI IMG/M metagenome (GOLD analysis project Ga0299915, IMG submission 200263) | Soil microbial communities from uranium-contaminated site in the Upper Colorado River Basin, Wyoming, United States - RVT92D227 (version 2) ... | reverse complement strand
TGCGCTTTTTAGGCCCGAACTGTATCGGGGTGGCCAATCCTCGCCACAAGCTGAACACAACCTTCATGACCTTTGAAGGTGGTCCAGGCTTCATTGGCATGGCTTCTCAGAGCGGGAGTTTTGTGACCCAGATGTTTACCTATCTTTCCCATTATGCCCTGGGATTCAGTACGGCGTTTAGTGTGGGGAATGAAGCCAATATCGATATCGTCGACTGTATGGAGTACCTTGGCGCCTGTCCCGATACGAGAGTGATCGCCCTCTACATCGAGGGCATCCGTAGGGGTAGGGCGTTTGTGGAAACGGCGAGATCGATCGTTCCGAAAAAACCCATTGTGGCCTTCTATATCGGTGGGTCGGAAGCGGGGAGCCGGGCAGGGCTTTCACACACCGGGGCATTGGCAGGACCGGATAGACTCTACGAAGGCATCTTCCGCCAGAGCGGGATCATTCGGGCACGGTCGATCATGGAAATGTTCGATTACTGTCGGATCCTGGGCTCTCTTCCTCGGAGCACAGGGCGACGTGTGCTGATTCAAACCCATTCCGGAGGGCCTGGAGCTGAGGCGGCGGATGCCTGCGGACGGGCAGGTCTTGAATTGCCGTCGCTTTCGCTAGAGACAATCAAAAGAATAAGACCTCTCATGCCCCAGACAGGAAGTATCAGTAACCCGCTGGATTTTACCTTTGGCAAAAACCTCACGGACTACTTCTCAGAAATCCCGAAGGCATTGCTGGAAGAGAAGAACGCAGACTTTTTGCTTTTCTATTTCTTCACGCCTAGCCGGAGGCTCAAACGCATGCTAAGGCAGGTGGGTGTCCCCCCGGATCAGATTGCAGAACAGGCTGCTAAGCTGATGGATTATCAGTCCGATACAATCATCCGCTTGATTGAAACCCACGATAAACCTTTTGTCGGCTATACCTTTCAGAGTCTAACGGACCAGCTACTGAGAAGGCTCATAGAGCGAGGAGTCCCGATCTTCCAAGGACCGCAGAGAGCAGCCCGGGCGATTAAGGCTGCCTTTCAATACACGCGCCTGCGAGATAAGATCCTGGCTTCTGTCTCTCAAGAATAGGGGGAGAGCAAGGATTGTTTAGAAAATAGGAATTCGTCTTACGGCAACGGTAACGAAGCCCGTATCGTCTGACGGTTAGGTTGCTCGTCTTAAGAACTTGACGTAACCCTCTTACGCTGAACGAAACGGGCCTCGTAGCCGTAACCCCCCTTCATCCCCCCTTAAATTAAGGGGGGAACAGAGAGGGGTTATTGATTTTCATCCTTCGAGGGCGACGAACCCGTTATGCAGGATTGCCTTGAAATAATCTATGGATTCCTGTTTCTAAAAGCATCATCAAACGGGTTATTTGTAAACGTGCTTTTTTGCTTCTGCTTCCTTTCCTGTCTCTTCTCTTCCTTCTTTCTCCCTTCGCTTTTTGTAACCACATCGGGTTGGGGCTGGCTGTCTTTCATAGAAAGGGAAATCCGCTTTCTTTCGAGATCCACATCCAGCACCGTTACAATTACCTTTTGATGAACCTTTACGACCTCCGCGGCGTCCTTCACAAATCGGTTGGAAACCTGGCTGATATGAACCAGTCCGTCCTGATGGACGCCAATGTCGACAAAGACACCAAAGGCCGTGATATTGGTTACGATGCCAGGAAGCTTCATTCCAGGTTTTACATCCTCTATTTTTTCAACCCCTTCCGCGAATCGGAAGGGTTCAAACTGCTCACGCGGATCGCGGCCGGGTTTGGAGAGTTCCGACAGGATATCATTCAACGTAGGAAGGCCCACCTTATCCGAGATGTATTGCATGAGATCGATTCTCTCCCGGAGCTTCTCGTCGCGCATCAAATCCAGCACCGAGCAGCCCAGATTCCTTGCCATGGCATCGACAATGGGGTAGCACTCCGGATGGACCGCACTTCGATCCAGCGGGTTTTCGCCATCCCTGATGCGTAAAAACCCTGCACCCTGTTCAAAGGCTTTGGGTCCCAGGCGAGGCACCTGCTTCAATGCTTCCCTCGATTGAAACGGACCGCGCTCATTCCGGTACTCCACAATCCCCTTTGCAAGCTGCGGTCCTAAACCCGAAACATAGGTAAGAAGCTGCTTGCTTGCCGTATTGACTTCCACGCCCACGCGGTTAACACAGCTAACCACCACATCATCAAGACTGTTCTTTAACGCTCCCTGGTCCACATCGTGCTGGTACTGTCCAACACCGATTGACTTCGGGTCGATCTTTACCAGCTCTGCCAGAGGGTCCATCAGCCTCCGGCCGATGGATACGGCTCCCCGCACGGTCACATCCCGGTCAGGAAACTCTTCCCGGGCCACCTCGGATGCCGAATAAACGGACGCACCGCTCTCGTTGACCATCACCAGTTGAATCTTCTTTGAGAGATCGAGGCTCCTGATGAAAGTCTCTGTCTCCCTTCCTGCTGTGCCGTTCCCGACCGCAATCGCCTCGATACGGAACCGCTCGCACATCTCAAGGATCTTTGAACCTGCGTCGGTTGCAGCCTTTTCGGACTGCAGAGGATAAATGGTTTCGGTATGTAAGAGCTTCCCTTGGCGGTCCAGGCAGATCACTTTGCAGCCGGTCCGGAAACCTGGATCAATGGCCAGGACATTCTTCTGGCCGAGAGGGGGAGCCAGAAGAAGTTGACGGACGTTCTCGACAAAGACCCTGATCGCCTCCTCATCTGCCCGCTTTTTTGTCGTGAGACGTATCTCGGTCTCCATGGAAGGAGAGAGAAGTCTCTTGTAGCCATCGTGTACGGCCATCCTGACATGCTGTGATGCAGACCCTTCACCCTTAACAAAAATACCATCAAGGATGTCGAGGGCTTCCTCTTCAGGAGGCAAGACCCTCAGTGTGAGAAAACCTTCCTTCTCCCCTCGCCTCATGGCAAGAATCCTGTGCGATGGCGCTGTGCTCACCAGTTCTTCCCAGTCGAAGTAATCCCTATACTTGATTCCTTCGACCTCCTTTTCCGGGATGACCTTTGACCTAAAAACAGCCTTTGATGAATAAAAATCACGCATCCTGGCACGGGCCGTCTGATCTTCATTGACCCATTCTGCAATGATGTCACGGGCTCCTGCGAGGGCATCCTCCGCGGACTCAACCCCCTTTTCGGGATCGACAAAAGCAGATGCCTCGGCCATGGGATCCATGTCCTCCTGGCTAAAAAGGCGCTGGGCCAGCGGCTCCAGTCCCTTTTCCTTGGCGATGATTGCCCGGGTCCGACGTTTGGGCCGGTAGGGCAAATAAATATCCTCCAGAACGACCATGGTCTCCGCCGAAAGGACCTTCTCCTTTAACTCATCGGTCAGTTGTCCCCTTTCCTCTAAGGATTTGAGGATGGCCTCACGGCGCTTGTCCAATTCTATGAGTTGACTGAGTCGGTCGCGAACCGCTGTGATGGCAACCTCATCCAGAGAACCTGTGACCTCCTTTCGGTAGCGAGCAATAAAGGGGACCGTGGCCCCTTCGTTCAAGAGGTCTGCTGTGGCCTGGACCTGTTTGGGAGTGAGATCCAATTCTTGCGCAATCTTAGGAATGTGTGCTTCGTTCATAACCTCCCTCAAGCAAATGACGAAGAAAATGCGGAGACTCCGGGTTAGGCAATCGTAACAAAGTATTGATCAAGGTTCAATGATGGGATGGAGGATGGTCTTGTTTCCCTTTTTTAAAACCATTGTCTCTATTTGATCCGCATTACAAAACATACATTAAATTTTTTTTCGTGCTTTAGAGTAACGCCACAATGTCGCAAGGGCCTGCGCTGCCGGTTCCGGCGAAGTGAAAATGGGTATGAACGGACCGCAGAGGGAAGCAATGTCATCCACGTACGCAGGGTGGCCGATGACCACGCCGACCAGAGGCTTCTCTGGATGTTGTTCTCGAATCGATGCGATATCTCCAAAAAAATCCCTTACGGCAACTCCAACGCTCTTGAGACTCCTGACAGCTGCGTACGGGATGACCATAATAGCAAGCACCATATCAATTCCTGAATCAGCCAGCAGTATCGGCAATAGCCGATGGAAGTTTTGTGAGGGGCCAAGATCAAGAGGGTTTCTTACATTCATCCAGTCCGGCGATATTTCTCGCGCCTGATTCACAGTGAACGGGGAAAGGGGGGGCACGGTGAGTCCACTGGACACGGCAACGTCCGTTGCCAAGGCTCCCAAGCTTCCGCTTGTTGTGATAATGCCAAGGCGATTACCCTTAGAAAATGGCTGGGTTGCAAAGACTCGAGCCAGGTCGATCAGCTGGGTGAAACTCTTAGCTCGAATCGCCCCTGTCTGAGCAAACACGGCCTCATAGATATGATCCTGTCCTGACATGCTCCCGGTATGCGAGGCCGTCGCCTGTTTGCCAGGTTGAGTCCTGCCGCTTTTTAATATCACAACAGGTTTATGCCGAGTCACCTTGGCAAGTGACTTCATGAAACGTGGGCCGTTTGCGACTCCTTCAAGGTAGATCATGATGACTCGTGTTAAGCGATCATGATTGAGATAATCCAGCATTTCCGATTCATCGACATCCATACGATTGCCCAGCGTGACCGCTTTTGAAACAAAAAGACCGTACTGGGGAAGATGATCCAGCAGAATGTTTCCAAACACCCCGCTCTGGGCAATGACTGAGACAGGTCCTGGAGTAAGAGCCTCTTCGATTAATTCCACTGAAGCAAATCCATTTTCCGTATTGATGACACCCACGCAATTCGGTCCAATGACCCGCATCGCGTATTGCGTGGCCATCACTTTTACCTTCTCCTGTAAAGCCATGCCGTTCTCACCCGTTTCAGCAAAACCAGCGGTCTCAATGATGACATTTTTAATCCCCCTCTCTCCGATTTCTTCCATCACATCAGGAACTGCTTCAGCAGGAACAATCACAATGGCCAGATCAAGAGGTTCACGGACATCTTGAACTCGTTTGTAGACTTTCTGGCCGTGCAACTCTCCGCCCACGGGATTGACAAGATAGAGACGATTCCCCCAACCCTGTTTCTGTAGAAAGAGGGGAATGCCATAACCGAAACCGAAAGACCTTCGTGCTCCCACAATCACGATCCCTTTTGGTTCAAAAAATTTCTGAAGGCTATCAACGGGCATAAGACTTGCTCCTTGGTAAAGGATGAGGTCAGCGTTGCGTATTAATATTACAAGCTCGTCGTAACAATGTAAACACTTCCGATGTGTTTGCGTTAGGTGTGAGAAGCTTTTGAGATCTAGAGATATTTAAGGGATCAGACTCCTTCTAATTCACGATATATCTTTTTTGTCGTGGGGGTGGGGATGCCCAATTTTTTCCCGAGATCGACAATCGTACCACCGAATAGTTCCAACTCACTTTTACCTTTCTTTTGGTGGATATCTCTCTGTAATGAGGTCTGTGTGTCGCGAGGAAACATGGCGGCTTTCTTGAGAGAAAGATCTACAATTCCATCAGACAGTCCAATGTTTTTCTTCAAAGCAATGGCGTAAACTTCATTCATAATTCCGATCGCCTCTTCTTTCAGCGAGGGCTTCTCCAGAATTTCTCCGAGAGTGCTATGATAACGAGCCGAGATCAGGCCGAAACTGGCGATAAATAGATACTTCTCCCAGATCGCCGGATTGGCATCATCTTTCCACTCATAATCAATTGAGGATTTTTCAAAGACCCTGAATATTTCATGAGGGATGTAATCGGGATGATCCGGATCTCTTCCAAAGATCATTTTCCCTGGTTTTCCAATATGGGCCACGACCCCTGGTTCTTCGATATGCGCGGAGAGGTAGACGCAGGCAGGAAGAATGATTCCCGTCTTCATTTTAGTGCGAAGTCTTTCCCGGATGTCTGCGCCATTTAAAAGAGGTAAAATAATAGTGTGCTCCTTGATGGTATCTTTCATGGAAGTGGCAACCTCCGTGAGGTCATATCCTTTCACGGCGATCAGAAAAAGATCAATTTGGGGAAGCTCGCTTATGCTCTCCGCAGCAAGCCTTGGTCTACAACGGATACCTCCGAACTCAGGAGATTTAAGGACAAGTCCATTTTGTTTGATTGCCTCAAGATGTTTTCCACGGGCTATAAAAAAGACATGGACAGGAGAATCAGGATTTGAAGAAAAGGCATGGGCCAATTTCCCTCCGAAGTACCCTCCCACACCACCCACACCCATGACGCAGACACTTAAATAGTCCATGCTCAACTCCTCTCAATTTGAATTAATGATCAACAGGGGAAATCCATGCCAGTCGTAGTCTATATTTACCCCGTTAGAAATAATGCCCCGCTCGGTTTCGAGTCGCAACGACTGGAATTTCTAACGGGGTTGACTGAGCGCCTAAAAGTAACTATTGAGGATTGTGATCGGATTACGGATGGTGGATGACTCCAATTCCACTTCCTAATTCACATCTCAAGACCAAGCCGTCACAATAGAATTGTACTCACTGCTCCTCGCAGCTCTGCTGCGAGGAGCGAGACGACTGAGATTAAAACACGTCTTTGGGATCGACCCAAGCTGGGATGTAACGGTAATACTCGGGCGGGTTGGCCCTTTGAAGGCCCGTGTAAGTCACCCTGACAAGAGAAATGCCCTTGCTGGTGCGGTAGAGACCGGCAAAGCCCTGCTTCTCAAGACTCTCCAGGAATTTCACCAGGTCTGCGTCCGAAATATCGAGCCATTCCTTGATGTCCTCCATCGTCATGTGCAGGCCGGGGTTCACCCTGTAATTCTCGGCAAGTACCTTGAGCAAATCCTCTTCACCTTTGGCTTGCTTCTTGGGAAGCGGTTTGCCGACCGGCAAAGGCATTTTAAGATCAGGATCGATCGCTCTTTGCGGAACCTTGAGGTCGGCCTTTAACTCCCTGACGCCCTGGCGGTAGATGAGCAGTTTGAGGATCTCTGAAGTTCCGGCGGCTATCTGACCATGCTTGGCATCACGCATGATCCGTTCTACCGGATAGATCTTCATGATGCCGTTCCCCCCCATACACTGGACTGCCTCGATAGCCGTTTCCATGGCGGAATCACTTGCGAACATCTTGGAGATGGCTGCCTCCACCGGCACATCACGGCCAAGGTCGGCACAGTAAGCACCGTAGTATACGACCAATCTGCTGAGATAAAGCTTCCAGATCATATCCGCCAGCTTGAACTGGTTGGTGGCGATGTCGCCTGTCGGCCGACCGAACTGCACGCGCCTTTCCAGATGCTGCTGGGTGTAGCGGATGCACTCGCGCATGGGCCCGAGCGTCGGGGCACCATTGAGAATCCTCTCGACATTGAGGCCGCCCATCATGATCTTCCAGCCCTGGCCTTCCTGTCCCAGGCGGTTGAAAACAGGAACTTTGGCGTTATCAAAACTCAAATAGCAATTGTAAAGACCGTCAAAGCCCATCGTATCATTCACTTTCTCAGTGTGGAAACCGGGGGTTCCCTTCTCCACCACGAAAGCGCTGAGGTGAGTGTACGCTTTTCTGTCCTCCGGCCTCGAGCTGGTCAGGAAATAGCACATGTACACGTCTGCGGCAGCGGCGACCGTCTGGTAGCGTTTTCTCCCGTTTATGATATAGAAATCACCCTCGCGGACAGCGGTTGATTCAATGGCGGCGACATCGGAACCGGCATACGGTTCAGTCATGGTGATGCATCCGACAAGCTCACCCTTCCCTATCCTGGGCAGCCACTTCTGTTTTTGCTCTTCGTTGCCGTTGTGGACGATCTGGGTGGCGCTGCCGTACATCGTGGTTCCGAGAGGACCGCCGAGCTCCGCAGCGCGGGACGTCTCTTCAAGGACGATGGCGGCACCCGTGACGCCCCACTCTTCAGCATGCCCGCCGTATTTCTTCGGAATCAATGCGCCGAACCAGCCTTTCGAGGCCATCTGCTTTACACCCTCCCGACTAAACCTCTTCTTCAGGGCATCTCGCTCGCCAATAGGAATTAAAACCTCATCGGTAAACCTCTTGGCATCCTCAGCAAGTTCAATCTGTGCTTCATTCCACCAAGGAAACTTTTCCATAGTTTTATCCTCCTAAAATTTGTCTTATTAACATAAAAGGAAATGACTTTTGTTTCAAGGGCCGTTTTTATGGAACCGTACTCTCTTTTAATACAGGGATGGAACTCAGGTTCTAAGACGACTTAACAGTCGAGGGAGAAGGAACAGGGGAATCGGAGTCGCGGTCGGGCATCTGCAAGGTAAAGGTGGGGAGGACGAGGAGGATGTTTTGAGGGTTCGACTCCTTACCGGATACCCGACGCGACAAAATAGTTACCCTCAAAATTTTGCCGACATCACCGAATTCTCAACCCAAGTTATTTCAACCTGTTGAGGAAAGTGGGGAAACACACGCTGCCGCAGAATGTTGGCATGCGTACCGAAAGGGATCGTCCGCGTGCCTGAAAGATAAAGCATCACCTTTACTTTCGCAAAAGAATCTTTTCCAAACAAATCTCGAATCGTTGATCATCTGCCAACGTTCTCTTTTTCGGCCCTTTTGTTCTGCCACCTCCCCGGCGGATTTTCGCCTTGACCTCGCGCTCCTCCAATAAGAACCCAATCTTTTCTGGATGAAACTCCTTGCCCATGGGGCTCGCACATTTCGCTCCCTTCCCCAGCACGATCGCTGCCAATCCCCAATCCCCTGTTACGACGACATCTCCTGCGTCGGTTAGATTCATGATCTTCATGTCCGCTTCCTGAGAATCGTCTCCCACCAAGAAATGATGATCCGCTTCTATATCGTGATTGAAACTGGCCACCGTCCAGACAGGGATATCGTATTTTCGTCCAAGTCTCATGCAGATCCGCAAAACGGATCTGGGACAGGCATCTGCATCTACCAAGATCTTCATAGACTCCCAAGAGATGTCAATTTTTCACGAGATCATCTACAGAAGAAGCCTTGATTTCTCGCCAAGAAAGTATTTCCACCTCTATATTACCAAGAAAAAAGGAAAGACACTTGCATAAATTGATGGAATAAAAAAGGGCAGAACCAGGTGGCTCTGCCCTTTCACTCAAATCCACCTTCTCCCTCTTTTATTAAGGGGGTAGGAGGGATTATGATTTATTCATCAAATACTCGTGAATCGAATTGGCCGCCTTCCTTCCAGCCCCCATGGCCAGGATGACAGTGGCTGAACCGGTCACGATATCTCCTCCTGCCCAGACTCGGGGTTTCGCCGTCTTCCCGGTTTCAAGGTCAGCCACAATATAACCTCTCTTATTCAGCTCCAGACCCGGTGTCTGTGTAGGAAGAAGCGGGTTGGCGCCTGCGCCAATGGCCACCACTGCCAGATCGCACTCCAATTGAAATTCTGAACCCTTGACGGGAACCGGCCTGCGTCTTCCTGACTCATCAGGCTCTCCTAATTCCATCCGGAGGCATTCCACGCCGGTTACCCAACCATTATCGTCACCTAAGAATTTTGTAGGAGCGGTGAGAAGATAAAATTGAACGCCCTCTTCTTCTGCATGGTGAACCTCTTCGATACGAGCCGGCATTTCATCCCTCGACCGGCGGTAGATGATCCGAACGGTGTCCGCCCCTAATCGGAGAGCGGTTCTCGCTGAATCCATGGCCACATTCCCTGCTCCAAAGACCGCCACATTCTTCCCCCGGGCAATCGGCGTATCATATTTAGGGAAGAGGTACGCCTTCATCAAATTGGATCGCGTCAAATATTCATTGGCTGAATAGATGCCGCAAAAGTTCTCTCCGGGGACATTCAAAAACTGGGGAAGCCCTGCGCCCAAACCTAAGAAAACGGCATCATATTCCTTAAGCAGTTCATCAACGGTCTCAATTCTTCCGATGACGCAGTTACACTCTACCTTCACACCCAAACGCTCTAAATAGTTGACCTCCGACTGGACAATGTCCTTGGGAAGACGAAATTCTGGAATACCATAGATCAGAACGCCCCCGGTTTTATGGAGGGCTTCAAAGATAGCGACCTCATGTCCCTTAAGGATAAGATCCCCGGCCAGGGTCAAACCTGCTGGTCCTGATCCCACAACCGCCACTTTCTTCCCGGTGGCAGGAGCCTTTTCAGGAATGGTGACCTCTCCTTTCGTCCTTTCCCAATCTGCCGCAAATCGTTCCAATCTGCCGATGGCAACGGGCTCATCTTTCTTCCCAACGATGCAAACCTTTTCACACTGATCTTCTTGAGGACAGACACGTCCGCATACGGCAGGGAGACTGTTCCGCTCTTTCAATTTCCTGGCCGAACCGGCAAAATCCCCCTCCGAAATAAGTTTGACAAAGGCTGGGATCTCGACTTCCACCGGGCATCCCTCAATACATTTCGGTTTCTTGCATTGAAGGCAGCGACTCGCTTCCAACTGGGCCAATTCGGGCGTGTATCCAAAAGGAACCTCATCAAAATTCCTCGCCCTCACCTTGGGTTCCTGCTCAGGCATTTTCTGCCTTGGGACTTTTTGTTTTTTCTCTTTCTCTTCTTTCTCTGCCATCTCAAACCCCCTTATTTTCCTGCCGCCGTAAATTGTTCCATGGACACCTTCTCCTCTGTGAGATAGGCCCTTTGCCGTTTCACCAGTTCATCATAGTCGACCTCATGGCCGTCAAATTCCGGACCATCCACGCAGCAAAATTTCGTCTTGCCTCCCACGGTCACCCGGCAGGCTCCGCACATTCCTGTTGC
>Ga0299915_10003997_pt1 | contig 10697 bp, 11 predicted proteins | sample RVTome_13_FD_200263 | JGI IMG/M metagenome (GOLD analysis project Ga0299915, IMG submission 200263) | Soil microbial communities from uranium-contaminated site in the Upper Colorado River Basin, Wyoming, United States - RVT92D227 (version 2) ... | reverse complement strand
AAGCCTTGCTTACGTTTATAAGTAGCCTGAACGTCTGCATGTGCCATGACGTTTAATTTCCAGTTCAGCCAAGGCTGGTACGTACTCTTCTTTGCATTCCTTCTGGCTTGGCTGGTGCTGTCGATAATGAGGAGAAGGAATTTGGGAAGAAAAGAAGTGAAGGAGCAACTCCTTCTTGGCCTACTAGGCTCTTGTGCCCTGATTTCCATGGAGATCTTTGCGACTTCGATGAACCTTTGGAATTACGTGCCTGGAAATTGGCCTGTGATGTTGTGGCCTACTTACTTTGTTGCTATACTGTTCGGTTACCAGTTGCTTCGGTTTGTAGAAGGTTCTTTTGCGTTGCAGCGGTTCTTTTCCTAAGACATGGACTCGCAAGTTAAACGATCTGGCATAATGAACATATTCGTTTACAGACTTGCTGCTTCATGCAGCGAACGAAGAATCAATATCATTTGGTTTCTAAAAGAAAAAAGGAAGGAATTTAGGCTGTTTGCCCGAAGTTCATGACGAGTATTATGAGGTCAAAGATGTCGATTTGTCGGTCTTCGTTGAGGTCGGCCGCTGGGTTCCAGTCTGGGTCTGAAGGAGTGGAACCGAAGGCATGAGATGCCAGTATTGCATCGTTGATGTCGACTACGCCGTCTTCGTTGATGTCTCCTGGGATTATTTGTAGGTTGCTGAAGCTTCCGTCAGTCGTCAGTGGAGGCACTGTCTGTCCGTCACCGTTTATGAGCGTGACATCGTACAGGTGAAGTGGAGACTTGTTCACTCCGTCTGCCATCACTTGGAATTGGATTACGGCAACGGTTCCGCTACCGTCAGCGTTCGGTGATAGGGAAACGTTGAACATAACGAACCCGAGTGTGTTGTCGATGACTATTGCAGGAGTTGCGGAGCCGATAAAGCCTCCGCCGCCGACGGTGATCGCAGTGAGGGCGCTGACATTGTAACCAAGCTTGAATTCCAATTCAGCGAGGTTTAAGGCATCTGCGATGTTGATGTTAACAGTGAAGGTGGTGCCTGTCGTAAGGCTGGGGTTTGAGATTTTTATCGGATCAACAGACAGCGGTGCAGGACCTGGTGCTGGAGGAGGCGGAATGTTGTTAAAGAATCCATCAGTTGTATCGTGTGGTATAGAACTTGCCAGTGGGTCGCCCAGATTCGACACGTAGAAGTGCATTGCGCACTCCCCGATGCCTACAACCTTCAGTGTGATGTTGGCAACAATGTGGCTACCACTTATCGGTGCGTAACCACCCGTTATTGCTGCGTCAATGTCTTGGAACGTATAAGCATAAGCTACCGAGCCTGCGGTCACGACGGATTTGATTTTCCAAATGTTGCCCAGTTGATTTGGTGTGACTTCATTGAATATGACATCTTGCATTGACACTCCGTTGAGAATGCTCGGATCCCAGCTGACGTTAAACTCGATTCCAGCCAGACCGGGACTCGCGGAGATGTTGTCAAGTTTAACGAATACAGTGAATGTTGAGTTGGGCAGTAGGGCAGGGTTCACGACTGACGGGGGATCTATGTATAGTGCTGTTGTTGAGGCTGCAGACGCACGTGGCATTGCAAACATGTACATGAATGATGCTAGCAGAATCACCAATGATAAAATTGCGATTTTTTTTGCCCTTTCCTTTCTCTCCGTTTTGAGCTAGATCTCGTTCTATGTCGATTATGAAGATTCTGGAATCTTGTTCTAGGAAAGGGTGGCCTATTTTCTCAACAGGGTCTTTGTGTAAGATTCTTATTGGTAGGAGTTTTACGAGATTTACGATTTTTAAGAAACGTTTAAATCTCTCATCGGTTATGCTATTTCAGTCGTGGAAGTTATGAATAACGACCGAGCCTGTTGCACTGTTGACGCGGTTGTCACATTAGACTCGAAAGGTCAGATCGTCCTTCCTAAGGATCTGCGGGAGAAAGCGAAGCTGAAGGCAGACGACAAATTGGCGCTCATTGGGTGCGAACGCGAGGGCGAGATATGCTGCATAATGATGATCAAGGCAGAGGATCTTGGAAAAACAGTGAAAGTAATGCTCGGCCCCACGTTGAAGGAGATTTTCAAGTAGGAGGTGAGTTGATGACAAATGATGAGAAATTAAGAAAAATGGTGCGGAAAGGGTACGGTAAAGCCATAAAGGAGGCAAGTTGCTGCTGCTCCAGTGAGAATGCAAAGAAAATAGGCTACGATGTTGCAGAACTGGAATCGGTTCCAGAAGGCGCGACCGTCAGCTTTGGATGCGGGAATCCAGTTGCTATGGCTTCGCTGAAAAAAGGAGAAACAGTTGTCGATTTGGGTTCAGGAGGAGGGCTGGACTGTTTCCTCGCTGCCAATAAAGTCGGGGAAAAAGGAAAAGTTATCGGCGTTGACATGACACCTGAAATGCTGGACAAAGCCAGAGAAAACCTTGAAAAAAGTAAACACAAGAATGTGGAATTTAGGCTCGGGGAGATTGAGAACCTGCCGGTCGCTGACAATACTGCGGATGCTATCATCTCGAACTGCGTGATCAATCTATCGCCGAACAAGAAGCAAGTCTTCGAAGATGCTTTCAGAGTGCTCAAACCTGGCGGCAGGTTAATGATCTCGGACATTGTCTTGCTGAGAGATCTTCCAGAAGCATTGAAAAAGAGCGCGAAAGCCTACGTCAATTGCGTTTCTGGTGCGGTCATGAAGGACGAATACCTTGAACTCGTGAGGAACGCGGGCTTTAAAAACGTGGAAATCATCGAAGAAAATCAGTTCCCGGTGGAAGCGTACATCAACGACGAAGATTCAAGAAAGCTGATGAAAGACCTGGACATTTCTTCAGAAAAGGCAAAGGAAATCGTTAACTCGATCGCAAGTGTCAAGGTCTGCGGTGTCAAGCCTAAGTGAGTCGCAGTAAGCAGTAATTTCTCTTTCTTCCCTTATTTTGTCAGAAGTGAAATATCTGGCTGATTATTCTCTTAGCGGGTGTTAGGTAATTCCAAAGCCTTTTCGGTCGAATGCTTCATAAATGACTATTGATGAAACTAGTTTGCTTCAGGAGTGCTGAGTGTATGGATGGTTACGATCTGGTGGTGGTCGGTGCGGGGGCGGCTGGTCTGGCAGCGGGGATCTACGGTGTTAGAAGTGGACTCAAGACTGTTGTTCTTGAGGAGAAGCTGGCCGGTGGGACTACGGCGGTTGCTCCATGGGTGGAGAACTACCTTGGTTTTGAGAGCATAAACGGTGTTGAGCTGGCCGCCAAGATGGTTGCTCACGCCAAGAGCGCAGGCGTGAAGATCAACGAGTTTGAGAGGGTCCACAAGATGGAATTGAACGGCGAAAGCAAAAGGGTTCACACCGAAAAAGCAGTCTACGAGGCTAGAGCAGTAATAATCGCTTCGGGGGCTGCTTATCGCCATCTTGGAGTTCCCGGCGAAAACGAATTTAGAGGCAGAGGTGTGAGCTACTGCGGACTATGCGATGGCCCGTTTTTCAAAAACAAGCGCGTCGTCGTCGTGGGGGGAGGAAATACCGCTCTTATTACAGCATTGTATCTGGCTCATCTTGGGTCAGACGTTAAAATTGTCCACCGCAGAGACGTCTTCCGAGCAGAGGATGCTTTGATTCAAGACTTGAAAAGCATGAAGAACATCGAGGTCCTATGGAACACAGAGATTAAGGAAATCAAAGGCGATAAGAACGTCAAAAAAGTTGTTCTCTTTAACAAACAACGCGGCGAAACAAGCGAGATCCCTATGGACGGCGTTTTCGTTCAAATTGGCGAAGACCCGAATTCCAAGCAGGCCAAAGAAGCCGGCGTCGCAGTCGACCAAGATGGTTTCATAATCGTCGATGGTCTGCAGCACACTAACATCAATGGTGTCTATGCAGCGGGCGACGTGTCAAACCATCCGGTCAAACAGTTGGGGATAGCCGTTGGACAAGGAATAACGGCTGCCGTCGAAGCCTACGCGTTTGAGAGAAGGCCTTACTATAGAAAGTAGGAAAATGTCTCAAAAAAGATATATCGTTCTGAAACAGTCTTTTCAGATTCACGGAAGCCGACAACGCTTGAATGTTGATCGACAATGGCTGAGAAAAATGAGCGCATGAGCGAAAAATGCGTCGCAGCGATAACTATCAACCAAGATCTCTGCAGCAGATGTTCCATTTGCCACTCGATATGTCCTTATGAAGCGATAAAACGCGACCCTGAAACGGGCAAAGTGGAAATAGACGTACAGAAATGCCAGGTCTGTGGCATATGCTACAGCGCTTGTCCCGTAATGGCCGTGGAAATTGCATATTACGATTATGAAAGTCTGCTGAAACACGTGAAGATACTGCAGGAAAAATGCCGAAGCGATGTCCTGGTTCTAATGTGTAGGGGAAACTCGCCTTCGACTGGTGAAGTGGAAGAGATCCTCAAAGAGAACGGCCTGAAAATGGACCATTATATACCGCTGCGTGTGCCGTGTGCAGGACGAATCCCCGCCGAATTCGTTTTCAAAGTCCTGAATCTTGGTATAAAGAAGATCGTGTCTATTCAATGTGAGGACGAATTCTGCCGTTTCAAGCAGGGCACTAGAATGAATACTAGGCGCCTAGTCTTGGGCGGAAAAGTGCTTCAACAACTCGGGTTGGACAAGGATGTTTTCACAGTCATAAAATACTCCAGAAAGGCGGTCTATGACACTTCAAAATGCGTTGGCTGCGACAAGTGTGTTTTCATTTGCCCCTACAAGGCGATAGAGGCACAGCCGCTAGCCACGCCGAAAGTTGACGTCGACAAGTGCATGGGCTGTGGAGCCTGCGCTCTTGTGTGTCCGTACAACGCGATTGAAGTGAAGGGTTTCGAGTTTGAAAACGTTCTGAAGCGTTACACCGAAGCTGCGGAGAAGCTGAAGAAGCTAGGCGTTTCGCCGCTTGTTTTGGTTTTCGTCTGTCAATGGTCAGAGTTCACGGCATTGGACAAGATTGAAAACTTGCAGTCTAAGAAGAGGGCTTTGATGATGGAGGTTCCGTGTTTCAAGGCCTTGGATCCTGTTCACGTCATAAACGCTTTGAAGAACGGGTTTGACGGCGTGATGGCAGCCGTATGTCCGTCGGAAGACTGCAAGCTTCAAGAAGGACGGGAGACTGCTGAAAGGAACGTCACGGTTCTGAAAAATGCCTTGAAAAAAATGGGCTTGCTTGAGCGTTTCGAGTTGTTCACTGTTCATCCGCGATGCGTTGGCGAATTCGAGCAGAAGCTAGATGAATTTACAAGAAGAATCGGATGTTTGCCGCCTTCGGCGGCGCAGACTCAAGAGGTGAAGGCTCACGTATGAGATCGTGATGAAGAAGGAGTTGGCTCCGAAAATCAAGTGGTTCGAGGTTCGTGCACCAGAAATAGCGGAAAAAATTCTTCCTGGTCAATTCATAATGCTTATGATAGATGAGAAAGGTGAACGAATACCATTGACTCTGGCGGGTTACGACGCGAAGCAGGGGACGATATGTTTCGCCTTCAACGAAGTCGGCAAGACGACGAAGCAGCTGGGGTGTTTGAAAGAGGGCGAATCGATAGCGAGTATAACTGGGCCCTTGGGAAAACCTTCTGAAATCAGGAACTTCGGAAAAGTCCTTTGCGTCGCCGGTGGCGTCATGATCGCACCTATGCTTCTGCAAGCGAAAGCCATCAGAGAGGCTGGCAACAGGCTGACGGTTGTCTTGGGCGCGAGAATCAAAGACCTGTTGTTCTTCGAGCAAGACTTCAAGGCTCTAAGTGACGAGGTTTACGTGACAACCGATGACGGTTCAAAAGGCTTCAAAGGCCTGGACTTTCTGAAAGACGTTCTTGAGAAAGAACGGTTTGACCGTTGCGTGACCTATGGGCCCGTGGTGATGATGAAGAATGTCGTGGCTTTGACGAAACCCTGCAGCGTACCTACGGTCGTTACGTTGACGCCTATAATGATCGATGGTATGGGCATGTGCGGTGTGTGCCGGGTGACCGTCGGCGGAAAAATGAAGTTTGGGTGTGTTGACGGTCCAGAATTTGATGGACATTCGGTTGATTTTGACGAGCTGGTCAACAGGCAGAGGATGTTCCTGCCTGAAGAGCGGTTGAGTTCGTTCGTGTTCGAGATACAGGGAGGCTGCGGCTGTGGGGGAAAGTAAGCCTAAACCGAAGATCAGGAAAGAAGCCGAGTCGATGCCTAAGCAGAAGCCAGAGGAGCGCAGGAAAAACTTTGATGAAGTTGCTCTCGGCTACACCGAAGAACAAGCAAGGACAGAGGCAAATCGATGCTTGCAGTGTCCGAAGCCGCAGTGTGTAACAGGCTGCCCAGTTGAGATATGCATTCCTGACTTCGTTAAGCTGCTCAAAGAAGGGAAGTATGAGGAGGCCATAGCGAAGATTAAAGAAAAGAATAGTTTGCCAGCTATCTGCGGACGAGTCTGCCCGCAAGAAGAGCAGTGCCAGAAGCGCTGTATCCTTGGAAAAGTCGGTGAACCAGTCAGTATCGGCAGGCTCGAACGATGGCTAGCAGACTGGGAACGAGATCGTGGGCAAGCAAAGGTGCCGACGAAGGCGGAGTCAACGGGGAAGAAAGTTGCGATTGTCGGAGCTGGTCCTGCGGGTCTGACTGCTGGAGCCGATCTGGCGAAGCTGGGGCATAGAGTGGAGGTATTCGAAGCTTTGCATGTGCCCGGCGGTGTTCTGGTCTATGGAATTCCAGAGTTTAGGTTGCCGAAGAGGATAGTTCAAGCTGAGGCTGATTATATTCAGAAGCTTGGAGCCGAATTTCACATGGGTTATCTAGTTGGCAGGGTCTACACGATTCCCGAGCTGTTGCGGCAAAGGGGTTTTGGTGCCGTCTTCATCGGGACGGGAGCCGGTTTGCCAGCGTTCCTAGGCGTGCCAGGGGAAAATCTCGGCGGGATCTATTCGGCCAACGAGTTCCTGATCAGGGTCAATCTGATGAAGGCATACGCGTTCCCGTTGTATGATACTCCTATTAGGATTGGAAGGCACGTTGTTGTCATCGGCGGCGGGAACGTTGCGATGGATTCAGCTCGTTCGGCACTCCGTTTGGGTGCGGAAGAGGTCTGCATTGTCTATCGTCGGTCTCGCGAGGAGATGCCTGCCAGGAGAGAGGAGATTGAGAACGCAGAGGAAGAAGGGATCATCTGCAAATTCTTGGCCAATCCGACGAAGTTTTTCGGTGACGAGAAGGGTTGGGTGAAAGCAATGGAGTGTGTTTGCATGGAACTCGGGCCTCCTGACCAGTCTGGAAGAAGAAGGCCAGTGCCGGTGAAGGGTTCAGAGTTTGTCATGGATACCGACACGGTTATAGTGGCCGTTGGGAGGACTCCGAATCCGATCATACAGAGCACGACAGAAGGGCTTGGAGTTACGAAGTGGGGCACGATCGTGACTGATGAGAGCGGGAAAACTAACATCGAAGGCGTCTATGCCGGAGGAGATATAGTCACCGGAGAAGCGACTGTGATAAGCGCGATGGGCGCTGGCAAGAAAGCGGCAAGAGCAATCCACGAATATCTTATGAAGAAATAGTCATGGGTCCTCACACGTGAACCTGTTTCTCATGTAGCTTTGTGGGTCGATTTCTTGGGCAGTTAGATTGTCAACGTCTATTGTGTAGACACTGTGCAATCGCGCATTTCTGACCTCGTCCATGGTCACTGGAGGGTTCGTGTAGTAGAGGTCGCAGAGGGTTTTGATGGTTTTCAATTCTTCTGCCGATCTGGATCTTGGCGCTCTCAGAAGCGTCTGAGGAATGGGCAGTATGTAGTGTGGAGGCGTCCCTAAAGCGAATTTTCCAGTATGGTTGCTGTATCTGGTTATTTTGCTGGCTATTCTTGCCAAGAGATAGTTTGATGGATCGAGCGCGTGTTCGGGTGGGATGAAGCCGGTTTCTATTTCTATTATGTGGCTGCCATCGCCTTTAGCAGCGTATAAGTCGCAGATGAGGCTTGGTTCGAGGTCGTGTTCTACATGCACCCGGTAGCCTTTTTGTATAAGCGATTTGGCGCAGACAAGTTCCATGACCGAATGGTTGATCTTGACGATGTTTGATTTTTGAAGTTCCAAAAGATGATTCTTGAGGGTGTTTAGGCTAGACTTTTCTTGGAGTTGAAGACCATAACTTAGCTTTGTTGTCAAGGCTTCTATGTCTTCTACGAATTTTCCGTTTCGGTCCATCTGTGCTTTGACCTTTCTCCCGATACAGCGTAATGCACGTTAGAAAGTATTAATATGCCTTTACCGACTTGGTTCAGAATAGGCTTCATGGTTCAGAACCTTTCTGTTTTATATAGTCAACGAGAAAAAAGCCCGGTTGCATTTCTACCATGCCAAGATTTAACTGTGTCTGTCTAATTGATGATGAGCCTGTTTCGCAAGCAATAGGTGAGTGTGTGAAAAATCGTTATATTCTATGAAAGTGCCAGTATCGTTGCCCAAGTTGAGGAGCACGCTTGGACGAATAGTCAAAGCCCAATGGAACTATCGCATGCTGGAGCTACGAAGGGAGATAGTATCAAACGGAGCAGAAATCCGGTGCGAAAGGACACGGCCGAGCTGAGACGAAGCGTTCTGGCTTAGACTCAACTTGGGCATTTCTATTTTGGGAAAACGCGTGCACAGAATCACTGAAGGAAATTCAGGAACTAATTTAGATCAGGTTTGGGTCGGATAAGATAAGATCGGACTGATCTTTTTTTTGGGAAATGAAAAAGAAAGTGAAAAGGACAGGGTGAATTGTTCAAGACGTGGCTATATTTCGCGGATTTCGCATTGGAGTTTCTTGATTATTTCTTCAGTCTTCATTGGCTCGATTTTCAGAGTATAGAGTTTGCTCGGAGTACGGAGCTTCAGTTTCACAACTTCTTTCAGCCGTTTGACTGCACAGTATTGTGCGTGTTCGCTTAGCTTCACGAAGTGTTCGGTGTCGAGGATTTCGGCAGGCATCGAGTTCACACCTTTTTAGTGCATTGTTGGTCCGTGCACGAGTTCTTATCTGTTTTGGTAGAGAGGCAAGATCAGCCCAATTCCTTCAGTAGCCCCGCCAGAATCTTCCTTTCTGGCCCAGCCAAAGGCAATGCCGGTCTACGAGGGAATCCGCCGGGAAGTCCTTTTGATTTCATGGCCTCCTTGATTGCCGAGAGTTGATTGAATCTTTTCACGAGTACCTCATTGGCAAAGGATATTTGATTCTGGAGTTTTGCTGCGTCCTCGTACTGACCGTTCTTGAAAGCCTTGTAGAGTTGACTGCACAGGGTTGGAAACACGTTTGCCACGGCTACGACCGCGCCTTTTCCTCCAGCTAGCAGCGTAGGTAAGACTATGTCGGCGGTACCAGCGAGAACAGAGAGTCGTGTGCCTGCGAGTCTTATGGTTTCGGTTATGGCGCCGAGGTTTCCGCTGCTGTCTTTTACTCCGATGACTTTTTCGTTTTCGACGGCGAGTTTGTGAATTAACGCGGGCTCTAGTGCGACGCCTGTGAATTTTGGCACGCTGTAGATGACTATGGGAATGTCAACAGCTTCTGATACGCTTCTGTAATGTTCTTGTATCTCTAGATTGGATAGCCTGAAGTAATAGGGGGTGACTACGAGCGCGGCATCGACGCCTAAATCTGCCGCGTCTTTTGTATAAGCGATTGTTTCTTGGGTGCTTGTGGCGCCTGTGCCAGCTACTACTGGAATCTTTCCGTTGGTTTCTTCGACGACGGTTTGGATGACTTTGATTCGTTCCTGCCTGGAAAGGTAGGGGGCTTCGCCGTTGCTTCCACACGGAACTAATCCTGAGACGCCGCCGTCTACCCAGAATCTGACACATGTCCTTAGTGCTCTGATGTCTAATTGCCCTGCTCGTGTGAAGGGGGTGACGTTTGGGACGAATATTCCGTCTAGAACGAGTTTAGGCATTTTGTATCTCTCAGGGTTTCTACATGAAAGCTTGGGTATAGAGGCTTATCAACGTTTATCATGGAGAAAAATCGTATCGATAGACTGTGATACAAATCAATACTATCCAATAACCTTAAATACACGTTGCCATACGTGGATATTGGATAACGATGAGAATAATCCTCACGGTCAAGGCGGACGAGTTGAAGCTGGCCCAGACACTGGAAAAGTTTGCGGAGCAGTACAGGATAACGTACACGATCAAGCGAAAGAACGGGGACTATACGCTGCAGGTCACCACAGATGATTTGGGAGAACTCGTGCGGAGGCTCAACCATCTGAAGGACTCTGATTTCAAGATAGAAGAAGTGCACGGCGGCGGTTTGCTTGAGAAGCTGAACGTGAGCCCCACTCGCACGAACGTGGACGCGCTGGTTGGCCGGGAAACAGTTGCGAAGACGGACATTGACCCTGTTGACGGCGGCGTGGTAAAATTGATGGGGGAACTCTGGTTGTGTCGGCCAGTTTATGATAAGGTTATAAAAGAAGATGCAAAAGTAAGAGTAGTGAGGGTTGAAGGAGTCAGTCTAATAGTGGAAGAGGTGGAATAGGAAAAAATGTACGAATTAGAAATAATAACTGGAATAGTTGCGATCGTGGCAATAATAGTAGCCATCGTGGCGGCTTCTGGAATAAAAAAGGTGAATCAGTACGAAAAGGGACTGGTTGAAAGATGGAACGCTTATGAAAGGACTGCTGACCCTGGGCTTCGCTTCATAATACCCGTCGTTCA
>Ga0299915_10003996_pt1 | contig 10699 bp, 8 predicted proteins | sample RVTome_13_FD_200263 | JGI IMG/M metagenome (GOLD analysis project Ga0299915, IMG submission 200263) | Soil microbial communities from uranium-contaminated site in the Upper Colorado River Basin, Wyoming, United States - RVT92D227 (version 2) ... | reverse complement strand
CTCGTGATCGTTCCAGGCGATGGCCGGCTTGTAGGCTTCCGCGGAAAACATCAATTTTCGTCCCTGCTTTTTCCAAGCGACGATCCTCTCGTGCATGGATCGGATTTGACCGCCGGTCAGAGCCAGGTTTTTCGCCTCGTCCCGGTAGTACATCCGGCCGAACTTCACCGGCTGCGCGTTCAGAGATATCCTTTTCGCCTCGCAGAATTCGAGCATCGTTTCGATCCCGTCGTAATTGTCCCGGCAGACGGTCATATTGACATAGGTCCTCAGCCCGTTTGCCCTCGCCCGGTCGACAGCCTGGACGGCGCCGGCGAACGCGCCATCGCCCCGAAGCCGGTCATTGATCTTCCGGTCGGTGGAATCCAAACTGATGACGACCTCGTCCAAGAAGTCAAGCAACTCCGGCCGGGCGGCGATGTGGGCGCCGTGAGTGACGACGGCTGTGATCATCCCCGCGTTCTTTGCCTCCGCTGTGATCTCCCGGAAATCCGGCCGGAGAGTCGGCTCTCCGCCCTGGAACTTGACCCGGATCGTTCCAAGACCGGCGAGAGTCCGAAGGATGGCCCGCCATTGGGCCGCCGACAAGAGAGGACTCTCGACCTCAGGGCAGCGACAAAAGACGCACCGCCGGTCGCAGGCATTCAAAAGCTGGGCTTGGACTTCGTAAGGATGGTAGGCATTGAAACGATGGCGGAGATATCGCCATCCGCTCTTCACCTGTCGGTATGAAATCATGGCTTTCCTCCTCGAGGAACCTGCAGGGAAGGATGTCGACTCAGGGTCAGCAGGGAAACCAGGGTCAGGATCCCGAAGCGCAACGTCGCCGGTCCGAGATTCAGGCGGCCGGCCGAATTTCCTTCATGTCGATTCAAGAAAAAAACGAGAGAGAACGCGGAAACGAAAAATAATCCGAGCGCCAACAGCACATTCAGTCGGTATCCGGTAAAGACGAGGATCCCGGCAAGGGCCGTCGCGAAAACCGCCGTCCAGGGCAGCAGGCAGAATTGGCCGATGCGAACCCATCGGGCCAGACGCCAGGGGATCGGCGAGGAACGCCGCGGTCGCGCACGAAGGAGTTCAACCAGGTATCCCGAACCGCGGCGGCGCCGGTACTCGAGAAGGTCCTTGGCGGTCTTCGGCACCCTCAATTCCGTAGCCCGCGCTGAGGGACAGATCCGGACCCTCCAGCCTCTCGCCCGAGCAGCCAAGGCAAGCGAGATGTCCTCGGTGAGGGCCTCCGGCGGAATGGGCGCGATGCTTTTTCTCCGGACGGCATAGCAGACTCCCGAAAAACCGGCCGAAGCGAATACCTCGCCTTCGAGCCACCACAGAAAATTCACCAGCTTCCAATGGATTCGTTCCTCGACAAGCGGGGTTTTGGGGACGATCGAGGCGCCGGCGATAGCCAATCGAGGGTCGCCCGTCAGGAGCTCAACGAGCCGTCTGATGCAGCTTGGCTCCAGCCGGACATCGGCATCGGTGAAGGCCAGGATGTCCTGAGAAAGAATTCCCATAACCCGATTGACCTGTTCAACTTTATTTCTTATGCCGTCCAGACGAACAAGGCGGATGGGATTTCCCTTGTCGATTTCGTCCTGGACGAGGTCAGCGGTAAGATCCGTCGAGCCTCCATCGACGACGACGATCTCGATCCGGTCCTTGGGATAATCAATCTTCCGAAGATCGTCGAGCTTGTCGAGGATCAAAGCCTCTTCGTTCAAGGTCGGAACGACGATCGCGATTCCCGGCCATAACGGCGATGGGGAGATCACTTTTTTCTTGAGCGCGGCCGCAAGAGCGAGGGCGAGGATATATCCGAAAACCAGCAGCCACACGAGCGCGATCGCGGCGTTAAAGGCGCCGAACAGGATCCTTATTGTTATGCCCAAAATCAGCCAAACCTTCCCAGATGTCTTCTCGCAAACCCGGCAAGGACACGCAGGTTGAACGAAAAAAGAAAATTGAGCTCCACGAGACAGGGTGAGTAACAAGCCTGGCAACGGTGTTCTTGCAGCGTCCGCCAGCAAGCTTCGACTCCATCCTCAAGAGCATTTCCGCCGGAAATCTTGGCCATGGTCGTCACGCACGGGGAAACCGTCCCGTCGGGATTGACGTTAAAATAACTGCGGCCGGCCCGGCAGAAGGGGCCTTTCCGGAGCAGCGGATCGTCCGGATCCAATTCGCCGGCCTCATACCTGTCATCAAGATAATTTCTCCATAGAGAAGCATAACGATAGCTGGAGGGAGAAAGGAGAATCCGGCGATTGCGCTTCGCCCGCGCCGCAATTTCAAGAAGCAATCTCCGTATCTCGTGATCCTCGGCTTTGATCCGCCTGGCTTCCCGCCACAAATGGGGATCGCCGGAACGGACGACATTGATGGTCAGGTGGAGATCCTGATCTTCGACAAAACGGATCAAGACGTCGAGTTCGGGAGCGGTCTTGGCGGAGAGGACGGCGTTGATTTTCAGCGGGATTCTGGCCCGCTTGGCGGCGACGATCGCGGCCTTGACGGCATCGTAAACGCCTTGTCCCCGAACCCCGTCGTTCGCCGGGCCGGCCGCGTCGAGGCTGATCACGAGGGTCTGGAGCGGCCGCAGCGCGTCGATTCTTTCCGGGACGAGCAGTCCATTGGTGGAAACTACGGACGAGAGCCCGCGCCGCCGGGCATGGCGAAGGAGGTCGGGCAAATCCGGACGGAGGAGCGGCTCTCCGCCGAGAAAGGTGACCCTGCGGCAACCGAGCCTTGCCAGTTGGTCGAGGATATCGGCCCACTGATGCGTGGTCAGTTCAGGAGTTTTCAAAAAAGGAAAGTTGCAGTAGAGGCAACGGAGGTTGCAGCGATGGGTGACATAGAGGAAACATTGAAATAGGGCCGTTCTCCGCAAAATAAAGTTCTGCCAGAACCATGATCCGTAGGAAGAGGCGCTCCTGATCAGCACGGCGATTTCTTTCGCGACACGAGGCTATGACACTCGCGAAGTTCGGAATTGCCGTTTTCGAAAAAAGAATATCCCCCGCCGCGATTCGATGTCAAGAATGCGAAAATCATCCGGCCTGGTTCTCTTTCAATCCTGCCCGCGCCAGAGGGATTCGCCGGGGTCGGGTTTGAAAACACGGGTCCGGGCTTCTTCGACCATCTGCGCGACCAGGAGGTTCCAGCTGATAAAATCCGGCGCGGCCAGCGGCGCACCCGTATCGGCATGGTAGTTTTCGTGCATCATTCCGTTTTGAGCGAGGTCGTCCAGACAAAGGCGGGTGACGCGTTCGGCCGCCTCGACTGCGGCATCCGCAAAGCCGTACGGAATGAGAGCATGGATGACCATCCAGTTGGCATGCGGCCAGATCGGCCCCTGCCAATTCGAATAAGGCTTGATGACGTTATCGTTATTGTAAAGCGTCTCGTCGGCAGCCAAGGAACGGATACCGTGGGGCGACCACAGCTTCTTCGGATTGAGGACATAGCGCTCGATCATGGCCTGTCCCCGATCTTGAGGGGCCAACCGTGCCCAGAGAGGTATCTGATTGCTGTAAGTGATGCAGCGGATGCGCTTCTTCTCGACGCAGTCGTAATTATAGTATGTCGCGTCAGCAGGGTCCCAGAGGTGGGCGTTGACCGCGGCGACGAGCCGGCGGACCTTCTCGCGAAATGCGGCGCTATCATCCTCCCTGCCCAGCCGCGCGGCGATGAGCGCCATCGCCCGGTAATCCAGGACCATGAAGGCGTTAACGTCTGCTCCGGCGACGCTGTTGTGGAAGCGCCGGACCAGAGCCGGATTGTTATCCGCGCCGGACTCAAGGCTGTCCCACCATTTGACGAGATCCGTTCCGGGGTCGCTCATTTTTCGTTCGCGATACGTGACTCCGAGTTTCATTTTTTCCCAATGGGGCTCAATCCACCCGTAGTCTCCGAGCGAGATGGAGGCGTAGTAAGCGGCCTGACCCAGGAGCGGCTTGATGTGGTAGAGGCGGGCGTCGCGTCCGGCCCAGGGCCGGATCCCGCCCGGAGTATGGCCGTCCGGCTCTGTATACCGGAGAAAGTTCAAGCACCAATTCTTGAGATAGACCCCATTCGCCGTGTTTTCGGAAATAAGATGAAGGCCGACGAAAAACGCGTCCCAGTCCCAGAGCTCTTCGTAAACGCCGTTCGGCACGATATAGTCATACGGCAAAGCGCCGTTGGCCCGCCGGATGACCCGATTCGCGAGCGGGCCGATTCGTTCCTTGGCGGCCGCGGCGAGATCAGCCTCTTTCATGAGGAGAAAATGTATCTCGGACGGGCCGCCTTAGTCAACGTGCATGTCTAAAAAATGCGATTTAAAACGGAGCAGTTCCTTCGGACGGGTCGAGAGAGCGGGACTGTTCAGCCGTCCTTCTTCTCTTCGTCTTTCTTCAGTTCTTCTTTGAAGATTTTGATAAATTTCTCGACGAGGTCCCGGGGTATCTCCTTTGTTCCCGCAACTTTGATTTTCAGGGTGATAGCGCCCGATTCTTCCTTGAACTCGGGTTCGAGTGAGGTGGCCTCGGGGAGTTCCATTTTCATCCGTTCGATCGTCCTCTTATAAGCATCGCGGCTCTTTTCTCCTGAGCTCGCGGGATAGAAGACGTAGACCACGAAAGATGTCCCCTCTTTTTCCGTGAGGACGGTCAGGGCATCGGTTCTCGGCTCTCTAACCACCCGGACCTCGCCCCCTGATTCTCTGGCTTCCCTTTCCCGGACGACGGAGTACACGGCGGGCTTTTCGCCTATCTTGACCGCGAGCCGCGTGGCCATTTTGCTTTTCTCGAGCTCCGCCTCGAGCTCGTTCAGCGATTTCTCGAGCTCCGCGAAGTCGAGTTTCTCTTCCTTGACCTTTTTCATCGTCTCGCGGATTTGACGCGTTTTTTCCCGGATCTGGACCAGGCCGTCTTCAGCGATCCACCTGAGCCCGGAATTCGCGATTTTTCCGCCTTTGACAACGACTTTCTTTTCAATGTCCGGCTTGACGATTTTCTTGGCTATGACTTCAGGCTCGGTCAGCGCTTGGACCTCCGCCCCCTTCTTTTCCTTCCAGATGATCGGGTAAGCTCCGCTCTCGCCGATGATCAGGGCCCTCCCCTCTTTCGCAATTTCGAGATTGCCGCTCTTGATCTCGAGTCGGACCGGTTCGCCCCTGATAAACTCAAGCTGCTTTCCCTCCGGGGTTAGAATGAGGATGTTTCCGTCAGCGTCTTTTTGGATGGTGACGGATTTATCGAACTTCATCGTCTTGGTTTCGTCGCCCTTGATGATCGTAATCTCGATCGGAGCGTTCTGGCCGTCTTTTTTCTTCGTCACAACGATCGTCGGTTTGACGACAACTGTTTTTTTCTCTTCTTTTTGCTTTTCCTGCGCTTCCTGCGCCGCGGCCAGTGTCTCCTGCACAGGATCTTTGACCTGCCGAGCGTCATTATCCGCCGGCCGCGTTTCGTCATTCGCCGCGACGGCGATAAGACCGGCCGGCTCGGCGCCTTTTTCGGACGGATCGGACACCGGGCGCGCCATCCCGATAAAGGCCACCGCCAGGATGACCACCAAAGACAGGATGATTCTCGTTTTCATTTTAACCTCCTTGAATGTCAGCCTCTGTCTCAGGATGGCCGACAGCCTTTCGTTGAAAAAAGACGTATGGAATAATCCGAGGAGCGCTGTCGATGGATTCCAACGGTAGCCGGCAGCGCTTTTGAACCGGAGCAGGTTGGCGGCATAGATCGACGGCTTAAGGCCCGTTTTCAGGACCAGGTCGTCGCACGCTTTTTCCTGTTCTTTTTTTATCTGCCCGAAGACGAACCAGGACAAAGGGTTGAACCAGAAGGCGGCCAGGCTCAAGCGGACCAGGATCATGGCCAGGAAGTCCGCTCGCTTGATGTGAGACAGCTCGTGGAAGAGAGCTGAAGAGCGTTGGTCTTCCGTCCATATGTCGTGATCGGCCGGAATGAGGACGACCGGTTTGAACAGTCCCCAGGTCAAGGGGACGGCAACCTCAGGATGACATTTAAGACGAACCTTTCTCTTGAGCCCGATCGCGGCGAGAAAACGTTCAAGAAGGATCTTCCACGTGGAGCCGCCGACATCTTCGCCTTCTTTCGTCAGACGGCGGGCTCCCCACAATCCCAGGGCCAGCCTCAGCAGGAAAAATACGAGCCCCGCCGCCCAAACCGCGAGGGCGATAAATCCCCAATGCGGCCTGGTTGGCGCGACGCTGCCTGATTTCGAAGCACGGACAAAATTCTCCGCCGGTCCGGAGGGAGCGCTCTTCGTCTTTTCGGCCTCGAAGCCGACGCCCGACGGGGAAAGGCCGCTTTCGAGCATGACCTTCGAAAAGGGCGGCGCAGTCGGATCAAGGCCGGCCGCCGGCCGAGCGGGCAGAAAACGCATCTCCCATCCCGCGGGGAGGGTCGAGAGCATCGGCAGGAAGAGCAATCCGACGAGACACAGCGAAAGAACGAAATGGCGGATCGAAGCCGGTTTTTTCCTGAGAAGAGCGGCGATAAGCAGCGCCACCGAAAGAGCCAGAGTGCTCTTGATGGCATACTCCCCTAACAGGGAAAGCCAGCGGATTTCGATAAGTGAGCCCAAGGTCAGCGTCCCTCGTTCCGGGCCTTATGGATCAAATCCATCAGCCGGCGATAATCTTTTTCAGAGAGATTGTCCTCGGAGATGTCCAGGAGGGCGGCCATGGCTTCCTCCGTGGAATCGTCGAAAAAGGTCTTTAAGAGGTGGCGGAGGGCGTTCCGGCGGGCTTTCTCCTTGGCGAGAAGCGGGACGAAGATATATCGGGGGCCGTCCTGGCGGTGAGTCAAATGGCCTTTGTGCTCGAGGACGCGAAGCAGGGCCCGGACGGCCGAATAGCCGGGCGCGGACGGGAGCCGCTCCATGACCTGCTGGACCGTGGCTTCCTTGATCTCGTAAATCACGTCCATGATCTGCCGTTCCCGCCGGCTCAGGCTTTTATGCGTTTTCACCGGGCCTCCTTCATTTTCGTCTCGGCGCTGGAATGCTATATATTTAGCATGCTAAAATATTAGCACCTCGAAAGCCCTTTGTCAAGAGGTTATGCTGATTTTTTAGCATTCATGATTTCCAACGATCTCGCCCTCTCTTCCGTTGCACATTCTTCGTGGTCGTCCGGCCGGAGATGGCCGAGAGACAGAGGGCCGCTTCCCCTCCGTGCTGGTCAAGGGGAAGAAAAAATGTATGTCAGTAAAATATCAGTTTTTCGCCTTGACGTTCTCGGCCCGGGCTTGGGCGACCATCGTCTTGACCTCGTGCATGAGCGTCGGGACGTGGTTTTGGCCAGGTCCCGGTCCATGCCCGACATCAACGATATCTCTCCAGATCAGGTTGATGGCGCCGGCGGGGCGGCGGGTTGAGCCACGGTGATCGGGAAAAAGGCAAATTCCGGGCCGAACTGTTCCAGGAACTCGATGCTGAAAGCCCTGAACGTATACCAGATGGGCAGGGTCACGACCGTTCCGATGTAGGGAATCACTAAAAGGAGCCAACCTATACAACACGTGACGATTCCGGCGATGATGACGACGGCCATAAACAGGACGTAGAGCACCAACATCTCCAGCCCGAAGAGGATGAAATAAAAAGGATAGCGGCGTAAAAGAGGCAGGAAAAACCGCCATCCTTGGGTTGTCCCGATTCTGTTCTTGTACATCAGGGGAACGACAAAGCTCTCGAGAAAGAGGAACATGAACCCGATGATGACGAGCATCAGGAGGAATAGCAATCCCATTCCCACGATATAAGGAATCGGAATCCGGTGGCTGGACATTCCCTCATAGAGCTGCCGCGCCGTCACGAAGAAAAAGACGGCGAAGGCGGCGACGACGATTAATGCGATGAGGCCGAATCCGAGGCGCCATAAGAAAAGCGAACGGCCTTCCGCCCGGAATTCCTTCCAAGGCTTGGCGATTTCGGCCCGGTTGTGGACGACGTTGTCCAGGAACATGAATTTTCCTCGCGAGGTCAGCCACAGAAGGACGATGCCGACGACGATCGCGACGAGAGCGATGAAAACGATGAGCATGGACCAGCCGGGATGGTCCAGCAGCCAATGCCACCCCCGGCTGGGAAGGTCGAGAAATTCGCGGAAGCTCATGTCGCCGCCCGCTCTCCAGCCGCTCGAGCCGTTATGCGCGTCGGCCAGAGCGGCCAAGAACGCGTTGAATCCGACCACGAACCATTTGTGGATGTCGAAAGGTTTGAAGAGAGCGACCTTCATTCGCTCCCAGCTTCGCGCCAAGGGTTCGAAATAGGCTATCGGCATGGTTTCCCTCCCTGAAATTACGAGGATTTCGTTCTCCTGTCCCTTCCCCTATTTCTACAATATTTGGCCCGGATTATGCAAAGATTTATTATGCGATCTCGGATAATTTTTCGGCCAAAGACAGGGTGAAGAAGATCGGCTTGCATTGTCCGGGTGGGAAGACATAGAATATTTTACAATTTTCCGAGGAAAGGAATTCAGGTATCTCTCCGGCACATAAAAGCGCTCCGAACCGCGGCGGCGGTCCGGTCAAGCCGCTTGGAGATCGCACCTCCCCCGCATGGAGTGAATGAAGATTGATCTCTGCGGAACCGGGTGTTGATATCTCGAGAGACAAGCGGTTGACATCTCCGTCGCTGGCAAAAGACACTCTCTTCATGCTCGGAGCGCGGCTAATCTTCGTCGTCTCCGGCTATCTCGTTCACATCCGTCTCGGCCGGTCGCTCGGGCCCGTGGAATACGGAGCGTTCGGCGTCGTCCTGAGCACCATCACATTTCTCGAAATCTTCATCATGCGCGGCCTCCGCGACAGCTTGGCGAAGTATGTTTCTGAATTCCCCGGCCTCGCTGCCGTCATTAAGAAAAAAGCGATGCGGATCCAAATCGGGGCCTCGATCGTCCTGACCGCAGCTTATTATGGCGCGGCTCAACCATTATCCGTCCTGCTCGGGGATCCGACCCTGCTTCCTTATCTTCGCCTCTCAGCCGCGCTCATCCCCGGCATGTCCCTCTATAATTTTTATTCGGGCTATTTGAGCGGAAAGAGAGCTTTCGGCCAAAGGTCCGTCCTCCTCTCGCTCCACTCGCTGGGAAAAATCATCGCCGTGATTGTTTTTATCCTTCTCGGATGGGGCGTCCGCGGAGCCTTGGCCGGCTATCTGTGCGCCGCGCTCCTCGGGACCGTCATCGGCGGCATTTTTTCTTCGGAACGCTCCCGCCCGGAGGGTGACTTCGCGACGTCGAAAATCATGTTTTTAGTCTTTCCTCTAGGGCTCTATTCGGGCTTGACGACTTTGCTTATGACCATCGACCTGTTTCTCGTGAAAAAGCTTGTTTTAGACCGGACCGCGGCCGGGTTTTACACATCAGCCGGAATGATCGCGGGCGTTCCACTGCAGATATTTATCGCTTTCTCCATCACGATCTTCCCCGCGATTTCTCAGGCCACGGCCTTTCGTGACGACGCCCGGGCAAGGATGTATATCAGCGGATCGCTCAAATATCTGCTGCTGTTCTTGGTTCCCATATCGGCCTTCATCAGCGGCGCCTCTCCGCAGATTCTGGCCATGATCTATTCTCGGGAATACCGGCCGGCATCCGGAGCACTCAGTATTCTCATTTTCGGAATCGCGCTTCTCGTCGTCTTTCACTTCCTCTCGGCGATTATTTCAGGCAGCGGCCGACCTCGGATTCCGATGGCGCTGGCGATGGTCCTGATTCCTCTCGACATCCTGCTCAATGTCGCATTCATTCGCAGTTCGGGCTTAAAGGGCGCGGCCTTGGCCACCACACTCACCTGTCTTCTCGGTGTCATGGGCGCGGGATTCTACGTCCGAAAGCGGTTCGGCGTTCTGATCGGCTCTGCGTCGTTTTTCAAGATCATGAGCTGTTCTCTGATCCTATTCATCATACCGGTGATCTTTCCTCTCCGCGGCGCTCTTGTCATCCCCTGCGGGATCGCGCTCTTCCTGGTCTATCTCCTCGTTCTCATCGCCCTGGACGAACTGGATTTGGGTCAGCTTCGTCAGTTTCTCTCGCTCGGAATTCGAAGGCCTCCAGGAGATGGATGATGTCGGATGAGATGAACGTCACTCCTCCCAAGCGGGTCCCGGTAACACAATTCTTTTCCGGCGGCCCGCGCTCGGCGCTCAGCGGAGCGCTTTTCATTTTCGAAATTGCCGGTCTCATGGCGGGAATCTTCGCCGCGGTCCGATCCTCGGCCGCGGTCAAGATTCTTCTCTGCGGGCTGGCTGGAGCCGCCGCACCGCTGATCCTCGCAATATACGTCTCTCGGCTATCCCGCCGGACGGGTATCGCGATCCATCGGCTCGTGACGGCCGTCGTTCTTGCCTTCGGTCCCATCATCATTCTGCTCGCTCCCATGTTTTGGAACCTCTCTCTCTTGCGCGACATCCGCCTTTTTCTCTGGCCGACGGCACTGATTGGAATCGTCGTCCTCAATGCGGACCTGAGGCGCCGGCTGAAGCGCGCCGCTCCAACCCTTCCCGAACGGGTGATGGAAGGAAGCGGCCCGGCCAGGAAACGAAGAGAACTGATAATCCCCCCCGGAATTCTCTTTTTACTGGCCTTCAGCGTTTATGGCGTTTTGTGTTCGGGGGTTCTGACTCAACCGCTTCCTTTGACCGGGGATGAGCCTCACTACCTTATCATTACTCA
>Ga0299915_10003995_pt1 | contig 10699 bp, 9 predicted proteins | sample RVTome_13_FD_200263 | JGI IMG/M metagenome (GOLD analysis project Ga0299915, IMG submission 200263) | Soil microbial communities from uranium-contaminated site in the Upper Colorado River Basin, Wyoming, United States - RVT92D227 (version 2) ... | reverse complement strand
ATTTTGGTACATGAAATCCTTGCCCCTCTTTTTCACCTCCCTTAGCCTTTTCTGACCTTCTTGTCAAGGAGTGGAATATATTTTTAAATGACCTTTTCCATAATTTTAGTTGATTGTCATCAAATTTTATTATAGTATTGGGCTGATATGAACAAGAAAGAGAGAAAACTTTTAGTTGTTGATGACAGCATCGATTTTGTTAATTTGATCCGGAGAGCTTTGGATCGAGAAGATTACCAAATCTCTATAGCCTTAGATGGGAAGACGGCGATTGAAAAGGTATCAAAAGAAAACCCGGAGCTCGTTCTCCTTGATCTGAAACTCCCTGATATTTCCGGCGAAGAGGTATTGAAGAGTATTAAGGAAGTCAATAAGGATATTGCCGTAGTCGTCATCACCGGTTATGGGGATGACCAGGTTGCTATCGACTTGATGAAGAAAGGGGCTATCGATTTTCTCTCCAAACCGGTAGAACCCCAAATCCTGATCAAGGCGATGAAGAACGCCTTAGAGATTCGTGATGCCCAGCTTGAGGACAAACAGTTAGAACCCTATCTTTCTCTTGAAAAGTTTTTTCCATTCCTTGCCCATGAGATTCGAAATCCCCTCCATGCCATTGCGGGGGCCTTGGCCATCATCCAGAAACGCTCCAATTTGGAGGATGAATTTCTGGCCCAATCCATCAAAATCATCCACGAAGAAGTTCAACACTTAAATGATTTTGTTCAAGGGTGTCTCAATTTTGTAAGACCTCCTGATTTCATTCGATTCACCGAGGTCAACCTCCATGAGGTGATTTCAGTGGTCGTGAGTATCATTTCTCACATCTTTGAATCAGAAGTAAAAAAGATCAAGATCACTGCCAAGATCGATGCAGGCCTCCCCAAGATTTATGCTAATTATGAAGAAATCAAGCAAGCCTTTTTAAATATCATTAAAAATGCCTTTGAGGCTATGCCTGAGGGAGGAGAATTATCGATCGAGGCCTTCCAGGATCCGCAATCCTCCAAAAATATCGTCATTCTTTTTACTGATCAGGGGATTGGAATCAGGAAGGAAGTGATGGGCTCTCTCTTCAGCCCCTTTTTTACGACCAAACCCAGGGGAAACGGATTGGGATTGGCTCTTTGTCGAAGAATCATTGTCGAACGTCATCGCGGAAAAATCCATATTGAAAGCGAAGAAAAGAAGGGAGCCCTGGTAAAAGTGACCCTGCCCATCGGTCGTGTTCAGGGAGAACCCCCAGGAGAAGCATAGTGGTGCCTCAAACTTCAATTCTCGTCGTCGATGATGAACCCAACTCTCTTTTTGGAATTTGCGAGGTTCTGACCGATGAGGGTTATAATGTCATTCCTGCCGGCAACGGGAGAGAGGCATTGGAGTCGCTCCATACTCATCCGGTCAACGTGATCATCACCGATGAAAAGATGCCTGACTTGAGCGGGATGGACCTCCTGGCTGAGGTGAAGAGGACCCACCAAAGCATTCCGGTGATCCTCATCACGGCCTATGGTTCGGTCTCGATGGCTGTCGAATCCCTTAAACAAGGGGCCTTCTATTTCTTTGAAAAACCGATCTTCAATAATTTAGAGAGATTTATCGCCATCATCCGGCAAGCCATCAAAACTCAGGAGATGGAGAAAGAGATCGACTCTCTCAGAAAAGAAGTGACTGAGAAATATTCTTTTCCCAACATTATCGGGAATCACCCCAAAATGTTCGAAATTTTTGAGACGATCGGGAAAGTATCCAAAACCGATGCAACCATTCTCATCCAAGGGGAGAGTGGAACCGGAAAAGACCTCATTGCTAAAACCATTCATTACAAGAGTGCCAGAAGGGAAAAACCGTTGGTGACGGTCAATTGTGGAGCGCTCACAGAAAGCCTTCTCACCACTGAACTATTTGGCCACAGGAGGGGAGCCTTCACAGGTGCGGTGCATGACACGATCGGTCGTTTTCAGGCTGCCCATGGCGGGACTTTGATTTTAGACGAAATCAGTGAAATTCCTGTCAATCTTCAGAAAACCCTTTTGAGAGTGATCGAAGATAAGGAGTTTGAAAGGGTGGGAGAGTCGAGGTCGACCAAAGTGGATGTTCGAATCATCTCCACAACCAATCGAAACCTGAAGGAAGAATTAGTCAAGGGAAACTTTAGAGAAGATCTTTACTATCGGTTGGGAATCGTTCCTATTACACTGCCTCCTTTAAGGGAGCGCATCTCTGATCTCCCTTTGCTGGTCAACTATTTTCTTAAGAAGTTTCAGGAGGGGAGAGCGCTTATCCGAATTGAGCCAGAGGTCATCGAACATCTCAAAACATTTTCCTGGCCAGGCAATATTAGGGAATTAGCCAATACCATTCAACAAATGGTCGTTTTCTGTAAAAAGAATAACATTACCATCGCTGATCTTCCTTCCCATCTTCTTTTAAATGTGGACGATGTCCAGCTTGGGAAAAAGGGGAAGATTCACTTGATGAAGATGGTTGAAAACCTTGAGAAAAAAACGATTCTGGCTAAATTGAAAGAGACCAATTGGAATCAAGAAAAAACCTCAGAACTGCTTGGTATCACAAGAAAAAAACTATCTAACAGAATTCTTAAATATCAACTTAAATCCCTTAAAAGAGATGATACGAATCGTTCGCATCGTTTGAGGGTAAAATGATGAACCAGCATTCGATTCTTCTGATCGATCCCTTTAAAAATCTCCTTAATGCCTACCGAATGATTTTAGAGGAGGAAAAGTATCTCGTCGAGACGGCCGTCGATATCAATGATACCTACCTTCTTTTTGAAAAAAGTCCCTACTCGGCCATCCTGGTGGAATATATCCCTCCCCTTGAAAATTTCCAGAAGGTGATCCAATGGGTGAAGGAGAAAGTTCCTGAAATTTACATCCTGATGGTGACCCATGAGAGCGTGGATGATCAAACCTATGAAAAATTATTTGACATCGGGATAGACGATTTCATACTGAAACCCTATTCCCCTCAAAAAATTATTCTTCATCTTAAAAGAGGTTTACGGCAAAGAGAAGAGAACTCTCGAATGAAAGCATTTGAGAGATTGACCCTCCTTGACCCCCTCTCAAGAAATAGGGACGAACCGATATTCAATAAAACTTTTTTAAAAAGATGTCTACGGCAGGAATTAAAGAAAGCGAGACGTCACAAACATGCTTTCTCAATCCTTCTCATTAGGATTCCAGATAGAGGGGGGGGAGGGGAGCGATATGATCATGTTTATGGTGAACTGGTCCGGATGATTCGAAAATTCATTAGGGAAGAAGATCTCTTAGTAAAAAATAATGGGGAGATTGCCCTGCTTCTTCCCGACACAAACCAGATGGGTTCACAATCTCTGGTTTGGAGGCTCTCGCATTTGGTTAAGAATCACCCCTCATTGATATCCGACGATCTCTTACGAGAAATAACTCAAACCTCATCTTTTCAAGCCTTTTCTTATCCCGATCATTTTGATCTTCCGGAACCTATTCGGACTGTAATCGAAGAGATGCAAAAGGAATATCCCTACCAATAAATTCTCCATTTCATCCAAGAATGGAAACCACTTGAAATGATTAAAATTATTTCTTATCCATATACCATTTGGCTCATAGATTGAGCCAAAAGGTCCAATTCGGTTTTCATTAAATAAATCCTTAAAAACTCCCTGTTTGAAATAGTTAATAATATTAATAGATTAAATAGATTTTGTTAAAAATGACAGGATTGGTATTATTATTGCTTCATCTCCATTAAGATTTAAATTATCTCATTTCTGAAATGTCAAAAGAGACCATCGTTATCTTAAATAAGGGACCCCGGAATCTCTCTCCATTAAAACCGATGTTGGAGAAAGAACGATATATTGTACTTGGGGTCAATACGGTTGAAAGGACCTTAAAGAGTTTCAAGGAATTTGAGGTTTCCGGTCTGATCACTGATTATAAGGTTGATCATGATTATCTTCCTGAAATTATAAAGAAAATTAAGAAGAGTTTTCCTGAGCTCTATGTGATGATGATTGGAGACGAAAGCATTGACGAAAGAGAATATGCAAAAGTGATGGAGGCAGGTGTAAACGATTTTATTACTCAGCCCGTACCTTATGAAAAAAAATTTTTTCTGCTTAAAAGAGGACTACGATTGCGTCAGTTACATCTCCATAAAAGATTGGAAAAGGAGTGAAAAAATGAAACTGAATAATTTGGTCAAGAAAATTGAAAACACATCCCCTATTTCTTACCCTTTTGATAAAGAAAACAAGGCCTTCGACCTTTTCCAGAAAGTTCAGGGAGCCATACGGCATGTTCCTGATTTTGGTGAGACCTGTAAGGGTATCCTGGATGCTGTGATAGAAGAAATCAATGCCGAAAACTGCTCTCTGATGCTCAAAGACCCATCCTCCGGGTCCCTTCTCATTTGTTCGGCTCGCGGGAAAGATGAAAAAAAGAGTGTTTTCTATAAGGGTCAACATGAAAATGGAGAGAGATTTAAATCCGGGGAAGGAATTGCAGGAAAGGTTTTCAAAGAAGGACAGGCTGTTATGATCAATGATGTGATGAGGGAGCCCCATTTTATTAAGACCAATGGTTCAAGCAAAAAAGTAAATTCTTTGATCTGTTTTCCCATTCGCGAAGGTGATCAAGTGGTTGGGGTATTTAACATCAGTCATTCCCAAAAGGGGGCGTTCACTGAGGGGGACAAATGGGTTTTGTCCTATATATCCAATCAAGTCGGAATGGCTCTCACCTCTTCACGGTTCTTTTTAGAAATTAATGAAGTCAACAGATTGATGAAGACCTCCGAAAAACCTTTTTCTGCCGCAACGCCCGCTTTCGTTGAAGTTGGCGAAATGACTCGGGAGAACGGGATTTTTATCTATGCAAGTGAAAAAATGCATCGCATTAAAGACCTGATCGATCAGGTGGCGAATACAGATGTCACCGTATTGATCCAAGGAGAAAGTGGTGTTGGAAAGGAGGTGGTGGCTCGATCGATTCATCTCAATTCTTTCCGTAAAGAAAAGCCTTTTGTGAAAGTGAACTGTGCTGCCCTTCCTGAAGAACTTCTTGAAAGTGAACTTTTTGGCTATGAAAAGGGCGCTTTTACAGGAGCTTACCGGCAGAAATTAGGAAAATTTGAACTGGCCCACACCGGTACGATTTTTTTAGACGAAATTGCAGAGATGAGCGCCTCTCTCCAGAGCAAACTTCTTCAAGTTCTGCAAGACAGGGAATTTTCAAGATTGGGAGGGAAAAAGGATATTCGGGTAGATGTCCGCGTATTGGTTGCAACCAACAAAAATATCGAAGAAATGGTTAACCACGGTGAATTTCGTGAAGATCTCTACTACCGTTTAAATGTCGTCAATTTCACGATTCCTCCCCTGAGGGAAAGGAGTGAGGAAATTCCAGTTTTTATCGAATATTTTTTAGATAAATTCACAAAAAAATACCAGAAAAAGGTGAACCCTTTATCTGGAAAGACCATGAAGGTTTTTACACAACATCCCTGGTTGGGTAATGTACGAGAGTTGGAGAATGTCATCCAGCGATATATCATTCTTGAAAACGAAAAAATGATTGTGGATGAATTAACTCATGGGATCATTGAAAATGCAACAAGAGAAAAAGAAAGGGGTAACTCCTATTCCAAAACATGGCCTTCTTTGAAAGAGGTTCATCGGGAGGCCACGATCAAGGCGGAGTCTGAAACCATTCTCAGGGCCTTGCAGATGACGAATTGGAATAGAAGGAGAACAGCCCTACTCCTTAATATCAGCTATAAAGCCCTCCTCTATAAGATTAAAGAGAGTGGCCTTGACAAACAAATTTTACCTCTGACTGCCTAAAATTCCAAATCATTCTAAGGGATTGATTTTTAATCCTAATAGGAAAATATTTGTATCGTATAAAAATATCTTTAGAAAAAATAATAAAAGGAAAAAGTGGCAACAAATTACCACTTTTTCCCTATTTATTACCACTTTTTTCTTTATTTAAAAATAAAAAAGGTTTTTTATCTTAATTTAAAAACATATAATGCCCTGTATTTACAAGAAGTTAGAAGATTGATAATAAATTTCCTATAATTGGCACTTCAATTGCTATTCAATTCAACCATTATGAATAACTTCTCTCAAATTATTTTTTCTAATAGCTTGAAGATGAAAAAGATTAAAACCATAGTTGATCAGGTGGCACAAACAGATGTCACCGTTTTAATAAAAGGCGAGAGCGGGACCGGAAAGGAATTGGTTGCCCAGACTATTCACAATCTTTCTCCAAGAGCTAAACAGCATTTTGTAAAACTTAATTGTGCTGCAATCCCTAAAAGTCTCCTTGAAAGTGAGCTTTTCGGATTTGAAAAGGGAGCTTTCACAGGAGCTCATTTGAAGAAACCAGGGAAGTTCGAGTTAGCCAATGGAGGGACAATATTGCTAAATGATATCGGCGAGATAGACATTTCTATTCAGGGAAAACTTCTCCAGGTCCTTCAAGACGGGAGATTTTCAAGATTGGGAGGAGATGGAGATGTTCTTGTCGATGCCCGGGTCATTGTCACCACAAAAAATCACCTTGAAAGATCTATGATGGAAGGGCTTTTCCGTCAGGATCTCTTCTACAGGATTAATGTCATAAGCATCACGGTACCTCCTTTAAGAAATCGGAGAGAGCAGATCCTTCCGCTCACCCAATATTTTTTCAATTACTACAAAGAAAAATATAGAAGAAATGTGCCCCCTCTTTCAGCAAAAATGATCAATATATTTAAAGAATATCCTTGGCCGGGGAACATCCGTGAATTGGAGAATATTGTCAAAAGGATGATCGTTACGTGTGATGAAGAAGCAGTCCTTCAAAACCTTTTGGGGAAGCCTGAAAATGGGGAAATTGAGAACGGAACCTTAGCAAACTCTTCCTTACACTCCGCCATCGAAGATCCAACACTCAATTTGAAGGAAGTGGGAAAAAAGGCTGCAGAAGTAGCGGAAAAGGAGATCCTTCATGCTACCCTTCATGAGACTCATTGGAATCGCAAGGAGGCAGCCAACTTACTCCATATCAGTTATAAAGCATTACTCTATAAAATTGAGAAATACCAATTGAATAAGTTGAGGAGACACCAGGGGAGGGGAGAAAATACGGGTTGAACTGATCAACTCAGCTCAAGCGGGAACGGAGGACTGTGATGACAGGGGACGGGGAAAAATTATTGGGAGAGATAGGATCATCCTATGGAAGGGTATTAGATCGAGATCTTTTCTTCTTTCTTTTGGACCTTGAAGTAAAGCGGTCTCGCCGTTATCAGAACTTTCTCTGCCTGATGCTTCTCAAAATAAGACCCTATTCAACCAATGATAACGGAGAGAAGAGGGACACCTATTACCGGGTATTAAGCGATATTTTGAAGGAGGAGACCCGGGATAGCGATATCATTGGCTCCCTGGAGGAAAATCGTCTCGCAGTCCTTCTCCCTTATGCAGATTCGAAAGCTGGAGATCATGTGAAATCCAGGTTTGAAAACACCCTGCAATATTACGACGTGAAAGAAAGGGAATTTGAGATCATTTTTGATCAAGTCTGTTTTCCCATCAATGGAGCAAATACGATGGATTTCATTAAAAGAGCGCTGAGCTCGGACCCCTCTTAGCCATCTGATGGAATGTTGAAAGGAAGGAGTCGGGAGATGAGAAAATTCGTATCCTTTGTAGTCATGACCCTATGGATCCTTTTTATAGGTCATCCGGTCGCTTACTCTCAAACCGAGAAGGAGGCCATCTTAAAAAAACAGGCTCAGGCCGAGGTGGTTGCCGATAGTGAAAATTATATCATCGGGCCGGAGGACATCCTTTACATCCACGTCTGGAAAGAAGAGCATCTCTCAAGAACTGTTCCGGTACGGTTCGATGGTATGATTTCTTTGCCCCTGGTCGATGAAATCAAAGCAGAAGGCCTTACTCCTCTAAAATTAAAAGAAGCATTGGCCCAGCGATTGAAAGAATTTATCGATAATCCGAATATCACTGTGATGGTCATGGAAGCCAACAGTTTCAAAGTATATATTTCTGGCCAGATTAGAAATCCAGGTGTAATAAGGCTTCGGACAGAGACCTCTCTTCTACAGTTGATTCCAATGGCTGGGGGGTTCACGGAATGGGCCAACCAGAAAAAGATCCTGATCATCCGGAAAGAAGGCGGGAAGGAGAGACGCATCACAGTGAATTATAAAAAGATTGTAGAGGGAGAAGATTTGAAATCGAATATCATTCTTAAGGCAGGAGATACCATTATTATCCCCTAAAAAACAGGTTAAGCGAACGGTGCCCTGCGTTCGGGTGAGGAGAGAAAATGAAAAAATATTACAGAATGGACTTCATGGTTTGGTTGATTGCCTTTTTTGGGATTATTCCCTCAATCGCCTGCGCAGAGTTCAAGGATATTTTCCTTCACTTCCAGCCCTATATCACTCTTGAGGAAGAGTATAACAGCAACATTGACTTGGCTCCTAAAAACAAAAGAAATGATTATATCACGACCGTTTCGCCTGGACTGAAGTTTTCCACAGCCCCCAGGTCCCCTGTAACAGGTCAATTCAAACAAGTTCCCACTGCTGAAGATCGATATGGTATGGATTTGGACTTTCGTGCAGGGGTCCATTTTTATGCAAAAGAACATGAAGAGAACTACACGAGCCTTCACGGTACACTCAATGCCTGGTATGCGTTGACACAGAGACTACAATTTCGAGTGAGGGACTATTTAATCCGTTCGGATGAGATAAGGGAGCCGGATTATTCATCTACCGCCTCAGAGGGCCAATACCTTATTTCGAGAACCGATAAAAGAACTCCCTATATCAGAAATGTTTTTGAGCCTTCTGTGCAGTATCAGTTTGGAAGGGATAATCTATTTTCCATCAACTATAGGAATAACATCTATAGAATTAACAGTCGGACGGCTGCGGATAGTACGGAGAATTCCATCAATTCAAGAATGATCTATTGGTTCAACATACGGAATGGAGTGTCTTTCGAGTATGGGTTAACGCTCGGAAATTTTGAGGATTCCCCTGATTTAATTGGTCATATGGCAATGGTCCGATACACTTACCGGTTTAATCCAAGGACCTCCATGTTTGGAGAATATACCCAGATGTGGCGTGATTTTGATTCCCCCTCCACCGATTATTTAGTGTATCGGCCGAGCATCGGTATTGAGCATGCCTTTAGTCCATTACTCAGTACCAGGGTCCAAGCGGGTTATTACGCTGCGGACCCCAAGAGAGGTTCCACGGTCGATGGTCCTTTTTTCGATCTGCTTCTCACACAGCGGGCACAAAGAACCACCTATACGGTTTCTCTACAAGGGGGATATACGGAAGACTATTTTACCGCTGACAATCAAGGCTTTACTCAATATTACAGAACGACAGCAAGGATCACTCACCAGCTACTACAGAGGATGTCCGTCGGACTTCTTGGCAGTTATGAATGGGCCAAATATCCCGGGAGCGAGACCGTGGGTAGAACACCGAAGGATCAGATATGGGTGGTGGGAGGTAATGCCTCTTATCAAATATGGCGGTGGCTAACAATTTCCCTGGATGCCTCCCATCGGGAGAATCACTCAAATATTTCAAATCGGGACTATAGCGAATATCGGGGAGTACTTAAGGTGACAGCCACCTATTAATTTTTTAATGGGGGTTAATGTTTGGCCCCTTGAGACCTTGAATTCTTAAGGACACCGGAGGAGTAAAATGATCAATTCTGAAAAATCATTCAATGTCCATGACTATATTGAAATGATGTTGAGGCGGATCTGGTACATCGTCATCCCTTTTGTATTGATCCTGTCTGGGGCTGTTCTTTATGCAGTCACCTCTCCCAAAGAATATCGTGCCACCACGCTGATCCTGGTCACCCCACAGAAGGTTCCGGAGAATTTCATCAGACCGACCGTGACCTCAAAGATTGAAGACCGTCTCCAGTCAATCGGCCAGGAGATTATGAGCCGGACCCGTTTAGAGCAGGTGATCTCCGATTTAAAGCTCTATTCCGAAGAGGCAAAATCAAAAAGCAAGGAAGAGATTTTTGAAACGATGCGCAGGAATATCCAGGTGGAGATCAAAGGGAAAGAAGGGTACTTCACGATCTCCTATATTGGGAGGGATCCCAGGGTTGTTACAACCGTTACAAACAAACTGGCCTCCCTTTTTATCGAAGAGAATCTTAAATTAAGGGAGCAACAGGCCCAGGGGACCTCAGAATTCCTTACGATCGAGTTGAAGGGTACCAAAGGCAAACTTGAAGAACTGGAGAAGTCTGTTTCTCAATACAAAAGACAGTTTATGGGTGAGCTTCCGGAACAGAGGGAGGCCAATCTAAAAGTCCTTGAAAATCTCCAGTTCCAGAGTCAGAGGATTGGAGAAAATATCAGGGCTGCCCATGACCGAAAACTGATCATCCAGAAGCAACTGGCAGACACCGAACTTCTTATTGCTTCAAGCAGCAAAAAAGAAGAGTTTCTTCCCTCCTTATCATCGAACCCAATGGAAAGGGGCTCAAGAGCTGTTGCCAAAGACCCTCAGGAAGTTCAATTGGAACAGATGAAGAACCTTCTGATCGATCTTCAGTCCAAATATACGGAGAAACATCCTGACATTCTGATCACTAAAAAAAAGGTTG
>Ga0299915_10003994_pt1 | contig 10700 bp, 8 predicted proteins | sample RVTome_13_FD_200263 | JGI IMG/M metagenome (GOLD analysis project Ga0299915, IMG submission 200263) | Soil microbial communities from uranium-contaminated site in the Upper Colorado River Basin, Wyoming, United States - RVT92D227 (version 2) ... | reverse complement strand
ATCTTCGCCTATCCTTTCGAAGGCTATTGGGAGGACATCGGCACGCTCGACGCGTACTGGACGGCCAACATGTCCTTTCTCGTTCCCGACAGGCCCCTCCATCTCCTCGACCCATCCTGGCCAGTCCGGACCTACAAGCCCCAGTCCCCGGCGACGTTTATCCGGGACGGCGAAGTCCGGAACTCCATCATCGGGGACGGCGGCCGGCTCGTCGGCTGCCGCGTCAAGTCGAGCATCCTCTCGCCGAACGTCGTTGTCCACGAAGGCGCCGAGGTCGCCGATTCCATCCTCTTCGAGGGCGTCGAGGTTCGCTCCGGGGCGCGCCTGAAGCGGGTCATCATCGACAAGCACGCGACCATCCCCGAGCGCCTGGCGATTGGTTTCGACGAGGAGAAGGACGGCCGCGTCTTCAAGATCAGCCGAGGCGGCGTGCGGATCGTGCCGAAGAACTGGACCTCGGAATGATCGAGACCTACCATTTCCTGGACTCCGACTTCCAGCAGGAGTCCTCACGCGAGCTGACTCTCCTTTCGATCATCTCGCAGAGTTACTTCCAGCCGTTCTCGCTGGAGGACAACCTCGTCCTTATCCTGACCGCCCTGACCTCGGGCTCGGGGGTCGGCTTCAACCGGGCCATGTACCTCCGCCGCGACGGGAATCGGCTGCGCGGCGAAGCCTGGCTGGGACCCCGGTCGCCCGAGGAGGCCCGTTCGGTTTGGGAGGTTCTCTCCACCCCGGGCATCGGCTACGTGGAGATCATCGAGCACAACCGCGCCCTCCTCAGAGCGAACGAGGATTCTCTCACCCGCCGTATCCGGAAGCTGAGCTTCACGTCCAGCGATGAACCCGACCTTCTCCCGGCTGCGACCGCCCGCCATAAGGAAATCGCCCTGGTCAGGGATGCGGCCCATGAACCCCAGGTCGACCCCCGCTTCCTCGAGACGATCGGGGTGGACGAATTCCTCTGCCTGCCGCTCCTGGCGCGGGACGAGGTCGTCGGCGTCTTTGTCCTCGACAACGCTTTTACGCACAACCCGATCCAGCCACGGGACGTCAAGCTGGCGGCCGTCTGCAGCCTGCTGGCGGCGAACTATATCCACACGACGAACCTTTACCACCGCTTGGTCGAGTCGGAGAAGATGGCCGCCATGGGCGAGGTGGCGATGTTCATCACCCACCAGATCCGGAACCCGCTCGTGACGATCGGCGGCTTCACCGACCAGCTCCTCGAGGAAGGCTGCGAGGAGGGCAAGCGGCGGCGCAATCTGTCGATCATCCGCGACGAGGTCCGGCGGTTGGAGGACATTGTCTTTAAGGTCGGCCACTTCCTCAAGGTCAGCCTCAAAGAACCCGTGTATGCCGACGTCCAGCCGGCCCTCGAGGCCGCGGCGCGCGAGGGCGAAGCGGGGGCCCAGGCGAAGGGGATTCTTTTTCAGGCCAAGCTGGAGAAAGACTCGCCTCTTGTTTTTTGCGACCCCTCAACACTGGGTGAGGTGGCCCGCAACCTCATCGACAACGCGATCGAGGCGACCCCGGCCGGCGGGAAGGTGACTCTGCACGCTCACCGGGGGAAGGACGCGCGGACGTTCGTTCTCTCCGTCCACGACACCGGAAAGGGGATCAGCGCCGTCGACAGGGAGAAGCTCTTCCGGCCCTTCTTCACGACCAAGGAGAAGGGGATGGGGCTCGGCCTGCCGTTCATCAAACGGGTCATGGACACCTGCGGCGGCCTGGTTGAGGTCCGGAGCCGGGAAGGCCAGGGGACGCATTTTCTGCTCTCTTTTCCGTCCCAGGAAGAAAGGAGGCCGTCATGAAGAGGATCCTGCTCGTCGAGGACGAAAAACCCCTTGCCTTGCTCTATGAGGAAGAGCTGCGTGAAGAAGGCTATGACGTGACGGCCGTTCATGACTCGGAGACGGCGCTGGCCAAGCTCAAGACCGAGGAGTTCGACCTCCTGGTCACCGATATCCGCATGCCCGGCCGCAACGGCATCGACCTCATCACGCAGGTCATGGGCCTGCGCAAGGCCATCCCCATCATCATCAATTCCGCTTACCAGAGCTATAAGGACGACTTCATGACCTGGGCGGCCGACGCCTACGTCGTCAAGTCCTCGTCCCTCGCCGAGCTCAAGGCCAAGATCAAGGAGCTTCTGGAGCGCTGATGTCTGAGCTCAGAAAAGACGTCATCAGCGGCCGCTGGGTCATCATCGCCTCCGAGCGGAGCAAGCGCCCCGACGATTTCCGGCCCGCCGCGGCCCGGTCGACCGCGGACGGGGCGACGGCCTTCTGTCCGTTTTGCGCGGGGAGCGAGGCGAAGACGCCGCCCGAAGTGTTCGCCCTGCGGTCGCCGGGGACCCAACCCGACACGCCGGGCTGGCGGGTCCGCGTCGTGCCCAATAAGTTCCCCGCCCTCGAGCGCGGCCAGCCGCCGCCTCCCCACCCGAATGTCCTTTTTCCCCGGCTCCCGGGCGTCGGTGTCCATGAGGTCGTCATCGAGAACCCCGACCACGAACTGGAGCTGGCCGACCTCCCGGTCAAGCATCTGCGGGACGTCCTCTGTGTCTATCAGGACCGGACCCGGTCCATCGAGGAGGACCTCCACTACCAGTACGTCCAGATCTTCAAGAATAAGGGAAAAGAGGCGGGCGCCTCCCTCAGCCATCCGCATTCGCAGATCATCGCGACCCCGGTCGTCCCCAAGCGGGTGAAGGAAAAGGTCTACGGCGCGGAACGGGCCTTCCGCACCTTCAAAGGCTGCTTTTACTGCCGGACCCTGGAGGAGGAGACGGGGGAACGGCTCATTTTCCAGAATAGCGCATTCCGTGTCATAGCCCCCTTCGCCTCGCGGTTCCCGTTCGAAGCGGCCCTATTCCCTGTCCGTCATTCCCCATTTTTCACCGACGTCACCGGCCGGGAACTCGAAGACCTCGCCGCGGCCCTGAAGACAACCCTCCTCAAGCTAAAAGGCGTCCTCTCCGACCCCCCCTACAATCTCGTCCTCCACCAGGCTCCTCATCCGGCCCTGTCGAATAAGACCTGGCCGGAGCTCGGCCGGAGTTTCCATTGGCATTTCGAGCTCTTCCCCATCCTGACACGCATTGCCGGTTTCGAGTGGGGGACCGGTTTTTTCATCAACCCCGTGCCGCCCGAGACGGCGGCCGGGTTCCTACGGGACGCGTCCCGGACCACTTAAAAGGCGCGGACCGTCTCGTAGAGCTTCAAGTACTCGCCGGCCGCGCGCTCCCAGGAAAAATCCTCGGCCATGGCGTTCTGGACGAGACGCCGCCAGAGGTCCCGTTTGGAAAAAACGATGATGGCGCGCTTGACCGCCGCGACGAGGTCCTCCGCGGCGGCCGCCTCGAATTTGAAGCCCGTCCCGGTGCCGGCCGCCCGGTCGAACTCGCTGATGCTGTCGTCGAGCCCGCCGGTCGCCCGGACGATGGGGATCGTGCCGTATTTGAGGCTGTACATCTGGGTCAGGCCGCAGGGTTCGTAGCGCGAGGGGATGAGGAACATATCGCTCCCGGCGTAGATGGCGTGGGCGACCCGCTCGTCGAAAGCGACCTTGAGGCCGAGCTGGCGGGGCCGGCGACGTTGGGCATCGGCGAGAGCGGCCTGGATCTTGCTCTCGCCCGTTCCCAGGATGACGAGGACAATGTCCAATTCAAAGAGCCCTTCGAGGGCTTCGACGACGATGTCGAGGCCTTTCTGGCCGGCTAAACGTGTGACCATGCCTACGACCGGCGAGGCCGCGGCCTCCGGGGGGAGGCCGATGAGGAGCGGGAGAGCCGACTTGCATTTCGACTTGCCCGTAAGATCCTGGGGGGTAAAAGGGGCCGCGATCAGCTTGTCGACCGCCGGGTCCCAGGCGGCGTAATCCACGCCGTTGAGGAGGCCGAACAGCCGGTCCGACTTGAACTTGAGCAGCCCATCCAGGCCGCAGCCGAATTCAGGCGTCTGGATCTCCCGGCTGTAGCGCGGACTGACCGTCGACACGGCGTCGCTGTAGACAATGCCGGCCTTGAGGAAATTGACTTTCCCGTAAAACTCCAGGTCGTGCATGTTGAACAGACCGTCGGGGAGGCCGATCCGGCCCAGGATCTCGCGGGGGAACTGGCCCTGGTAAGCGAGGTTATGGATGGTGAACAGCGTCCGCGTCTCGGCGAAAGCCGGGTCGCCGCTGAACACAAAGCGGAGATAGGCCAGGGCGATGGCCGCCTGCCAGTCGTGGACATGGAGGATGTCGGGACGGACGTCGAGGGCCTTGAGGACCGCCAGCGAGGCTTTGGCGAAAAACGCGAACCGCTCGCCGTTATCGGGATAATCCCCGTCGGGTGTCGCATAAAGATGCTCACGGTCGAAATAGTCGTCATTGACGATGAAATGGGCCGTGAAGCCGTCGGCGCGGTGTTCGACCGACGTGAACGTCTGGGACCGGCCGAGCCAGTCCATCCTGAAGGTCAGGGAGCCTGAGGGCGCGGGGGCTTTGCGACTGACCTCCCGGTAGTAGGGAAGGAGGACGTGGACATCGCTCCCCCGCCGGCCCAGGTACTTGGGCAGGGCGCCGGCGACGTCGGCCAAACCGCCTGTCTTGGCAAAGGGCAGGACTTCGGAAGCGAGAAAGGCGATCTTCATGGTCCGGTCATCTTAGCATACTACGGGGAGCAGAAGATATGCTAAATAATCCTTGCTGCTCCCCGAGTACTAGCCGGGCGATATGGAAATCTGAAGACATTTTTTTCTGCCCGGCTTGGTAAATCGCGGCCGACGTCAGGAGGACCGAAGTTGCAGCGGCCCGTCCGAAGGGCTATGATGACCGCGCCATGAAGGTCATTCGGGTCGCAGCGGCGCTCATCGTCAAGGGAGAGCCGGCCAAGACGTCGAGGAGACAAGGTCATGAGCGATGAAGCCGTCATCCTCCAGCCGGGCCGGGACAAGGCCGTCCGCAACCGCCACCACTGGCTTTTCTCCGGCGCCATCCGCCACCTGCCCGACTTCGAGAACGGCGCCGTTCTGCCCGTCCGGAGCGCCGAGGGCGACCACCTCGGCTACGGCTACTTCAACCGCCGCTCGTCCATCATCGGCCGCATGCTGAGCTTCGACCAGACCCCGGGCGAGGAGGCCGTCCGCCAGAACCTGGCGGCCGCCCTCGGCCTGCGCCGCCGGTTCTTCGACGAGACGACGGTCAATGCCTACCGTCTGGTCAACGGCGAAGGCGACCGGCTGCCCGGCCTCGTCGTGGATAAGTATGACGATGTCCTGGTCGTCCAGGTCGCGACCCTGGGCATGGAGAAGCTCAAGAGTGTGGTCCTCGATTGGCTCCGGGCGACCTTTGAGCCGCGGACGGTCTACGAGAGGTCCACGCTGCCCTCCCGCGGCGAAGAAGGCCTCGACGAATACGAGGGCGTCCTGGCGGGCGAACTCCTGGACCGCGTTCGCATCCGCGAGGACGGCCTGGAGTTCTGGGTCGACCTCCTGCGCTCCCAGAAAACGGGTTTCTTCCTCGACCAGCGTGAATCACGGCGTCTTGTCCGCGGCCTGGCCCACGGCCGTCGCGTCCTCAATGCCTTCGGCTACACCGGCGCCTTCTCCGTCTGCGCCCTCAAAGGTGGGGCGGCGGGCGTGGAGACCGTGGACACCTCGGGGCCTGCGCTCCTCCTGGCGGAAGAGAATTTCGAGCTCAACGCCTTGCCCGCCAACGCCGGCGCTTTCGTCGTCGCCGACGTCTTCGAATTTCTCCGCGACGAAGGTCCGGAGTACGATTTCGTCATCCTCGACCCGCCGGCCTTCGCCAAGCGGAAGGCGGACGTCATCCCGGCCTGCCGCGGCTACAAGGACATCAACCGGCTCGCTCTCCGGAAGGCCGCGCCGGGCGGCCTCGTCCTGACTTTTTCCTGCTCCCATTTCGTCGACGAGCCGCTCTTCCGGAAGGTCGTCTTCGAAGCCGCGGTCGAAGCGGGCCGCCGCGTCCGGATCCTCCAGCGCCACCACCAGGCCTACGACCACCCCGTCAACGTCTTCCATCCCGAGACGGAGTACCTCAAGGGCTTCCTGCTCTACGTGGATTAGGAAGGCCGCTTCCCCCGGCTTTGGCCCAGGATCCAGCCCGAGATATCGTCGATGACCAAAGCGGGGATATGTCCGACCGTCAGCGTGTATTCGCTCGGGCTGGGAAATCCCTGGCCCTCGATGAAGAGGTGGTTCAGCTTCGGATAAAGCCTGAAGGTCACGTCCGGCCGGCCGCCCAGGGCCGCTTTCCAGTTGGCGAAATCTTTGGCCGCCGTGACTTGGTAGTCGCGTTCCCCCTGGATGATGAGGATCGGCCGCTCGACCTTCTTGGCCGTTTCCGGCGGGTCATAGCCCCTGAGGTCGAGCCAGTAGCGGACCCCGGCGTTCATGATCCTCTCCTCGGAGGCCAGGTCGGACTCGGTCAGATCTTTCACCCGATCCCGCTGGGCTTTGAGCTCGGCGAGCCTCTTCCGGCCGTCTTCGCCGCCCCCGCCGGCCAGGGCGAGGATGTACGTGACCTGCTCGACCATCATGTCTTCGAGCGGCCGGGTGGCTCCGGCCATAATGATAAAACCGGCGATCGTCCTTTCTTTATCCGCGGCCGCGATTCGCGGAATGAGATAGCCGCCCAAGCTGTGACCGAGGAGAAAAACGCGGCCGGCATCGACCCGCGCCGCCCCGCGGAGGACCTGGACGGCCTGGTGCGCGTCGTCAACGACCTCCTCCTTGACCGTCAACGAGGAGGCCAATTCCTTGTCGGCGACTATCCGCGGCCCGTGAACGCGGGTTCGTTTCTCATAGCGAAGGACCGCCACCCCCTTTGTCGCCAGGCCCAGGGCCAGGTCCTTGAACGGTTTGTTCGGGCCGATGGTTTCGTCGCGGTCGTTCGGTCCCGACCCATGGACAAGAACCAGCCCCGGAAAAGGCCCCGGACCCACCGGCCGCGTCAGCGTTCCCGGGAGGGCCCATTCTCCGGCGCCCACGGTGACGTCCGTTTCCTCGATCCGGCTCCGGTCGGCATAATCGGGGTCCTTGTATTTCGCCCCGCTCGCAGCGGACGGAACGAACTGGAAGCCGCTGATCCTCCCGGACTTGTCGAAGACCACGCGCGCATCCAGGCTCGTTTTGTCGAAATCACAGCCTACCAAAACGATATCGTAGGGCGGGAGCGATTCTCTCCGCGCGCTCGTCTGGCGCATAAAGACGCCCAGGCGTTTCGGCATTTCTTGCCAGAACTCGGCCATCTGAGCGGGGCCGAACAACTTCAGCATGGTCTCGTCGAGGTCCGCGGTTGCGGCTTGGTAGTCGCCGCGGCTCATCGTGTCGAGGAAGCGGCGGGCCTTGAGGATGAGCGGGTCGGTGTCCTGGACGACCTCTTGGGCGGCTACGTTCAGGAAAACGGCCGCCGCCAGGGCGAGCCGGCCGATGACGATGGGGACCCAGTGCCTTTTTCCCGGCATTCTTGACCTCCCGCCACGCCGCTCTCCGCGGAACTTTCCCGGCCCCGCGTCCGTCGATGATGAAGAGGCCAGTCTAGCATAGCGGGCCGGCCTCGGCATCTTTTTAATTAACGCCGGCCGAGGCTCGGTGTATAATTCCGCCCGCGCGCCGCGCCCGGCGCCGGGCCGGCCGGAAAGGAGGGACGCATGGACCCCCAGGAAGATATTCGCCGGGCGCACCGGGCCGTTCTCGCCGTGGCCGTCGCCATCCTAAGCAGCCTCCTCGTTTTCCTCGCCCTGGGCGAGGTCATCCGGGCCCGCTTCAAGCCGTTCTCCGGCTTCCTGGCCGGCGGAGACCCGCAAACTCTCCGCTACATCGTCTATGGGCTCGCCGTGGTCATCGTCATCCTCATCCGTTTCCTCCGCCAGGCCCTTCTTCGCCGGACTCCCCAGGATTCCCGCATAACGCTCATCCATCGTCTGAGCCGCGCCTCCCTCGTGACCTTGGTGCTCGGCGAAATCCCCGCCGTGCTGGGCCTCATGCTGTTCCTCCTACGGGGCCTGAACAGGGATTTCTACGCCTTGCTCTTCGTCTCGCTCATCCTCATTTTCATGTATTTTCCGCGGCTGGCCACCTGGAACGAGTGGTTGAAAGGCTAGCCTCGCCCAAGGAGGGCGCATGGTTAAAACAACTTCTCTCCTGGCAGCTACGGCTGCCCTGGGCATTCTCGTCTCCGGCTTCGCCTCCGCCTCGCCTCCACAAGCCGCGACGCCTATCTCGCCGGGACCGCAACGGCCGAAGGTTGAGCTCTGGGTGACGCTCGACGACACGGCCAAGACCCTCGCCGGCCGGGAGGAATTCGTCTGGGTCAATCCGACCCGGGACGAGGTTCCGGACATGTTGCTTCATCTCTACTGGAACGCGTTCAAGAACGAGGACAGCGCTTTCTTCAGGGAGGCCGCGCGAGAGACCATCTTCTCCCGCGGCTCTTTACCGAAGGACGGGCAGTGGGGCTGGATCGACATCACCTCGATCCGGCTCGCCGACGGGACCGACCTCGGCCCGTCCCTGGAATTCATCACGCCCGACGAACCGCCCCATCCCGGCGACCAGACCGTCGCCCGCGTCCGCTTCCCCACGCCCGTCAAGCCCGGGGGCACGGTCGCGCTGCGGGTCGAGTTCCGCTCCAAGATCCCCCGGACCGTCGCCCGGTCGGGCTACTATCGGCACTCCTATTTCATCGGCCAGTGGTTCCCCAAGCCCGGCGTTTACGAGGAAGGGAAGGGGTGGAACTGCCACGCTTACCACGAAACGTCAGAGTTCTTCGCCGACTTCGCCGATTTCACGATCCACATCACCGTTCCCGAGTCGTTCATCGTCGGCTCGTCCGGCAAGCAGACGGAGGTGACGAAGGACAGCGCCGCCGGGACGACGACCACCACCTTCGTCCAAGAGAACATCCATGATGTCGCCTGGACGGCCGACCCGAATTTCCTCCGCATCGAACGGACCTTCAAGGCGGCCGAGGAAGTTACGCCGGCCGAGTACGAGGAGACGGCCCGGAAGCTGGGCCTGACGACCGATGAGGTGCGGCTGCCCGATGTGCAGATGACCCTTCTCATCCGGAAGGAGCACCGCCGCCAGGTCGAGCGTCACTTCAAGGCGCTCCGGATGGCCTTGAAATACTACGGCCTCTGGTACGGCCCTTACCCCTACGAGACCGTGACCATGGTCGACCCCCCCTTCAGGACGGGGAGCGGCGGCATGGAATATCCGACCCTCTTCACGGCCGGGACGGACGTCATCACCAGCCCCGAAGCCAACTCGCCGGAGGGGGTTATTATCCATGAGTTCGGGCACGGTTACTGGTACGGCCTGGTCGCCAACAATGAATTCGAAGCGGCTTGGCTCGACGAGGGCATCAACACCTATTCCACGGGGCGCGTCCTCGCGACCGCCTACGGGCCCGGCGTCTTCTCGCTCAATTTCAAGGGGATCCCGCTCGACCGTCTCATCCCGATGCCCAAAGCCCTCGATTACGAGACCGACAGGGCGGCGGCTCTCCAGGTCGTCGAACTCGACCCCGTCACGGCGTGGTCCTGGAGATTTTACAACGGCGCGAGCTACGCGCTGAACGTCTATATGCGGGCTTCGACGATTCTCAACACGCTGGAGCGCTTGGTGGGGGAGGAGACGATGATGCGCATCATGCGCACCTACCATATGCGCTGGCGCTTCCTGCATCCGACGACGGCCGACTTCGTCGCCGCCGCGAACGAGGTCGCGGGCCGCGACCTCGGCTGGTTCTTCGACGAGCTTCTCCTGGCGACGCGCCGCTTCGATTACGGCGTCGGCCGGCTGGCATCCGTTGAGATCCCGAAGCATAAGCTGGGGGTCTTCGATGCGGCCGGGGAGAAGGAGGAGATGACGCGGAAGAAAGTCAAGGACCTCCGGGCGAAGGAGAAGCCGGCCGAGGGGGAAAAGGAGGTCAAATCCTACCTGACGACCTTGACCCTCAGGCGCTTCGGCGAAGCCAGGGTCCGCAGTCACGCCCCCCTGGAGTACGAGGTCGTCTTCGACGACGGCTCCAAGGAGCAGGGGACCTGGGACGGACAGGACCGCTGGGTCACGCTCACATTCGAGAAACAAGCCAAAGCCGTTTCCGCGGTTGTGGACCCGCGCCAGGTCTGGCTCATCGACGCCAACCTGGCCAATAACAGCACCCAGGTCAAGCCCGCCCGGAAAGGCGTGTTGCGGCTGGCCGCCAAGCTCTTCTTCCTGCTGCAGAATTCTCTCCAATCGCTGGCCGGGCTGAGCTGAGAGGGGGACGGCAATGAGTATCTTCGGCATCTTCGGCGGCGGCGCACGCGAGACGGTCCGGGTGGGGCGCGCGGTCGCCATCCTGTGGGTCGCCAACGTTTTCTTCTCCCTGCTGGGCGTCCTTCCTCTGGCTTTTCTCATCGACCGGGAGATCGGACACTCCTTCTGGGGGAATAACGTGCGGGGCTTCGATTTTCTCTGGCTCGGCGAGGTCCTCTACAAGTTCCGGGACCTGCCGCCCGTCCTCGCGGGCTGGTTCCTCGGAGTCGCCGGCCTCTTTTTCATCGCTTCCGTATTCCTCACCGGCGGGGTCATCGGCCGGTTGGTGGCGGGCGAGAGGGTGACGCCCGCGGGTTTCTTTGGCGACTGCGGCCGGTTCTTCTGGCGCTTCGTGCGGCTCTTCCTGCTGTCGCTCCCATTCTATTTCGT
>Ga0299915_10003993_pt1 | contig 10700 bp, 12 predicted proteins | sample RVTome_13_FD_200263 | JGI IMG/M metagenome (GOLD analysis project Ga0299915, IMG submission 200263) | Soil microbial communities from uranium-contaminated site in the Upper Colorado River Basin, Wyoming, United States - RVT92D227 (version 2) ... | reverse complement strand
TGCGGCACGCGCAGGATCACGGCCGATCGCCACTCCGGCAGCCGGGTCAGATAGCCATCCGAGGCCGCCAGTACGGGCGTCTGCCCCAGACCGTCCGGGCCGGTCGGTCCGAAGATGTCGAGGCCCTGGTGGCGGTGGCCCGGGCGGAACGAGTCTCCCCAGACGAAGCCGATCAAGCCGTCCGTCGGCAGCACGAAAGGCGCCGCGCCGCAGCGGTCCCCGGCCCGAATCGTCCAAGCGACGTGCGCCGGGGGGTCGGCCCAGTAGGCGCGCAGCCGCGCCAAGCGGTTGCCCGCCGGGCGCAGGTTCGGCCAGAGCAATGCAGCGGCCAGTATGGCAGCCCCGGCTGCCATCGCGGTCCACACTTGATTGCGGAGAGAGAAGCGCCGGGCGGGACGCAGGGAAGACCTCATCGCGAGACCTGACGCGCGGCGCGCGGCCTAGGCATCTGCCACCGCATGCGGCCGGTCGATGTTCATCTCGAGGTGATCGGCAAAACACAGGGTCACTTTTTCACCGGCAAATGACATCAAGGCGCGCCCGGCGATCTGGCCTTCGGGCGAGGCCATCGCCTCCTGCACAGCGTGCAAATCCTCGAAGAAGAACTCGTGCACCAGGTAGACATCGACCTGGCCAGCCGGGCCGCCGGCCGCGCGACTGACCGCCACGCGCCGCAATCCGGGCATCTGTTCGGCGGCGCGCACGAAGCTCTCCGACCAGCAACGCTCGAACGTGGTGGGATCTGACGGGGTATGGAAGATCACCATCAACTTGTGCACCCTCGCCTCCTCACCTTGCCGCCTCGCGGGACTGGTCCATTACGGTTAACCCTGTGGGACTATTGCACCCTTCCACAGGTGCCCTATACTGGAAACAGACGCTGCGCGGGGCGTCTGTGGGCCATTATGTCAGATTCGTCACAGCATGGTCAGGGCCTGGTCGAGTATGCATTCTTGATTCTACTGATTGGGCTGGCCGTCATCGTCGCCCTGTCCTTCTTCGGCACGGGCGTCGGGAACATGTTCAGTTCGATCATCAGCAGCATCTAGCCACGCCGCGTCTCCATCTCTAAGGCAAAGCATGGCGGGGTAGTTGCCCGCCATGCGTCGTCTCTGCGCTTGGCGTGCCGTCACTTCAGAACACTAGTTTCTCTGCCTCGCCGGTTGGCCATACGCACCTCGGCAAAGCCGGCCAGGATCTCGGCAATATCACGGGCGGCTCGGGGCCGCGCGATCGCCCGGCAGCGGGCCGCCGCCTGCCGCAGAACCTGCGGATCCTCCAGCCAGCGCAGCGCAGCGCTGGCTGCGCGCTCTGGGCCGGGCGCCCAAACTCCCACACCCTCCCCCTGCACGTAGCCGACATTCCCGTCTTCTTGTCCGGGGAGCCGGCTGTAGAGCACCATCGGCAGACCGGCGTTCAACGCTTCGGCAATCGTCCCGGGTCCGGCCTTTGTCACCAGCAGATTCGTCGCCCGCATCATCTCCGGAATACGGCGCTCGAAACCATAGATGAAGGCCGGGACCTTCCAGTCCACCTGCTCCAGTCGCCGCCTCAGACGTTCATTCCGACCGCAGACGACCACTACGCCCAGGCGGCCTTCTCCCCCCTGGGCAATCGCCTGCGCCGTCTCAGAGAGCGGCCCCATGCCTTCGCCCCCTCCAACCACCAGGACAAGCGGCAGATCGAGCGGCCAGCCGAGCTCGCCGCGCAAGGTTTCACGATCTCCAAAGGGGACACAGAAGCGCTGTGCCACTGGCAGGCCGACCGTCTGGACTCGCTCAGGCCGCAGGCCGAGCCGGATCGCCCGGTCGCGCGCGGCCTCGGTCGGGACCAGGCACAGATCGACGCCTCGGTGGTACCACAGGGCGTGCGCCGTCACCAGGTCGGTGACAACCGTGATGAGGGCCGGCCGGTTCGGCCCGAGGGCTCGATCGATCGAGGCGGTGAAGAGCGGATGGACCGACACGATGACATCGGCCGGGTTGGCCCGCATCATCCGCCGAACGGCTTTGCGGACATAGGGCCAGAAGACGCGCGTGAGCGCCCGAGCGCGACGGGGACCGTCCGAGAGATGGTATCCAAGCCCCCAGGCCTGAGGGATGCGCACCATCTCAGGGTAGGCCTGGGGTGCCTTATCGAGTGGATAGGGCGCGTATTCCTTGAAGACATCCACCAAGCGCGTGGAGAACCGGCCAGGGAATTCGGTTTCCAGGGCTTCCAGAATCGCCTCGGCCGCGCTGCGATGTCCGCCGCCGGTATCTGAGAACAGGAAGAGGAGACGCGGTCGTTCAGTCATGCTCAGGTGTCTCGCCGGCGCGTGAGACCGTCGCTTTCAGGCGGCGCGCCACCTCCCGGCGGGTCAGCAGAATCCTACGCCCGCAACTGAGGCACTTCAAGCCGATATCGGCGCCCAGGCGCACGACCAGCCAGTCCGTTCCGCCACACGGATGCGGCTTGCGCAGACGGAGGACGTCGTGCATTTGCAGGTCAGGCAGCATGGAGAGAGGGGCTCATTGCGGGGTTGAGCGATTATACCATCCAGGCGGATGTTATAATCCGGCCCGAGATGCTCGGATTAACGCTTCCTTCCCTGCTGGCGCGCGCCATCACACTCGTCGTGGCCTTGACGGTGCATGAGTTCGCGCATGCCTGGTCGGCCGTACAACTGGGCGACGACACACCGCGCCTACAGGGCCGCTTGACCCTCAACCCGCTGGCCCATCTCGACCCGCTCGGCTCGATCATGCTGCTGGTGGCCGGGTTCGGCTGGGCGCGTCCAGTGCCCGTCAATCCGTATGCCTTGTCGCGCCGCACGCCAGCCGGCATGATGCTGGTGGCCGCCGCCGGACCTCTTGCCAATCTCCTGCTGGCCATCGTCGCCGCCATCCCCTACCGGGCCGGCCTGCTGGCCGGGGGATTGCCGGCGTGGTTCGGCAACTTCCTGCTCGAGTTCATGTTCCTCAACCTGGTCCTCCTCTTCCTCAACTTGATCCCCGTCTTTCCCCTCGACGGCGAGAAAGTGGCGGCCTACCTGCTTCCGCCTGCCGGTCAGGATTTCCTGGCCCGCATTCGCCCATACGGCCCGATGATCCTGCTGGCCGTCATCTTCCTCGGTCGGTTCGCCAGCATCGACCTGCTCTCCTTGCTGGTTGGCGGTCCCGCGAACCGGGTGCTGAGCCTTCTGGTCTCCTGACCTCCAGCTCTGCGAGGGAACGTGACGGAGCCTTCGCGCCTCGACCTCCGGCAACTCCCTACGTTCCAGACGCGCCGGCTGATTCTGCGGGCCTTTCTCCCGCAGGATGCCCCGGACGTGCAGCGCCTGGCCGGCGAGCGCGCCATCGCCGCCACAACTGCCAGCATCCCTCATCCCTACCCGGACGGCGTGGCCGAGGCCTGGATCGCGGCTCAGCCTGAACTGCGGGCTCGCGCGGAGAGCCTGGTCTTCGCTGTGACGCAGCTCCAGGACGGGCGCCTGATCGGCGCTGTCGGCCTCGGCTTGCGGTTGGAGCACAGTCATGCAGAGCTGGGGTACTGGATCGGCCATCCCTACTGGGGCCATGGTTACTGTACGGAAGCCGCCGCCGAGATCCTGCGCTTCGCCTTCGAGACCCTGCGCCTGCATCGGATCTACGCCGTTCACTTCGCCGGCAACCCTGCTTCCGGCCGAGTGATGCAGAAACTCGGCATGCGCTTTGAGGGCCGACGGCGCCAGCACATCCTCAAGTGGGGCCGCTTCGAGGACCTCGATGGCTATGCCCTCTTGCTTCCGGAATATGAGCTCGCACAATCGAGCTAGCCGCGCGTAGCAATCCGATCTCCAGGGCGGTTGCGTTTCTCTGACTCTGGAATCTCGCATCGCCATCTGTTCTACCGCGCAGGACGCGCCGCCCCCGATCGAACGATCTTGGACGAATGGTGATGCGGCGCGAGAATCTGCCTTCGGCGGACCGACGCCGGTCTGGGCAGAAGCTGCATGCCAGGCACCTGGAGGTGACGCATGGCCGGGGAGATCCTGATTGTCGGCCTGGGAGCAATGGGCGCCTCGATCGGGCTGGCGCTGCAGAGCGCCGGCGTCGAGGCCGCACTCATCGGCTTTGACGCCGACTCTCAAACCGCGCGCCGCGCTCGCCAGGCTGGATGCATCCAGCGCCTCGTCCATCGTCCCGAGCAGGCGGCCCCGCAAGTCCAGCTGGTCGTCCTGACCGAGCCGGCCGTCACCGGCCTGGAGCGCCTGTCATCGCTGGCGCCTTGCCTCCCGAAAGGTGCCGTCATCCTGGATGCCTCACCGCTCAAGCTGCCCGGCCTCGCCTGGGCGGCGCGCTCCCTCCCCGCCGGGAGGCACTATGTGGCCATCCTGCCCATCGTGGCAGGGACAGCGCTGCTCCTGGAGGGAGAAGCGCGCGATCAGCCCAGCGCCGACCGCTTTCGCAACAGCCCGATGGCCGTGTGTGCTCCACCCGGAGCAGCCGAGGAAGCGATTGAGGCGTCCCTGTCCTTCGCCGCTGCCTTGGGCGCCGTGCCCTTTTTCGTCGATGCGGCCGAGGCCGACGGCGTCTCCGCGCTGGCAGAGATCCTGCCGGCTTTACTCGGCGCAAGCCTGATGCGCGTTGCGATTCATCGCAGTGGCTGGCATGAAGTCGAACGCCTGGCCGGCGCGCCCTTCGCCCGTCTGGTCCTGCAGGGAGCCGAAGCGACCGCCAAGGAGGTCAGCGGCCTGGCCTCATTGAACCGGGTCAACGTTCTCTCCAAGCTGGATGCCTTCCTGCTGGAGCTCGGCGAATTGCGTCAGATTCTGGCTGAGGGGGACGAGCGTGTGCTGGCAGAGCGGATCCGCTCTGCCAACGTTTCCTTGCAGGCCTGGCTGGCAACCCGTCAACAGGGTGACTGGGATCGCGCAAAATCGCCCGGCGAATTCCCGCCCCGCCAGGGACTGTTCGATCGCCTCTTCGGATTCCGCCCCCCCACCAATCCTCGGCCCTGAGGGCCGCCCAGGCGACACGATGGAGCGCCCTTGCAGCGTCCAGCATCGGGGCGAGCGCAGGGACATCCGCGCACGACAGAATGGATTGCTCCAAGGCATGGCAGGCGGAGCTCGCGCGATCCATGAGATCTCGCGGGCCGGCTCCCGGCGGGTGGCGGCAGATCGTCGCCGCGCAGCCTCGAGCGGCGATCGCCGCCCCCTCCGGCTGCCACGTCGTAACAACCCCACGACCGCCCCTCGGCGCAACGGAATCGCATCCGGCAGGAGAGGGCGGATTTGGTCGCCGCACCCCGGCCGCGTATAATCCGGCACGTGTCTGAGTACTTCTGCTACATCCTGGAGTGCGCCGACGGCACGTTCTACACCGGTTGGACGACGGATCCCGCTCGTCGGTTGCAGCAACACAGCGCCGGCCGCGGGGCGCGCTATACCCGCGCCCGGCGGCCGCTGCGCCTGGCATATGTCGAGCCGCAATCCGACCGGCGTGCCGCCATGCAGCGCGAGCGCTCGCTGAAGAATCTCACTCGCCAGCGCAAACTGGCCCTCATCCGGCAGCAGGACGGGGTCGACCCGTCCGGCTCGGCTCCTACCGAGGGACGCCATGACTGAATCGCCTGCCACGCAGTGGATTCGCGAAGAGCTCGACAGCCTGCGGCAGTCCGGCCTGCTGATCCAGATTCGGACACTCACTTCAGCGCAGGGAGCCTGGTTGATCGTCGACGGTCGCCAGGTGTTGAACTTCTGCTCGAACAACTACCTCGGCCTGGCCAACCATCCTCACCTGGTGGCGGCGGCCAAGCAAGCCGTCGACGAGTTCGGCATCGGACCGGCGGCGGTGCGCACGATCGCCGGGACGATGGGGCTGCACCTGGAACTGGAACGACGGCTGGCGGCCTTCAAGGGCGTCGAAGCCGCCATCACGTTCCAGTCGGGATTTGCCGCGAACCTCGGCACGATCCCCGCCCTGGTCGGCAAAGAAGACGTGATCTACTCCGACGAACTCAACCACGCCAGCATCATCGATGGCTCCCGCCTCTCGGGGGCGACCATCCTGCGTTATGCACATGCCAACAGCCAGGATCTTGGCCGCGTGATCCAGGAGAGCCAGCCGGCCGGCTATCGACGCAAACTGGTCATCACGGACGGCGTCTTCAGCATGGATGGGGACGTCGCCCCGCTGCCGGAGATCTACGAAGTCGCCAGTGCGCTTGGCTGCCTGCTGATGGTCGATGACGCGCATGGGGAAGGCGTATTGGGACGCGGCGGACGGGGCATCGTCGATCACTTCGGCCTGCACGGCAAGGTCGATGTGGAAGTCGGGACACTTTCGAAGGCCTTCGGCGTCGTGGGCGGCCTGGTGGCCGGGAAGCAGATCATTATCGACTGGCTGCGCCAGCGCGGACGTCCCTTCCTGTTCTCGTCGGCCATGACCGTCCCGGATGTCGCCGCCTGCCTGGCCGGCCTCGACCTGCTGGAAGCCTCCAGCGAACTGGTCAGCCGTTTATGGGAGAACACCGAGTACTTCAAGCGCGAACTGCAAGGCCTGGGATTCGATATCGGCCTGAGCACGACGCCGATCACGCCCGTCATGCTGGGGGAGGCGCCCCTGGCGCAGGAGTTCAGCCGCCGATTGTTCGACCAGGGCGTTTTCGCCATGGCCATCGGATTTCCAACCGTTGCGCGCGGCAAGGCGCGCATCCGAACGATGATCTCCGCCGCCCATGCCCGGCAGGATCTCGATCGCGGCCTGGCGGCTTTTGAGACCGTCGGCCGCGCCTTGAAAGTCATCTAGCCGCCCGACCCTTGGGCGCTGGACCTGCGCCCACACTGCGCGCCAGGCGGCACCGCCCGTCATTGCCGTGCCTCGTTTCCGGGAACCGCAAGCGGCGGCCTTCCGGCCGCCGCGCCATGCTGCCGCGGTAGTTCATTCTGGCCGCACGTCGCCCCACGCCCCTCCGTTCAAGGTGTCGAAGAAGATCTGGCGGTCTTCTGCATCCTGGATCGCCTGCCCGGCAGCCAGGGCGCGCTTCAGGGCCTCCCGCGCCGGTTCGGTCTCACCCCGCAGGGAATCCACGCGCGCCATGACCTCCTCGGCAAACGCCACGTCAAAATCCTCCATCGCCTCTTGGTCTGCCTCGGTCAGGTCCTTGCAGCGTCGGGCGTGGCGCAGTGCTTCCCCCTGGTGACTCAACTCGAGATGCACTCTTGCGATCAGCCACTCCCCGCGCTGTTCGTGCACCACCGTTCCGGCATGCAGCCAGTGGAACAGGGAGGCGTAGGCGGCCGTCAGCATCTCTCGCTCTTCGGCCGGCGTGCGGTCCCTCTTCTCCAACAACTCCCAAACCCGGCCATTCGTCTGGCGGGCAAAGACGCGGTGTGTTTCCTCTGGATTCATCGAACCAGACTCGGTCATCTTGTACCTCCCACGGTCGATGCACTCGATCGATCGTCTATCTGCAACCTCGACCTTATCACGCGCGCCACAGCACCCAGCCTGACTTGGCCCCCCGTGCAGAGCCGGCGCGAGTCTACCGCACGCCAGCAATCCCCCGTGAAAGCCCTGACCGGACCTGGGCCGACGGTCGAGGTTTCGCCGGCCTGCTGGACCGTGCAGGTGGCCAACAAGCGAGGGTTGCCGCCTCTCCCCGCCACCGCACCCGGCAGCTGGCAGAACTGCATGGAGTCGCAGCAGTAAGACAAACCGAAGCACGCGGTGGACCAGCCGGAGGCGGGACGGCAACGCAGGCCCTCGCATCGTGGTCGGCCGTCTACTGGCTGAGCGACACGCGGCGCGAGCCTTCCGCGTACAAGGACGCCGGCACTCGGCGCCTCGGGGTTTTCATCAAATGCAGAGTTGCAGGCCGGCTCACCGCACGCTCGGGATGACGGCTTGGGTGAGAGAGGGAACACGTGAGGGAGGCAAACCTATCGTCATGGTGCGGAATGTCGTCGCCATGTGGCACGCCGCACTGCCTTCGTGGACGGGGCGAGCTCTCGGTCCGGCAGGATGGCGCACGGTTTGCGCCGCTCACCCGCCAGGACGCACAGCGCCCGCACGAAGGGCGCGGGCGCCACAGGGCTCGAGACATCGGAGGACGCGGGCAGGGCGTCGATCGATTCGAGAAGCTCAGCCGAACGGGTCGTGACCGGGTTGCGTCCCAGACCAACAGCAGGTCGGGCGATCGAATTGATTGCAGGTCAGACCGAGGCTGCAGCGATGGCTGAGGACACGCGGCGGTTGATCCGGGAGATGCTCCGCAGGGAAGGCCATCTGCGCTTCGAGGTCGACATCCTCCCCTGCGCGCTCGCAGTACTCATGCTTAACCGACTTCCATTCCACCCAAGCCATGCCTCACCTCCACCGCGGGGGCGTCCTCTCTCTGACTGTATTCGCCGGCCCCTGCCGACTGAAGTGCCGGTTGTCATTCCCCATCATGACTAATTGCCTCTGATCACACCGGAGAGAAGCGGGGGAATGGATCGATTTCTTGCTACCCGTCATAGACGATCGACCTTTGATCGCGCGCAAGAGTCCCAGTCCGCAGGCGCCAAACAAAAACCCGCTGGCGGGCGCCAGCGAGTGGACCAGGCAAAAGAAGAGCCCTGGCCGGGCTGTGACGGGGGCGAGTGCGGTGAAGCTGCGATGTGCGGCGGGCCAGGGCTACCGTGCACATGATTCCACTTTGTGAAGACCCTCACTATGGGCGATTCTCGGGTCTTTCGCGTGACCAATGTCACGCCGGAGGATGGAATAGGTTGAGGCTCCAAGGTTGGCACACCCAGGCGTCGCGGCACAACCCCACACCAAGCCCGCGCGCCGGTGACACCGCCAACCTGGAAGTGTCCGACTGCATCTTCCATGTCACCAACCCACACCAGGGCTTCTCCGCAGGCGTGCGCCTAGTGGCCGCCAGGTGAGCCGTCCGCGACGGCGGGCGACGGTTCGAAGCCCCGCGTCAGGCGCAGGCCGATGGCTCCGGTAAGCAGGCCGCCAGCCAGCGATAACAGCGCGGCCAGCAGCACGTGCCCGCCGGTGATCGGGTAGTCGCGCAAGGCGGGGGTCAATCCAAACCGGGCGTAGGTGAGCAGCACCATGCTGATGGAGAAGGTGCCTGCTGCCAGCAGGGGACGCCGGTGGAACCACGCGAGATTCCCAAGCAATGCAACCAGGAGCAGCGCGGGAAGAGCGAGCGTCATCGTCCAGGCCTGGTGCAGGCCGATCAACCCGTTGTTGCCGAGCAGCGCGGCAAACTCGCGCGCTTTGGCAGCGGTCGATTCCGGGTTGAGCAGTACGTACTGATCGATGATCGACACCGGCTTGAGAATCGCGAAACCGGCGGCGGCCACACCGGTGGCGAGGTACTGCAGCGCCAGCGCCAGGCCGGAGGTCAGTAGAACCACCCAGGTGCGGCGCGCCAGCCGGATGCAGACCACTAGAGAGAGCGGCAGGAAGGCGCCGATCAGGATCGGGAAGAGCAAGCCGTACAGCCCGGCGCCGCCGTGGCGATAGCCGACGATGAAAGCCTCACCCATCTGGAAATGCACTGCCTCGTACGCATAGGCCCCGGCGAGCGCGATGCCCCACAACAGCGGGCTCTTCCAGGTGAAGGTGTATCCCAGCCGGCGCGCCGAGGCGGTGATACCGAGCAGCAGGCTGTAGTCGACGACCATCGTGGCAGCCATGATCAGCAGGTGGGGCGGGCTCCACAGCGTGGCGTCGATACCGAACGTGCGATGCCAGAGCTCGTCGACGACCCCCGAGAGCAGCGCAAATGCAAAGCCCAAGAGAATGCCGTAGTACGCTCCGGGCGATCGCAGCCTCCCCAGCCGGGCGGTGTGGGGCATCTCGTGCCCGGCTGCCGAGAGGGCCGTCTCGTAGCCGATCATTACCAGTACGATCGCCAGCCCGCCGACGAAGGCCACGAGCACCACCAGGTGCGGCGGGATCCACAGGCTGTCGCGCCCGATGGCCACGTGCCATTGGATGTCCCAGGCCCCGCCGATGAAGTTGAACAGCTTCAGCAAGGCGATGGCGAACAGCACCCGAAGGCGCAGGCGCTCATGGGCCACAGCGTCCACCGGCCGCTTCAAGCCGGCGGCGATCCCACGCTCCGTTTTCAAGCGAAGCATGTTCTTGCTCTCAATGGGTACGTTCACTCGGCCCAACCTCCACTTCTTTCCTCGAAGACTCTGCCGCCCCGCCACCTCGAGCTCCGTCGCCCCTGCGGGCTGGGCTAGGGAGCCGCTCGGAAGCTCGCTCTCCGTCCCTCGTCCCTCTTCCGCCGGTCGGCAGGCCAAGTGCCCCTCACGTTGCATCTGCCGGCCGAACCGGCCGCGACCCCCTCTGGATGGGGCTCGCGGCCCGAACGGGGTGCGGTGAGGGGCATGTGCGCGGTTACCTGCCCCCGAGCAGGGGTCCAGGGGCCAGACCGCTGCGCATGGATCAACACGTGGTCATGAACGGCATCGGGGGCGCTTGAGGTCCCCGCGGTGGACGACAGCCAGACCGGCAGCCAGAGCGAAGTATCCACTCGCTTCGGAACGACTCCCTAGCCGTTCGTGCGACTGGCCCATGTTCAGAAAGAGTCTTGGAAAGAAACTACGAAGCCTGTCTCTCTCGCCGCATCAATCCGCATCCGTGCTGCCCGGTTCCAGCGCAGCTTCCGCGCGCTCTTCGTGGCGGGCGATGCAGTGCGCGGCGATGCGTGCCTCATCGTCG
>Ga0299915_10003992_pt1 | contig 10700 bp, 10 predicted proteins | sample RVTome_13_FD_200263 | JGI IMG/M metagenome (GOLD analysis project Ga0299915, IMG submission 200263) | Soil microbial communities from uranium-contaminated site in the Upper Colorado River Basin, Wyoming, United States - RVT92D227 (version 2) ... | reverse complement strand
ACTATTACAGCATGACGCTCGACGCCATGAGCACCGTCAGGACGCTGGAGATGGACTTTGATGAACCGACCTGGATCAACTCCCGCGAGGCCTTTGTGACCGGCCGGCACGTCTTCGTTGATCCGGACAATGACCGCCAGACCGTGTATATCTCCTACCGGCTCCACCGCTTTGACGACAGGTGGTATGTCATCGGAGTCGGTTCATCTCCCAATCCTATCAGGAGCACCTATCGCGACTTCCGCTACGAGCGCTCCAGATAGCGACCCGCCGCAGATGAACGCGGATTGATGATTTCTCACCGCAAAGACGCAAAGACTCGTCCTGAGCGACTTGTCCCGAGCGAAGCCGAGGGAAGTCGAAGGAGCGCAAAGAGAAAGAGAATAATCCGCACTTGACACAGATCCTTGCGGGCTGCCTCTGGCAGCCCGCTGCATTTTCAAATCCGCGTTAATCCGCGAGAATGGCTATTGAGTCTCGTCTATTAGAGTTACGAACATTCGGGCGGATGCCCGCCACACCGATTAGGCGGGTCGCCTACGTGGTATGGCGACAAATCCGCCCCTACGGCCTCGAACAGAGGAAAACAGCCCGTAGGGGCGGCATTGTTTACCCTGAGCGTTCACCCTGAGCGAAGCCGAAGGAAAGCCGAAGGGTTGCCGCCCGTTGCTGTGTCCAACCCTGTAACCGTAATCTACGAGACTCATTAGGCAGCCCCGCCCTACAGATGTTTGCGGCGGGGGACGGAGCCCCCGCCCTACACCAACCAGAATGACTGCAGCAGAACATGCGAGAATCTTCGCCCATGTGAGACCGCCCATCACTTCACAAGGGGCGGAGCACTAGCGCATCTCTCACCATATCGGACGAGACCCATTAGGTCGCTTTGCGCGAACGCCCCGCCCTGCAACAGACGGCCGCGCAAGGATTCGCCTCTGCTGCACAGAAATAGCATTTGGAGCGAAACCGCTTTGCCTGAGTATTCCTGGAAAGCTTTTCAGAAGTCCGCCCAGGCCCGTCCGGGCTCCCTGCAAGAGTGCTCGGTCTGGCTGTTGGCGGGAGAAGAAGGCTGGCTGCGCCGCGAGTTTCAGCAGCGCCTGCTGGCGGACCTCCTCTCCGAAGAAGAACGCGCCTGGGGGCTGGAGATTTTCGGCCTGACTCCCGCTCTCGCCCGGACACAGCCGGCGGAAGGAAGCTGGGCGCAGAACATCTTGCGCGCCGCCGCCACCCTCCCCTTCTTCAGCGCGAAGAGAGTTGTGCTGGTAGAGGAGGTTCATCTCCTGCCGGCGAGCCAACAGGAAGAACTCGCCTCCGCCTTCGGAAGAATCTCCGAGAGCTCGGTCTTGATCTTTTCTTCTTCAGAGTCGGCCGGGCAAAAGCGAAGCCGGCTTTCCGGCGGGTTTCGCGAGGCCGCGAAAAAGGAAGGAAACCTTGTGCTCTTTGATCCCTTGCGTGAAGCGGAAGCGATTGCCTGGGCGGAGGAAGAGGCGCGCAAGGCGGGGAAGCGCCTGGAGCGAAGCGCGGCCAGCCTGCTGGTTCACCAGCGGCTGGGAACCGACCTGGGCAGCCTGAAGAGAGAGATTGAGAAACTCGTCCTATTTGCGGAGGCGCTTCCCTCCATCCGGTGCGAGCAGGTGGAGGAGATGACCCCGCGCCGATTGGAGGAGAGCGTTTTCGAACTGACGGACACGGTTTCGCAGGGGAAAGCGGGCCGGGCGCGCGCCCTGACGCTGGCGCGCAGGCTCTTGAAGGCAAAGGAGGAGCCGGCAAGGATTCTGGGGGCGCTTTCTCGCCATTTTCGCCTGCTGTGGCAGACCAAGGCGCTGCTGGAAAGAGGCTGGAAGCCGGGCGATTCCGTGAAAGACCTCGAAGGGGCGGAGCAGATTCTTCTCTCCCGGAGAGATTCGGTCAGTGCGGTTTTCGCCCGCCAAGCCTGGTTGGCGCGGAAGTATGTCGAACAGGCGCGGCGCTTTTCCTGGTCCCAACTGGAGGAAGCCTTTCCGGCCCTTTCTCGGTGTGACCTCGCCCTCAAGGGACTTGCCTTTCCTCCCTGCACTGACCCCGGGCTGGCGCTGGAGTTGGCCCTGATTTCGCTCTGTGGTGACTCGAGAGAGACTCCTTCCAGCAGGCACTGAGCCGGATTGGGGCTTCGGAAATCACTCCCTGCGGCGTTTCAGAGCCGCCTTCAAGGTCAGGCCGAAGAGTCGCGGCAGGGCCAGGAGCCGGGGGAGCCTTTGGGGCTGGCGGAGGGTGCGGTAGAGCCATTCCAGCCCCGCAGACTGCACCCACTTCGGGGCCCGCTTCAGCCGGCCGGAGAGAACATCAAAAGCGCCCCCCACCCCGATTGACACCGGCACGCCGAGTTCGCGCAGGTGGCGAGCGATCCATTTCTCCTGTCTCGGGATGCCCAGGCCCACGAAAAGGAGATCGGGCTGGCGCTGGGCAATATCGGCCACCACCTCCGGCTCTTCCTCGGGGGAGAAATAGCCGTGCATACAGCCGACTATTTGCAGACCGGGATAGCGCAGGTTCAGGCGCTTCGCCCCTTCATTGGCGACTCCGGGCTCTCCTCCCAAGAGATAGAGCGACCAGCCTCGCTCCGCCGCGCGGGCGCAGATTTTTTCAATCAGATCAATCCCCGACACCCGGTGCTCGATGGGAAGGCCCAGGACCTTCGCCATCCAGACAACGCCTGCGCCATCTGGTGTGACCAGGTCGGCGGCGCGCATGATGGCGGCGAGTTCTTCATCCCGATGGGCGCGCACAATGGCGGAGGAATCGGAAGTTACGACCATGTGCGGAGTGCGCGCCCGGACGTAGGCGTCTATCTTGGCGAGCGCCTCTTCCATGTCAAGGGCGGCCACGGGCAAATCCAGGAACTCCACCGTCTCCTTGCTTTCCGCCTCCGGGCGGCTGAGCCGAGAGAGAATCTTGGCGGCGCAGAAGAAGATGATGAATCCCGCCGCGGCAAAGACTCCAAGCACCAGCAATTTCACCAGGAAAGTGACCCTCACCATCGCCGCCAGCAGGACCGCCACGGCGGAAAAATAGAAGGTGACCGCGAGAAAGACCGCCACACAGCGGCGCGGGCTCAGGCCGCCGCGCAGCAGGGCCTCGTGAAGCAGTTCTCTCCTCCTTCCCAGGGAGAATGACAGACGCTTCTCCCGGCTTCCATAAACGAAGGCATAGGTCGCCTCCACCACCGGAACTCCCAAGAGCAGCAGCGGAGCAGCAAAGAGCAGGAAGGCGGTGTTCTTGAGAAAGCCGACCACGGAGAGAAGAGCCACAGCGAAGCCCAATACCCAGTGGCCCGGGGCGCCCTGGGGAAGCAATGCAAGCGGGGAAGGCGGCCTCTTCCGACCCGGCTCCGCCCCTTCCGAACGGGAAGAAAAGGGCAAGAAGAGTTCATGGGGAAAAGCGCCCCAGGCTGCCCCGGCAATGGCAGAGGCCAGAGAAGCGGTGAGAGATCCCGGGGAGGCGAAGACCAGTTGGGCGACGGCAAAGAAGGCCAAGGAGACGATGCCAACAAGTCCGCTGGTAAGCCCGGGCAGGCGGCGGCAGAGGATTACCGCATAGACGACGGCGAGGATCCAGGTGACGGTCGCCGGAGTTGACCAGGGGCCCAGGCCAATGAAGTAAGTGAAGAACGGGGGTTTGAACTCCCTTATGAGGAATCCCTGTCGCGTCGCCCAGAAGGCCAGGGCTATTCCCAGCAGCAACTGCAGCCAGCGGGAGAAGCGCAGGAGGTCGGTCAGCATCCCGACGATGAAGGCTGCGACCAGAATCGAAAGAAAGGCGCCGGTTCGAGGATTGGGGCCCAGAGAAAGCGCAAGCGGCAGCGCGAGCCCCCCGGCGAGGGAGACTCCCGCCAGCGCCTGTGCGCCGGTCTTGCTCAACCGGAGCCTCTGCCCCAGCCAGCGGAGAGGGAACTCTCCTCCGAAAGAAACGAGGAACGCGGCCAGAAAGATAAAGAGTGAGCGCATCTTACCGCCTGGTCTTGCGCCGAGGGGGGCAGTCGGAAGCGCCTCTGCTCCCGGTCTCAGAAAATAAGCCGCCGGCAAGCCCCCGCTCGGCAGGAGATTCCACCCTACCGAAAGAAGTTACCTCAAAAAAGGTATCTTGCCCATATAATATCATCAAAGGGAGCCTCTCATGCCGATAGGCCAGGACAAAGAAGTCATCCACAGGATCTGTCCCTTCAGAGCCGTGGCTGCGGCCGGCCATCAGGAAATCGGGCGCGCCACCTCCCCCCGGGAGATGTGCACCCAATCCTGCGCTCTCTATGACGAGAAGGAGCAGGCGTGTTCGCTTCGGGTTATGGCCATGAAACTGGCCCAGCCTCTCTCCGTCATCGTCCAGGGCGTGGACACAGGAGCAATGGAGAAGCGTCTCCTTTAAGAGGCAGCAGAGGCTGCTTCTTGCCGCCGGGAGAGATTCCTGCGGCACGTGTCTCTTCGGCCGAGCCAGGCCCCTTATGCGCTTGCGTGGGCCGCCAAACTAACGATTGCCCCCCGCCTCCCCCAGGTTTGACCCCTATTTCCTTCATAGGAACTCCAAGAACCGCGGTTATGAGATAACCTTTTCCGGATATGGTAACAAACCTTGCGCGACCTCTCCGAAGGCGCAGGGGCAGCCATCTTTGTGAAGCGGTTGACCTCCCCTTGGGGCTGCCCCTGCGCCGCTGTCCGCTACCTCCCAAAAGCCTATTGCAAAAGTCCAAAGAGAACTCCCTGGGTGCCTCAGGCACCCAGACCCTGCTTCGCAGGGCTTCGTAGCCTTGCTACGCAGGGCGAAGTAGCCCCCTCACCCGCTTTTTGCTTTTTCCTCTTTCGCCTTCGGCGAAAGGGAAATATCAGAAACCGGCAGGGGAGTCTGAGGTCGCCGCGGCGACCTCAGGAAGTTTCTCTGTTGAGTTTTGAAATAGGTTTGCTCTGTTGCAAAGATGAGAAGACGATTCGGGCGCATAGTAATGCGCCCCTACAGGCCGTAACATGGGATGGAAATGAATCCCGCTGTGGTGAGATGTCGTCCAAAGAAAGGCCGTCAGGGCTGTAGGGGCGATTTATGCTTCGACTCCGCTCAGCATCCCGAGCAAAGTCGAGGGACCAATCGCCCGCTTAGCCGTTCCCCCCGCCGAAATGAGTTCGCGATGAGACTCCGGCGGGGTCAGGCCTGCTCTGCTGAAGCTACGCAGGCTCAGCGTAGCAGAGAGACCCCGCCCTACAGTCCGCAGCAAAGTTTGCAACAGAGCAGAATACGCTCTAGGGAGAATCAATGCGGGTGGGGCAATTTCAGCCAATCGAAGAGAAGGAACTGCATTCGGTCTATGAAAAGGGAGACGCGCGCCATCACCGTGTTGCCGAAGATGGCGCCGAAGGCGATCATTAGGAGCCAGCGTCCCGCCTGGGCGCTGCCGGAGAGGGCGCGGTTCTTATGCTCGAGGGAGAAGAAGAAGTAGGACATTACCGCGATGAGGGTCAGGAATATCAGCAGGTTGTTGAAACCGAGGCGGCCGGTGGAGAATTCCACAATGGGCTTGAAAGAGGCCGTTATCTGAGGAACGAACTCGGTGACAAACCCGACAATCCCCAACCCCGCGCCAAAGCCGATGAAAAGCCCCATCGCCCAGCGTGCGATCCAGACCTGGCGCTTGGAATAGACGAAATAGAACATGGCGCCGACCAACAGGGCGAAAATCCAATACCATTTTCCCTCGACAACGAGCGGCTTGCCCCACTGGGGAACCAGGATTTGGCTGATTACGGTCTGCACACTGTAGCCGGTGGCCAATCCGACAAAGAGATGTTCGAAGAAGCGAAAGACCGGATTCTCCCGATAGAGAATAGAGTAAACCGCCAGAGTGCAAATGGCGCCGATCCAGACTACGAGCAGGTCCGGGTTGCTCATTTCTGCTGCTCTTGGGGAGAGGGGCTTTGCGCGCTGCGGCGCTTGCCCAGGAAATAGCCCACATTCCCCAGGATGATCAAGGCTATGACGAAGAGGTGGGCGAAGGACTGGGCGGTCATGCGCCGGATGCCCTCTCCATGAAAACCTACCAATTCTTCATATTCCGCGGCTCCGGCCAATCCCCGCAACATGCCCACAATCTGTTTTGAATCCAGATAGGGGAAGGTCTCCGCCGCCATTACACCAGTGCAGGCACAGCCGACAGGCACATTGTATATCCCCTTGAGGAATTGAACATAATAGCGGAAGGTGGGGGTCCCGGAAAGCGACCCGGCGGATATGTCTATGATTAGGCCGATGTCCTTGTAGGAATGGGCCTTCTGCATGAAAGGCAATTTCGCCACCGGCGTGCCGTTTCTATCCTCCTTTATGGTCCCCCAAATGTCCTGCGCCCAGCCCCGCATCATGCTGGCGGCGCCGCTCTTGTAGCCCCAGTTCACCCAATCCACGCCGTACTTTCGCTTATATTCATCCGCCAGCGGCGCAGCAATCGCCTGGGCGAGTTCCGGCCCCTGGATGTCGGAAAAGCTCCAGATGGCAAAACGCTTCCCCGACTTTGCCAGGTGACGTATCAGCGCCGTGGTCTGCGGCGCGGTTTCTCCCTTGGAGCCGGCCGACCAGCTGATGGAAACGACCACGATCTTGTCCGGCGGCACCCGCTCCACGGCCTCATAGAGGTTGCGCGCCGGCCAGCCGACGACCACAGGCATCTCGATCTTCACGAGCAGCGGAATCGCCACCACCACCGCGGTGAGCAGGAAGATGGCGCGACGCGTATAGAAGACGATTTTTCTTTCGGACATTTCTAATTCTGCGCTCTGGAACCCATTTCGGAAATGGCCCAGTTCGTAGTAGCGCCATTCATGGCGCGTCTCCTGTCTCTCGGCGATAAATCGCCTTACTACGAGCCTACGGCGATGAATCGCCGTACTACGAACGATCAAAATTCCTGCTCGAAGAAAGCGCCCCGCTCCAGGTTGAGCCAAAGTCGCAGGGACATGGCGAGGGCGCCGATTCCGACGCCGAAGTTGACCGCCCGCAGGCCGGCCATGCTGACAACATTCAACAGCCACAAAGCGATGTTCTCAACGCGCAGATTGACCAGCCAGTTGTGCGCGGGCAATCCCCGGGTGAGCCACATGCCCGCGGGGACTTGTCCCAGCATCACGAGAAAAGCCGCCACAACCAATACCGTCGCCTCTCCGCTGCGCAGCCGGAAGGCGCGGTAGGCGGCCGCCGCCATATAGAAGGCCAACAAGGAGAACATGGTTGCTTCCAGCGAGACCAGCCCGCCGTCAAAAAGGCATTGATAGGTGCGGTGGGCTATCTTTCCGAAGGGCGCGGCCTTGTCGCCGTAGGTTTCCCACAACCCGAAGAAGATCATCGCCAGCAGGGCAAGGAAAAAGGCCGCGCTGTTATACCAGCCTTTCTGGCGGCGAAGGATATTGCGCCCGTGCACCAGGGTGAGATTCGTCACCCCGAGCATGAGAGTGAACCCGGCGATCGCCAGGGTTGCCTCACCCAGGGAAGACAAGAAAGGCGTCAGCGGGTTGGCGTGGTCCCTCGTCCAGAAGAAGATGCGGCTTTTTCCCGGCAGAAAAAACTCCAGGACGTAGAAGAGCCCGGCGAGGAAAGTGGTGGCGATGATGATGCGCCTCTTCTCCCGAGAGCGCAGCCGGCTGAGGCCGTAAAGCAGCGCGACCCAGGCCGCGCTGACGGCGATGATTACAGTCCACAATAGCCAAGTTGGTTTGATGGGATGAAACATGCTGGGTTAAGAGTTGTGAGAGACGGCTTTTTTCACCTATCTCCTATCCGCCCTCACCTCTCCTATCCTCCTCCGCTTTTGGTCAGCAGCCTGATCAGCGGGTTCGCCTCTCCCGGCCAGAAGATGGAGAGGAGGGTCCCGACGAGGATCAGCAGTATCAAGATGCCCTTGGAGAGGTCCTGGCCCACCAGGCTTCCCAGGAGGGTCGGCTCCTGGGTAAGGTAGGCGCTGGCGGCGTAGTATTCGTCCCCGATGATGGTGTAATCACAAGAGACGATGAAAAAGGGAATCTGCGTGGTGGCGGGAGTGCCGGCGACCTGGATGGCGCCGGACTCCTGGCCGGCCTCGGCCAGGAGCAGGGACTCGGCGTAGAAGTAGCCGAAGAGGAAGGTCGAGGCCACCGCTTCTCTAATCACCAGGCCCATCATCCCTGCGGCAAAAGCGAACTGTGAATCGGAGAGGAAGCGCACATCCTCCGGGCGGTGCGCTTCCGGCTTGCCTTCCGCCTGCCAGGCCTCCCGGGTGGCCTCCTCGGCCACGGCAAGCACCATGGGATCGGCCACAGGGACAAGCAAGCGGTTGCCATAGCGGGCGGCCAGCCGCGCCACGTGGCTCATCACCGCCAGGCCCTGCAGGGTCGGCATGTCAATCTGCCCCAGGCCCACGGAAAAGAGCATGGGCCTGCCCATTTCCGTCGCCCGGCCCACGCTCTCGTCAATGGCGGAAAGGCCCGGGATGCGGCGGATGAACATCCGCCGGCCCCGCCGGGCCGTGATGATGGCGAAGACGATAGTGCAACAGAAGACCACCATCATCGCCAGATGAAACCAATTGGCATGTTCAAGTTTCATCTTTTGCGCGCAATCTCTTCGATGCGCTCAATCAGCCGATCAACCCCCTGTGGTGTGTCGAGCAAGCGGGCGAATCTATCTATTCCGCCAGGCGGCAGAAGAAGCCTGAGAAACGGGGCCAGGAAGAGCAGCCCCTGGCTGGAGATAAAGGAGAGGGGGCGCTGGGCTTCGAGAAAGAGCACCGCGGGAGTCTCCAGGCGGCGACGGACGATTGCCCGGGCGAGATTCTCGATGAAGGCGTCTTCATCTTCCCGCGGCTCTTGCCTGGGCGCGGCCGCCTGCTTTGAAGCCGTCTTTGTATCCGAATGCAGTAGGCTCATCCCCGCGCTTCTCTCAAATATTCCACTTCCGCCTTCATTCCGCCTTTACCGCCGCCGCGCGCAGGGAGCGAATCACCTCCACCGCTCTATCCTGCTCATCTCCCTGAATCCAGAGGTGGATGCCGCGGAAGGCCTCCCGCCAACTTGGGACAGAGAGGGGGCTGAGTTTTATTCCCTGGGGGCCGCGGCAACAGCGCCGGACGCGCTCCCAGGGCAGATAACGAAGGGAGAGAAAATTGCGCATATAGGCCCCGCTCTGGGTGAGCCGATAGTGAATGGGAAAGAGGAATTCAGCGGTTGAAGCGAGCAAGAGAAGCAGACAAAGCGCAGCCAACAGAGGATTGCGGAAGGAAACCAGAACCAGGAGCGCGGCGGCGAAGATGGCGCCGATCAACGCGCAGGCTTTCTTCGGCTGCTTGAGGGCGAGATGGATCCTCCACTCCAATAAGACTTCTTCTTTGCCGTTCATTTCGCTTTTTCTGAGAATGGTCTAGAGCCCCAACTGCGAAGCGATCTCCTTCATCGCCTCCAGCCCCAGGGCAATGAAGGATTCCACACTCAGGCCCAATTCTTCACAAGAAGCGATCTGCTCCCGGCGGACGGCGCGGGCGAAGGACTTCTCCTTCATGCGGTTGCAGACAAAAGACACTTCCACTCCGGCGAGTCTTTTGTCCGGCGCAACCAGGGCGGCGGCGACCAAGAAGCCGGTCAGGGGATCAACCGCCCAAAGCGCCTTGGCGAGCGGGGTGTCCCGGGGAGCGAGACTATTGTGGGCCTTCACCGCCTCTATCAGGCAGCCGTTGATTCCGGCCTGCAGGAGGATCTCTTCGGCGACAAGGGTGTGGCGGTCGGGCGTATCTGCGGTCAGGTCGTAATCAATATCGTGAAGGAGCCCGCACAACCTCCAGTTGGGCTCATCCTCTTGAAGGGAACGTGCGGTTTTTCCGAGGACGGCTTCTGCGGCGAGGCTGTGTTTGATGAGATTTGGCGTGGAAAGATGCCGCTTCAGCAGGCCGAGCGCCTCGTCGTGATCGAGATGGAGGTAGAATTCCTGCGGGTCTTCCTTCTCTTCGCCGAAGACCTCCGCCGTGAAGCGATAGATGGCCGCGCCTTGCAGCCAGGCCAAGGGCGAAAGGCCTGCTTTCTCACAGGTATGAGAGAGGAACTGCTCCCGGTCCCAGCCCCACTCCCTCGCCACCTGGGGAAGCAAGAGGCCCCGCCTCAGGCCCTGTTCAATCACCAGGCCGTGGGTGCCGACCTGAACGGCGGAAGGGTCTTCCACCTTTTCGAGGGGGGAGAGGACCGATATCTCCAGCCGAAGATCGGGAATCTCTTCCGGCCTGATGGGAGGAAAGCGGAAATCCTCCGTTGCGGCCAGGGCCGCGGCGCGTGCGACGGTTTGCCAAAGGGGGAGTTTTGGTTCAATGAGCCCGATACAGCCGCGCAGTTCGCCCCGGCGGCGAATGGTGACAAAGGCTCCGGCAAGACGCTGGAGAGCCTCCTCCTCGGGGAGGGGAATATCGGCCTCTCTTCCCCGGTCCGCGCTTTCCACGCTGGAGCGCGCAATCCGCAACAGCGCTGCCCTCTGGCGGTGGTCCAGCACTTGTCAGCCCCTGCGCCATCCAGAGATTCAGGCTCTGGTGTAATTTCTAAGTATAGGTTGGCCCTGATGGCAAGTCAATTGCTTCTGAGACTGAGGGTTACCCACTTTCCATCTGCTGTGCCTGTGGAAGCCAGATTCAATCTCTCCTACCACAAAGCCACCAAGACACAAAGGAACCAGAGAAACTGTAG
>Ga0299915_10003991_pt1 | contig 10701 bp, 7 predicted proteins | sample RVTome_13_FD_200263 | JGI IMG/M metagenome (GOLD analysis project Ga0299915, IMG submission 200263) | Soil microbial communities from uranium-contaminated site in the Upper Colorado River Basin, Wyoming, United States - RVT92D227 (version 2) ... | reverse complement strand
TATTTCTGATAATTTGTCAGATAAAATCAAATTGTTCAAAACCATTTCGTTGGTAAAACAATTATCCAACAAGGGAATTATATTGGATTGTCCGGATGAGGGTTCTTTGGAAGAAACCTTGCAACTATTAAAAGGCGATCGACCCGCCATTTTCCTCAGAGATAAAGTAAATGATAAACACATTGAATTGGCCAAAACATACAACGCCAGTCTCATTATTTCTGATAACACTTTTTCAGGTCTGACGGAACAGACTGAGAAAATCATCAATACAGGATTTAAAGATATAATCCTAAACATGGTATCGGATAATATCGGCAGCGATATTCAAAACAATACGATTCTTCGCCGGAGTGCCCTTAAGAAAAATTATAAACCTTTTGGTTTTCCCTTATTCACTATGTTACAATCGGAAGACAAGTACGATCTGTTGGCAAGTGCATCTGCCTGCCTTTGTAAATACAGCTCAATTATTGTGTTGCCCGGTTTTGATAAATCACTGCTTTATACGTTGCTCACCTTGCGGCAAAATATATATACCGATCCTCAAAAACCCATCCAGGTTGATCCAAAGGTTTATCCAATAGGTGAGCCAACTGTCGGATCGCCGGTATTTGTTACCACAAATTTCTCACTTACCTATTTTATTGTTTCCAGTGAAATAGAAAACTCTGGTATCTCAGCCCATTTGTTAGTCTGCGATTGCGAAGGTCAGTCAGTGCTAACTGCCTGGGCCGCAGGAAAGTTTACAGGAAAAGGGATTGCAAAGTTTATAAAAGAAATTAATCTTGAACAAGTTACTAATAATCGCAAAATAGTAATCCCCGGATTTGCTTCACAAATCAGCGGCGACCTTGAAGAAAACCTGCAGGATTGGGAAGTAATTGTTGGATGCCAGGAAGCATCTGATATTCCGGTATTTGTTAAGAACACCAAGTTGGCCTGATATGAAAAAACCGCCTTTGCAGACATCAAACAACTCCATTGGAAAAGTCTGTAAGGTTAAATGCCTTCCTTTTGATATTAGTATTAAAGCTCTATATGGTTCAACCCTATTGGATGCCATCCGAAAAGCCGGTCTTCCCCTCAAAACATCGTGCGGAGGGAAAGGAACATGCGGAGATTGCAAAGTCCGTATTATTAAAGGATCATACAAAGTTACTTCTGCCTCGGGACTTTCAGAAAAATTTATTCAGGATGGTTACGTATTGTCTTGTGTTACTACTATTCAGAATGATCTTGTTATAAAACTGCCTGCCTTTCAACTGACATCAATTAAAAGTGTTACTGATACTGAATTATTCGAATCCTATAAACACACTTTGCACAGTGTTTATGAACTGACTCCTGTTATAAAGAAAATTGAATTGAAAATTCCCAACCCTACATCCGAATATAATTTTAGCGATTATAAACGATTGGAACGTGAACTTAAAAACAATTATCCTGTCACAAATTTGAGTTGTACAAATTCGGCTCTAAAAAATCTGCCTGATACATTAAGGGAAAGACAAGGAGAAATTACAGCCGTTCTGATTAATAACAAAGGTTTACAAACAATCCTGGAAATTAAACCGGGATTCGCAAAAAAAATCTATGGAATTGCATGCGATATTGGCACAACAACAGTTGCATTGAAACTAATTGATCTGGAGCAAGGCAATATAATGGGTACTGTTATTAGTCTTAACCGGCAAATAAAATGCGGAGACGATATTATTTCAAGGATTAATTATGCTGAAAAACCAGGCCATTTGAATGAACTGCATAAACTCGTCGTTGATACCATTAATAACCTCATTGACGAGATAATATCGCACACAGGTATTTCACATGAAGATATTTATTATGGCTCATTCTCAGGGAATACTACAATGATACATCTTTTCCTGGAAATCGATCCGCAGCAAATCCGCTTAGCACCGTATGTTCCTGCTTTCAATAAAGTACCATTTTTAGGTTCAGATAAAATCGGAATAAAAATGAATCCTGAAGGTATTATTTATTGTGCTCCGGCTGTAGGAAGCTATGTAGGAGGCGATATAACCTCAGGGTTATTGTGTACCCCTATTATAACCGAAACAGATAAAATTTCAATGTTCATTGATTTGGGAACAAATGGAGAAATCGTCATTGGCAACCACGATTGGATGATTGCATGTGCCTGTTCAGCCGGACCTGCTTTTGAGGGAAGCGGGATCCGGTGTGGTATGATTGCGACTGAAGGAGCTATTGAATCAATTCAATTAAATGAAGACGGCAGTTCAGACTTTAAAGTCATTGAAGATAATAAGCCAAAAGGGATATGCGGTTCTGGACTGGTTGACCTGATAGCAGAATTATTCTCTCATAGTTTTATTGATCGGTATGGTAAATTTAATCTGAAAAAAGCCAAAGACCGGCTTATTGATAATGATTCAGGAATTGGTTTCATCGTTGAGAAACCCGAAAAATGTTTTTGGGAAAAAGAACTGGTGATTACTGAAAACGATATTAAAAACCTTATTACCACTAAAGCAGCGGTTTATGCCGCCTGTAGCCTACTGACCAAAAATGTTGGAATTTCATTTGATAAAATCGATAGATTCTATATTGCCGGCGGATTTGGTAAATTTTTAAACATTAGTAATGCTATAAAAATTGGCCTTTTGCCCGATATCCCAATAAATAAATACACGTATCTTGGCAATAGTTCACTGCTCGGAGCACATCTTATTCTGGCCTCAGATAGAAACAGAGAGCGGGTAGAGACAATTGCTGAAAAAATTACTTACCTTGAGTTGAACATAGAGCCAAATTATATGCATGAATTTACCGGTGCTTTATTCTTACCACATACGGATATCAGTCTTTTCCCTTCCATATAATAATTTGTCCCAAACTAGTCAGTAGAAAAGCGATACGTTGCGAATACATTTCTAGTGGCTCAGGTTAATTAATCCCCTATATTTTAACCATAAGTTTTTAGTTTTACTCCAACTAATGGACCGGGAAAAACCCGCAACAGATAGTACCAGAATACTCTGGCCATTAGCCTATCGAAATAGAAATAAAAAGAAACCATTTAAAAATGAAGAAGGGACAATCCAATAAAAAACTGAGGTTGTCCCCTAATATGATTCAGCTAGGATTACGCACTCACTTATGGCCAGTTACAAAGCTGCTCATGATCCCTCCTCCGGGATTAACAAGCAAAAAAGGCTGCTGAATGGCGGCTAATTTTTTATTTCGGCATTTAGAAATGCAACTTGCATTACCCCGGTTTTGCCCGATATTTCGTATAAGCCATCCCACCATTCATGGCTTTTGTTTTCTTCTACCTTTATTATTTTTACATTTTTAATAGGTTCATAGCCCGTTCATGACCTTCAGTTACCACTGTTAAAACGGGTGGAAGGGTCTGCTATGTTTTTGTCAGTTCTTTTACAGTCAATGTTGATAGAATTTATCGCCTCTCCATGTGACTGGGTTATTTATAATATAATCGGTTATTGTTGTGCAATCGTCTACAGAACGGATTATATGGTCGTAGAATCGTGATTGCCATTGAAAATTTCTAAAATGGTTTTTATTGCACCATCGTTTTACCGATGATTTGTATTGATTAATAATAACCGAAATGGAACCTGGAATGGGTTTGCCAAATTTGTTGGGGCTCGATTGTTGTCGGGATATTTCATTTTGTCGGGACATTGCATTTTGTTGAGACATGTCATGATGTAGGGACATCCCATGGGATGTCCCTACGGCGTTTGTCGTGTTGCCGTGTAGGGACACGCCATGGCGTGTCCAAACTTTAGCATCTTGTCCCATTCTTGTGACCCAGGATTGTTCGTCACGCGCAATGCAGCCCTTCAGGCCATCTCATGATCCCTCCGGGACTAACAAACAGAAAGGCCGCCAAAATGGCGGCCAGAATCATCTGTGACCGCAGAGGGATTATTCGCTTCGCTCATGATCCCGATATAAATAAGTCTAACAAAACAAACGATCCCGCCATTTGGCGGGATCGTTTGTTTTGTGACCCTGGCGGGACTCAAACCTGTAACCCCCTGTGGAGGATAGAAAAGCTGTGCAGTTATACAGTTATGAGTTGATGAGGTGATGAAGTTATGAAGCAAGGAAGTTAGGCATTAGTGTTCCATGGAACCGCCAAGTTCAAGAATTCTTTTTCTGTAATTCTCTTCTATTTCAATTCTCTCCAATTCCGCACCGCAACGTGAGGCGAAGAGCGAAAGCAGGTAGCGGGAATTGGGTATTTCCTCCATGGTCTTTTCATCCATCAGGATCAACAGCCCGTGTACTTCACCGGACGCATTAAACACCGGTGCGCCCATATAACTTTCCAGTTTCATCCTTCTGATCAGCCGGTCCTCAGGAAACATTTCCATGAGCTTGGCGGGATAAAAGGTGGTATATCCTTTCAGAACATTTAAGGAAGGACTGGTTTCCAAATCAAAACATACATTGTCGATGGCATGTGTTTTGTGCCAGCACCGCATACTTTTCGCCATATTGTTTTCAGGGTCAATCTGGGCTACCATGGAAGTACTTACACCAAAATTCTTGGAAAGCAATTCGGTAAGAACCTTGAAGTATTCAAGTCCCGTTGCCTTGGCTGTCAGCTTAATAATGGATGCCAGCATTTCTGCCGTCTTCATATAGTCGATCACTCTCCTCACCCGGAAAATGATTACTGATCCGCCCACGGCTTCCACTCTCCTGATGGAGGTTTTACCCCAGAAAATATTGCCTTTAAGCGATCGGAAAGCCATTTCCTGGCTATGTTCCATTCCTTTGTTGATTGTATTAATAAATGTATTCTTGCTGAATTCCACCGGTTCCGAATCATACAAGGAAAAGGATTCCCTGCCGGTGAGTTCATTTTTATCCCCGGCCTGAAACAACTGCAGTGCCTTGACATTGCAATCCATTATTTCAAAGCTTCCCGGATGTAAAAGGAAAATGGCATCCGGTGATTCATCGAACAAAGCCTTGTACAAAGCGTCATGGCCATTAATTCTGCCGGGCTTCATCGGATCGGCATATAATTTATAATTGCGCATAGTGAATAGGGTTGTTGTAATGTTTCGCTGTTACTAGACAGATTACGTCGTTTTTGCCAAAATGTTGTGTTTAAATTGACGAATAGCTTTAATTGATGACTAAAGGTAACCGGGATCGGTATTGATTTATTCTTATTATCTTTACGTGAAATCATCTGAGATGTCAATTGAAATCGGACAACAGGATCTTAATAAATTCATCATTGTTGGCGACAGGGTTCTTATCAAACCAAAAACACCGCATGATAAAACCAAAACGGGTTTGTACCTCCCGCCAGGAGTTCAGGAACATGAGGCCATTCAGACCGGTTATGTTATGAAAGTTGGTCCTGGCTACCCCATTCCGGCCATCAATGAAATAGATGAACCCTGGAAAGATAAAAGCGATGAGGTTAAATACGTTCCGCTCCAGCCAAAAGCTGGTGATGAGGCCATATACCTGCAAAAAAGCGGCTGGGAGATTGAATTCAACAATGAAAAATTTGTCATTGTACCACATAATGCCATACTGATGTTAATCCGTGATGACGGATTGTTCACTTAAGCTGATTTTGAAATTATTTCGAAAGAAATCCCCGGTTTGCTCCATATTTTCAGTAAATCCCAAGATCATTCCGCCTCCCCCCGAGCCACACAATTTACAGGCATAAAGTCCGGTTTCGATGCCCTGTTTCCATAATTCACGGAAGGTGACCGGGATCATCCGCTGAAAAAAGTTCCATTGTGCCTTTGAAATCTCCAGCACATCACCAAGTCTTATCCGGCCCGAGGTCCATTGTTCAACCGCCTGATTCACCAGCGGAACATAGTTTTTATTAAACTCCATTCTGAAAGGTGTCCGTGTCATCTGTTCAAGAAAATACCGGACATACGGTCCTGTATGACTTGTTTGACAAGTATCTAACAAAAAAACGTGCAGTTTGTTTTGATTGTTATTTTTCCGGGGAACAATAGCTGTAATTTTATCATCACGAATAACCAAGGATTCACCCAAAAATACACACAAAGGATCCAGTCCTGAACTGGAGCCATGAAAGTAAGATTCCATTTCAGAAAATACAGTCCGCAGTTCAGTATACGAATGTTTGATTTCGGGTTGTGAAGCAATCCGATAAGACTCATATACCGACGCACACATCGCACCTGAACTTCCAAGGCCGTAGTTTTGCGGGATCGTCGAATCAAGAAACAGTCCCCTTTCCAGATGATCCTTCAAACGGGAAAGTTCAATAAAACCGGACATTAAACCGCTTTTGAACAAATTCGCCAGATATTCCGCGAAGGTTCTTAAATGAACGTTTGACCGAATGGCCTTCTCATCATTTTCTATTGATTCCGACATGGATAACCTGGCCCAGACCTTCCTGTACGGGATAAGGATAGCCGACGAACCTTCAATAACTGAATATTCGCCAAATAACATTATCTTACCATTGTATACCCTGTTTTGGATCTGATCGCTCATCTTTGAGATTTTCTTAATGGCCCACTGCCAACCTGATCATGAATTACATATCCGTTTTCACAAAACCTTTTTAAAGATTCTTCAATGAAGATAAGAATGTACTCTCTGTATCGGGCCGGATATAACAAATGAACATTTGCTCCTGCATCGAGAGTAAACCCGACCAGGAGTCCGGTTTTTTTTCTGAATTTCCTGATCTGCTCAATAATTTCCAGTGTGCCGGGCCGCAGAAGGATAAAACCGGGAAATGAGCTCATCATGAGGCTATGAAGTGCCAATGCTTCCTGTTCAATCACCTCATTGAACTGTTCCAGATTTCCTGTTTTAAGGGCGCGCAGGAGAAGTTTCAGATTACTGTTTGCCTGCCACACTCTTGCATGCGCAAATGGATTGTTCTCCATGAGTTTATGGCCTGCCGAGCTTGAAACGGTCTTTTCTGCTGAAGAAACCACCAATATGCTGTCATGATAATCAGCAAATACGGGTTTTACTTGTTCCATCAGTGATATAGCTGCTTCATCTGTGGATTCAGCTACTTCCTGTGTATGACCCCATAAGGCACATCCTCCGTAAACTGATCTTGCTGCACTTCCTGAACCCAGTCTGGCCAGAAAGGAAGACTTATTCAGGAACTCACGTTCATCTGTCAATGTTCCGAATAACTTCTGTTCAATATTGCACAAAGCAAGCCCAAGTGCTCCGAAAGAAGATGCAGAAGAGGCAATACCGGCTGAATGCGGGAAAGTATTGTAGGAATTGATCTTCAGGTGCAATGTATTTAAAAATGGTAGAAAATTTGAAATCAACAAAAGGTATTTCAACAACCTATCCGTAAACAGGCTGTATGGATGATTGTTCAAAATAAAATCCAGCGAAATCTTACTTGCTCCTTTTTTAATTCTGTATTCAACCGACAATACTGTCACTGAGTTCATCAGGGTGAAACTCAGAGAAGGATTGATAGGTTTCTGGAATGACTTCTTGCCCCAGTATTTGATAAGGGCAATATTCGACGGACATTGCCAATCTACACGGCCTTCATGAGGACCGACGGGTGATTTGAGCCCTTCAGCATCATGCAGATATTTTTCTTCGAGAGTGATTAAATGCTTTTTCATTTCACTATAAAATAATTCCTGCCCTGCGGCATCACTCACAGGATAATACTATCTCATTAAATGATAAGACCGTATCAAGTCCTTTCATTTTAAAATACTGCTTCACGGCATATTCATCTTCCTCTGATAATGCCATTACAAAATCCCCCCCCCAGGCCCCAAGTGATTTGATCTCGCCCGGAAAATCAGGAAACCGTTCTTCCCTGATTCTGATTTTGCCTAAAATATCTGCAAGAAACAACTCCTGTTCTTTTACTATCTTTTTAAAACCAGTGAGGTCCGATGCGTCCAGTAATTCATCCGTCAACCTGTTCATCAAATCGATTTGTGTCTCGCTGACGTGGATTCTGTTGTTGAAGTACTTTAGACTTTCCTGTGTATGCTGCTTTTTCCCCAGATAAACAAACCAGATCTGCTGATGACATGCAGGCCGAAACTGAACAGGAACAATGACAGGTTCATTTGCCAACCTGTAAATTACCGGACCGTGTGACAGGGCCGCCGCAACATCGGCTCCCGATCCATTCCATACCCTGAAGTACAAACTGAATGGATCTATTTCAGTCCATTTGGCAATATTGGCTGTAAGTGCCGAACTGCTGCCAAATCCCCAGTTCATTGGAAATTCGTTATTGGTTGTTATGTTGAAGCTGCTGAAAGGATCAAGCCGTTTCGTCCGCATCCCCCATGCAGTCCTTAATATGCTGATAAGTTGCCCGGCAACAGTTGAACTGGTAGAATGAATTACGGACCAGTCCTGCAAAGTAATAACAGCCTTGAACCATGGCTGATACAACACCTCAGCCTGCCAGTTAATCTGAAGATTATTCACAACTCCGGTGCTTTCAACCCTCATATGCTGGCCGGTCCTTAAGGGTAGTAAAAGAGCATTTGCACCCTTCAGCACAAGGTATTCACCTGCGATCATTAATTTACCGTGTGAATAATACTGTGTGATCATAACATTAATCCTCAGGATTTTCTTTTCTGATTCTGTCGATAAATTCTTCAACACCGGTATGAGTTACGGTTTTCTGCTTAAAATATTCGATTGCCCTTTCCTTTTCCCGATCTGTTGCGCCCAACTGGCTTAGCAGGTTTGCCAAATGAAGCTGCATATGTCCTTTTTGAATTCCGCCGGTAATTAACGCCCTGATTGCACTGAAATTATTTGCCAGTCCCGCGGCTGCTACAACGGCCATCAATCCCGCGGCATCGGGATTGTTCAACAACATCAGGGAAATTCTGGCCATTGGATGCAACGAAGTCAGTCCGCCCACCACACCAACCGACAACGGAATCTCAATGCCGCACGTAAAATAATTCCCGTCAAGTTCAACTTCCGTAAGTCCGCGGTATACTCCGTCTTTGGCAGCCCAGGCGTGTCCTGCCGCCTCGGCAGCCCTGAAATCATTTCCGGTTGCTATAAGCACTCCATCGATACCATTGTAGATTCCTTTATTATTTGTCACGGCCCGATGCAGGCTATGCCTGGCTATCATAACTGAAGTTTCAAACTTTCTTGCAAAGGCCAATCCATCTGCCCCGCTATGAAGTTTTGACAACTCATGAATCCTGCAACTGACAGAACATTTTACCTTGCAATGTTGTGTGAAATTTGATAGAACTGACATGATGATCTCGAGACGATCAGAAAGTCCTTTCTGATCTGCCTGTTGCAGTATATATCCGGCCATGATCTCAAGACACGTGTTGATAAAATTGGCACCCATGGCATCTGCAGTCTGAAAAGACACCTCCACCTGGTAATATCCGGGAAGGGTAGCTGAGCAATCATTCAATTGAATACGACTGACACCTCCTCCTCTTTTGCTCATTTTACCTGTTACAGGCTTAACGGCATCGAACAGACCAGGCTCTATCCACGTAAAGAATTCCGAAATCTCCCGGGGACCTCCTTTCCAAATAAAATGAATATGTCCGGGTTTTTCCATTTCCTCGATCCGTGTATAAAAACCTCCCAGAGGCCACCAGAATTTAGCTGCAGAGGCACATGCGGTGACAACAGAGCTTTCTTCAGTGACCATTGGTACGATATAATCCTTCCCGTTTATCTTGAAATTCGGAACAAGGCTGTAAGGCAAAAAAAAGTTGGATACAACATTTTCTGTTAAGCTTTCATATTGTTTCTGTCGCAAATGATCATGGTGCCAGTGGTCCCGGAGCTCCCTGATAAAGAGTTCAGGATTACCTGTAAACGATGCAGCGAGTTTGATTTTATCCTCCCGGCTGAATCCTGAAAAACCACTGATTAAACCTCCGCTTGTCATATTTCAGGATTTAATAGTGAGGTAGGCAAAGGCCAGTTTCAATCCGTGCACCTGACTTTCCACATGACTGCGCAATTGTTCATAACCCTGGCGGGCATGAACCAGAAATCCTGAGGCCTGTCCGTAAATTGCCGGAACCTTAAGTTTCTTTATCAGATAGTATCCATCAAGGAAACTCCTGATGCCTCCTGATATGATGATCTCCCGGGATCCGGGATTTTTCTCGGTAAGCATGATTTCATTTACATAATTAACCATATCTGCAGCGCTTTCACCAATTCTGGAAAATGATTCAAATTCCTGCTGCATTTTGATGCTGTTTCTTATTAATTCCACCCTGACGAAATTGGTACCTCCGCAAGCAGCAAATTCAATGGCTGCCAAAGGCAGCCGGAAAAGTTCGCGTAAACTGGCAGGGCCAATCCCCTGTCCCACTTCTTTTATGATCACCGGGTATTTTGACTGGTATAGAAACCGTTTGATCGTATCGAGAGGCGGGTGTTGCAGATGGTCACCTTCGGGCTGAAACCATTCCTGCAGCGGATTAACATGAATGATAAGTCCGTCGGCCCTCAGTTTTGATACCAGATTGTGGATTTTTATCACCTGATTGCTGTGAATCAGTTTTTCCACCTGGCTGATGCCAAGATTAGCATACAGGAGCTGGTCATCGCCAATAACATCACGTAAAGCAAAATCGGCAAGATGATCATCACTCTCCAGCAGAACACGGCATGAACCCAGTCCCATACCCATGCCAA
>Ga0299915_10003990_pt1 | contig 10702 bp, 10 predicted proteins | sample RVTome_13_FD_200263 | JGI IMG/M metagenome (GOLD analysis project Ga0299915, IMG submission 200263) | Soil microbial communities from uranium-contaminated site in the Upper Colorado River Basin, Wyoming, United States - RVT92D227 (version 2) ... | reverse complement strand
TTTGCATGAGCGATAAGCTCTCTCAGGAGCTGGCTTCTGCTGCGCTCAGGGATGCCGTGGGCAGGCAAAGCCCCTCTGAAGGGTTGATCCACCATTCTGATCGAGGCAGGCAGTATGCAAGCTATGCCTATCAGGAGCTTTTAAGAGAATACGGCATGACCCCTAGTATGAGCAGAAGTGGCAATTGCTATGATAATGCCTATGTGGAGTCGTTCTTTGGTACGCTCAAGACGGAGTTGGTCCATGGTGAACGGTACCGTTCAAGGCTGGAGGCGAGGCTTAGTATTTTTGAGTACGTGGAAGTGTTTTATAATCGTCAGAGGAGTCATTCGGCATTAGGGTACAGGAGCCCAGAGCAGTATGAAAAGCTCCTTAATGAAACTTAATCATGTGTCCACTTTTTCAGGGGAAGGTCAATTTGAAATCTTGTATTTAAAAAAAACAAGTTGAAACTCGACTACAGGAAGCAATCAGCGGTATGAGATTCTTAAAAATCGGTCTATTTTGATACTCCAGAAATGGACAATTAACCCTCAGTTTAATATAATTTCAGGGCCCCTTTGTAAAGACTATGAAGATCCTCCTCATTCAGCCGCCCATTCAGGATTTCTATCAAACGTCCATTCGGACACAGCCGATTGGTCTGGCTTATCTTGCCGCTTCATTGAAAACACAGGGTTATGAAGTGGAGATCCTCGATTGCCAGACAGAGAAGAAAAAATCCATCCCCATCCCTTCCGAACTTTCTTACCTCAAGGATTTCTATCCCTTTAATGATCGAAGTCCTTTCAAACTTTATACAGGTTATTACCATTTCGGAATGGGGTGGAAAGAGATCGAGCAGAGGATGAAAGATTCAAAGGCCGATGTTTTTGGAATTTCCTCCTCTTTTACGCCCTATTATGGAGAAGCATTGGAGATTGCCCGGATCGTCAAAGGATGGGACAGAAGGAAAATCGTCATTATGGGAGGGGTCCATATCAGTTGCGATCCTGAGGGTGTTTTGAAAAGTCCCCTTGTAGATTTTGTTGTCCTCGGGGAAGGGGAGTTCCGTTTCCCTCTTCTAATAGAAAAGATTGAAAAGAAAGATTTTAAAGAGATTACAGAGATGGATGGGATTGGATTTCGGATAGACGGGGAAATACAGATAAAACCCCTTTTAAGCTTTATCCAAGACTTGGATTCCCTTCCTCATCCTTCGAGAGAACTACTCGATCTGGATCGATATCGGATGAGAAAGAAACGATCCACCATGATCATCACAAGCCGAGGTTGCCCACATGGATGTGCCTACTGTTCAGCCCATCTCGTGATGGGAAACTCTTTTAGGACTCGAACTCCAGAGGCCATACTTAAAGAGATGGTGGAGTGCTGGGAGCGATATGGTATCCAAGCCTTTGATATCGAAGATGACAATTTCACCTTTGATCAAGAGCGGGCAAAAAGACTGATGAGCCTTATTATCGAAAACTTTGGAGAAGAAAACCTACCTGCCGCAGGCAGGCTTGAACTTTCTGCCATGAATGGTGTCTCTTTTGCCTCTCTGGATGACGAGCTTTTAAAATTGATGAAAAGAGCAGGGTTTAAAACGATCAATCTTTCCTTTGTCAGCACAAGTCCCTTAATAAAAGAGAAAATGGGAAGACCCAAGCCAACGACTAAATTTGATAAAATTCTGAAAAAGGCAGAATGGGTTGGTCTTAACGTGATTGCTTATGCCATCCTGGGAATGCCTAGTCAAACCAAGGAGGAAATGGTAGATACTTTAATCTACCTGATGGGGGAAAAGGTCCTCATCGGTCCAAGTATTTATTACCCCACCCCTGGAACTCCTCTTTTTGAGAGATGTAATAAGGAGGGTATTCTTCCTCCCCACCTTTCCCAGTGGCGGTCAAGCGCCTTCCCCATTGAAACGGAGGAGTTTAATCGGCTCGATTTGTTTACCCTCTTTCGTCTGGCAAGGGTCATTAACTTTATCAAGGGTAAGATGGATGAAAAAGAATTAGATGAGGGGATAACATGGAAAGAACTCGCTCAGGTGTTAAAAGAAAGAAGAAAGGGTAAGGTTGAGGTTGAAGTTAAGGATGATGTTACTACTTGGATTGATTTACTTTGGATGCTTTTTAATGAAAGGTCGTTCTTCAGCTTAAAAAAGGATTCCCAAGATAAAAAATCAGTATCGAGGGAGAAGAGTTCGAAAAAGGTTGTGGATTATTTCTTTGATAAAGCTTGGAAAAACCCCATCCTGAAAAGCCGAACGGATTAAATGGTTGGAGACACAGCTATCTTTTTGGCATGTAGGTAAATGGTACCGTACCACTCCATTGCCAAGATAAAGAACCGTCAGCATTTGCAACAGGCGCCAAAGACAAGGTTTGGCCATCCACTAACCCATCAATATTAGCCAGAGTAGCTTGAATCGTGCCCGTTGCAGAGTCAACCTGTACAGCACTGATTCTTGATACAGCCCCAAGCCCAAGTCCTAAAGTGGTTTGAATTGCAGTGGCATCAGGACAGTTAGGCCAAGCAAGTGCACTACCAGCCATGTCCAATTCTTGACGGTAATTCCCAATGGCTGTTGCAACGTGCCTCATCGCATTTACGGCCTCGGACATCCTTGCTTTAATCGTCTGTGCTCTATATGCTGGAATGGCAATCGCGGCTAGGATACCGATAATGGTGATGACGATTAGCAATTCAATTAATGTAAAACCCCTTTCCTTCTTTTTCTTTACAATCATAATGAGACTCCCCTAATTTATTAAACCGGGACAATTAAAATAGGTGCAATAAAAATGCCGTTTTAAATTAGGTTATTTTAAAGGTCAATGAAGTAAATTGGGATAAATTGATGTAAAATGGTGGAAAAATTTTATTTTCAATTTTTAAATTGAAAATAAAGTCAACGTGACAAAAATGCAGACGATTAACAATTTTGGGCAGTGATACAATTTTACGGAGTCAATGAAAGACTACGCTGATCTTATTCTCAACCTTTCTTTCCCTTCTCCAGAAACAGTGATAGAAATATTCAGTTTCACTTTTCTCATTAATGCATTTTGTCATTAAAATATTGCATTCGTCCAAGGGAAAGTGATATGGATAACCCTGAAACATGAATTGATCGTCAGTGTGGAAAGGAATTCTATCATGACTTCCGTCTATCTCGTTCGTCACGGTCAAACAGCATGGAATAAGGAAGAGATCTTCCGAGGAAGAACAGATGTTCCTCTCGATGAAACTGGTTTAAGACAAGCGGAGTTGACAGGGCAATATTTCAAGGGAATGGAAATTCACGGGATTTACTCAAGCCCCTTATCGCGGGCATGGCAAACAGCTCAGAAGATTGCCCAATTTCACAACTTAAAGGTCGAACCCATGGAGGAAATACTCGATATGAGTTTTGGAGATTGGGAAGGGCACCCTCACCAAGAGATTCGAAAAATTGACAGCGAAACATATCGCCAATGGGTAGAGTCGCCCCATCTGGTCAGACTTCCAGGTGGAGAAAGTTTGGATGACGTCAGAGTGAGGGCGATGGCTGCACTGGAAGAAGTCATCCGAAAGCATCCAGAAAAGACCCTTGTCCTTGTCTCTCATCGGGTTGTGTGCAAAGTGTTGATTTGTGCCATTCTCGGTTTAGACAACTCCCATTTCTGGCAAATTGCGCAGGATACGACCGCGATCAACCTGATTCAATACAAAAATGGAAAGTACATTCTTTCTCTCATGAACGAGACCTGTCATCTCAAAACCCTGAAAGAGGAAAGGCAAAAGGTCGACTTTTAATCTATCGAAATAAGATTTATAATTAAATTATAAATGATCTTTTCTATCCAGGTGTCGGACACGGATAACGGTCACGCCTGCCTGCCGGTAGGCAGGGACACGTGAGTTAAAGGGAATGATTGAGATTCGATTTCATGGGAGAGGTGGTCAGGGAGCTGTGGTGGCATCCAAAGTGCTTGCCGTCGCCTTTTTCCATGAAAACCTCTATGTCCAATCCTTCCCTGCCTTTGGAGTTGAAAGGCGAGGGGCGCCTGTCATGGCCTTCTTGAGGGTGGATCACCAACCCATTCAGTTGAGGGTCAATATCTATGAACCCGATCATATCGTTGTTCTTGATCCAACGCTGATTGGAGCAATCGATGTCACATCGGGGCTTAAACAGAATGGATGGATCGTCATCAATTCACACCAACCTCCTGAAATATTTAGTCATCTGAAAGGTTTTCGAACGGCTACCGTTGACGCCACCTCTATTGCCATCCGGAATGGCTTAGGCTCACGAACGAACCCGATTGTCAATACCGCCATCTTAGGAGCGTTTTCAAAGGTGACGGGCCTTGTAGGAATCGATTCCATTGCATTGGCCATTCGGGAAGAGCTTTCAGGAAAGAAGAATGAGAACGCGAAGGCTGCAAGAGAAGCCTATAATGAAGTAAGGTTCTAAATTCGAAGCACGGGCGAAGCATCCCGAAGGGATCAATCCGAAACAAGCACCAATTTCAAAATGCAAATTTCAAAAAAAAAGTTTAGAACTTTTGACATTTGGATTTCGAATTTTTAAGTTTATACCTGATTCCAGTTATCCGAGGTTAGTTTAAAAAGATGTCCAACCTAATTCATTTCAAGGGTGCCTCTGAAATGCCGATGATCTCCATTTCTTTAGGAGATATGGACTGGAATAAAACGGGGGCGTGGAGGACACAGCGTCCTTTTTACGATGACAAGACACCCCCTTGCAGTACCACCTGTCCAGCAGGAAATGATATCGTTGGTTTTATACTGAAGATCACGCAAGGAGATTTTGAAGGGGCCTGGAATTTGATCAAGCAGGAGAATCCTTTTCCAGGAATTTGTGGCAGAGTCTGTTTTCACCCCTGCGAGTCGAAATGCAATCGCCGAGACTATGATGAGCCGATTGCCATCCATGCCTTGGAGAGGTTCGTCTCAGATTTTTCTTCAAATCTGAATAGGAAGATAGAAAAGGTATCAGGAGTAAGAAAGGAGAAGATTGCCATTATAGGATCTGGACCTGCCGGAATGAGTTGTGCTTATCATCTGGCAAGGCTTCATTATGATGTCACCGTCTTTGAATCTTCACCCTTAGCAGGGGGTATGTTGAGGATAGGTATTCCCTCCTACCGATTGCCAAAGGAGGTTTTAGATAGGGAAATTTCAAATATTGAGGCATTAGGTGTGGAGATTCGAACAGGAACTCCATTTGGTGAAAATTTAAAATTAGATGGCTTAGAGGATTATCAAGCCATCTTCATCGCCACAGGAGCCCATCGAAGTAGAGCCCTTGAGATACCCGGCGAGAAAGGAAAGAGTGTCTTTAGCGGTCTTGATCTCCTCAGAAAGATCAATCCGGGTAAGAAAATAAAGTTGGGGGATAAGGTGGCTATCATCGGTGGAGGAAATACAGCCATCGATGTGGCACGATCGGCCATCCGCCTTGGAAAGAAAGCGACCATTCTTTACCGTCGTTCAAAGGAGGAGATGCCTGCTTTTGAAGATGAGGTTGTGGAAGCCATTGAAGAAGGGGTGGAGATAAGATATCTGGTCAGTCCCATCCGTATTCAACAAAAAGATAGCCTGAAACGTTTGGAATGTCTTCGAATGGAGCTGGGAGAGAAGGATGAGAGTGGTCGGAGAAGACCTGTCCCTATCCCCGACTCCAATTTTTTCATCGAAGCAGATAGTATGATCATTGCAGCAGGAGAAGAGATTGAAGTCTCCTTCCTCCCAAAAGGGATGGAGAAGAAAGAGGGTATCGTTCTAACCCAGAGAAATGGAAGCACAGGTATAAAAGGGATCTTTGCAGGAGGAGATCTCACTTCAAACCAGCGAACGGTGGCCCATGCCATTGGTTCGGGAAAAAAGGCTGCCTTGGCCATTGATTGTTACTTAAAAGGCATGGATTCAGAAGGAGCGATCCGTCAAATTCTGATAGGAGAGGGTCCATCCATCTCGATCTTCAGACATCTCCATCCTGAAGAGAGAACGATGAATCCCCATGTCGTCACCTTTGAGGAATTGAATACGGACTACTTCGAACCCTCAAAAAGGCATAGGGAATCTAAAGGCCTCGTCAAAAAAAGGATCAAGGGGTTTGGAGAGGTGACCTCCACCTTTACAGAGGGCATCGCATTAGAAGAAGCGGAAAGATGTTTCGGTTGCGGGACCTGTAATGGATGTGAAAACTGTTATGTCTTCTGTCCTGATGCCTCCGTCGTCAAAACAGAAGAAATCCTCTCCCATCAGGTGGATTACGATTTCTGTAAAGGCTGTGGGATCTGTTTTTCTGAATGTCCCCGAGGGGCTATTTCTTTAAAAGAGGAGGCGAGATGAAAAAGGTCATCACAGGAAATCAAGCGGTGGCCTACGGGGTCATATTGAGCCGTGTCGATCTCATCTCTGCCTATCCCATCACTCCGCAGACAACGATTGTGGAAGAACTATCAGAGCTTATTGCCAGCGGTCGCCTGAACACCCGATTCTTAAAAGTGGAATCTGAACATTCTGCCATGGCTGCTCTGATCGGGGCCTCCACCGGTGGGGTGAGATGCTTCACGGCGACCTCCTCTCATGGATTGGCCTATATGCATGAGATGCTCCATTGGGCCTCTGGTGCTCGCCTTCCTATTGTGTTGGTGAATGTCAATCGAGCCATCGGCCCACCCTGGAATATCTGGAGCGATCAGAGTGACTCTCTTTCTCAACGGGATACCGGATGGATTCAACTCTATTGCGAAAATAATCAAGAAGTCCTCGATACCATCCTCCAGGCTTATCGGATTGCAGAATCGGTCAAGCTTCCTGTGATGGTTGTCCTCGATGCTTATGTCCTCTCCCATACCTCCGAGGCTGTAGAGATTCCCACGATGGAGGAGGTTGACCCATTCTTACCGCCCTACTGTCCGGAATATCAAATCGATATTCAGGAACCTAAGGCCTTTTCAATGATTGCCACCCCGGAACATTTTTTAGAGTTTCGATACAAAATTCAAAAAGCGATGGAAGAGGTTCCCGAGATCGCCAAAAAGGTGGACGATGAATTCAGATCCCGATTTGGTCGCGGCTACGGTGCTATTGAAAGATATGGAAAAGAGGAAGCCGAAATTTTTCTAATGACTTCTGGTACAGTGACCAGTACCTCAAGGATCGTCATCAAGAAACTAATTGGGAAAGGAGTCAGCATTGCCGGAATAAAAATTAAGAGATTTCGACCCTTCCCATCTAAAGAAATTTATGAGGAAGTCAAAGGAGCAAAGAAGTTGGCGATCATTGATAGAAATCTCTCGGCGGGAGTGGGGGGCATCTTTGCCCAGGAATTAAGAGCCTCCTTATACTCCAGAGAGGAGAGACCCCAGGTCTTTGGTTTCATCTCGGGATTGGGTGGTAGGGACATCACTCCAGAACTCATTGAAGAAGCGATCCAATACACGATGGAACATCCCCGGCCCGAAGAAGAGATTTTGTGGTTGGGTCTGAAGAAATAAAAAGTAGGCAGTGAGCAGTAGGCAGTAAACAATAATATGATACAGAGGCAATAGATGAAAAAGAGAGAGATACCTCATGCTGAGAATCTTGGCCATGGCCATCTCGCCTGTGCTGGATGTGGAGCAGCCGTTAGCATGCGGCTCACCCTTAAGGCCCTCGGTGAAAAAACGGTAATGATCTTCCCTGCTTCTTGCTGGTCCATCATTCCAGGATTCTGGCCCTATTCGAGTGTCCGAATTCCGGTCGTTCATGCTGGTTTTGTCACAGGCGGAGCAACCGCCTCAGGGGTCAGGGCCGCTTTAGATATTCGAGGTGATCATGAGGCTGTGGTAGCGGTATGGGCTGGAGATGGTGGGACCTTTGACATCGGGCTCCAAGCCCTCTCCGGTGCTGCAGAAAGAAACGAAGATTTCATTTATATCTGTAACGACAACGAAGGTTACATGAATACGGGCACCCAACAGAGCTCCGCCACACCCATGTTCGCTTGGACAACGACCACTCCAGTCATGAAGCCCAAAGAAAACCCAAAGAAAGATATCATGGCCATCATGGCCGATCATTATATCCCTTATGCGGCAACGGCTACGATTGCTTACCCAGAAGACTTGTTAAGAAAGATGGAGAAGGCAAAGAGAATCCGGGGAACCCGATTCATCCATCTTCTCTCTCCCTGTTCTCCGGGTTGGAGGATTCCTTCAGAACTCACCATTAAGATTTCAAGACTTGCTGTTCGGTCAAGAGTCTTTCCTCTTTATGAAATCGAGAATGGGATATCCTACACCATCCAAGAGGAATCGCATGTCGTTCCGGTAAAAGAATATTTAAAACTTCAGGGCCGGTTCAGCCACTTGACCGATTCAGAAATGGAGGTGATTCAAAAAAACGTGGAGAGAACTTGGGAGAGGTTAATAAAAAGGGCAAGGAGTTAATGTGATTCAGAGCTCAAGAGTTCTTCGGTTTTTGTTCTAATCTCATCTCTAAGTTTTCGAAACACCGCTCAAAACCTGCCACTGCCCAGAACCGAGAGCATTCAACAAACCCTCAGCCATCTGACTCCGGGCAGAATTTCCGGTGCAGAGGAAGAGGACCTTTTTAACCCCTGTCATCATTTACCCCGTTAGAAAGCCCCAGCATTTATGCTGGGGATAGTAGAAATAGAAAACATCAGCTCCTTATTGAGGGCGGGGTCAAAGCCCAGCCCTTTCTAACGGGGTTTACTTTTTCTTCGGCTGAGTCTTTGGAGGGTAGGAGGCTTCGATGATACTTTTCATTCCTCCCCGGACATTAAATTCACCCGTGACAATTGCTTGAATGGGTTTGGAGGCCCTGACAAAATCTCTGAGGGTTCGGTTCACCGCATTTTCGTAGAAGATCCCTAAGTTCCGGTAGGCGAGGATGTATGTCTTCAGAGATTTTAATTCTACGCACCATTTATCAGGGATATAGCGGATCGTAATCGTCCCGAAGTCAGGCAGTCCTGTTCGAGGGCAGACAGAGGTAAACTCTGGAATGGAAATCGTAATCTCGTAGTTTTTGAACTGATTTTTGAAACATTCGAGTTTTGGAAGCGGGGTATCAATCCCTGAGCGGGCGTGTTTGTCTGTATAAACTTTCATAGGCCTCCTCTTTTATATGGCATCATAATTTAAAATTTACGAGGAATCAACAGGAAATGCTTTCCTCTTAAAAACTACCTTTTATGGAGCAAGGGGGTCTATTTGAAAAAATTATATCCAACGGTTAAATTTAATCGGAAATCAGGTCATCGTAATATACTGGAGATGAGGATATGATGAATAAAGTGACGATTGAGAAACTTCCCGATACAAAAGAAATTCTTGGAGCAAAAAGGTGGGAAGAAGAAAGAGGGGAGTTCGTTCAGATTGCGTATCAGGAAGGGATGTATCATTTAGCTGGTTTTGAAATCAGAAAAGGGTTCTCAAGGGGTAACCATTACCATGAAAAGAAGGAAGAAATATTCTATGTCTTTCAAGGAAAGATAAAAGCTTCGTTTATCGATATAGAGACTCTTCAAAAGGAAGAAACGATTCTGGAAAAAGGGGATAAAATAAGAGTTAAACCCCGCTGCGGCCATCTCTTTTACGGTTTGGAAGATACGATGGTGATCGAATATAGTCCGCAGGTTTACGATAGGGAGGATAGCTACAAAATCAACTTAAGCCAATTGGGACCTCCCCCCAAAAACATTGATCATTTAATCTAATTAAAGATATCAATAATGGAGAGAATGTGATTTTATAGAAGGGGGACTATCATGGCAGAACCTGAGCGTATCACTCCAGAAGAAGTTCATCAGAAGTTGAAAGCCGGAAAAGCCCTTCTTGTTTGTGCCTATGAAGACGAAGCCAGATTTAAGAAGGTACGGCTTCAAGGGGCGATTTCATTCAATGAGTTCAAGTCTAAGCTTCCCTCCCTGTCAAAAGACCAAGAGATTGTCTTCTACTGAGCTTGACCCAAGGAAGCAAGTGCTGCCGGTCAGGCAGCCCTATACCTTGAAAAGGGATTCCATAAAGTCAAGTGCCTCGCCGGCGGTGTGGAGGCATGGAAAAAAGCAGGTTACCCACTCGTCGAAGCTGAATAGATCCTTCATCTATCCCGTTAATTTTGTTATTCCTGCGCAAACAGGAATCCAAGCATTGGTATTACTGAAAGGTGAATTCCTGCTCCTACAGGAATGGCAATAAGAGACAAATGAATTTTCCTCTTATCCCCCATCCTTGATATAAAGAGTTGATAATTGGTTTTGGTAGGGTATAATTTAAAAAATATGAAGGGATAGGGAGAATCCGATGCTTTCAGAAAAGATGGGAAGAAGAAAATTCATGAGGAACATATCTTCAGCCTTTTTGGGAGTGGTGACAAGTCATTTTTTGGGAGGCCTTCCATTTGCCAATGCAGAAAAGAAATCAACCCTTGAATATCGAACCCTCGGCAAGACAGGATTAAAGGTGACCGCTGTGAGTATGGGCGTGATGAATTGTAGCGATCCCGCCGTGCTGCTTCGAGCCTTTGACCTGGGAATCAATTTTTATGATACAGCGGACTGTTACATGAAGGGACGAAATGAGGAGATGGTGGGTAAGGCATTCGAAGGAAAGCGGCAAAAGGTATTCATTCAGACGAAGGTTCATGTTCATGATCATGATGAGAAGAAAATGCGAGCCTCTGT